>Ga0137388_10000468_pt1 | contig 22553 bp, 34 predicted proteins | sample 15con2h14AmetaG_FD_104644 | JGI IMG/M metagenome (GOLD analysis project Ga0137388, IMG submission 104644) | Vadose zone soil microbial communities from Angelo Coast Range Reserve, California, USA - 15con2h1.4A metaG | ecosystem: Environmental > Terrestrial > Soil > Vadose zone > Saprolite...
CAATAAAAGCACCGAAGTCAAAATCGCAAAGGCTATAAAGAAGCGAAGGAAACGCATCGTAGCCAAAACGTGGAGTAAACTCAAGAGCATATACTCCGTCCTTGTTGACAACGCAGTTAACGTCGATAGGTCCGACGTAGAGGTGTTCTGCAAGTACATCTGTTAACTTTAGTAACGTTTGTTTCACTATCGGGTCTTTGGAGTCGCAAGCCCAAACGACGTTGCCTGTACAGCCTCCCGACGGGCCAAGGTCACCATTCAGGAACTGTTTTCGTTCAAGAGTGTGGTTGAACATTCCGTCGATCCACTCATGACCATTGAACCAACCTTCGGTTGACAAAGCGACGCCCTCGACGAACTCTTGAACTGTTAGATTCACCTCGTCAGAGCTATGCTCTTTTTTGTATTGCTCAAGATACGAAAGTGCCTCCTCGACATTCGAAGCAACGAAAGAAGGAACGACGCCACTCAATGAACCTTCTGGTTTAAGAACTACCTTCTCACTTTCGTTTCCCATCGCTTGAACCAGCTTCGCAGCGTCGTCCCAGTTTTCCGCGTGTGTTGAATTTGGTGTTTTTATTTCTGCCTTCTCAAACACCTCCTCTGCTAACCTACGGTCTTTTTCGAGCTTATCAGCAAAGCTCCCTCCTCCGAAGATACGAGCTCCGTCGTCGCGGAACTTGTCTAGGATTTGGCCGTAGCCAGTCACGTCAGCTATGACAGTCTGGCCTTGGGAAAAAGAGTCTGCGAAGTCGACGATTCCTTGACCTTGGTGTTCGAAAGCGTGGTCGAATATCTTTATCTTCGCGTTGTGGCCTTCGGCTTTCAGCCGTAGTACCAAGCCAACGCCGTCGCCGCATTCGCTGAGTATAAGAAAGTTTCCCACTTTTTTGCTCATGTAGTCGTGTTCGTCAAATCTTCCATTTCACCAGACGAAGTCACCGAAGGATGAACATACTCAAAATGCGAAGGGTCGTGATGCTCAGCCCAATCCCCACCCCAGCGAAGTCCAAGACTCTTACCTACTTCGCCAATTCTCTGCCAATCAGGATGAGTCGGGTCCCAGTCGGGTTTGTGTTCTGATAAGACCGACAATGGGACAATGTCAATAGCTTCGGACTTCTCCTCAGGAGGCTGCGGCAGATGCTTCGCGTGTTGAGTCCACGATAGCCCATCCACAAGCTTCTGCTGTTGCTGAGCTTCGTCGCGGATTATGTCGACGATTCGACAAGGCACTCCGATTTTGACGCAACCTTGGAGGAGTTGTTCGCAAAGTGGTCGGAAGTAGGAAGCGGCGTCGTTGAGTGTGTTTGTCATAGACTATTGTATCCAAGGTCGACCGATACAGAATTATTCGAACCATTAACCAAAGGAGATGGAAAAGTCAAAGTGACTTTATTTTTATTAAGAGTCGCTCCTATTGGTGTTGGTATTCCATTTATAGAAACAGTAGCGCTGATTATAGAATCTGGAAAAAGGTTCGGAAATATCGCGTCTAACGAACTCCCACCAACACCATTCGTTACAAAAACGAATGGTGCGTTCAAATCAAAAGTAAAAGATGTACTCGTACCATCACCAATAATATCAATTCCAGCCCTCAAAAAAGCCTGCATCGAAATCCTCCTATTTTACATGAATTCGAAGCGTAACACCAACCGACAAAGCAAAAACAATAAGACCTTCAAACCAATTCTCTAGATTGTACGTCTGAATTTCTCCAATTTGTCCAGCCCCAGCAGATTGCGACAAAGAGTTGACTATCGACTTATTATTTCGGTCCCTGATGTCGGCCAGTTGAGTTCCAGCAGCTACGGCTCCCCCACCAACAACTTCGATGAATTTGATAAATTCTTGGTATGGATAAATCACTCCCGCCCCGGCTGTGTCAATAAACCAACTCCGACTACTAAGGTCATTGGCCATGTGTTTTGAATCCCTTTCCCATCTCGATAGACTCAAGACGCGCAATGCGGTCTTTCATGTCTTTGAGTATATACATCCCCATTGACATAAGAACCGTCTGAAAAGCTTGGAATACCGCGATGATAATTAGAGCTACCACTTCACCCGTCACAGTTTCCCCCAGGGACTTAGTTGAAGTTGTACTCTATTAACAAGTCGAAGCCGAAGAACGTTACTGTCGTCGTTGCGGCTCCAGTGATAACATCCTCGATCCAAATGTCTTGGTCTGCAATATTACGATAAATCTGTTGCGCCGCTGGCAGTGCTACGTTTGTGACATATGGATTCGCACGAAAAGCCGTTGCAAGTCCGTTCGCACCAGAAGCAACTACAGCCGAGGTTGCAGCAGCGACGTTATCGACGAACAAAGTTTGGTCAACTCGACATGTATGCGAAGTTGCATTAGCTACTCCAAGTTGATAGATAGAATCAAAACTAAGAAGCTTAATTCCCTTAAGTTTGAAAGCCGTTCGAGGAGTGATTGGCTGACCAGTAGCCATACTTGGAATAGTATCGGGGCGTCCTTGGTACTCCGCTGATCCAGGAATGCCAGTGCCGCCGAATTGCTCTTGCAAATCTTCGAAGAACCCAAGTCTGCGCATTGCTTGCTGAGTTACGTTGACAGCAAACGTATTCGCTTGCGCTGCTGGAGTTCCTAAAACAATCCCCCATTGACCAGCAGCAACACGAGCTACCGCGAGAGTTGCTCCTGTAAATACAATATCTCCGGGGGTTGCTCGGGTGCGACCGTCGGTGAACCCCAAATCCTGTTGGTATCTACTTTTAGTATGGGACATGTCGTTAAGGCCTCCTAAGCCTTGAGTCTATCTAGCGATAGCTACTAACCGACTAACTTCTTTAAGGTGCTCTGTGTGGAGGTCGACCCTCTTCGCTCGCCCAGCCCCGTGCTCACAAAGAAGGACTCAACAGAGCACCTTAAACTTGTTTAACGCTCATCGTCAACGTCGATAGGTTGCTGAAGGATATCAGCAACTTGCATTTCTTGGTCCGCTGACTGACTAAGCGCTTCTTGAATCAAATAATCACGTTGAAACGTTAGTGGGTTGTCCCAACACTTTGGACATACGAGAAGTCCTCGACGTAGTCCTGGCTGTCTGCGAAGTTGCGAGACGTGGTAGTCCCACGCGCAAATATCGCAAGCGTGCCAAGGGTCTCCTCGTATTCCAGAGTGTGCTTGGTTAGGCATCTTACGGCACAGTCACTGCCGACCAAGCAGCCGCAACGCAAACGTTCAACGTAGTTGTCGTCGTACCGACAGTAAGAAAAGCTCCAGTAAACGCAGTACAAGCCGTTGTTGGAGCAGCCGGACCCCAATAAACGACAAGAGGATAAGGAATTGTCGTCATATTGAAGGTAACAGACGTAGTCGTGTCGCCAGCCGTAAACGCTGTTATGTTCGGAGCGACGTAAGCAGCCTTCACTACTGAAGGCAAGGCGTAAGACCCTGTTGCGGTACAAGTCAACGATTGTCCTACGTTTGCCAAAGTTGATGGAAGAGTCCCCGCTTGAAGCTGTACAGTACACGCACTAGGAGCAGTTCCTGTCACAACCCAACCTAGAATCTGAGTTGGATAGTTAGAATTCTCGAACAGCGTCATATTCGCCGCATTCGAATTTGGGTATGTTAGAAGTGTTCCCGGAGTAGCCGGTCCGCCAGCGCCACCGACGAAACCGGCCGATGACGTGAATGTAGCTGAACTATTCAACGAGCAACTTGCAGTCGAGCTTGCACTCAGCGTGCAGATTGTCGCGTTGATAGTTTGGAGTGTCTCAGCCGCAGCCGCGCCGCCGGAGGCGCCAATGTAGATTCGGTAGCCGATAATCGAGCCGAAACCTCCAGCCGTGACGGGAGGAAATACCGTCACGGTCGAGGTCGAGCCGGTTGTCGTGATTACCGAGGAGGCCGCCGTGTCTACAGAGCAAGGAGTCTCCGTATTTGCGAGTGAGAAAAACGTCACGCAAATACGATACGTCCCTGCTGCGACAGCACCTCCGGTAAGCGAGGTCGACGCTCCTGTAGCAGTCGAAGTCGACGAGCCTTGTCCAACCAACACCGTTGGAGGAGCAGTGGCGACCGTATCAACGAAGCTTTGGAAGAGGGTCTGTTGAGCAAACGAAGGTAGAGCGCAAAGTGCTAGGATTGCGAGTAATGTAGGTAGTTTTTTCATGTTTGTATCTCCTTACGGCCCGTTGCTGCCGAAGGTGCCCTCCCAAACTGTAGCTCCTACCGAGATACGCATGAACGATACTTGCTTGATTGAGCGAGTGTCGAAGTCATCAGCAAAGTCCTCGTCAAGCTCGTGTCTAACAAAATACTTCAATCGATGCGCCATCTTGTCAGCAATGACGAACCACGCGCTCTGCGAGGTGAGATAGTGACAGACGAAGTACTGCAAGTCTTCGGCCAACACAGCGTTGATTTCATTGTCCGCCGTATACGGCTTGTGCGGAGAGCCGAGAATTTCACGTGCAATCCACTTTAGCTCCGGCGGAATAACGACAGTACGCGGCTTGATTGTAATCGGCAAGCCTTGACTGTCCGGAAGACGTTCGAAGAAATTGACCATCAACTGAATAGCCGTGAAGCTAAGATCAACATCGACGAGTGGCCTGTTCGGATATGTACCAGCCGCGGCAATAATGTTCGAGATACCAGGAGCGACCGAAGTTGCAGCCGGCCCGCCGAGTAGCGGATGGCTCGTATTGAACAAAGACAAACCGTCCGTTGTCGTCACTGTCGTAAAGCCGAGGTTGAAGACGTTAAAGCTTTGCTGCTCTTTGATGAAGTGAGCAGAGCGAGCCAAGGCTTTCGGAACTTGGTTGATTACGTTGTACTGGTCGTCCTCGTAGAGTTCGAACGAACAGCGAACGCCGAGACCGTAGGTTAGGTGAAGATACCGCTTCGAGCCGCCTTGAATAGCGTCGGAGTATGAAATCGCCTCACCTTCAGGCTTTTCTACAAGGGGAGGAAGTCCTGCGAACTCGACTTCGTCTTCGTAGGCCATCTTCGACGTCTCGACGTGAAATATGTGACTATACTCCTCGTCGCGTTGTAGTAAATCGACCCAGTGTAAAAATTCGTCGTGCAAACCGGGAGCCATAAGTTGCGCGAATTGACCTCGAACCATAGTCATGTCAGGCCACCAACTGTGCTGAGGCAGGCAGCACAACGAAGTATACGCCACGAGGAAGTGCACTTTGGTCGTTTGGATCGAGCCTGACTATTTCAACAACAGCCGTGGCTCCGGTTTTTGTTTTGTCAACATACCAATGACCATCAGCGTCGAGAGTCATTCCGTATTGCTTCGTAAGGTCAGTAGCAACAACGTTCTGAGCAGGACCGACTTGGCCAAGGAAGACAGTGTCAACAACAGACACTTCAAATCCCTGACGGCCATCACGAAACAACGGTCTTGATATACTGACAGCCGCAGGCTGAAACGGAACGGCTTGTCCAGTCGACGGCTGCGGACTTGGGTTAACCGCGGCTGTAGGATTTACTCCCAAAGCAGCGAGGTTGTTTCCGAACTCCTTCGAAAAGCCAGCAATTCCAAATGCGACCGTAACTCCATCCCACGCCTTCAATCCCCCGTCACCAGCGGCTACTTGAACGGGAGTCCCAGGCAAGAACGTCTGTCCGGCTTCTTCTATGATTCGTCTTATACGCGGTTGATTTCCGCTTACAGTCTGAATCGAGTGGATTTCAGCTGATGCCATTAGTTCTCCTTTCGTCGATGTAATTGTTAACTTTTGTAACAATTGCGACAGGGGCGTGCCGCAAACTCTTCTACGTATTGTCCCTCGTCAAAGCGTCAGTTTCAGCTAGAGTCGGAACATACGAAGAAACTTTTTTGGGAAGCGATGCCAAAGCATCGACTGGCTGACGGCGGGAGTCAGCGGCTTGGTGTTCGGTCATTCCGCCTTCGATAGTCACGCCGGGCTTCTTGACTCGCAGACGAGCGTTTTGTTCGTTCCACTTTAGCGCACCGATATAGTCCTTACGCGGGATTTTGAGTAGAATTAAATCACCGTACATAATACGTCCGTCCTTGCATATCGACGGTGGACAAGTCAGACCTTCGTTTGAAAGTACGTCCTCGGGCCTCGCCGGGACAAAACCCATCGCGATGAGCTGGTCGTAGCGTAGACCAGACTCCTTCTCACCGACAGCTCGATTGCCCCAGAAGAGGGACAAGTTCGGATTCTTCGGCTTCAGATTGATAAAGTTCGGCGCGCGAAGCGGCTTCGCTTCGATTTGGTCATACGGCAACGCTACTTCGATCGAGGCTGTTATGGGAGGAGTCGGCGGCAGCCCCCTTCCCGGCTGTTGGGAAGGGGGCAGATTCTTGGACGTCAATGTCGGTGGTGTATTAGGCGTTGACATATTGCATAGCCTTCTTTCTCTTAAGATAATTTTCATGAGTCACGCCCATCTTATCTGCGACGTGTTTTTCGGCATCAGTGAGTTGATCGGTTGCGGGCTTCTGCTTTCCATCGTCAGTCGTCGAGACACTCGACTGAACAGGCTCCATGAAGTTGTATTTCTTCTTTCGAATCTCCGGATCACGAAGTTCGTCTGCGTGGACACCTTTCAGGTACATATAGATACCAAGCCACGCCTGTGGTGTCGTGAGTTGGATAGTTTGGTACTTCTTTGCTTCAGCATCCATCTCAGCTCCCCAATGCTGAAACAACCGCCCGTCCATCGTTTTGCTGTTGGAGGCGAGGTCAGCATTATTGAGTTGTTGCTGCGCGAGCATTCTTGCTGTCATAGCAGCGGTTTGAATCGCGATGTTAGCGACAGGTGCAACACGCTGCCCAAAAGCTTTGTCTGGCTCCTCAACGAAGTTAGCAAGCTCGTTGTTGTTATTGTCACTGCCGTTCGGATTCGCATTACGATTCGCTTCCGCGGCTGCGAGACGTGTCTTAACGGCTTCGAACTCCGTTTGAATCGCCGTGACTCTCTCTGTGTCTTTGACACGCTCAGCTTCAAGCTCAGTCACACGAGTTGAGGCTTTATCAGCCGCGTCCATCATTGCAAGAATGTCGTCTTCAGACTTGTCCTTGAAACGCTCCGGTACTTTATCCTTCTTCTTTGCGTTTATTGAGTCCAACCATCCCACTTTGAACCTCCTCTATCTTCTTTCGTTTTCCAGTTGTTATATCGTGTAGGTACTCACGAATCATAGCTGGAAGCTCGATTATTTGACCCAAAATCCTCAAAGCTCCCTGAGCACGGAAAAGCTCCTTCTCGTCATCCGACGTTCGAAGAATTTGATAATCCCTGTCCGTCCACTCTCGAAGCATCTCATTGAAGTCTCTGGCCTCCGCCGCCTCCAGCCACGTTAGAGTCTGGTTGGGGCTGCGTGCCAGAAGCTGATTGATTCCCACCTTGACCTCCGGGTTGTTGTTTCATTGGATCGGGGACGAGTCTATCTACCTCTTCGTGACCAAAGTTCTTGAGAATCTTCTTCATGAGTAGGTTCGACGCGACGATGACTTCCTTGAAGTAGCTCTGAACCTGCGGTGGCGTCATTACATTCTGCATCGAACCGAGCAAGCTCGCGACCATTTGGTAATGGCGAGCCATTATTTGGCTAAGCATTACATCATTTTGCTTCTCAACCTCTTTGTTTACAGACGCGGTCGAAGAGTAACAAGGAAGGCCAATTTCCTTACGAGTTATCGCCGTGATTGCATCTTTGATACTAGCCGCCTTCGCTCCAAAGAGTTTCAGTCGTGCTTCGTGGAACTTGCTTCCTTCGCCAAAAACGCCATACTGATAAGTAACAAGCCTCATCAATCGAGTATGGGAGTCGCGCATATCAGAGATGTTCAAGTCCTTGCGTGAGTTGCCTTCCTGCATCACCGAGAGAGTACCCATCGCAGAGTAGATACCACGCTTCCCCGGAGCTCCCGCTCCCATACCTTGTTGAGGCGGACTTACTCCCGAGCGCCGCTCCGCGAGTTCGAGCAGCATACGAAGCTCATCGAGGTTAATTTGACTAACATCGCCGTGAGCCAAGGCTTCGATTTCACCTTCGTCAGCAGGCAACATCGCTGATGGGTAAATACGATAGCCTTGATGCAGTTTAGAGTCAGGATGTACACGCCATACGCGAGTGTTTGCGACAGTTTGGTTATCGCGGTAGCCATTATAGGTTTCAGAGGCGCCCTCCTGGAACATCCAAAGCATCTCGGCGAAGCCGTAGCCCGGATACATATCGTCGCGATGAGCCATGCGCGCGCCGACGAACCATTCTTTTTGAAAGTTGTCGTAGACAACACGTAGAAGCTTGTCGCTCTTTTCGTGATACGTCGCTATCAAACGAGGAGCGAAGCTTTCGTCGTTGTAACGCCACGTGACGTAACATTCCCAAATGTCCCACTCTTCGTGACCGTATGAACCTATAGTCTTGGCTCCGAGTGTCTCTTCTTTCTCTGTCTGCTCGTTGGTTGCGAAGGTCCGATCCGGAACCTTCAAAACTTCCTCGACGGTAGTACGACTGTAAACGTCGGAGAACTTTCGTTCTTCAATCTCGTAACGAGTCATAATACGCTTGTGGATTTTGATATCCATATCCTCAAGACGCTTCGCCGCAATCGGGAAGTAAAAGCCACTGAACGGAAGTTTCTCTGGCCGCGGGCCTTCGTAGATAGTCTTATTGAGGAAATCGCGTGGCTTCCCAGTTCCGTCACCGCCTGGGATAAGAAAGTCGCGTGTTTTGTTTTCCCATGGCGTTTTGAATGTAATCATCCCATACTTGATACACTCACGGTAGCCTTCGTTGTAAACCCGGTAAAGGTCCAGCTCTTCAGGCTCCAAACAGACATACTGCATATACTCTTCGTAGGCTTCCTTGAGCTTGTCTGACTCGGTCCCGAAGTCGCCTAAGACTTTAGCATAGACAATAGGATCGGTTTTGAAGATACCGGCCATTATCTGAGCGTGGAGAGTGTCAGTATGAATCGCGATGAGCGGAATGACAAGATTCGAAGCATTCTGGAACGGGAACTGTCGTTGCTCCTCACGAGGCCGTGCTTCATACGCCGCTCTCCACTTTACGACCTTCTCTTCGTAGAGCTCCTTCATCGAATCCTTAAGCTCACGAACGCGCTTCTTCAAATACTTACGAAGAGCCTCGTCCTTCTCCGTGGAGAGTTTCGCGACAATGAGTTGTTCGGCCATCTTCGATTAAAGAGCCAAAAGAGCCTTGATATCGTCTTTGTTCTTCAAATCCTGAGCGTCAGCTGCAGCGACGATCTGGTCGGTCGTCATACCAGCTTGTCCCTTAATCCACTTAATCATCGCAATGGCTTCGTCTACAACAGTAAGTGCAAGTGAGACTGCGACATTAGGGTCCATTACTTTGCTCCTTTCGCGCTCTGAACCGCAAGACCGATACCATTGATAGCAGTCTCGACGGCCTTGAGATAGTTCTGAACCACAATGTTCCCAATTACCGGAGCTGAATTCTGCGCGCAGGAAACAAAACTATTGGCTATTGGAAGGAAAGCCGTCGCTCCTGCCGCACCGGAGTTGTGTACATTGACAGCCGCCCGACGAAACGTCATATTGCAGTCTGTAACGATTGTCAGATAAGATGCGACCGTCGCCTTGGCCGAGTCGTTGATGGTCCCATTCGCGTAGTATGCGGTCGTAATCTTGATAGCCGAGCTTACAGCCTGAGACACGTCGGCTGAGCCTTGTATAGCCGCTCGGTAGGGGTCTTTGGGACAGCCACTACTTTGTAAGACTAGAAATAGTAGGAACGACAGAACCACCACTTTGCGAACCATTCGTACCTCCTCCAAGTTTTGAAGAAAACGCACGTGCGAAATTCGATGCAAAAGTGTTCAGAAATTTGAAAAGCCAGATGTAGAATAGACCAGAGCCGGACAACGGAGCAGGCATCGCGCCGACAGCAGCGCTGAATAACATATAGCTTACCAAAGGTGCGACTGTTGGGTGATTCGTGTAGAGTTGAATGAACCAATTCATTGTAGCTCCTTACAAACTCTTACCGAGCTTAGCTCTGAGTTGCTGTCAAACCACTCGGTGCAGTTGGCAGCACGAATGTGTCCGTGTAGGTCACCGCCGAAACCGGAGTTGCTGGACTAATCTTGGTGTAGGGTCCACCACTTACAGTCCCTCGATAAATATTATATCCAGCAACCGTACTAGTCGATGCCAACCAATTTAGTGTACAAATGTGCTTGCCTTGAGTAAACACACACGATGCTTGGTTGGAGAAGACTGATTCAAATCCGCTCGAATCTTGTGCGGTAACAACATAGAAAAACGAAGGTCCCGTCTGCGCACGAGAGGTTCCTGTAAATAGCAAAAGCAGAGGTAGTAAAAGAAAAAGACGTTTCACGTTTTACTTCCTTTCTTATTCGGCTTAAAACCTGTCGATGCTATACAGACTGCCCAAGGGTTAACTCGTTTACCTTGACGTTTTGACTTCACTTTGCGTACGCAGTCCATCAGTTTCTTCGGCATTAGTGAATCTCTATAGAGTACGGTTGATTAACCCGTTGAGCTCCTCGTTGGTTCGCGAGCAAGCTCTGGAGATAAGACTCATAGCGCTGAGGCGTCTTAATGAGTTGTGGCATATACGCCAGTCCATCGAGTATATCCACGAACCTACCCTTTGGGAAAGTAGTATACTCTCCCAAGAAATCTTGAAATTTCCTTTGAGTATAAAATCGCCCAGATTCGAAGATAGGGGAGAGAACGTTGCGTATTCTCCATTCCTTCTTACGAGTAAGCTCACCATCTGGACCCTCGACTTCTCCCTTGAGTTCCACGATTTGACAACGTTGTCCTTTGAGTTGAGCAAGCTTCGTGAGGTAATGTCCTATGTATTTTTGAGCCGCGATAGTCTCAAGACCGACCTTGGTCAACTTCCACTTCGCCATAGTTTCAAGGATTTGGTTGTAGAACTCATCGTAGGACGCTGCCTTAGCCCAACAATCGAGGTGGTAGTAGTTCCCACCCGAAGACTCACCAACTACGTTGATAGAATGCCGACAACGACCCATTCCTTGATTGCCTGAGTGATTCGGATCGACTGTCATTCCCACGCGCAAGTGCTCGCGTGGGAAATCTTTGATGACCACCCCATCACGAACCTCGTGACGAATCATCGTCTTGAAACCGTTCTGCTCGCTCGGTTCTTCAATAACGAAGTGGTTGAGCCATTGTTCCTTGAAGTCGGCATTCTCAGGAGCGGCGGGGTTGTTTAGGAATTGACAGGAGAAATGATACGAACCGAGACGCTTGCGCCATCTGTCGAGCTTTTCAGCACTGAATTCCTCAGGGAAGATAGGTGTATCGGAGGGGTGCTCAGGACAGCAGCCGCCTAAAGCTCCGTGGAACACGATATTGAACCAAGGCTCATGCTCCCTTATGTGTGAGTTTAAGTCGGTGTAGGACCAACGATTACCGACGATAAACTCGTCGTTTTCGTGAGTCGCAGAGTCTGGATTCTCGAACGCGCCTACGAGTAGTTGGTGGTACTCAATAGTCTTCTCCATGATGGAGATAGACTCAATAGCCTTACGACCAACGAGGTCGTCCTGAACTAGCAAACCGTTGTAGTGCCGAGACTGAAGTGCACCGCCCACGCCCAAGAAGTCGAAGGTGCCTTCGCCATGTGAAGCTGCGCCCGGCGTCCGTTTATGATGCAACGAGTAGTTCGACCAAGTACACGACGAGTCGGGGATGATTTCCGGGAAGAGGACTCTAAAGATAGCATTAGAGCCATAATGTCCGCTGATACGACTGCCCAGTTTGGCTGCGTTCGTAATGTTTTCACAGACGAGGAGGTTGCGTGAGTCACGGCGATGCATCCTTTTCATAAAAGATATAAACTCATCTTCGTAACCAAGGACTCGGAAGTAATCCTCGTCCTGGCTGTTAAAAGGAAGAGCGCGCCAGATTGGGTAGGATTCTGAGCAGATTGTCGATTTGAAGTGGTCGCGTGGGTACTCGAAGAGGTGTTTTAGATGGTCGCACTCTAAACTCAGACACCAAGAGCGGTGAAGGTGGTCGGTGAGGCGTTTTCTACGAAGCGTGTTTTTGGTGAAATAGAAAAGCGAGCCAAGCGCGTTGATTCGCATCTTGGCTATCTTAACGTCGTGACTGTCAACCGACGCTATTTGAATTGGAACGAAGCGTTGCAATTTGAGTAGACAGGGGGCTGACTACTTCTTCTGAGTACCTCCTGAACCTTCGGTGTTTGCGTCGTGACCAGCTTCGCTCTTGCCAACTTCCTTACCCGAAGCACAACGGTTGACATCGTTTTTGCTTCGCTGCGCAAGCCTCCCCGCAGGCGGGCGAGCGGGGATGGTGTTGAATCCCGACTTGTTGTTCGTGTTTGAGTGGCGTTCGGCAAACGAGGGAATACTGTCGCTGGAGAAGGAATCGGTGATTGGGTACTCTGGTCTGGAGGCTTGCCTATTGGACTCCTTCGACGGATGGCCTCTGCCGTGTTTGGACTTGGGAGGGCTTCCGCTTGGTGAAGTAAAAGAGCCGGCCATTAGTTCACCACCTTCTTCTCTGTCTCAGCGTACGTAGACGCAATCTTATTGCCCTCTTGCGCCGCAGCCTCGATAACCTCTGCTGGGATTCCTGGCGCGACCGATTCATCGGAACGGGACTCGACGAGGCTTCTATCAGGGTCACGATTAAGTATCTCTTTCGCAGCAAGCATCGCTGCTTTTAAGTCACGGCGTTGTGTCACAGTATCCACCAAAGCCCGCAGAGCAGCGGGTACGGCTTGCCTCATTTCTTGATGAATAGCTTCAATCTTACCGGCGAGCGCACGATCCATTGCTGACAGATGCCCATTCAGGTACGCGGCCTCTTCCTCGATATACTCAGGCGTCGCGAGAATCTGGGCGAGGCCAGACGAGGACATACCAAGCATCTTTTGAATCTTCGTATCCGAGATTCCCGCAACGCGCCATCGTACGATTTGCGGAATCTTGATGTTAGTCTTCGAATACGAAGTTGGTTTAAGTCCAGCCATTATCCATTCGTCCCGTAAACTCCATGCCAAGTCGTCTGACCGACCTCGACCTTGAACTTCTGGCTTCCACACTCACAAGGAATCTTGAGCCACCATTGGTCGCCTTCGATTCGTTCCCACAAGGCGACTCGTCCGCAGACCGAACACTTGAATGGCGAGGCCGAAGCATTGTCGCCAAGGAAGTCGGTCCGGTAGAGCTCTAGCGCGGCCATTGAACCTACTTTGCTGAGGCCGCGGCTGGTGGGGCCTTCTGCTTCGCTTCGAACTCTTTGATCTCTGTCGACGTATGAGTGTCGCAGTAGACCTTGGTCTTACCTTGCCAATCATCTCTGTGGGAACCCTGCTTGCAGAGCGCACAACAAACTTCGACGTTTGCCATATCGATTCACCTCAACGAAGTTGATACACCCTCTCTACAACCGTTTGCGATATTACCATAGGCGGTGGCAAATGTCAAGCGCGTAACCCAAACAAAACACGCAAGTTACAAGAAAAAACAACGACTCCCTTCTACTCAGCGGCTTCGCCACAACGACACAACTGTTAACTTTGTTAATGATAGTATCTTCGATGTAGGAAACCGAGAAAATTTTTTGCGGAGGTAAGACTCGTACTCGACCTCGTACTCGTTTTTAGCCCCCACCCCTCCCGCCTGCGGCGACCGTGCGTAGCACGCGAACACTATATACGACAGTAGCGGTAGGCTTGCTGTGGTGAACGACTCGCTCGGTGTTACGAGTAGCGTCGTCGGCATAGCAATGAACGTAATATAGACCACGACTGTCGACAAACGCACTATCACTAGGCTCGTTGTGTGTCGTATAGTAACTCAACACGCGCTATTGCGCAGAGGAGAATGACTATGACACAGAATGGGACAAGTGTGCAAGAGATGGTCAACGACGGCGTAGACTCTAACGCGCATCTCATCGTTGAGATATCGCAAGCGTCTTACGACGCGCTGACCGAAGTTGTAAACCGTGCGACCGACCGTGGTCTTGAGTCTTCGTTTGAACACTGGCTCAATGACGCGGTCAAGACGGGTGCGACAGCGCGACTTCGAACTTGGAACGACCGCGACGTTGTTACTCTATATAAACAAGCCGCATCGGGAAACGACAAGGCGAAAGCCAAACTCGCGAAGATGCTAGGCATCACGAAGTAGTTTGTCACACCGAAGGTGCGAAGCACAGCGAGTCTTGTGATGGTGCGTTGAGTCGGTGTGGAGCACTTGTGTACATTGTAATAGTGTACACACTACCCCCGACCCCTGTCGTCATCGAGTGTGTATATATTATTATTTATGTACACACACATCAACGTCAGGGGAAGAGACTGGTGTGTACAGATATCCTTTGTACACAAGTGCTACGCAAGTGTCAGGAGCAACCTTCGGTGTGTTGTCTGTCAAGACGTTCGCAGAACGTTGTAGACAGCGAAGGCGAAGCTTAAGTGGTAGGTACGCCCACAAGCCGACACAAGATGGACTCAACGCACTATCGTTGTATTCAGTGAGGCACTCAATGTCAATCGCTACTGCGATTTGTTTTGTCGTTCTTGTATATATCGGCGTCATTGCGTCGACGGTCAGACTCGCGATGGAGTCGCGTCGTGGGTGACACTCCTATCAGTCGTATCTACAAAGACCTTGAACTATATACCGACGATGCTATCGCCGCATCGAACAATCCTATTCCAGCATCGCAGAAGTATCAACCATCGACGGCGTGGATTGAGTTTCTCTTCACTGTCCACCCACCCCTCAACAAAGCGAACGAGTTTATCTGCTATCACAACAAGTTCAACTGGCGGCCATGTCGACAGTGTCGACGTTCGCCGGAGTATGCTCGAATGTGGAAAGAGAAATACTGGCCGAAGGTCGTGGCACAACTGACCACGAATCGAGACACACAATAACATAACTGTGTAATTATTACAAGTCGTTGATAACAAAGCACATTTAGTGCTTGCATTTACGCGTACAAACTGGTAGCATACTTAATGCGTAAACTCCAAGTACTATCGACACTCATTTTGACAGACAAAGAGTACGAACACTTTATAAGTCCGTGTGTGTATATCTTTCGTTGTTGGGAGGATTGTATCTATATCGGCGCATCAGCACGAGGCATACTTCGCGTGCTAGACCCCCAACATCCCGTCCGAAAGGTTATGAAAGAAGCAAAACTTCCAATAACAACGACCGACATTCGATGGTGTACTTCGAAGAAAGAAGCATTTGACCTCGAACTTCTTCTCATTCAAACACTCAAGCCGCAATTCAATCGCGACACGACATCGAAGATGATACGTGGACTTGGTGCTACAAAAGAGCAAATCATTGACGCTTTATCGAAACTAGAGGACGAAGAAAATGCCAGTTCCTAAACAACTAGCAGGAGTTCGTGGCGATGAGTGTCAATGCGGACGTCGCGCAAGTGTTCGTCATTGTACGTCGTGTGGAAGCTCACGTAGTTACGGCTATGCTCAACCACAATGGCATCAAAAGCTCGACGGCTCGATGGAGAAGGTACGACTTTATCGTTGCATCGCCTGTGGGCATCAATACACAGACGCCGAACGTGAGTTTTGTGAAGCTCCTCCTATTACAGCCGCATTAGCAGCACAAAAGCTACAAGCGGTAAGCGAAGCCTCCAAATCAGGCGAGTATTTGAATCCAGCCGAGGTTAAACTCGCAGAGGCTTTGGATAAGCTTCTTAAGTCACCAACGCATTCAGAAGAGACTCGTCAGAAGCTGAAAACGCAGCTTCAAGGTGTCTATTCAGATATGATACTAACAGAGTCTCAAAGACTAAATGTCTCTCCAGAAGAGATAAGACAAAAAGAGTCGATGGATTCTTACATAGAAAGACATCTGCTAGAATTCGAACAGCAATTATCGAAAACAAACAGCGACTCAAAACCTCAAGAGACAGAACCAGATGAAGATGCCTCCGCGAAGAAACGAGAATACAGTCTTGAATGGTCCCGTTACCGTTTTATTCACGGTCGCACACCAACACCAACGGTCGATGAGTACGTTCAGAGACGTCTAGCGGGGGAGGTGTTTTCGTGACTTGGAGAGAACTCAATAGAGAAGAACAAATCAAGGTCATCGAATGCTTCTTCGACAGCAAAGATGGCGACGATATTCGTCAGGACATCGTCGATACTCTTTGCAAAGGCGATGAGTATCGAGTAAATCACGACACGGTTGCAACGTGGTTCGACCTACAAGACAAAGAGTTTCAGTTGGAGATACTACAAACATGAACGAACAAGAACTAGCCGCGTTAGCGACACAACACGGTGTCACAGTCGAGGCTTTGGTCGCGGCATTGCAAGCAGTCGCTCCAAAGTCGCAGCCAACTGTCGTATCCCACGACCAAGACCAAGACTTTTGGCTTATCAAAGAAGGATACTTCGAAACGACGATACCAAAACGCGATGCTCCTACAAAGGAGCTTGCTCTTGACATGTGTACAAACACACTCCAACCGTGGTACTTCGTCGGTCCAGAGCATGACTTACCGAACGAAATCAAGTCCATCACTTACAGTCAATGGTGTGACTGGGTAAGGAGCTAAGATGAATCACGTTATTGACACACTAATGCTTCTAAGTGCTATCTTTGTACTCGCAGGTGTCTGCACAACTCTACTCTGCGACATCTTTGACTACCCAAAAGGACATCAATGTAGCGGAGCCTATTGTTCGCGGTGTCAAGGCAAGCGCTAGACTTTCGTTTTGTATTCGCTTTTACAAGTCATTGCAAACAAAGCACTTACGACTTGACTTCGTTCTGACAAGATTGTACACTAGCAAGGTACATAGACGCTATTGTTACTTCTGTTAACAGTAGTTTCAAAAGCCCAAAGTTTCAACGTAGTTAAATTAAAGGAGAAAACGATGCGCGAAACAAGTAAGACGAAGGTCTGCTATGCAGAATTGCAAGCCGACCAATCCAAAAAGCAGTACATCACGAGCGAAAGCGCGTGGAACAAGATAGTCAAGGATGCTGGCGCTGAAACACCTCCGGTCGCACCGCCTGACCTAGTCGCTACTCAAACGTTCGGCTACAAGTTTGCCGAGTCTGTTGACGAAGCGGTCACGCTTGCGGGTGGTAACGGTGTCGGGGAGTACGAAAACATTGAAGTCTTCCTCGGTGTTTTCAACTACGCAGCTTCGCTTCGGCAAGACAACGAAGCAAACGACATCCTTCAAGGCGAAAGCTTCGCTGCGAAGGAAGGCGTCTGGGATGTTAGCTACGCTGTCGCACAGAAGGTCGAACGTGCGAAGATGACTCCTGAAGAGCAAGCGATTAAAAGCTTGGCGAAGGGTGGCATCCACATAACCCCGGACCAACTGCGTGCGGCTCTAGCGATGATCAGTCAGCAAGCTGCGACGGCTTAATCCAACGACATTAACGCCGACGGTGCTATAGCTCACCGATATCTCCTCACCAACCGACCCAACAGTCTCGGCGTTCTGTTGGGTCTTTTTATCCGAGCAGACAAGAATCTCAACAAGGAGAAGAGGACGGTCCAAAAAGAGTAGTACAGGACGAAAACGGGCCTCGGAACTTGTCTGCTCGGATAAGAAGTTCAAACGAAGTTAAATCAAACAAGGAGACAGCCACAATGTCGCAACTCCAAAGTCGTAGACGTAAGCATTGGACTCAAACACCGATAGGTCGTCGTATTCAACACAACAAGATGGTAAAGTATTGGCGCGAGCGCAAGGCGCTTCCTCAAGGTGAGTCGTCAATTCATGACGCGGAAATCGTCAATGAAAACAGACTGAAGAAGGCGTTCAAAGACACACTCCCACTCGACGACCACGGTAAAGACGCGCTTGTTGCTATTCTTGACAACGTCTGGGCGGGAATGTCGGTTGAGGAGAAAATCGCGTTGCTCGACCCTCGTGGCCCGTCGAATCCAGAGGGACTCTAGTGGCTATTAAGTGTCGGATATGGTGGACAGAGCAGGCGCAAGCCTACGCCGTCGTTTCAGGCTATAACAAAGACGTAGTCGCTGCTCTAAAGACCATCATCCCAAGCGGTGACCGTGACTTTGACCCCAACTCTAAAACGTGGTACGTCAAGGAGGCCTACGGCGAAGCGATTCGTAAAATCGCTGAAAGCGCATTCGGCATTGGCTCGGTGTCGTTCACATCAAAAACCGTGGTCGAGCAAACAAGACAGCAACAAGGCTTCTCGACTGGTGCTCGACACTCAGCATCGAACTCGTACCTAACCCCCTCAACCGCAGGTACGACCGAAGATGCGGTCGTCGCGTTTATGAATCTCGTACCGTTCGACGCAGCGAAGAACTGCTACAGGCTCGCGGCACAGAGTCTACATCCTGACAAGCACCTCGACGACGCTAACGCGGGGGCGAAGATGGCGAAGCTCAACGAGCTGTGGTCAAGAGTAGAAAAGGAGTTCTATAAGAGATGAATAACGATTGGCAACCCGCAATCATCGCTCCAAAAGAGCACATAGCGATGCTCCATACAAAAGATGGTTCTGATGTATGGAAACATGCCGGAAAGCGTATACGAGTCAGACCCACCAACGAATTGGACAAAGCTCTGGTAGAAGAGGGCTTTAGACTCGAGTACGGTTGCTCGGGAGAATTAATCGAAGTGCATCCAAAAGATGCAATCGAGTTGTGGCCTTCGTTTTTTACAGGAGTACGCATAGGAATTTGTACCTGTGCCGTGTTTCTCGACTGAAGGAGAAACTATGAACTTCGACGACAGATTTACCGACAGTGATGTTCACGCAGGAAGTATGATATATCGCTGTTGGACTTGTGGAGCAGTAGTCGAAGACACTACTCGTCATGAAGAATGGCATCAAGAGTTGGAGAAAGAACGTCCATCAAGACCAACTGATTTTAACACAGAGGAGAAGCTATGAACAAAATCATCAAACCCGGCGATGTTTCATCCTCGGGTCTTATGCTGAACAAAGGAAAGCTTCGCTCGGCCTCGACGCCGTTTCAACAAAGAGTCAACCAAGCGAAAGCCAACGAAGTTGACCCGGCGACGATGGCGAACCGTATTTGTCTCATGCTTGACAAGTCGTCGTCGATGTCGACCAAGGAGCGTGCAGGTGACAGTCGTATCGACCTACTCAAGAAAGCGCTCCAAAACTTCATCCAACGCTGTGACTTCACCAACACCGCCATCGCTATCGAAACGTTTCCCGAATCGTTTGAGCTTGCTTTGACGAACTCTTCGTTGGTACTGTCAACCGCAGGTTTTATGTTCGAAGCGGGTGGAAACACACCGATGCGTCGCTGTGTCGAAGCCGCGCTTGGGAAGGTGCCTATGACACGGGGTGTTATCGTGTCTGACGGTGAGGCGACCGACTGGCACAATCCCCACGGTTACGACGACGATGACACGTCGGACGAGAAGCGAAGCTCGCAAGCCGATTCACTGCTCGCAAAATACAAAGAAGTCGGCATACCGATCGACTGTGTCCACATCTCGACCGACAGTGGTGGAGAAGCTCTGCTCCGCCAAATCGCGACTGCGACAGGTGGACTGTTCATCAAATTCACCGACGTCAGTGCGTTCGCGCAAGCCTTCGGCTATCTCGCTCCCGGCTTCAGAGCAATGCTCACCGACGGTCGAGTAAGCGCTTCGGAGCTTGGGGCAAGGGATGTGACTCGATGAGTTGTACAGAAACATGTCACATTTGTATTCACAACTTGAAAGCCATGATTACAGCCGCGCAACGAAAAGGTCTCGGTTTCTTAACAGAAATAGAATACGACGACCAAGAACCGACTATCGTTGTATTTCACTTCGAACACGGAACGGCGATTATCAACAATGCTAAACACGACGACTAGCCGAACTGACGAACAAAACGCGACTGTCATAGCCCTTGCTCACAAGCTCGCTCAACTCGGTTTCACCGCCGACTTCGTTGACCCGATCTCTGTCGGCCCCATTATCAGTGTCTACAGATTCCAACCGAAAGGTTCTACAAAGGTGAGCCAGCTCGAAGGACTGTCGCAGGACTTCGCTGTCGCCCTCGGCGCTGAGGACGTCATGTGCAAGCGAATGCCTGGTGAGTCTGCGGTGGGGGTGTTTGTGCCGAACAAGACACGTCAGTGGGTGAAGTGGTATAATCATTGTACCCTCGACACAACAAAGTACAAACTTCCCATGATTCTCGGTATCGACTACCTCGGCAAACTTATCGTCGAAGACCTAACTACAATGCCTCACCTCCTGATCGCCGGCTCGACCGGCGGAGGTAAGTCCACGTTACTGAACAGTATTATTGGAGGCATAATTTTAAACTACTCCGAAGACGATATTCAATTCGAACTCAGCGACACCAAAGGCGTTGAGTTTACTCAGTTCGAAAAAGCAAACAACTTGCGAAGCAACATTGCAACCTCTGTTGGACTCACAATAGAAAAGTTCGACGAACTCATCGTTGAGATGAACAGGAGGCTCAAAACATTTGGTCAAACTTCGACAAGAAACATACTCGAATACAACGCGGCAAGACAAGGCTCGAAAGCTCGCCTCTCATACATTCTTATTGTTATCGACGAGCTCGCAGATTTGCTTACTAACCGTCAGCGGGTCCCGGACCCGGACGACCCCGAAGGCAATAGAACTATTACTCTTGGAACGCAAACGTCGAGAAAGCTGGCACAACTTGCTCAAAAGGCTCGGGCTACAGGGATTCATATCATCGCATCGACTCAGCGGCCAAGCGTTAAACTCTTGGAAGGAGATATCAAAGCGAACTTCCCTGCTCGCCTTGCTTTCCGACTACCGAGTGAGGCAGATAGTCGTACCGTTCTTGGTATCGGAGGGGCTGAGCACCTACTCAGTAGAGGTGACATGCTCTTCATCAACCCCAATAAACCGGGCTTGCAGAGGGTTCATGCTCCACTCTCTACACTCGATGATATCAAGAGCGCGATCGAATACGCAGCGCAAAGGAGGTAGTCGTGTTTGAGGACTCTGATTTGTTCAATCTTATCATCCTCCCTGACATTATAGACGAGGACGAAGAAAACGAGGACATTGACAATGATTACAGCGATTCTGATACTCCTATTCGTAAGCGTCGTTCTTCTGGGGAGTGCTTTGAATTCCCTGAAGAAAACGACTGACAACAACACCAAAGCCATCAGCGCGCTTATCGACGCTAATATACAGACAATGGAGCATACTCGGCTGGTGGCTCAGTTTGTTGGTCTGCGACCGAAGACGGATAAAACACAGCCGAATACGAATTAGACCGATTTGGTACTAGTACCCAATTTCGTCGTAACTCGTTGAAAACAAAGCACTTATTTAGCTTGACTAAACTCGGCGGCCCTGCTATGATTTCCACTGATGTTTTTGAACCTAAGGGAACGGGCGGTCGTAAAGCTTGGTGGTCGGTGTCAAGAATGTGGGTCGGATAATCTAAAAAGACTTTTGCTCCATCATGCAAACCATGATGGAAACGAGCACCGAAAATCAAGTTCGGAGAGTATTAGACATCTTAGAATACTCGATGGTTTGGATTCTGAATTGTACGTCGTTCTGTGTCGAGCTTGTCACGCAGCAAGACACAGAACAATAAATCCGAAGATGTTGAAAAGACTTTCCTCTGTAATCAAAGAAGCTTCAAGGCCACTCAAAGTAGGACCGAGGGAATTAACAGTGGCTATCATGAAAGTTATTTGAACAGAAAATGAATCCCAAATTTACCACAGTCACGGTGTCACTTCACCGTGACCTTGCGGAGCGACTACGTAAAAAGTTTCCAAAGTACGGCGAGTTGTCACGAGCGATGCGTTCTGTTATAGAGCAGATACTCGAAGGTCGTATCAAACCGACCACAAAGTAGAAAATGTGGAAATGTCCAACATGCAATTGTCCTTTAGACGACGAAACTGGCGACAACCTTGACCAAAAACTCCGTCCGCTCCTTGAAGCTTGGGAAGAAGAAGGAACTTATCTTAAGAACGAACCAGAGTACGACGGAGGTTATGGAGATGTATTACTAATGGTCGTAAAAAAAATTAGAGTGTTACTTTCATAGTTTCACAAAAAAGAGGCAAAAATGTCAAAGCCTGAACTCCCTTATGAACCAATCCCAGTAAAATCGCAAGGAGCCTATTCAGGAGACGACCCGTTACCAGATTTTGTTCCAGACTCCGAACAGAACCACCAACTCCCATCCTCCGAAGACCTTGACTCCATCGCGGAGGAACAACGTATTGCTGAAACAACTGTTACAAATGTTAACGATAGTGACCCACCAGTAGTCCCTCCAAACGACACAAAATGCGTCATCTGTGGTAGCGTTGCCGAGCGTATCTGTACTCAGTGTGGGCAGGACTTCTGTGTGAAGCATTTCTGTCCCGTTCACGAACTTGCTACGCAGTCGGAGCCTTTAACAGAAGAGGACGGAACAACTCACCAAGGTCGTAGAATACGTCTCATCGGAGAAGGCTGGCCCAACTCCCTTCGGATGATTAAAGACTATTCCGACGAAGA
>Ga0137388_10000482_pt1 | contig 22354 bp, 23 predicted proteins | sample 15con2h14AmetaG_FD_104644 | JGI IMG/M metagenome (GOLD analysis project Ga0137388, IMG submission 104644) | Vadose zone soil microbial communities from Angelo Coast Range Reserve, California, USA - 15con2h1.4A metaG | ecosystem: Environmental > Terrestrial > Soil > Vadose zone > Saprolite...
GCTGCAGACCCTGCGCGGCGAAGAGGGCCCGAAGCGCGCCGAACGAGGCGCGGGTGGTGCTCAGGGCCTGCGGGGCGCCGTCGAGCGACAGCAGCTCGCTCAGAGACAGCACCTGGGCACGCATGCCCAGCCGCGTGGCCTCGGACTGCAGATCCGCGAACCGGACCGACCAGTCGCCGTGATCGGAGCGGACCGGATCGGCCTTGGGGTCGCCCAGCTCGGAGAGCACCAGCGTCCCGCCTGGGGCGAGCGCCGCGGCCGCGTCCCGCACCAGCTGCAGCGCGCCCCGGTTGACGATGCGGTCTCCCTCGGCTGCAGTGTCCAGGCCGCCGGCCGTCTCGTTCGACACGACGAGGTCCAGCGACTCGTCCGGCGCCGGCAGCGGCGCATCCCCGCGCGCGACCGGCACCGAGCGCGAGAGCGCATCGCACAGCGCGGCGGCGAGCTCGCCGGGACCGCCGCCGTCGACGAGCACGCGCGCCGGCCTGCCTTTCACGTGCTGGAGCGCGCCGCGCCGCAGGAGCCCCTCGGCGAGCGCCGCGCCGAAGGTGCGACCCTTGAGCGCCGGATGCGGAGCGCGGAACAGGTGAGCCAGCGTGGTCTCGTGCTCTTCGGGTTCCGCGGCGGCGCGATCGGAGCCGCCCGCCCGTGGTGGATCGCCCGCGGCGTAGGCGCGGGCATCGGCGAGCTCCGGGTACGGCATCGTCGATTCGGCCGCGGGGTTGAGGGCGACGCCCCCGTGGGAGACCGACTTGGCGAGGATCTTGAGCGCCGCCACGTCGGCGCGCGCCAGTCGCAAGAGCGGCGGCAGCGCGGCCGGCCCCGCATCGCCCAGCACCTGCCCCAGCGTGCGCTCCCCGTCGCAGCGCAGGAACAGCGAGGCGGTGCGCGCGTCCAGCTCCATCGGCGTGCCGCGACCGTAGACCGTGACTTGGTTCCCACGCCGGTGGAAGACGGCGTTGCGCGGAACGCGCGGGTACCCGGCGAGCAGCGGCGAGTACTCGTCGATCGACTGCCCGCGCGGCGCGCTCGCCACGAGGAAGCGCCGCGACCGCAGGACGGGCACGAACTCCTCGACCAGCTCCCTGGCCAGTCCCGCCGGGGGAGCCTCTTTCACCTCTGCTTCGTCCGCGCGCGGATCGAACGCGAGCAGGAGCGCCAGCACGTCCCGGCTCATCTCCGCGACGTCCCCGGTGAGCCCGTGCCAGACGAACGCCGCGTCCCCGCGGGCGTGGAACGAGAGGTGCCGGGACATCGCGACCAGGGCCATGGCCGCCCAGGATGCCCGCCCGGCCCTCCGCCCGGCAAGCGGCAGGGAGGGTTCGCTTGACCCCCGCCCCGCTTTACGTTACTCCCGCGCGTCCATTCGTGTCGGGGAGTGGCTCAGCCTGGTAGAGCACCTGGTTCGGGACCAGGGGGTCGCAGGTTCAAATCCTGTCTCCCCGACCATCAATGAATTCAGCTAGTTAGCGTAATGAGCCTACGGCTAAGACACTGTGCGTCGGAGCTGCAGCCGCCTAACTTCAAGTGGTTAGCGGACACCCACGACACCTGGCCCAGAGCCAGGTGGTCAGAGGTGCCTGGCTTTGGCTGAAACTGAGTGTTCTCCAACAGTTGTCGCCCTCGCGACCCCTTGCTCGCCCGACGACCTGCACCACCGGCGCACCATTTCGCCAAATGCGCTCGGCGGTGCCGCGGGAACTCTGCGTTTCGGCCACTACGGCCTTCGGTCCGGAGATGGCCCCCGCTGAGTCGGTGAGCGCCCGAAGGAATGGGGCGGAGCCGGCGACCCTTGCGACTAGGACCGCGCATTTCAGGCTTCGATTCGGAACAGCTCGCCCACCCAAGAGCGCGGCGACCGAAATCGGGGGAGATACTTCGCGATGTGGATTGAACGGTGCTAGGTGATTTGGACAACTTCGGATGCTCATCAACTGTCGCGCAAGAAAGCTAAAGGTGGCTCGATCCGGCCAGGGTCACATCTGAACATCCCGGCGAGATCGCATCAAATGCTGATCGCGACCACACCCATTCCAAGGCCAACCAGTGCAGCTACCGGACGAGCCCAGCGGTTCAGTTGAGCGGATGTGCTCGATATCGGGAAGGTCGATGCGATCAGGAAGCCAACGCAGGCCATATTCCCTATTAGTAGAGCGATAATGTAATGCCATTCCCCGAGTGCTTGACGAAACGGCCCGAGTCCCACGGCGATTGAAGCAACGGCCAGCAGTGCTGACTCAAGGAGGGGCCCTCGGGTCGACTTCGCTCCAGAGACTCCCCACGCATATCGATAAAGAGCGACCAACTGCGCGGTCAGCAGAATAAGGAGCCCGACAAAAGCGATGGGCGCCGCAAAGAACTGTAGTGCCTCGCGTGTGTCGCCAGCGTGCGCCGAACGAGTACCGAGGAACGTTCCCACCAAGAGCAGCAGCAGAAAAATCCCGGATCCTGAGCCGAACCACCCTAGTGCTGCTACCGTTCCCATTACGCGGCACGTCCGCCGAGTAGACTCGAACGTGAGCAGCAACGTAATTGCGACGACCGATCCCCGCACGAGACCGCCAAGTGGCCGTGGGAGCGCGTAAAGAAAGGCCAATGGATCCAAACCGGTAAGGTGCGCGTACTGAATGACTGTCAACGCGCCGATCGTGAGACCTGAGACCACGGCGACGAATCTGGAGGACGCACGTCCGATGGGGTTCATTGGCTGGCCACCGTCAACGTTCCGTAGTACCTCACGTACCTAATCTTCGGCACCCAGAACCGATACCATACGATCTTGGTACGGTCGCGCACCTCGAAGGTGAATTTTGTGTTGCGTATCAATGAATCGACAGCATTCCACTCGTCCCAATCCTTGGCTGCGATACATCCAACCGTCAATCCGGGGTGATGTAACCTAAACTGGCTCCGCCCAGTGGACTCGTCCACGTCGTCTCTTGGTATGAGGTCAATCGCATCGAGGCGGAAGAATCCCATTCTACCTTCGCGCTCAAGAATCTCGTACACGCCGTCAGGTATTGGATCCCCGTACGGCTTGCCTCCGGACTCTGCTGCCCCAGAAGCGGATGCCCCGGTCGAGTCGTCCTGACAGACTAGTTGGCCGCGGTAAGCCGCGGGTCCGAGTGCCGCAAGATGCGCTGCGCGACAACGAGCGGAGCGCCTGCGCGCGCGAGCAGCGTCGCGGTTGTTCCACGCAGGTCATGAAAACGGAGCGGTCGCGGCAGCGCCTTCGGCCAGAGACGCATGCTGCACTTCGGGCAACGCCGCTCGGACAACCCCTTGTGTTGCTCGCGGAGGCCACAGCCCCTTCGACGACATACGAAGTCGTACCCGAGCACTATGCCGGCACGCCCAAGCGCGCGTCGCAGGATCTGCTGCAGGTCGGTCTCGTCAGAACGCATCGACCCATCCGCTGCTGGGAAGACGTACTTGCTTGGTGACGTCGCCATCGCGGCTTTCAGATATGGCACGAGCGGTTCCGCGATCGGGATGACGTCTGCGCGACCACCTTTGGTGGTGTCGCTATCGTACGAGCGCTGAACCGTGATGGACCGGTCCGCCAGGACCACGTCGCTCTTCAGCAGCCCGAGCAACTCCCCCTTACGCATGCCGGTCCAGATCGCCGCTGCGAACAGGGGCTGCCACTCGGGCGCGAGCGATTCGAGAAGCGGTGTCACCTCTTCCGCGCGCAGCGTCTCGAACACTCTGCGTGGAACCTTGCGCCGCTCGACCGCCGCCGCGGGATTCGTCCCGCTCCAGAGGCCGCGCTTGATCGCCTTGCCGAAGATCGTGTGGAGCGCGCCACGCAGAGTGTTGAGGCTCTTGGGTGACAAGGCACCCGCACGCTCCTGTAGGAACTCCTCGATGCGAGCTGTCGTCACACCGGCCGCCAGCCGGCTGCCCAGTCCCTGCACCAAGTGCTTGCGCAGGAATCCTGTCTCCCCGACTCACGCAATCCCGCGAAATTCGGGACTACGCGCAAATTCACGGCTCGGCGGCGCCCGAGGAGACAGTCGCGACGCTGCTGCCGGCGGGGATCGTCACCCGCCCCGACGGAGGAAGCACCACGCGAAAGACGGAGCCGCGGCCGACCCACAAATCCGAACACGCCGAGTCCCAGCACGATGCCTAGGATGCACGCGAGATAGGCGCGCACCCGGGTTCCAATCTGGATTCCTCTCCGATGCATCTTGTGGGGAGACGTCAGAGATGCCCGGCGACGGCCTGCGCCTCGAGGGGCAGGCCCTTCTGCTGCCACGCGAGGATTCCTCCGTCGAGACGCCGAAGGCCATCGATCCCGAGGTGGTGGAGCAGCCTTGCCCCGACGATGCTCTGCTGGCCCGCGTGACAGGCAATCACGATCTCCCGGGCTTTCGGAATCTCCTGTAGCCGCCTCTCCAGCTCGTCGAGCGGAATGTTGACGGCTCCCTTCAGGTGGTAGGCGTTGAATTCCTGCGCATCGCGCAGGTCGAGGAGAAATGGGTGCTTGCCGCTCTTCAGCTGTGCCGCGAGATCGCCGGCCGCCACGGCGGGAACGTCGAAGGGGGGAAGCGGCGTGCCGGCGATCGGCATCTTCGCCTTGCCCCAGCCGGGCATCCCCTCGTTGTACTCGAGCACGTTCTGATAGCCGAGAGCGATGGCGACCCTTGCCGCCTTCTGGCTCTTCGTGCACTTGGGTCCGTTGCAGTAGAAGATCAGCTCGCGACGACGGTCTTTGATCTGCTTGGGCAGAACGACGGCGACGTTCGGCGCAGGTACGCTGATGGCGCCCGGGATGTGCGCCTCGTCGTACTCGACTCGCGCGCGCGCGTCGATCACCGTGAACTTCGACTGCCACGGATCGGAGGCGCGCATCTTGGCGGCAAGTTCCTGGGTCGTGATGTACGTGAGGGGTATCTCGTCCGCGCGGGCGTTTCCTAGTATGGCGCCCGTCAACGCCAGCACGATCAAGCCGCGCTTCATGTCTTCTCCAACGCCGCAGAAGCGAAGTTGCAAGATCGAAAGTGTTGCCACGTGTTAGGTCGGCTCGTCGCCGGAGGTCTTTAAGCTCCCCGTCTCGGGACCGGATGACGAACCGTGAGACTCAACAGGGAACTGTGTTGCGTTGGCGGTTCATGTAAGCAAACGGGATTGTCCGCGGCACGTCGCAACTCCCTGAGCGCATGCAAATTGGCGTTTCGCAGAAGAGGCGAACACCGTCGATGTGAGCGCAAGCCCCGATGGGCCCACCACGAAAGACGGTCATGCTGAGCTGCTGCCGATCGCGCTGCGGTTGGGGCTGTTCCTCGGGGAGGCCATGGCCGGGCCGGCGTCCGAACTCGTGTTCCTACGGCCGGACGGCAGGATGTGCTCACCCAAGCTGAAGCTAGATCACGTGCTCCGCCGCGCGCTGGGACGGGCTGGCGTCCTCACGGGCTACATCCACAAGTGCTGGCGCCATCACTGCGGCTTCTCGGGCTGGCCGTCGCGCGCACCAATGATCGCCGGTTGCGCGATCCGACGAGACATGGCGGATGTACGGCACCACCGCGATCCTTACTGCGGAAGGAGTGATAGGCGGCAAGCGGACTCGGTTGATAGCCGGGTGGGTCAGACAGCAGGGGGTGTGGAAGGTCGCTGGAGTGCAGTTCACAAACGTGGCACAGCCCTAGCTAGAGCCAAACCCGGGACCATCGGAAGCGAGGCCCAAGGAGGGTCAGCCCTCTGCGGCTGCCGCGAGGTCGAGGCGGTCATCATTTCAGGTTCGCAGGAGACGACTTGGGCCGAGGATGCAATGCCGGCCTCGCCCATGACCGACGACTGAGCGGAGCCCGGGCACCGGTGAGATCGTTGGACGGGTGGGATCTTCGGTTCGGGACCAGGTGCCCCTGGGTCTCGGCCAACGGCGCAATGTCCCGCCGTGTCGGCGGCTTGCGGCGCCACCTGACCGGCGCGGCAAGGGTGACCAGCCTTGTTGGGACACAGGTGGACCAAGCGCGACGCCGACGTCTCCTCTCGCGGCTATGCCGCGGCCGTGGACACTTGCCCGCGGTACACGAGGCCCAGCAGCACTCCAAAAACGGTGAACTGCACGAAGCCCGCGAGCGCTTCGATTGCCATCCACGGAAGGACAGCCGGCACGGCGTACTTCGCCGGTTCGGCCAGGGCGATATAGCTGACGAGCACGCCGCCGACGAGCCACGAAAATCCGACGGCGTGGCTCATGGAAGCGCGCGGCATCGCCATGCGCGAATACAAATAAGAAAAAATTGTTCCCTGCACGATCATTGAGGCCACCCCCAGGGGAAAAATGGGCTCGGCCCGCATGTAACCTACGGTGGCATAGTGGCCGGCGTTCACCACGAAGTGAGACAGCGCTTGTGTAGTGAACGTCGCAAGCACATACGCAAGCACGGATAACGTGTGTTTTTTCACGATTGCCTCCTCCGTCCTTTCCTCTTCGCTTTTCTCGCGGGCAGCGTCGACACAAACTCCAGGCCCCGGCCGACCCATTTTTCGAGTGTTTGCCTGCTTCGAAACCCGGCCGGCGCTACGTAGACGAGGCCGTGAGCGGCTTACCGGTAAAGTCCATGGGCCGTGCGTGCGGTTGGGCGAGCGTCTCCTCGTATCGGGCTGGACCGACGCGAACGACAAGATCGTTCTGAAGAACCCCGCAGCACATACTGTCATCAATAAGAAATGCCAGGACTCCGAACATCTTTTTCTCGACGACACGACCCCGCCTTACGAGTACCTCGCGCACCCGCTCGGCTGTTTTCTCGTCGTAGCTCATTGATCAGACGATCTTCGCCCCCTCGGGCGGCCTGGGCTCGCCGACGGTCTGGTAGAACCAGATCTCGTAGCCGCACGGATCGAGGACCTTGAACGTCCGGTCGCCCCACCACTGCGTCGTGAGCCGGTCGGTGATCTTGACGCCCTTCCTCCGCAGATTGTCGTGATACGCCTCGACGTCCGCCACCTCGAGATAGATCTCCACTGGCTGCTTCGCAGGCGATGACTTCCTGTGGCCGGTCGGACCCGGGGCACGCGCGAACATGATGCGGGCGCCATCCCTCACTACCGTGACGAAGTCGAATTTCCCGTCCTTCCCGACCACACCCATCACGTGGTCAAAGCCGAGCGTCTCGACGTAGAAGTTGCGGATCTCATCGACAGACTCGACCGCGATGATGGGCATGATGGTCTTTGCTGCGGTCCGACTCATGGCTTCTCTCCTTGCGCGCTCATTCGCGGGCTCGTTGCATTGCCCTGACCCTGCCACGTAGTGGTGGAGGAATTCAACTACTCGTGGTAGTAGAAAGTCTCGCATGCGCGTTCCCGATCCGGAGCTTCTCGAGGAGATCGGCCTCTCCCTCTACGAGCGCAAGGCACTCGTAACCTTGATGGTTTTTGGCGTGGCAGACGCGGCATCAATCTGCCGTGAAGGGGCCGTACCGACCTCGAAGATCTACCGAGCCATGGAGAGCCTCGCGCAACTCGGGCTCGTCCAGATACAGCCGACGCGCCCCAAGATGTACTCCGCGCTTCCGCCGGGGGTCGTCGCGGACAGAGTTGTCGAACTCGTGCGAGACCGCGCGGAGCGCTTCGCGGTCAGGTCTCAGGAGCTGCGCCGCCTGCTCGAGTCCCTTCCAGGGCGACTCCGCGGGCGTCAGACCTTCGTGGACCTGGCGCTGGGCGCAGAGAGTCACATCAAGCGGCATCTCGTGCACCTCGCCGCCGCGCGAGAGAGGATACTGTCGTACATGGAGCGAGGCGACTTGCAATCGATCGACCAGGCGGTGGATACTGGTTTTCCGATCCTCCGTCGCATCGCTCGCAACGCGTTGGAGAGGAAAGTCCGCCAGCAGGTCGTATTCGGGTTCTCGTACCAGAGCGCGCCGCGGCTCCTAGAATTCCTGAAAAAGCACCGCGGCGAGATCCGCCACCTCACGGGAGTTCGCTACTCCGGCGAGCTAGGCCACCCCTTTCATGTCGTCGACGAGGACGTCGTCGTTCTTCCGCTCGACCATCCGTTCGTTCCCGAGGGACGCTTCGCTTCGCTGTTAGTGCGCGACCGTGAGTTGGCGCAGAACCTGGCAGAAGGGTTCGACGGGCTCTGGCGCAAAGCGATGAAGAGTCTTCAGGAAGTCACCTTCGACCCGCGTCGGTCGAACGAGCCACCACTGGGCGAATAATGGGTTTCCGCTCTCGCCTACGCCGTCGTCGTCAGCCCTTGACGGATGCGGTCAGTTCCGAAGGCCCTAGAACACCGCGTGCAGCGTGACGGTGCCCGAGGCGCCCGTCGAGGCCGCGGCCGGAAGCGTTGCGTCGAGGGTGCCGTGCACGCCCGGGTACGCGAGGCCGCTGCCGAGCGCCACCGATGAGCCGAGGTCGGTGAGGCTCATGGTGTAGCTGCCTTGCGAGCTCGATCCGGCGGCTGCCGTCCAGGTCTGTGAGCTCGAGCTGTTTGGCGTGGCGTTCACGGCGCCGTTCGCGCCGGCATCGGTGCTCCCGTACGTGCCGGTGTGCATCGGGCCGGCGAAGAAGAGGCCGACACCGACCGCGGGCGTGCTGGCTGTCCCGTTGACCCCGAAACCGAGGGTGCTCTGGTTGGCGCTGGAGCTCCACGAGCCGAAGGCCGCGGTGCTGCAGTTGAACGAGCCGCTGAGCGCGCCGGACAGAGTCACGGTGCAACTGTTCGGCGGGGTTCCGCCGGGACCCGGTCCGGGAGCGGCGCTGCCTCCACAGGCCGCGAGAGCACTCACCGCAACCCACATGATCTTCGAGCGCATTCAGCTCCCCCTCCGCCGCGAGCCCGCGGCGCTTCACGCAGACTGCCGCCGGAAGCGTCGAAGCGCGCGAAAGTTGCCCTCGCAGCCGCAACGCGCGTTGCGAACCTCTTTGCGGATGCCGCCGGAGGTGAGCGTGGCAATCTGCCAGCTCGACCACGTGACCTCCTGCCAATCGCGGCAGCGCCGATCGGGTTCCACGCCGGAAATCGTCGTGGCACGTGCCTGGTGGGCGCAAGTTGCCTCGCCATCCACCTTTGCTCACCCGCGCAGCCTTCATGCTCGGCGACTTCCGGTCGACCCTGTAAACATGCAGACCAAGACGCCGTGTGAGATTTGCGCGCACTGTGGCGAACCGGTCGAGTGGCAGCCTTGGTCGGCAGTCGAAACGGAGCCTCAACGCCGATCGGACGCGCCGAGCTAGCGACGGATCGGGCGGTGTGGCTGCCGGTCCCATGTCCAATCCCGCAGGACCGCGCCGCCAGTGCAGGCCGCAGCGGCCCCATCGAAAGCCACGCTGGGCACTTGAACGAGCCAGCCGCAAGCTCGAGCGCTGGGAAACCGGAGGGGGCGCGTGCTTAGGGTGCGCCGCCCGAGTCGGTGTTGGTTCGGCGAGAACGGCCTCGGTGGCCTGCTGCCTTCAAGTAGGCCGCCAGGGCGGCGGGCGAGACGCGGATCGAGTTCGAGACGCGAATGTGGGGAAGTTCGCCGCGCTCGCAGAGTCTGTAAGCGGTCGCGCGGCAGACCCCCAATCGCGCGGCGACCCGCGCCAACGAGAGAAGCGGTTCGCCTGGCATCGCCCGGGCGTCCAGGTTGCCGCCGGCGACACGGGCGCGACAAATCTTGCTTCGCAAGGCGTCGCAGGTCGTGGATTGAGTATCCTGGCACGCCGACCGCACATCGGAATTTCCAGGGCTTGCGATGTCGTGAGCAGGCGTCTCTAGCGGGGAAAACACCTCGGTCGCGGTTCGGGACCAGGGGGTCGCAGGTTCAAATCCTGTCTCCCCGATTTGCAATGAAGTCAGGCGCTTAGGGCGCCTACGCCTTTCGGCCGCAGCGCTCCGCGTCAAACGGACGACGACGTAATCTCAACTAGTTCGGACACACCCACGACCCCCTGGCACGTAGCCAGGTGGTAGCGGGTGCATTCGCGAGCCGGAAACCAAGAAATTCCCTAGGATTGCCCATTTTCTGCGCCGTTCCGCACGATGCCCCCGCACCACCGGCGCACCAAACGGCTGCGCAACCAGGAGAAGCTGGCGATCAGACCGCACGACGCTGGGGCATGCCTGGATGGAGGGCGGCCCGCTCGGCCTCATCCAGGCGCTGGCCAGAGCAGGAAGGCAAACTGCCAGAAGAGCCGAACACTACAAGGCGCCAGCTAACACCTTGGTGACGGGCGGGGCCATCGCCCGCGATGGCCCCGCCCCTGATCCAGTTAGTCAGTGCTGGAACCAGACCCCGGCGTGCACGGCCCCGCTGTTCACGTCCTCGCCGCCCAGCACCAGGACGTGCGGATTGCCGGTCGCGTCCACGAAGACCGCCGCGGAGTGGTTGAAGAAGTCGTAGCCGGAGACGGATCCGGTGATGGTGTGGCTACCCGTCGCGCCGTTGAAGCTGCCGATCGAGCCGTCGGTGTTGATAGCCGCGTATGACTGCTCGCTCGATCCGGTCGAGGCGCCGCTGTACAGGCCGCCGCTCACGAGGACGTAGCCCCCCGCCACTACCGCGGTGAACTTCTCCCGGGACTTCCCCATCGCTGCCACGTTGGTGGTCCAGGCAGCGTTGGACAGCCCGCCGTTCCGGATGTTGATCGGCTCGTAGTAGATGGCACCCTGGCTCGACACGCTCTGCGTCTTCGAGATGGGATCGACCGATGCGGTGGTGCCGCCCAGGACATAGAGGTACCCACCGGAAGTGACGAGTTGGTGGTAGGCCAGCGCCACCGGGAGGTCCTGCAGCGTGGTCCAGGCGCCGAGCGTCCCGTCCGCGTTGATCCTGGCCGAGTAGACTTTCGCGATCGGCGCTCCCGTCGCGTCGTTGCCACCAGCGACGTAGATGCGCCCGTGGAAGATGACCGCGCCCTCGGCGAACATGGGCTGGGGAAGCGGCGTCGTCGCCGTCCAGGTCCCAGCCGCCGCCGCGCCGGGGATCGTCCCGTCGGAGGCGAGCGCCGCGTAGTAGACGGTGCTGGTCGCGGCGCCGGTCCCGTCGAGGCCGCCCAGGACATAGAGGTTGCCGTTTCCGCTGACGAGCGAGTTGAAGGCATTGGCCGTCACGGCAGCCGCGAACCCGCGCTTGTCGGGCAGCGACGTCGTCGCGGTCCACGACGCGTTGGCGAGCGCCCCGGTGGTGCCGTCCATCGCGTTGAACGAGACGGTGTCGACGTTCGCCGCCTTGCCGTTCGTCGTCGTGCTCGCGGCCACGTTGCCGCCGAGGGCATAGATGAAGCTGCTCGACCCGACCGGCGCGATCACTGTCGAGAACCCCTGCTGGGCCGCAGGCAGGCTGGAGGTGGCGGTCCATAGAATCGTCGCCGGGCTGAAGCTCACGGCGCCCGCCACCATGAAGTTCAGCGGCGAGCTCGTCCCCGAAGGCGTCGTGACGGTCAGCTTGTACGTCGTCGAGGCCGCGAGCGTGCTCGGCACGACGCCCACGATGAAGATGTCCTGCCAGTCGGCGTTGGCGAAGTTGATCGCCGCCGAGGCGACGACCGAGTTCGTCGATGCATCGCGGAAGTCGACCGAATAGCCCGACGCTGGCGGAGCCGAGAGGTCACCGAAGTTGTTCCCGTCGATGATGAAGACGCTGTTCGCCGTGCCGCTGCCGGAAAAGCCGCCGTTGACGTCCGTGAGCGCCGGCCCTGCCATCGTGAACGCGTTGGAGAGGGTCATCGACCCGCCGCCCGGATTCGCGATGTTGATGCTGAAGACCGTCCCGGACGCGGCGAGATTCGCCGCGAGTTGCGGCACGGCCACGTCGAGGCTGGTCGTCGAGAACGACTGCACGATCGCCGCAATCGGCGGGCCGCCCGCGGCAGGAGTGAAGATCACCGTCGGATTGACTGCGCCGGCTCCCGAACCGCTTTGCACAAAGCCCGTTCCGTCGATCGTGACGATGGTACCCACGGTCCCGGTATTCGGCGTGACCGACGAGAGGACCGGAGCCGGTCCTGCGTTGCTGTTCCCGCCGCAACCCGCGGCCACCACGGCAGCCGCGGTGAGCGCGGCGATCTTCATGTAGCGTGACATGGATCCCTCCTGAGGTTGGGAACGCGACTCGCCGGCGGGCGGGCTGGTTAAGCCCCGGATGTGGCGCGCCGGAAGCCATCCGGAGGCCGTGTGGTTGCTTGCGCTGCACGAGCGGCCATGGTGCCCGTACCCGGGCGTACGGCCGAAGCGTACGCGCAGGTGCATGACGGCCGGGCAGAGACTGAATCAGAGACCTTTTTTGCTCGGGCACGTGCCTTGCTCAACCAATCCCCGCCGCAAAGGTGCGGCAAAAGGAGGCACGCATGAAGCCGTACTCCATGTTGCTCCTGGCGGGCCTGCTCGCTGCCGCCCCTGCCTTTGCAGCGGGCACGCTCCCGGAGAAGGCCAACGCGAAGGCGGCCGCTCACGACGCGCTCAGCGACGACGCCGGCGAGCCGGATGTGAAGGCCACGGCGCCGACGCTCCCGGGCACGGCGTCGCAGCACGCGCAGGATGCCCTGAAGAACATCGCCTTCGGGCAGAAGGGCGCGAAGGAGCGCGCGGCCCACAGCAAGGCGGGCCAGCACGCCGACGATCAGGCCGGCGACGAGGGCGTCAGCCAGTCCGCCCAGGGCGCGGCGGCGAGCGCCGCGAGGAGCGCCAACGCCGACAGCCACGCTGCGGCGGGCCTGGCTCGCGCCTCCGCGCACACCGGCGCCCCCACCGGGACGCCGCCCGCTCGCGGGCGCTAGCACGGAATGACACTCCGAGGGCCGGCGCGCCGCGAGGCGCCGCCGGCCCTCGTCTATTCGGCGTTTGGCTCGTCCTCGCCCGTTCGGGCCGAGAGGCTCTGCAAGGTCGAGTAAAGGCGGCGCCGCGTGATGCCGAGCAGCCGCGCAGCGGCCGCCTTGTTCCCGCCCGCGCGCTCGATGGCCGCATCGATCAGGTCCCGCTCGAACTCGTCCAGATTGAAGCCCTCCCGCAGGACGTCGGCCGCGCGCAGGCCCTGGGCGTCGACTCGCTCGGGAGCGCGTCCGAGCCTGCCGAAATGGTCCACACCGACCTCCTCCTCGCCGGCGAGGATCAACGCCCGCTCCAGCGCGTTCTCCAACTCGCGCACGTTCCCCGGCCAGGCATGGTCGTGCAGCCGATCGCGCGCCGTCGCGGACAGCCTGGACGGAGGCACCCCGCGCGACGAGAGGAAGCGCTCCGCCAGCGGCAGGATGTCGTCGCGCCGGTCCCGCAAGGGCGGCACGTGGATCGCGAAGACGTTGAGCCGATAATAGAAGTCCTCTCGGAAGCTGCCCGCCTTCACGGCGGCCTCGAGATTGCGGTTCGTCGCAGCCACCACGCGCACGTCGACCTTGCGCGCCTGGGTGGATCCGACCGGCACGAACTCGCGTTCCTGCAGGAAGCGGAGCAGCTTGACCTGCGTGGCGGGCGTCACCTCGCCGATCTCGTCGAGGAACAGCGTCCCCGTGTCGGCTGCGGCGAGGTGGCCCGTCTTGCGCTCGTGCGCTCCGGTGAACGCGCCCTTCTCGTGGCCGAACAGCTCGCTCTCCAGGAGTGCCTCGGGGAGTGCCGCACAGTGCACTTCCAGGAGCGGGGCCGCGGCCCGCTTGCTGGAGTAATGGATGAGGCGCGCCAGCTGGTTCTTCCCCGTCCCGCTCTCGCCGAGTAGGAGCACGCTGGCGTCGGTCGCGGCGACCCGGCGGGCCGCGGCCAGCACTTCCTTCATCGCCGCGCTTTCCGCCACCAGGCCGGGAGTGAGGCTTTCGACCAGCCGGTCAGCCTTACGCTCCGTGGTCCGCTGGTCTGAAAGGCGCCGCACGCGCAGCCGCAGCTCGTCGATTGCGAACGGCTTGATCAGGTAGTCGGCCGCGCCGGCCTTCATCGCCGCCACCGCGCTCTCCGCGGAAGCGTGGGCGGTCATCAAGATCACCTCGGAGGGCGGCGTCCGGCCCCGGGCCGCCTGCAACACGCCGAGCCCGTCCACCTCGGCCATCCGCAGGTCGGTCACCACGATGTCGAAGAGGTCCTTCTGCAGCTCCGCGAGAGCCGCCCGCCCGCCGCCGGCCCGTGTCACCGCGTGGCCGTCCAGCGCCAGCGCCTCGGAGACAACCTTGCCGAGCTTCGGCTCGTCGTCGACGACCAGGATGCGTGTCATGGCGCGTCCCTTCACGAAGCGACGGGAAGACGGACCTGGAACGTGGCGCCCGGCCGCCCGTCGCCGATCAGTTCGAGCATGCCACCGTGCCGCTCGACGAAGCGCCGGGAAAGCGCCAGCCCCAGGCCAGTGCCTCCTGGCTTGCCGCTCACGAACGGCTCGAACAGCCGGGCCCGGATCTCGGGGGACACGCCGGGTCCGGAATCGTGGACGGTGATGCGCACCTGGCCGTCGACGGCTCCGGCCGTCAGCTCAATCTCGCCCTCGCGCTGCGCCTGGGCGGCGTTGGAGAGCAAGTTGGCGAACACCTGCCGCAGCCTGCTGCCGTCTCCCTCGATCGCTGGAAGCTCTCCAAGAGAGCACCGCACCCGCACCGCCGGGAACGATGCCTCCGCGGCCCGCGCGGCGTCTTCGAGCACGTCGCGCAGATCGAGCGGCGAGCGGACCATGGCCCGATCGCCGGCGACGTCGAGAAAGTCCTCCGTGAGCCGGCGTAGCCGTTCCACTTCGCCGAGCACGTCCTGGAGGTCGGATGCGCCCCGCTCGCCCAGCGCCGGACCGGAACGCTCGCGCAAGAGATCGATCGTTCCGCGGATCACCGCGAGTGGATTGCGGATCTCGTGCGCCGCCATCGCCGCCATGCGGGACATGGCCTCGCCGCGCGCCGCGCGCTCCGCGGCCTGTGTGCGGGCCCGCTCCGCCTGGGTCCACCGCCAGGCGACCAGCGCGAGCGCGGCGGCGCCTGCAGCCGCGAGGCCGGCCCCCAACGCGAATGCGGAGCGCAGCCCTCGCCGCGCGCCGGCGAACGCCTGACCGGCCTCGAGCGCCAGCACGGCGCGCACCGTCCCATCGGGGCCGCGGACGGGAAAATAACCGGTGGCCACGCCCTGCTCGCCCAGCGCGAAGCCGGCGCCGATCCCGGATTCGCTCTCGAACGCGCGGCGCACCCGGGCTGGATCGATGCGCAGCAGATCGACCCTGCGGCCGGCGGAACCGGTCGCGTCGGCGAGCACCGTCAGGTCCCGATCGAGAAGGAAGGCGCCCTCGAGCTGGTTGGCCTGCATCAACCGGTGGAGCTGTGCCGCCGAGGGCGCCGTGCCTTGCAGCAACCCCGCTGCCGCCTCTCCCGCGCCTCGAAGGCGCTCGTCGAGCACCTGATCGAGAGCACGGGCCGCGGAGGCGTGAAGGAAGGCCGTCGCGGCGAGCGAGCCCAGAAGCCCCAACGCGGCGGCGGCGATGGGGACCAGCGCGGACCGTCTGATCACAGGAGCCCTATCACGAAGGTCAGGGTGACACCTCCGGAAAACTCGCTGTACGCGAAGTCGGACACGTTGGAAAAGGACTTGCGCGCCGCCGCCCAGAAGCGGCCGGTCCAGTGATCGGCGAAGTCCAGCTCTGCGGCCGCGGCGCCGTCGACGTACGTGTCTGCGCGCCTGGCGACGAACGCAGGATCCGGCGTGTCATATCTCCGGCGCGAGACGCCCGCGTCGAAGGCGAACCGCAGCGTCGGGCTCGTGGGAAACCGCGCGTAGGCGTGCGGGCCGTGCTCCACGTAGGTGAGTGTCGCATCGTCGGTAAGGTCGCGCGCGGCCCCGTACGAGAGCCCGACCGCGGAGCCACCCCCGAACCTCCATTCTCCTGACAGCTCCGCGAGGTGCCGCGTCCCCGAGTACGGCGCCGCCGCGCCGGTCAGGAAAGACTCGAACCTGGCGGCGTAGCTCGCCGCGAGCGAGAGCTGGCGGAACGTCCAGCGGCCCTCCGCGAGGAGCCGGTGCGCGGAAAGGTAGCCGTCGCCGCCGAGGCTGAGGAAGTCGTACGCATACTCGGCGAGCGCGTGCCGCGGCTCGCGTCCGAGCTGCCACCCCGCCGCCGCTTCGGCGCCCCCGAGATCGAACTGCGTGAAGCGCGTCAGCTTGCGGTAGGTGCCGCTGGCGCGGGCGAACGGTCCGCTTTCGCCCGAGGGGCGTACCAGCAAGCTCGCCGCCACCGTGCCCGCGGCATCCTCGCTTCCGCCGGCCGTGGGCGAGCCGTCCGGGGCGAGGTCCACGTTCGAATCCGCCGACGGTCCGGCCAGCAGCGAGAAGACGAGGCGCCCTTCCCGCCGCGCGAGGCGGAGCAGGCTGGTGGCGGCGGGCGCGATGGCGGGGTCCCTCGCGGCGGCCGCTTCGAAACTCCTCGCCGCCTCCTCGCCTCCGCCCTGCCGTAGCGAGACGAGCCCGAGGAAGAGCTGGGCGGACGGCGCCAGCGACGGATCCCGTTCCGCCTCGCGGAGAAGCGGCACTGCCTCTTCATCCTCCTGCAACTCGTACCGGCAGATCCCCTCCAGCAGCGCGGAAGCGGGATCCGGACCTGCGGCGCGGATCCGCTCGAACAGTGTGATCGCACCGCGCCGGTCGCCGCTCTCCATCCGGCGCAAGGCCTCGCCGAACTGCTCGCCGGCAATGGCGCGGCGGCACAGCGCCGCGAGGGACGCGCGGGCCTTCGCGTTCTGCGGATCGGCGCGGAGGGCGCTGCGGTACGCGGCCGCTGCGGTATCGAGCGCGCCGCCGCGCTGCTCCTGGTCCGCGACGTCGAGGTAGGCCTCGGCAGCGGCGACATCGCGCTTCTGCGCCGGCTCCACCGGCGCGCAGGGATCGATGGCGGCCGCGACCGCCAGGAGCACGGGGGCGATCACGGCGCGATCTCCTTCCGCAACTCGGCGAGCGAGGCGCTTGCCTCGGCCTCGCGGTGGCGATCCTGGCGGCCACGGGCCAGCGCCGCTGCCTCCATGTAGTAGAGCGCCGCCAGGGAGCGGCGGCCTTCCTTGCGCGCCTCGGCCCCGTGCGCGTGGTACCAGTCGATCGAATCCGCCGACGGCTCGGAGGCGAGGAGCGCGGCGATGTCCGCGCGCATCTTCCGCGCCTGCGCGCCGATGCGCGGCCCGGTTCGATCGCCGACGCCTTCCAGCAGGCGATCCGCGCAGAGGAAGAGCCGCGCGTCGTAGCACGCCAACGCGCGGTAGTAGTCGAGCAGCGGGTCGGCGACGGAAGGAGCGGCGCGCTCCGCAGCGGCGAACGCCTCCAGCGCGTCTTCGGGCCGTTGCAGCTTCACCAGGGCGGCGGCCGCGTACCAGGCGGCGTCGCCACCGGCACCCAGCCGCGCGGCGACTGTGAACTCGACGTACGCTTCCTGGAAGCGCCTCTCGCGGAAGAGCTGCGCGCCGGCCAGCAAGTGCTCCTCCCCGGCGGCGAGCGCACCGGCCGCGAGGCACAGGACGGCAAGGCACGCAGCGATCCTCACCGAGGGGCTACCTGGAGGTTCCCGGCGGACCCGCGGGGATCTTGCCCGGACCGTGCGGCTTCTTGCGCGCCGCGTTCGCGCGCGCTTGTCCGGCGGCCGCGTGGCTGTCGGCATTGGCGCTCTTCGCCGCGCTCGCCGCCGCACCCTCTGCCGCCCGGGCGGCTGCCTCGGACCGCGCGGCCGCAGCCGCACCGTTCGCGCGCGCTTCGCCCTGCTCCCGCGCCATCCGGCCCACGTCGGATCGTCGCAAGGGAATCGCCTCGCCGTGCTTCCCGGCGCGTTCGGCGGCGAGGCTCGGCAAGACGGGCGGGAGCGCCGGCCCGGTGGCTTCCTGCTCGAGGGCTGCGCGCACGGCTGCGCGCGCCTCCTCGGCCCGCGCCGCGAAGGCGGAACTGCCCGCCACCAGCAGAACGGCGAGCCATCGCGAAGAGACGGATCCCACGTGCAATCTACGGAGCAAGATGTGTGCCTCCACTCATCGCGGCGGAGCAGTCGCCAGCCGCACGCGCGCGACGGACCGGAGGGTACACCTGCATGTACCAACCGGTACAGCCGAGACCCGCGGCGGCCGCCTTCTCCCAGGGAGGACGGGCTGGCGGAGATCTTGCTGAGGGACGAGCCGACCCACCCTGGGAGCCATCATGCGCACGTCCTCGATCGTTTTGTTCACCGCCCTGCTCGCCGCCGCTTGCGGCGGATCCAGCACCGGCCAGCTGAAGATCTCGCTGACCGACGCCCCGAGCGACCTCGCCAACGTCAGCCAGGTCAACGTCACGTTCGACGAGATCCGCGTGCACGACGACGCGTCCGCTTTGCTTCCCGACGCCGGCGCGTCCGACGCCGGCGCCGCAGAGGATGGAAGCGACGGCAGCGGGTGGATCGTGCTGTGCACGGAGACGAAGACCGTCGACCTGCTCTCGCTGACCGGAGGGCGGTTCACACCGGTTTGCTCGCAGCGCAGCGCCGATGGCGGCATGGAGGAGCTGCCGATCGAGGTGCCCGCCGGCAACATTTCGCAGGTGCGCCTGCACCTCGCGCGCGCGCAGCTCGTATTCAACGACGGGACGCCCAGCACCGACTTGATGGTCCCCAGCGGGTCGACCAGCGGGCTGAAGGTCGTCGTGAACCAGATCGTCGCGAAGGGCGCCACGCTGGAGATCAAGCTGGACTTTGACGCCGCCCAGTCCATCCACAAGCTGGGGAACGGCAAGTACCTGATGCAGCCGGTCATCCGGGTCCTGCCCTGACCGGGCGCCATCATGGAGCCGCGGGGCCACGACGGACGGAAACCGGCGCTGGACATCGCGAGCGGCGGCCTCCTGCTCGCGATGCTCGCGGTTCACGGCGCATCCACGCAGGGCAGCGCGGAGCAAGTGAACGCGTTAGCGCGCGGCGCCGGCCGGTCCGCCGCTTTCCGGGGCAACCCTGCGAGCCGAGTTGTGAGGCGTTCGCGCTAGGGAACCGCAGCGCTGAAGATGTCCTCGGTGGTACCGGTCGCGCCGCCCGCCGTGACGACGCGGCGCATGTCGGTCCACAGCGGGTGCGCAACGCCGTCTGTGCCGACCGACAGGCCGTTGTAGTCGCCGAGGAAGGTGGTTTCCCCGCCCGTCGCAGCCGAGAACCAGCGCGCGTGGTTCGGGTCGGACAATCCCGTGTCCACCCTCTGTCCGCGGAAAGCGCCGCCTGCCCCGGCGCGCGCCAGCGTGATGCCATAGCGCGAGTTCGCGGGATCGTAGCTACGGTCCATGAACATCACGTTGACGGTGCCGTCTGGTCCCACCGCGGCCCAGGGGAAGAATTGATCGTTCCTTGCCGTGCTCACGCGTACCGGGCCTGACCATGTTGCGCCGCCATCGGCGGAACGCGCGAGGAACACACCCGTGTTCGTGCTCGCCGCCGTGCCATCGCGATTATCCGACCACACGACGGAGAGCGCGCCGGTGACCGGGTCCACCGCTAGGTTCCCGGCCGAATTCACGCGGAACTGTGAGCTGGACAGCGTCTGCCGCCCCTGCACGTTGATGGGGTAGTCGTCCACGCCATCGCGCAGGAGGTCGCTCGCGCGGACCGGCGCCGAGAAGGTCGCACCGCCATCGGTGGACTTGACGACGAGATATTGATCGCGGAACTCGCCGTCGTTCACCGCCTGGTCGTTCTCGAACGCGACGAACAAGGTGCCGTCGGGCGCCACCACTGGCGAGGCGAACTGGTCCTCGCGGCAGCGACCGTCGTAGGGCAGGGGCGTGCCGGAGAACGTGCAGAGCGATGGATTCGCGCCGCTCAGCTCGACGGGCGTGGACCACGTCTGCCCGGCGTCGCGCGACACGGAGAAGAAGATGGGCGACTCGAGGTAGTTTCCGTTCCTGTCGAAGTGGAAGCGGGCCCACGTCATGTACACGCTGTCGCGGAACAGGCTCCGCGCGTTCGTGTCCACCGCCAGGTAGGGCTTGTCCTCGAAGATCGTCGCCGAAGTGGACTGCTCGACGATCACGGGTGCGGAGAAGCTCGCCCCGCCGTCCGTCGATCGGGAAACCTGAATGGCTCCGCCGAGGGCGAGGCCACCGAGGCCCAGGTCGAAGGCCACGCCGCCGATGAACACATTGCCACGCGTGTCGAACCCGACGGTGGGATCGTCGGACTGGGTGAACTTGCCCGCAGGGACCTGCCCGTTCAGCCAGCTGCGGCCGCCGTCGAAGCTCGTGTAGAACCCGAGCACGCTCTTGGCCGTCCCGCTCGTACCGCTTGGTGGCAACTCGGTATCGTTGGAGCTGCCCACCAGGTGAGCGGGGTTCGCCGGATCCGCCGCGATCGAGGTCTCGTTGTGCGGCAGCACCGTGCTGTCGCAGTTGGCCATGATATTCGAGCGGAACGATGTCGAGGAGTCGCAGACGGCCGTGAAGGGTCCGCCCACCGACTCGTTCTGCAGCGCCGCGGCCTGGTCGCGCGCGCTGGAGAGCTGCGGGCCATGATCGCGAGCTGCCCCGGCGGGCCTCGCCGCGAAAGCGAGGAGCGCGAGTGCGGCTGCGGAGGTGAGCTTGTGCATGGAGTGTTCCCCCTCCCCGCCGCAAACCGCAGCGGGGAGGGGAAGGCTACTCCCACCTCCTGCAGAATTGAACGGGCCCTGGGTCTCGTGAATCCAACGCCGTCTCGAGGAGTGCGGGTCAGAAGCCGCCCGTCCCATTCGGTGTGCCCAGGCCGCTCGGCCCGTCGAGGATACCGTCAAGCGTGCCTGCGTTCAGGGCGACGACCTGCTTGCGGCAGAGGGTTGCCGACCCACCTCGCGCGACGTCCTTGGGGCTGACGGCGCAGACCTCGCAGTGGGTTTGCGTGATGAGGACGTCGGGTGCGAGATCGAGGAGCAACGCCTCGTCCACGCGGTAAAGAGGCTCGCCCGCCCGCAAACGCTGCCTCACGAGCGCGTCGATCTCGCGGCTCGAGGCCGTGATGTCGAACGTCGGCGCCGCTGCACACGGGAAGGCGCTTGACCCACTCGGGGTTGTCGCACTCGTGCGATCGACCGACCAGGCGATCTCCAGCCCCCAGCGCACAGACCAACTCGGTGCCGCTGGCCAGCAAGGAGACGACCCGCATGAGAATCAGACGGTGGGGTGAACGCGATATCTCGCGTGGATGGCCATGCCGAACCAGTACAGCCCGAACAGCGCGCCCACGTAGGCGAGATCGCCGACGAGCTGGTTGCGATAGACGGGCAGCCCCGCGACGTAACAGGTGGCGAGCCCGGCCAGTGTCCTCGGATAGAGGTGACCCCCAGCCCAGACGCCAAAGTTCGTCACGCCATAGAAGAGCGCTCCGCTTCCGAGCGTGGCGAGGACGGTCGCGAGCACACCGGGCCGGCGCTTGAGCAAGGTGCCGATCAGCACGATGAGCACCGACGTTCCGTAGACCCAAGCCATCCCCTCATAGGGAAAGAGACCCAAAGACAAATCGCCGAGCGCAAGGGAGGCGAGCGTTGCCGCTACCGCCCACCAGGGCTTGTCGAGCTTGCCTCCCCCGAAGAGGGCCATGGCGATGAGCGGAGTGCAGTTCCATGGATGGGGAATCAGCCGGCTCGCCGCCAACGCGAAGATCATGGTGATCGCCAGCCCGTAGGCAAAGCGCTTGGGGTCCATCTCGAGCGCTCCTTTACGAACTCGCCTGGGCTCAAGTACCCCAGCGTCGAGTGCCTCCGCTCCTGGTCGTAGAACACCTCGACGTAGTCGAACAGCTTTGTCTTGGCGTCCGCGGCCGTCTCGAAGCGATCCCCGAGCTCGAAGGTCATGGTCGAGAGCCAGCTCTTCATTGCCGCGTTGTCGGGCGCGTTGCCCCGCCGGCTCATGCTGCAGGTGATGCCGTGCGCGGCGAGCACGCGCTGATAGTCTTCGCTCGCGCAGGGGCTGCCCTGGTCGGTGTCGCGCAAGAGACCAGCCTCGGGGCAGCGGCGCCGCAGTGCCTGCTCGAGGACGCGCAGCGCCAAGTGGCGGTCGCTGGCAGCCGAGAGCACCCAGCCCACCACCATCCGCGAGAAGAGGTCGAGGATCAACGCCAGGTAGAGCTTGCCCTCGCCCGTCAGGAGCTCGATGACGTCGCCCACCCAGTGCTGGTTGGGCCGCTCCGCCTCGAAGCGCCGATCCAGGAGGTTCGCCGCGACCGGCTGGTCGTGGTCGCTCACCCCGCCCACAGCCGAGATTCCTTGGCCACTGCGCCGATGCGTGCGAGTGTACGGTCGGCAAAGAAGACCTTCGCTCCCTCGCGGGCAAAGGCACGAGCAAGCGCACCGCCGATTGCTCCGCCGGCTCCGTAGATCGCGATGTGATGGCGCTGAACATCGGCCATCATCCCCGGCTACCATCGCTACTATGCGCACCGCACGTACGAGTGCCACCGCGCGCCGCAGATGCTGAAATGAAAAAGCGGCCGGACCGCGTCTGGGTCCGGCCGCTCGCTGA
>Ga0137388_10000483_pt1 | contig 22345 bp, 18 predicted proteins | sample 15con2h14AmetaG_FD_104644 | JGI IMG/M metagenome (GOLD analysis project Ga0137388, IMG submission 104644) | Vadose zone soil microbial communities from Angelo Coast Range Reserve, California, USA - 15con2h1.4A metaG | ecosystem: Environmental > Terrestrial > Soil > Vadose zone > Saprolite...
CGCGACGACCCGGGCTTCCGACGTGGACGCGGCGTTCGTCAGTCGCTGCGACGAAATCCAACTCAAGGAGTACGGTGAAGAGGATGTTGCGAGAATCTTGACGCACAAGGTTCCACATGAGTGGCCCAAAGACATCTACCTTCGACTCGCTCGTCTTGGAAGATGTGTGCCTCGCGTCGCGATTCAACTTGCAAATGATCTCGTAACGGCGGTGCTTGTCGCGGAGCATCCTAAAGAACTATCGGCGCATTTGGATGACGTTCGGCGTGCCAGGGAAATTGATGAAAATGGGCTGACGCCCATGGATCTTTCATACCTTGATCTCCTCGAACGTTCGAACCGACCCCTAGGCGAGCAGGTAGCACTCAACATGTTGCGGACCGTCGACAAGGAGCGAATACTAAACGAGATCGAACCATTCCTTGCGCGGCTGGGGTTCATAAAGCACGGACCGCAAGGACGGGAGATCACCGCTGCCGGCAAGGAATATGTCCTGGGGAGGCGACGAGCAGGTAAGCAATGAGTGCCGTCGAGCGATTGCGGCCACATCTCGAAATTCGAGCGCGAGATAGCCGCTTGTTTCAAGCCCGACTCCTTGGATGGTTCACTCGCTGTGCTCGCAAGTTCCCATGGCGTCGACGGCGAGCGACCCTTTACCACAAGGTGATAGCGGAAGTGTTGCTCCAGCGGACGCGTGCCGATGTCGTTGGGAGATTCTTGCCCACCTTCCTCGAACGCTTTCCTTCGTGGGAGAGATTATCCAGTGCAGGAGAGGAGGAACTTGGAGAGTTTCTTCGCCCCCTCGGTCTTTGGCGTCGACGAGCTGTGTCGCTCAAGAAGCTCGCGGGCGAGATGGCGTTGCGACAAGGTCGCTTCCCACATAGCCGGGTTGAGATCGAGTCGCTGCCGGGTGTCGGCCAATACATCGCGAACGCGGTGATGCTCTTTTCCCACGGCGCGCCTGAGCCACTGCTTGATGTGAATATGGCCCGCGTCCTTGAACGCTACTTTGGCCCTAGGACTCTCGCGGATATTCGGTACGATCCCTATTTGCAGCATCTGTCGCGGCGCGTATTGCTGGGTGCGGATGCCTTGTCGATGAACTGGGCCATCTTGGACCTCGCCGCCTTGATTTGTACCAGCCGCAAACCACGATGCGATGAGTGCCCTCTATCGTCACGCTGCTTGTATCGCCGCACCGCGCTAGTTAAAGTGGGAAACACACGTTAAGAATTGAGGACAAGACTTAAAGATGTCCCGTTATGAGCACGGAGACTACGTGAAGGTTGAATTCCAAAGTGACGGTATTCTTCCGGCCGAATGGATGTGGGTTTGGGTTGATCACTGCGACGAGGAGCGCCAACTTATATTCGGCAGGCTCGATAATGCACCGGTAGTCAATCCAGAAGAGGTCTCTCTCGGCGACGAACTCGCGATCAGTTACGACAGGGTTCGCGAACACAGGAAACCTTCGGAGTTTAGGAGAAATTGATTTTGATGCCGCCAACCCTCCACCCGGCTCCGGGGCCTACAACAGAGGTGGCTGCCAGCCCGTTGGGCCCCGTGCCATTCCCGTGCCGTTAGCACGGAACTGCACCGAATAAGGCGCGAAAGATGCCATCTGCCGCTGGCTAACTAATTGGAACTACATTGACACGAGGATTCGAGTCCTACCTGAGGAGCCATTCTTTCAAGGTCTTAAACCCTCATTGCTCCGTTACTACGTCTCCCACTGTCCCGCCAAGTCGCCTAGCAGGGCCAATGCTTCTCACTTCTTAGCTGCCCTGACCTTTGCCCAACGCGCCCTCTGCGCAGCTGCAATCCTCTTGCGTCCAGCCGCCGACATGGTTCGCTTTTTCCCGATACCTGCTCCCGCGCAAATAGACTCTCCCGAAGGCAGTCAGGGCAGCAGATACGCGGTGGAGTTCATCCTCAAGTCGCGTGCGTCCCTCCTCGAGTTGTTTTACTCCGGACGGCATCAGTGTTTTTGCGATGAAGCAATCCTGTCTCTCGCGATTTTTAATGCCTGCGCGAACGCCGTCGCCATGACACTATTAAAGATTCTCAGGCGGCGGTCTACATTCTAGTTTCTCCTTGACTTCTCCGCGGTACGGGAGCAAAATGCGGCGGAATTCGCCTCTCTGAAAAGCAATTCCCACCGAGGGGGCAGGAAACGCACTCCCTGAGGCGATCGGGCCCCGTAAATTAGTCGCAACTCAGCCTTGAACAAGCAAATGCTTGTGCGCTTGGCGCATAGAGAATTGAACCCTTCAGCGTGAGAAGGAGTCGCCCGCGCTGCCTGCGTGCGCAATCGGGAGGGCAATTCATGGACGTGTCACATCGCGTGTGCCTACACATCGCTGTTCTTCTTACTCTAACGATAGCTGGCATCGCTCCAGCCGCTGCTCAACCTGACCCAGCTCATACCAGTCGATTCGAGATGACGGAACCCTTCATTCGCAATCAGTGGCGTCATCCCGTCCGACCACTCGATGTTGTCCCACAGGGCGCTGGACCAGTCCACGACCCGATCGACGATTGCGAGATCCATGTTGGTGCTGAACTCGTGGATCAATCGATTAGCGACTTCGTGGGAGTGGTTCTCGAACCGCCGAACGTCTGTAAGGACAAATCAAAATCGAGAAAGGCGTGGCGTGCGTTTTATGAGACAGCAACGGGAAATAACTGTTCCGCATCGGGATTCATCAGAGCGTGGCCTGAGCACCTGGACAGCGGCTCGGGAGATTCCAATCCTCCGCATTTCATGGAGCTTCATCCTCTGCGCGAGCTTAGCTGCTCACCGGGACCTAAAATCGTCTTGCGCAACAAGTTGAAGGCGTTTCCGGATCTGGGTTACAAGGACGCTACTTTGGTGGACGTCACTTTTCGAACCTTCCAGCTCTGGGTCAAGCGCATGCCGCATCCGGATTCTAACGCCCCGACAACCATCGCGTTTGACTATCGCGTGTGCAATCGTGAAGAGACAGCTTGCGGAAACCATGTGCCTGTCTCAGACTTTGCGCGCCTCACCGTGCATCCGCTTTCAGGTACTTTGCGGAACGTTAACGGAACCGCGTCCGAGGAGAATTTCAAGACGCTGATTGTCAGAGCGCGACCGCATACCGAAGACGAGGGTGAGGTGGTGCACGCTAGGCTCACGAAACTCTACGCTCTCGAAGGAACGGATTTTTTCCAGACTTTGGGAAATGGCACGGCGATCGATAAGGATTTTGACGTCTTGGGCATATTCACAATCGACTCCTTAAGCGTCATCAAGACTCTCGACGCAATGAAGGGCAAAGGCACGGACGATTGGACGGAGGTCTCGTTCCCAATCGCCATAATCGTGTTTGGACAGATGGCAGACGAACCTTGACCTCGACTTTACACCAACTGCCGCCAGCCACTTAGCGACCACGATGGTGAGGCAAGGAGAGGAGGATGCTGGGAGCGATCGCCGGTGATGTCATAGGCTCGGTTCATGAATTCTTGGGTAGAAGACCTCGGACTTCCTCTCTTTTTTGTTCAAGTAAGACTGGTTCACCGACGACACCGTTCTTTCGATCGCGGTTGCTGGTTGCTTGGTGGCGGGCTCTTCAGGATGTCGATACTCTCCGTGCCTCCGCGAAGAACTATCCCGACCGATGCTACGGCACGAGATTCTGGGTTTTGTGGTAAGTCTTGTGAATGGCAGCGTCGTCGAAAATTAGGGGAACTCCATATGAGTGACAGCGTGGAAGTTAAGTTTGGATGCCTCCTGAGTATTCTGCTCCTGTTTGTCTGCACGTGTTCGTCGCCGAGGGCAATGGCAGCGGATACCAGCGGCCCCGTGGGAACGTGGTATTTGAACGCAAATAGCTTTCGGACAACGCTGACGATATTCAGTCCCGCCGTCGGTTCTTTAACCGGCTCATTAGTCAATGAAAGCGGCATTACTGAGGCCGTTGACAATATCAGCTGGGATTTGGGATCTCGTCGGCTCGAATTCCGTCGCAACGGAAACGGCTTTTGGCAATGGTATCGAGGGACGATCGTTGAGGGAGTCCTAGTCGGGCGGTTTTCGCATAATCAGCAGTCCTCAGCCAAGCCCGCTCTCGTCAACTACACTTTTCACGTGACCGGATGGGACAGTGCATATGTTGGCCAGGGACTTGTTCCGCGGGCTTACGAACTACTGATCAACGACAATTATCGCGCAGTCTTGCGTATAGATTTCTCCGTAAATACTACAACTGGGTTCGTCGGCCGACTGAAAGTCTATTCAACTGTCGCCGGAAACTCCGCAGGTGAGGAGCCCGAATATGACGTGGAAGTGAGTCAATGGGACGGGACTCACCTGAATTTCATACGACGAGACCCAAATTGGACTCAGACGTACACCGGGACTGTCGCAGGACGAACAATTTTCGGCACATTCACACAAACGGGTACAACCGGTTCATTCCTCTGGAGTGGTTCACGTTCTCAGTTACTGACCTATGGATTCGGGGTTCCGAAGGGGCCCGTCGGTCGCGTAGATTGGCAGGACCGAACGCGCCGTCAGCTTTACCACCTTATGATGGGTGACAATCCTCCTCCGCTCTCAAGAAACGTCACGGTCCTGCGCTCGAACCTGCCACCTTTTCCGGCGACTCCGTATCCCAGCGAGCGGGATGACAATCCATCCCAGCATGGTCAGGACTATCGACTGACGGAGCTTCAGTTTGACTACACGCTGCCTAATCCATATGGTGGGGCGTCCATTTCGCGGCGTTCTCACGCGTATCTAGCAGTTCCTACTACTCCACTTCCTGCAGGAAGTAAGTACCCGGCCGTCCTGGCCGTTAACGGACATGGCGGGAGTGCTGCAAAGGTGATGAGAGGGACGGACGAACTCTACTGGTATGGCGACGCATTCGCTCGGCGTGGTTTTGTGGTCCTGGCGGTGGATATCTCGCACCGGCCGAGGGTTGACCGCCGAACTCCTTACATGAATGACCCCCTCTACCCCGATCCCGATACAGGAGACGACCCCGCTCAGGGGAACGGGCCTCATCCCGCCGTAAAAGCGGCTGGTTTCGATTCCGACTGGGAAGAGGACGGCGAGCGGGCTTGGGATGCAATGCGTGGGTTGGATTATCTGCTTGAGCAGATCTTCGTGGATGCCAGCCGGGTGTTGGTCACGGGTCTTTCCATGGGGGGAGAGATCACCACGATCGCGGGCGCTCTTGATCCACGTCTCTCTCTCAGCATCCCCGCGGGTTTTTCTCCTGATCTCGGCGTGATGCTCTATAACGGGAACCACCCCTGTTGGAGGTGGCTGCATGCTGACCTGCGAGAGTACGTAGACGCTTCAGACTTCTATGCCCTAACTGCTCCCCGGCCACTGGTTATCGAAACCGGAAAGGTAGACTTTACTTTCTCTCGATTCGCCGCTCCCTTCGCCGCCGACAAGCAGATCTTGCGAAGAGCCCGGCTGGCATACGGGGGCGAAATCGGTAATGTGGAGCATTACTTGCATTACGATCAGCATCGTTACCATGTCGGCGATGTCAATCCGACCCACACAAGCGAGACGAACGTGCGTATCCCCGAAGTGGTCGAGCCGACAGCCCCTTGGTCGTATGCCTGGGAGAGTGACAACCGGACCTTTCCCTCGCGAGGGAACTTGTTCGAGACGGTCTCATTCTTTCTAGAATTCTAGAACTTCACTGGTGACCAAACCGGTGTTGGTTTACTAAAATCCACGGGTCAGTGCACTCTTCCGCGGTGAGCCTATGAAAAAGCTGCTCTGTTGACAATTTGTTTTCAATCCCGAAACGTCGCAACAAGCGATCCATTGATCAGGAAATCCACCCGCCGATCGGCGGGGTTTCGCACTCGGTCAGGGTGCAACCTGAACCTTGCCAGCCATTCGCCGAACCCCAGGGCAAGTATCGCATCAGGCGGGACGTTAAGCGCTTTTCCGAGGATATCCTCGAGCGCTTTCCTAACGTTCTGCGCGCGCAGCACCGACAGCTGCTGATTACGCGCATCGGTATCGGGTCGATCGGTGTGACCGACGATCACGACCTGGCTCGTCGGACTGTCGAGCGCCGCCAGTTGATCCGCGCACACAACTCTCAGAAGCTGACGCCCCGCCGGGGTCAACCACGAGCTGCCGAAGCAGAAATGCGTCGCTGCAACCAGATCTCCTGTGACCTTTTTGCTGGCAGAAAACGGGGTGGACAGATCGATCAGCTTGGGGGTGTGGCGGCGCACGCTGCCCACCAGCACTTCGGCGCGAATCTTGAACTGGGGTCTGCCCGGCTTGCCACCGCCACTACCCGGCTTCACGAATGCCTCACCATCCTCGAGCGCAATCCAAAGCCCGTTCTTGCTCCGCAGGTAGCCGCCCATTGCCTTCGCCCCGACCTTCGCTGGTTTGATGCCGACGGACGCGGTTAACTCACCCAGCAACAGCGTTCCTTCGAAATCATCGGGCATCCATTCCTGAGAAGTGGTCACGACCAGGTCAAAGACTTCCTCCTTGGTAGGCATCTTCGGTTTGCCCAATGTCCCGGATTCCACGTCGAACGTAATTGAGCCAGCCGGCCACTTGGGCGGAGTGAGTTTCTCGACAAGTAGAGTTCCTTCCGCATAGCCGACGAAGAATCCTCCGGTGATGACCTCGAGCTTGAGGCGGTAGCGATGCGTACCCGCCGCGCGAGAGGGATCGAGGGGCACGTCCAGGAGTCTGGAAAGCCTGCGTTCTTGCTGATCCTGTGCGAGCTTGGTGAGCCAGTCGAGGAAACTGCGTTTCTCGCCCTCGTGATTTAGTTTTGCTTGCGCCAGACACATCTTCGCGACGTGAGTGGCGAGCACCGCGTTGTTGTGGTGACCGTGAGGGAAGAGCCTGCGCGCCCGCTCGCCGAGCGCCTTGAGCGCGGGGTGAAACGTCAGGATTTCGGGCTTCCTCCTCTCGTCGCCGTCCCACAACAGGTGCTCTAGGTAGTTCACGATCATCCCGGTCGCGCCCTGCTTGGCCTTCTTTTCCCTTTGGGTGATACCTTCGGGCGTTTTGAGGTAGCCCTCGAGCAGATCCCGTAGCAGGTCCGAGCCTGCGCCGTCGCGCAGAAACTCGTAGCACGTCTTGGTTAACGGATACCATTCGCGCTCCTGCAGCAGGACGCTCAGGTAGTGATCGTCCGATTTGAACATCGATTCCATCATGGTCGAGCGATTGTCCGCGGAGACCTCCAATATTTCGTCACGTTCAGAGTCACCGTTGACAAAGACGCGTTTGCCATCGGCGCCAAGATAGCTGCCGTCGTGCCAGCGAATGGAGTGAACTGCCTCCTGTCGCAGGTATCCCCAGAATTTCTCGGGATCGCGTGTATGGAACAGCACTGCCGTACCGTCGGCTTGAATGTCTCCGCGCAGCTCATGTGATTTCTGGCTCTCCTCGCCGGCGTAGGTCCGCATCGTGCGAATCGCGATGAGCGCGTTACCGGCCTGGTTGATGGCCCAGAAGTAGCGGTGACCCGACTCTGTCTTGGACTCGTAGCGTCCGGTGAAAATGTTGCGGGGTGTGTCGGGCATCGACGGCGCCGGCCGGCGCTCGTTTTGTTCGCACTTGATGCCGCCGGCCTGTGCGGCCTGCGGGAACGGAACTCTCAGGTAATTCAGAACTGCGGTCCTGACGGTATGGTCGTTCGGACCACCGGCATCGCGGGCGATCTTGAGGAGGGCGTTGATGCGCCGCTCGCCGCCCAAGATGGCGCGGAAGACCGCACCTTCCCAGTCCAAGGCTTCAGTATCGACGGCCGGCGGCTCCCCTTCTCGTTCTGGCTCGTCGGGCGGGAAGTCCGGTATGACGCCTGATTGCGTATACCTTGGTCGCAGTAACAGGGTATGCGGTGGCACACGGCCGCGCCTATCGAGCAAGCGGCGGGCAAATGGCCTGGTGCGGCTGTGCGGGAATGCACCGGCCTCAATGACTAGTGCGTACTGTCCCGGCTGCACGCTCTCGGTGACGATGCCCTCGGAGTCGAGCGCAGACGGACTCAGCAGATCGCCAGAAGAGAGCACTGCAATATGCCCAACGTCTCCGGTTCCCGGATTGGCGCGAACCATCCAGTCACCTGCGCGAACCAAATCTTTAGGCTCCTGTGACGGCGCCGCCAGTACCTCCAGTACGTTCTGTGCCTCTTGCCCAAATCGATTTTGCAGAACCGCGCGGAAAAGACCGGCAGGCGACAAGCCGGGTGCGAAAACCTTGCCGTCCAGTTCGCGGATGAGCTGTTGCAGGAAAGACGTTTCCGACTGATGCCTTCCTGCGTTGCTGTTCCGTAGTGCTTGCTCGGCTCTGTCAAGAGAGCGGTCAGCCGCATCAGAATTCATGAGTGCTCCATCGGCCAAGGCTGCTGGAATCGGTTCTCTTCGCGTTGCGGAGTCCCAAACCCGTCGTACCTCTTCACTTCTTCGCGACACCGGCGAGGGTATTCTTGAAGAAGGCTATGGACGGAGAGAAGAAGTACTCGCCGCCGGTGGGAAGGATAAAAGCCACCGAAATAGAGATCTCTTCCACCTTCCTGTCGATCGGCAGATAGAAGACTCGACCTCGACTCTGGGCCAGGATCGGATCCTGCCCGGCATGGCCTCGCGGCGTGTCGGGCTTGCTAACCCATCGCGTCATGAGAAATTCGAACTGATCCACGATTGAGCTTTGATATGCGACAAAGAGCAGGCCCTTGTCGTCGCTCCTGGCTGCGTAGGTAATCCCCCGGCGCAGGATCGATCGAGGTGGGGTTCGCTCGGCGAAGCCCAGATCGGTGGCTTGATCGCGAGGGTTCACCTTGCGGATGTGGGCCGCCAGCGGACACAAGAGACCGTCCGGGTCTGCCGAGTTCGGCGCCGTATCATTGGGCAGTGCCGGCGTCTGCTTGTCGGCAAAGGAAAAGTAATTAAGCCCCTCGCCGGTGATCCCGATGTCTTTATCAGGGCTGCGGGCGACGGGAGTACCCGACGCCCAGCGGCCCACGAGAAGGGCCGCGAAGCGATCCTTGTCGGGCGCGGCAGTCCGATACTTTTTTGCCAGTAACTTTACCGTGTCCCCAACGAATCGCCAGAACTCGTCAGTGTTCTGCCGCAGGCGGCGATACACCATCAAGGAACCGTTCTTGGCCCAGGCAGGGCCTTTCGGCTGATTTGCCGAATCGTAGGTCCGCGGGTCATCGGCCTTCTGCCGGCCGTAACCGAAAATAAAGTGGCCGGGCCAGATGAGCCGGCTGCCAGGTTCGGCGAAGTCAGCCCTGACAGTGTCGAAAGCCTTATCGCTGGGGAAAGTACGGGGAGAGACAAAGTCAAAAGGCGCCGTTGGCCACCTCCCGCGGATGGCGGGTTGCGAGATGCTGTCCTTGAAGCCAAATTGTTCGTGTCCGTGTTTGGGTGCCGCGTTCGCGTCGCCTCTGTCCTCGTGCACGATGCTCATGCCCTGCGAGGAGACCTCCGCTATCAGATTCCTGGCCTCATCCATAAGCCATTGAAGATCGTCGCTGGCCATGATCAGGACGCCATCGATGGGATGAGTGGGACCGCCGACGACCCATCCGGAAGCATGCCCCTGCTCCACCTTTGCGCTGGGATCGCCGATATAGCTCGAGCGCTCGGCCATGCCTATCTTGAAGGCATCGTCGGCGAATTCATTAACCTCGGCGGTGGTTGTCAGCTTGCGGAGCCCCGTGCCACTCAGCGCAATATTCCTGAACAGGTAGTGTGCGGCCTCGGGCTCGTGGCCCAGCCGCTTACGCATACTCTTGTAAAGATAGTGGGCACGTAAAACCTCCGCAGCCGTAGAGAGGCGGGAGCTTAATTTGTTGAGGCACTTCCTGGCAGCGGAAGCGTCTGTGATAAGAAAAAAGAGGAAGTGCTGGTGATCCTTCAGAAATCCGGGAATGACGTTCCCCTGGATCTCATCGAGGGCAAGGAGCGGTTCGTCGGTCGGTGGGGCCATATCAGCACACCAGGGGCGTCGGGGCGGAGAGAGTGCCGCCTTTTAAATCCTTATCCTTAGGCCCGAAGAGGGCTCCAAGCCGCATCTCCAAGTGTTCGGCAATTTGCGCTCCGAAATCGATAGGGACTCCTGCGATCTTGATGTCGGATACGGTGTAACCTGTGGCGACGGGAACCGCATACTCTGCACGCACAATCATTGACTTAGCCGGATCTTTGTCTTTCTTGCCTTTCAACACGGTCCAGAAATCGTGAGCGTCTGTGCCGTCTGGGGTCGTCCATCCTGAGGTGTCAAGGGATGTCATATACAGGCCGACTGGATTCTCAAGAGTTAAGAATCGGTTTTCCCGCGCCCGTTGGTTCACATTGTCGCCAATAAACGGGTCGCTCTGTCGATTCGGGTCCCCAAACCCATCACAGCCGATGAGAGTCTTAACGTTGGTTATCAGCTTGCCTGTGGAGTCACTGCGGACAACCGCCGCGCGCGCCGCGATGTTGATTTGCGCACCAAGTGTGTTGTTGGGCTGTTGGAGATGCACACAATGCTGGTTGTTCCATTTATTTCCACTGTTGTACGCCGTATTGGCACCGATTGTTTGTTCCAGGTCAGCCAGAGTGACCGCCTTGCTACCGCACCGTTCTTGATAAAGCCTGACCAGCAACTCACGGGAGAATTTCGTTAAACTTGGCACGCCGGGATCATAAAGAAACATGTAGTACTCGGGCGGCTCAGAGGTAAAGACGACTCGCACGATTTTGTTGGCTTTGTCGCGGAATACCTGCCATTCACAATACTCGTCCTGAACGCGCAACACTTGGCCACCTTGCAACTGAGGCTTATCGACAAACTTGTAGAGCGCGAGTGAAGGCGATCCGAAACTGGTAGGAAGGGCGCGCCATTTGACGTTCGCCCCCGAGAGCGTGATCGCCGGCGGCCGGGACGCGGGGCTGAAGAAACGCACATGCTTCGTCGCGTCGGCGTCGGCAATCGCCAAGCGGAGAGCGATGTTATGAGTCACTTTGTCGATGTTCATTATGAATGCCGCTTGAATCATCGCGTGCCAGACTTTGCGGAGCTTCGGACCGAAGTCCGTCTGCGCCCCCGTCGGTTCGAACGTGAAGTCTTCAGAGTCCAGAGACTCTGCCTGGCCGGGGCGGCTCGGGGTCCGTTCTTCGATCTTCAGCCACGCCGGCGGCGTGAACCCATCGGAACTGTCCGCCTCATCCGTCGCTTCAAAGTCGAGGTACGGCTCCCGAGAGGCGCTCTGACTCCGATGCTCGATTTTGAGCCAGGCGGGCGGCTTGTATTCCTCCGAAGAATCCGGCTCTTCCGGCTGCGGACGCAGAATCACCGTGTGCGCCGGCACGCGGCCCCGGCCATCCAAGAATCGGCGCGCAAACGGCTCTTTGCGACTGTGGGGAAATGCGCCGCCTTCAATGACCATGCCATAGTACCCAGGATGCGTGCCCTCAGCAGCGATCCCCTCAGCCGCGATCGCGGACGGCGTTACGAGATCGCCCGATACCAGGACTGAAACGTGACCTACGTCTCCCGTTCCGGGTGCAACGCGAAGCATCCAGTCACCGGCGCGAAGCGGAGCCTCAGGCTGCTGCGCAGGCAAGGCCAGGATCCTTAACAGATTTTGGGTGCTTTGCATCAACGAGTTATCACGCACGGCCGCATGGAAAAGACTCGCAGGCGATACGCTGGGTGCGAAAACCTGGCTATCCAGTTCGCGGATGAGTTGCTGGAGGAAAGACGTCTCCGATTGACTTCTTCCTGCGTTGCTATTTCGCAGTGCTTGCTCGGCTCTGTCAAGAAAGCGGTCCGTGAGGTCAGAATTCATAAATACTCCTTCGTTCTGCGGCAGCTCAATTCTCTGTTCCTCCGGTGCAGTGGAGTTCTCTCCGAGATTGGCATCGGCGGTCCCAGATATCGTGATCCACGAGCCAGGAACAGAGGCATCCAGTTGAGGCGCGGAGTCCAACGCCGGCGCGGTGACATCACGTATTCTTCGAATCGCCTCCGCGGTGTTGAGGCGGCCCCACCCGCAGCAGTCCGCGTGTTCACTATCCGTCACATGTTGCGCGCTGGACCTTAAGCAATCCCGAATCTCGTCGATCGCTACGGGACGACCCGCGGCCTCGAACATCACTGCAACGGCACCCGCAGCGTGAGGGGACGCCATCGAAGTCCCGGAGCGAGGGACGAGCAGGCCTTCCTGTTGCACTGCACCCCGGGGGGTGGATCGTGCGGCGACCACTCTCACACCGGGCGCAAGCAATTCCGGCTTGTCGTGCCGGCCGTCACGCGTGGGGCCGCAACTGCTGAAAGGAGCGAGCGGACCGCCTTCCGCACTTGCGTCGTAAGCCCCGACTGTGATCACCAAGGGAGAAGTGGCGATGGTGCCCAGCGTGTACGATTGCGATGTGATCTTCCGGTCGAAGTGGGACTGCGCTCCAGGGTTGGCCAAGTCCCTTTCGATCCAGGCGTGAAAGCCACCGTGGATGACATATTCACCGATTAATCGCAAGGTCCAGACACCGGAAGGGGCACCTCGGTACAGGAACACTTCGACGTGGTTGTCTCGGTTGTTGGGATCGTTTCTACGATGATAGATGCGGCCGACGAGGTTACCAGTGTGGGTTACATCCTCGACTTCACCAAGTCTAACTTCCACTAACTCCCCGCCTTCAGGCGGTTGTAACGAGACTATGAAGCGGTCATTTCCGGAATACCAGGCATCGATCTCGTTGGGAGTTGTGTCTCTTGGATCGATAATCCATTCCAAATCGCGATGTTCCCCGTCTCCTAAGCGGCTTTCAACGGCGAGGTCCGCGGAGCGGTAGTTCCCGGCCGATTGGACGATCGCTCGACCTGGGCCCAATCGAAGCACTTCATGCATGCCCTGCTCGACAGGACTTGTTCCATCATGGCAACCAGCAGTTCGGCCAACGGAGAGGTTCACTACCCAGGGACGGTTGCCAGCCGTCCGGTCAACGAAGTCCAGTGCTTCCAGCATCCGCACGGAATCCCCCAGATCACCGGCGGATCCAAGGCGAGGTGTTGAAAGATGGACAAATAGCAGATCGGCATTGGGCGCCACTCCCGCGCTTGCTCGTGGTGCTCGGCCATTGCCCGCAGCGATGTCAAGGGTGTGAGTTCCATGGCTGCCATTGCCCGTGTCGCTGATTGCCGGGTGATAGCCGAGGGTTTGATATGGATTCGAAGTACGCAACGCAGCGTCGATTTCATCCCGTGAAAACACCCGGCCATATCCGTATCGGTTCGGATACGCTGCGTCATAGGTCGCTCCCTGATTCCAGAACGCCGTAAGACGTGTGGTGCCGTCGGGATTGAGAAAGTTGGGATGAGAGAAATCCAGCCCGAAGTCGAGTGCGGCAACAATACAACCACGTCCTGAAAAGGGCAGCGACGGATTGGTTCGTTGCACGACAGACTCGGTCTCCGCGATTTCAGCCACATCGCCGCAGCACTGGTAAATCCCCAGGGGACGCGCCGCTTTGAGACTCACGACATTAGGATGACTGCGAATTGTCCAGGCGTCCGCGGCTAGAAACCGACCTGTGCATATCCGAATAAACCGGCACACTAGATCGAATTGAGGTGGAATCTGAGTGGGCTCTTCCAGTCGAAGAATCCCCTCTATGATTTGCTCCGGTGCAGCTTCAACCGCTTCGGCGAGGGCTGGATCTAGATTGAAATCGGCGAACCTGCTCTTGGACACAGCAGCCCCCGTGGTTTGATGCCCTGCTTGTTCGCGACTGAGTCAGCTATCGGCCTCAACACGCGAGGTGTCTTTGTCCCGATACGCCCAAAAAGCGGGGATTCGTTGAGGTGAACGCGCCGTACGTCACTTGTCGGGGCATCTATCAGCGATTGCAGCACCGAGCGGGAAAGCGGTGGCCGACGCTGAATTAATCGGCCACCCCTCGACCATCAAACCGCCGCAAACCGTTTGCCCGCGACGGTTTCGATTACGGTAAATATCTTCTCTTGCTTAACATCAAACACGCGAGTTCCGACTGGGAATGCATTTGCGTTTGCCCCCTCGATGTCTTGTACTTCCTGAATGACATCTGGAGTCTGTAACGATCCGAAAACGAACACTGTGAGTTGTATTGCGGCAAAAGCGTCTGCGGCGATACCAAAACCGCTTCGGGGGTACCGATAATTGAACGCGAGTTTGGCAGCCGACGTGGCAAGTTGAGTGGCGGACGTCACTGCCGCTATCCGTGTCACTTCTCGAGAAGCCCAACTTCCCAACCTTGTCCCCGCCGGCTGCTTCGCCGCTTGGAACACACCGATTGCTGTTAAGGGAACACCGATTGCGAGCGACACTAGTCCGGTCACCGAACTATCCTTCTTTGGTTGCAATCGAGACCTGGCTTCAAGACGATCCAACCTTTCGTCAAGCGCTCGGCGAGCAACCTCTTGAGTCGCCAGGCCGCGATTGGTTTCTGCGACAGTGGCTAATTTGGTTGGGAACGGAACATTGCGGACCCTGCCGTCCTGGTTGCGCAAAGTGATGCCCTGAACGCCGCTTACAGGACGATAGGATGATCCTCTCCGCTGCCCCCGCCAGCGTGATCTATCTCTGACGGCTTCTGCGCTATCCTCGGCTTCTGCGATAGCCTCATCGGTCTCTGTATCTAGCGCTTCGTCACTTTCTCCGGTGAAATCCTCGATCATTTCTTCAGCCATTTTCTACGCTCCCTTTTTTGCGGTTGATTTCCTAAATTCACGACCCGTACTTGGCCCTCTTTTTCCTTGCAAACTCAGCGGCACTCCTCGCGCGACCAGAGGCCTTACGACCTCCGCTTCCAGAAGGGTATAGTCCGGATAGTAGTCACCCACCCGGGTTCGCCCTCCGCATTTCAGACATCCTTCCACACCTACTAAGCATTCGGGACAGCTGCCCAGGGCAAGTGCGAGCGGGCGAATCTTTGTGCGCAGTGATTCGAAGATGGCCTGTTGCATCTCTTGTTGTGCCTCTAGCGCTAACACACGATCCTGCAATCTCGTCAAATCTTCGCTGGTGCTTTCAGCTTCAGTGACAGGCCGCGCCGGCCCCGTTGTGGTGCTGTTTCCGTTTCTTCCATTGTTCCCATTGCGATGTTGGGCCATATTTGATAGCGCTTGTGACGCCAACTCGTCGCTGTACTTTTCGATCAGCGAGCGAAACTGCTCATCGATCAGAAGTCTGGACAGCAGGGTCAGCCCAGAACGATCCGCCCACTCCTGGGCATACGGGATTAACATCCGCGGAACTAGTTTTCCTAGAGATTCGGTTTCCATGAACTATTCGCCACCTAAAAGAATGACACCCTCTCAAAACCCTCAACGACATCCGGCCACGCCTCTACTTCCACCTCACCCACATCTTCTCCCATCCAATCCTCTGCATCTGAGCGGACTCGAGCCGTGCTTCTACGTTGAAGGTGGGACAAAACCAGAGCCGCGTGTTGATCCAACGATGCGGGATCGACCAGATACTCTCCGGTGGCATCCTGCAAATAGCTCTGCTCGGAGATCGATTCGGATTCGGGCAATGCCTCAGATGCGTTCCCCAGCAATTGTGTCAATAGACTGTTGATAGCGCCTCTGGGAACGTTCGTGCCGGATGCTGTCGGAACCTGCTGGTTGCCAGAGGAACCTAATACCTGGCTCAAAAGAGCCTGTTGCACGGTCGGGTTCTGCAACAGGCTAAGTATCGTCGCAGCCGCTCCCTGACCGGTCGGCAATGCAGGAGCTGCGGGCGCAGCCGGAACAGATGACGATGGTGGAGGAGGACTCGTCACCGGAGCCGTCGGAGCAGCTGTCGACGGCGGGGGAGCACTCGCCGCCGGAGCAGATGTCGACGGCTGAGGAGCACTCGCCATCGGAGCCGGAGGCCTCGACGGCGCGGGCGCAGGCTTTTCCTGGCTCTTGATGAGAGAGGACACCAGCCCAGCGCCAGCGCCGATTATTGCTCCATAGGGGCCGAACGTAGCGCCAGTAGCGGCTCCCTGCGCAACGTCGGGAGCTGCTCGCTGCAACACCGGGGCGGCAGATTTGCCGAACGAGCTAAGCGTAGACATGAAATCTTCGGCTGTGGCGGCCGGCAACCCGGAGATTGAAGACTCGATGACTCTCTCCAGATCCTCCGCAGGAAGACGTGCATACTCAGGGCGAATCGTAGAACGCAAACCTTCAAGACTTAACGCGGAACATCGCGGCATGGTGCCTCCAATCAGAATTGAACCGCGTTGGACTACTTGCCTTCTCAGATCAGCGCTGATCCGAGGGCTCCCAGACTAGCTAGCTAGATTTGCCTGGGCCGCCATCCCTCGCTATTTGTTTCATCCCTGTAGCTAAACGGACACGATTAACGCGCCAAAAAAATAGCGATGCCCTCGGTGTCGCGGCCCATTAGCCCGGCGTTGCCGAAGGGCCCGCGGATACGAATCGCAAAACGTCGTCGATGCGCGCGGGATTCAGGCGATAGATTGGGCCGCACGCCACAGCCGAGTCTTCGAGCAGCAATCCCATCTCGACCAACGCAATCAACACCGACCGGGTTTGCTCGACGTTGTGTTGACCTTCCTTAAGCAATCGGAAGTGGACGAGTCCCAGCAAATCGTCGGCTGCTCGCGGATGATGGAGAAAATACTGCAGCACCTCTCTCGCGCGAATTAGCTCGTCGTGGTCCAAGCATCGCGCCAAACCGGTTTCCCCGGCGCTACTGGTATCACTTGGCACGTTGTATGCCAATACGACGTGATTATTCTGGGGCGAAGAACCAGTGAGTTAGGCTCCAAAAGGGCTACGATTTCACAAGGCTATGGGTCAGCAGCGTCTCGGCGTCACTCCTATTGATTCCTAAATGAATGCGCTCAATCAACGCGATACTGACGATGGGCTGCACCGATCCCGGGGTGGGTCAGAATTGACCCGAGGCAGGAGACGATCGTAACGAGTATTTCTTTACAAGGCGCCCTAGGGCACGGCGGTCTTTTCCCGCGTCGCGCGCTGCCTGTGTAATGTTACCGCCGTGCCGGCGCAGGAGATCAATCAAGAAGTGACGTTCAAATTCGGCGATCGCGAAAGCGCGCGCATCGCGGAACGTCCTTCTGCCGCGTGTCATGGGTTCGAGAGGCGCCGGGATTTGCAGGTGAAAGGGCAGGATTTGTTCTCCTCGTGCGACCACCACCGCGCGTTGCATCAGATTGTGCAGTTCTCGAACATTGCCGGGCCAAGTATGCAACTCCAGTGCGCGCAAGGCGGCGGGAGAGATGTTCTTGCAGGGCCGTGAGCTGTCAACGCACAAACGCTGAAGAAAATGCTGCGCCAGCATTCGAATGTCGCTGTGACGTTCTCGCAATGGCGGCACATGCAGCCGAAAGACGTTGAGCCGAAAGAATAGATCCGCGCGGAAGGTACCGGCGGCAACGCAGCTTTCCAAATCGCGGTTGCTGGCTGCAATCACGTTCAGATCCGCTCGGACAAACCTCTCTGCACCTAGTGACCGATAAGTTCGTTCCTGAAGGAAACGCAACAGTTTTGCCTGTGCGCTTGGCGAGAGGGCGTCGATTTCATCTAGCAGCAGGGTCCCCCCTTCCGCCAGCGCAATGAGGCCCTTCTGATCCCGCCGCGCGTCGGTGTAGGCTCCCCGAACGTGGCCAAACATTTCGTTCTCAAAAAGATGGTCCGGCAGCGAGGCGCAGTCCACCGGAATGAAAGGAAGATTTCGGCGCGCACCAAGATGGTGGATAGCGCGAGCACAAAGTTCTTTTCCGGTGCCAGTTTCGCCTGTGATAAGCACTACTACATTTGCATGCGCCAAATCCACAATCTGCTCGACGACTCGCTTGAAAACAGGGGACTCGCCCACGAGTTCGGCTCTGCCTAGAATTTGTGATAGGTCGGTTCGACTTATCTCCTCCTTGCTCGGCTCTCCCAACAAACGCTTAAGACGGCAACGAAATTCGTTCACGCGGATAGGCGAAAGAAGAAAATCCTCGGTCGTACGCAGGGCTTCGCTCCACAAGGCTTCGTCAACAGACGCAGGCAAAATAGCAAGCCTGGAGAATGAGGCCGCATAGGGTCGCAGCCTCTGGAGCTGCTCCACTCCCTCAGCAGAGATACTAGACGCAACGGCTACAATCAAGTGGGGACAAAATGCTTCCACCCTACCTGCAAGGTGATTGTCCCATTGTGCATGTTCCCACTGATATTCAGGGATCGCGAGGATCGCCGGATCCGTTTGGTTCTCCAAACAAGCGGCCTGCGCGACGATTAGAAGCCGATGTCTCATGTGTGCTCGCGCTTCCAAAATGGCGAAGCATGGAGAACGGCTTCGCGATGTTTGCCCCTTTGATAAGGCGATCGCCGTCTATCGAGGAAGTCGCGCTATCCAAGTCCAAGACAGAGCCCCCACCTGCGGTCAAACCGAGCAAATTCGAGACCGAGGGACTTCGTTGAGGACCTCCAGATTCCGATACAAGCCGACGCGGAACTTCTTGTGAGGAAGACGGGCCTGACTTCTGGCGAAGGGGAAGATCCTGGTGTATAGAAGTCTCGGCAGACAACAGAGATCAAAACCTTCTCACCTAGGATAGGGCGACAGCGTAAAACAAGCGACGAACCGTGTCAAGAACAAACAACTCCAGTGAGGCTTGTGCGTGACGAGAGCCGGGCCGATGTGGCGGCGCATTCTCCGTAAATTGAACCCAAACCGATCAGTGCCGCGATAACACTGCTATATGAGGGGACCCCTATTTGCCCGACGAAACATGTCGAGTCTACATTCCTGATGGCATCGCGTATCTTCTCTGGATCTGTCGTCTGCGTACCCTATAGGGCGCGCAAAGACAACTTCGCAAGCGGCTGACGCTGCGACAAGTGAAAAATCCAACAATCCTGATACAGGGAAATCGGCGACTAGAGGCCCCTCCGACAAGAAGCTACAAACGCTTCATCCTTCGTGTTGCCGAGTCGGCGCTCCCGCACAAAACACTGTTGACTCGCCCATGGTTAAGGCATATGCTCGCCTTCTTCCCGCTTTCGCACGTGCCTTCCCGCAGGTGTCCTTCTGGCTCGGCGCTCGCACGTGCCGCACGTCAGTATGGCTATAAGGCCCACATGCCCGAACCCCGTTGTTAAGGAAGGACTCGATAAGAGTGCAAAGCGTCCGACTACAATTCGCGATTGCCTGTAACCATGGGATATCAATGCTCGCTGGTTGCGGGTTGGTTGTCTCTGAAGACGATGGAAGACGAAATCAATCATCTTCTGTTCCGAGCCGAATCCAAGTTTTGCACTCCCAACGGCGGCACATGCACCAGCAGAACAATCGGCCTGCTCGTGCGCAGGCATATCGTCGCAGGCGAGTTTCATTACATCGGCAAAGAGGCATCGACCCGCTGGGCGAGCGGGCCAGATTTGTCCATGCTTGCAGAAGCGGGAGCCCTGGACCCCGCGGATGAAACCTTCCGCGAGTACGAAAGAGTTGTTGATCCGAAATATCTGGATCAAATCCGGGCAGAAGCAAAACAGTTTTCCACGAAGCTACTCTCTCGTCAGTCCAGAGTTGCCAAGTGCGCAATACGAAATTTTAAGAATGGAAAGAATACGATCAAGCCCCGCACTCTGCGAAAGCTGACAAAGGCTAAAGTTGAATATCGCGGCGAGCGTCCACTTGAATCAACCTTGCGAGACACCCGCCGAGTTTTTGCGTTGCTTGTGGAGGATTTGGGTTTCATTCCGTAATGAAACAACCGTAGGCTAGGGATTTAGAAGGACACGAAATTTCAATTTGTGTCCGGCTTTTGGGAGTTCACGAGCGTTATCTGCGGAATTTGCTGAGTTAGAATCCTTACGTGGGCAGACGTCGAAATGAACCGCAACCGGATGGCTGGAAGAAAAAACTTCACTCTGTGTTCTTCGAACTCGCGGAGGTCAATCAGGAATTCGAAGAGCGTTGGGCAAAGATGCAGGACGCGTGGAGGCAGGAACTGGAAATCGCTGGCCGAGCGGACGCGACAAACCTCCAGAACAAGATTGCAGTGCGAGTCTCAATAGAGACAAGCCAACTAGAAAAATGGTATGAGGAAAAGCTCGCAGACATAGACAGACGTAATAGACCCATTCCGTACAATCCCATCGCTTACAGCTATCTCACGCTTGATCCGCCAATCTCCGATTCAGAGGGAATTCGGGAATACCTCCACTTTCATCGTCACGGGGAATCACTGCGAGCAACCGAAACGAAGGATACACAAGGTGATCTCGATGCCTGGGACAAAATCTCCCGGACGGAAAAGGACTTTCGCATTCTGGCATTCGGCAAAGGCCCAATAGCATCATTTCAGGAGGACGTGGTACAGCGCCAACTATTGCAATTGGTGATCTGTTATGAGACCGAACGCTTGACTGCCGAGGAACTGGCCCAGTGCTTTGACAAATATTGCGGCTGCGGGAAAAAGAATCACGACGCTGATTCTCTCCGAAAAATGCGCGATAGGTTCGAAGCAGAACTCAGGGCTGAGTAGATTTTTTCGTCGGGGGCCGTTCGGATCGTACTTCTTTCAAGTATAATGTTGTCAGCAACTTACCGGGCCTGCCGACTGTTACAAGCAGCCGACAAGCCCTGACCACCAAAGGAGGCAGGCTCCAATGGCAGCTTCGGTGAACGTATCTCAATCTCTCTTTCCTAGCAAATCCCCAATTCCCAGGAGCGGTGTTCTGACGCTGCATGGTTTCGGTATACGTATGCGGATGCAGTCCGGCCATCTCGAAATTGAAGATGGTATCGGGCAGGATCGCCGCAATATCAGACTCGCCCGTGTGGGCCACCGTTTGAAACGATTGGTCTGCGTCTCGGAGGATGGCTTCACAACCCTGAGTGCGTTGAAATGGCTCGCTGATGTTGGCGTGTCGTTTGTGATGCTGAACCGCAACGGCAAGGCTCGCCGCAGTTGCTATTGAAGGACCTGCTTGACAATGTACTGGCAGAAATCACTACTAGTGTGGACGGGGTCACAATCGCGGAGTTGAACGCGCTACTCGTTTTCGCCAGGCGGATCGCGCTAAACGCAGATGATCATATTGATGAAATTCTGAAGGAATTGGAGAAAGGCGAATAGATCGTTCATGGGCCAAAGCGGTTTTGCCAACGAACAGGAATCCCCTACTTGCTCATCCCGCCATCGATCCAATACGACACGGATGTGTGGGACACGCGAGCGATGTCCGAAGTCTCAGCGGAGACATTTCCCAATCTCCCCACAAACGAACACCGCGTTGCGTTGGGCACTCGGGGATTGAAAATGATTTGTCCAAAGTGACGGCCGGCCCGGCTCGACGTTCGCGTTCTCGTGCGTTCAAAATAGCAAGTCCCAATCAGCAACGTGGTTGGAATCATGGCTGATTTACCCTATCTCCGAAAATTGTTGAGCGACGCCTGGGTAGACGAACAAATCTTCTCAGAAAGGCCTGTGCACCTTCTCGGTCGGTGGCAAAAAAAGAACGCGAACAACCCTTGGGTCGGCTATACAGAGGAACTCGCCAAGGTCATCCTCACTAGCGAGAGAGTAAAGTTTAGTGTCGAGGTCTTGGCACAAAAGCTCAAAGAAGATTACGTGCCGACGCTCGCGGAGATGGAATCAACCGTGTTCTTGATCCGGCAAGGCTTCGAAGTGACGGTCGAGCCTTACGCGCCTGAGAAAGGCCCGGACCTTCGTGCGGACTCGGATGGAGTCGCATACTTTGTCGAGGTAAGAGCCGTTGGGTTCTCGGAGGAAGAAGAGCGAGTCGATTTGGTTACTAAGGAAATCTTCACGCGGCTCAATACAGTTCCTTCTTCATATCACGTCGATGTCAAGTTTGGCGAAGAGTACACACCGAACACGCCTGAACTCGGTCGTGCTATCGATTCCGTGTTGGAGTCTCTGGAGTACCTGAAGAATGAACAGCCCAAGAGGGCCACTCTCTATTACTTATCCCCAGAAAAGGCGATGCTCACCCCCGGCGGCGACTTCCATGCCTCGTTTGCCCCGCACACCGAACGGCAGAAGCTCTACAAAGAGATTGCGGAAAAGGCCCAGTTCGTGGCCCGTTTTAACCATCTGGGGGCTGTAAAAAAAGGCACAGCTGCGAGCGCCTCAAGGCAATTAAAGCTTCCTCCAGAGCCTTTGAAGACCCATGAAAGGCTTAAGAAAATTCTGAAGAAGAAAAAGAACCAACTACCCAAGACGTGCAGGAGATCTCCCGGTTCTCGTGCATGTTGTTTCTCAGCGTGCGCGGGTTCTTAGACTACGCAGGACCTATCAATCACTCGCGATTAGCGTGATTGACGTTTTGCCTTCCTCC
>Ga0137388_10000485_pt1 | contig 22340 bp, 26 predicted proteins | sample 15con2h14AmetaG_FD_104644 | JGI IMG/M metagenome (GOLD analysis project Ga0137388, IMG submission 104644) | Vadose zone soil microbial communities from Angelo Coast Range Reserve, California, USA - 15con2h1.4A metaG | ecosystem: Environmental > Terrestrial > Soil > Vadose zone > Saprolite...
AAACCACCGACCGTCGGGCCCGCAACGACCGCGAGGCCGGCCAGGATTCCGTAGACGGCGAACACGCCGCCCCGCCGGTCGACGGGGAAGAGCGACATCATCATCGGCAGGCCCTGCGGCGCAAGAAGCGCGGCGCCCAGGCCTTGTGTGGCGCGAGCGATGATCAGCTGCGTCGGGTCCTGTGCAAAGCCGCTCACCGCTGAAGCTGCGGTGAAGACCGCGATTCCGACTGCGAAGACATTGCGCGGTCCGAAGATGTCACCGAGCCGCCCTGAGGTGATGAGCAGAACGGCATACAGGAGGCTGTAGGCATTCAGCACCCACAGCACCTGGTCGAGGGTCGCGTGGATGCTGTCGACGATCGAGGGGATCGCGATGTTGACGATGGTCAGATCGAGAAGCGTCATGAAGAGGCCGAGGCTGAGCACGGCCACAGCGGCCATGGGGTTTTTACGAAGCGTGTTCACGGGTCTCTCTCCTTTTAGTGGTGGCTCGGAGCGGACCCGGCTATCCTTCGGTTGGACGTCTCGGGTGCCGGTTCACTCCGCGCTCGGGTTGATCTGCGGCCCCTTGGAGTTCACGCTCCGGGGGCCGGTGACTTATTTCTGACGCATCAGTTCATAGGCCTATCGCTTTCTGCAGCCGGACCTCAAGTCCGATCCCGTCTTTCTTGATTTCGCAGGTCTTGAAAGCGCTCTCAGCCGCAAGGCGCTGGAAGCGGGCGGGCGAGTAAGCCCGGCGCCGGAGTATCTCCAACGTTGCCTTCGTCGTGAAGCTGCTCAGCCATCCGAGCTGCATCTTCCGCACTTCGTGCTCGATGTCGGCGTGGGACGCCTCGCTGCTCATGTCCTGGATCACCGCCGTCCCGCCCCTGCGCAGGACCCTGTACATCTCGTCCAGCGCGCTGGCCGGCTGCGTGAAGTTCTTGAAGGCGGCCTGGCAGACGATCAGGTCGAACGACTCTCCTTCGAAGGGCATAATGGCGGCGTCGCCCTGGCGAAAGTCGATATTCACTCCTGCCTCCCGGGCGTTCTCGTTGCCGATCTGGACGAACGTCCGGCTGATATCTAGCCCGGTGACGTGAAATCCGAGCCTCGCCATCTCGATGGCCAGGTAACCGGGGCCGGGCGCCACCTCGAGCACCCTTGCGCCGGCCGGCAAGCCCTCGGTGAGCTGCGCGGCCTGCTTCCGGTACTCCTCGATCTGGTTCCCCGAGCGGCGAAGCTTGGCGTACCAGCGCGCTACCGGCCCTTCCATCTCCGGGCCTTTGAACCGAATCTGACTCCTGACTTTGGCTTGCATGACTGAAACTCCTTAACGGTGTTAGTGGGGATCCCGAGCATCATATCCCTAACAGTGTTAGGATTGCAAGCATGAATACGGAAGAGGGTGAAAAGTCACGTGGCCTGAGCCGGGCGGGGCTCGTCTCAGCGGCGCTGAGCGTGATCCAGGAGGAGGGACTTGAAGCCCTGTCGATGCGCAGCCTCGCGGACCGGCTCAACGTCAAGGCGGCTTCCCTCTACTGGCACATTCGCGATCGCCGCGAGCTCGTCGAGCTTTTGGCTGATTCGATCCTGGCAACCGTGCCCGCCACGCACCGTCCGTCTGGGTGGCGCCAGGCCGTGATCGACGCGGGCGTGGTCCTGAGGAACCGGGTCGCCGCCCAGAGGGACGCGGATCGCATCCTCCTCGAAGTTCCCGACGCTCTTGTACGCAGCGGAACATATGGCGACCTGAAACTTCAGCTGCAACGTGCAGGGTTGCAGCCGAGCGAAGCAGGCGACGTTGCGTTGACCGTGATGGTTCAGGTGATCACCGCGCGCAGGCCGCCCGAGGGTCCGGTCCTGGAGGCCGGGGCCACCGCCTCGATCGCGATCGACTCGGGCTCGCGTGGAGTGGTCGTACGCGCCGGTTCAGAGATGGAGACGCTGATCAGGGTCGCAGCCGAGCGTGGCGCCGCGGCGCCCGCCATCGTGCGTGGTGAGACCGTCGTGATCAGACGCCTGCGGGGTGTCGGCCTCGGGGAGATCGAGCTGAATCCACGCCATCCGTGGCGTTTCAAGGTTCAAGGGGCCACGTGGAACACGGTGCTCGATGTGGGCGCCATCGACGTGCGCGAGATCAAGGTGGACAGCGGGGCGGCGAAAGTCGAGTGTTTCCTGCCACAGCCTCGGGGCGTCGTCCCGATCGACGTCTCGAGCGGCGTGGTCGGCGTAACCCTGCACCGACAGCCCGGCGTTGCGGTGAGCGCAGATATTCACACCGGCGCGGTGCGCTTGAAGCTGGATGACTACACGACCAAAGCGGTCATCGCCGATTTGAGATGGGAGAGCGAGGGAGCAGCCCGCGCCCCAGATCGGTACGAGCTGCGAATCAACAGCGGCGTGGTACAGCTCACGCTCGACGACAGGGCGCCCTTGCTGCCGCCGCCCCGCATCGAGTCACCGCTCGTCCCGGTTGGAAAGCCGGCCTCGGCGCTCGAGATATTGCTCGACGGCGTCGAGAGACGAGTCAGTTCGCGGCTGCCTTAACAGCCAGGCGGGTCGGTTCCTTAGAGGCCACGGATCGTAAGAAGCATCTCTGCGCGTTCGGTAATCACCCCAGGTATCGATGTCCAAGGTTCAGCAACAAAGAACGGCTGGCTGAGATATTTCGCCAGCGCATCGTTCCCACGGTCGATCTCGTTGGAGACGTGCTTGGCCAGCTCTTGAGATTCTTTGGTTAAGTACTTCGAGCCGCTTCGTGTAACTCGACCGCAGGGAGCCGAGCACTCTTCAACACTGTGTGTCGAACTACAACCCAGGCATCGGCATCTTGGTAAGACGTTCCAAATGGCAGCAGCCTCGCCACAAGGCCTTTGGCGCCGGCCAAGTCGATGTGTGCCGACTCAGCGACCTCGATTGACGTCACAACATGCCTGACTCGGAGCTTGTCAACCCAGCCCTTCACGTTCGACTCATTGAAGGTGCCGTCGACCGTTACATGGCAGATCGCGGTTGCATCATATCGTCGGCAAAGATTCTGCATCACCTCCATTGCGACCACGTTTACGCCGCTTCCATGATCGCCGGCCACCGCGAGAGTGCCGCCAATCGGGAATGGGGCGCAGAGGTCGACGACCCTGACCCCAGTTACTGCCAGAGGCTGGCGGCTGGCGCTTAACAACCTGGGTTCATCTTCGGCGAATCGGCTCCTAACCTTCCAGCTCAAAACGCCTGGAGGTTCGGATGCTGTTCCTAGACTCGACTCCCAACATCACGCCGATCATGGATCTGATCACGACCTGGATCCACATCGGTCAGGCCCTGGTCGGTTCCATCGGCGCTCTGGCTTTCATCTTCGCGTTTCTCTGGAAGATCACCGCCGCTGAATCCAAGTCGGCGCTCGCGGCCAAGCAGTGGATCCAGCGCATCGTCGTCGGGACCATCGGCGTCGAGGTCGCCGGCTCCTTGGTCGACATCCTCACCAAGTCGGTGCCGTCGGCAGCCCGCTGATGAATATCGACAGCCTGCTCGGCGATGTGCAGAACCTCATCGTTCAGCTCACCGCGATCGCGGACGTCCTGTTTCCGTTCGCGCATCCCAACCTCATCGTCAAGGTCCTGCTCGACGACAGCATCGGGCTGCTGCTCAAGGTCTGGTTCGGGCTGATCCTGCACACGACGGACTTCGACACCGGGCACGACTTCACGTCCAACTCCACGATCCAGGCGTTCGAACCCAAGGTGCAGCTGATTGCCAACGCGGCCCTGACCCTGGTCGCGGTCTGGGCTTCTTACAGGATCATGTGGGGCCACGGCCTTCGCAGCCAGTTCACGGCGCGCATCCTGCTCCCGCGGCTCTTGATGTCGGCCGTCCTCATCAACTTCTCGCTTCCTCTTGTACAGGCGCTGGTGCAGATGAGCAACACAGTGTGTGATGCAATCACGAGCTTCGGATTCCTTCCCGATTGGCAGAACTGGCTGCATAACATCAATCTGGATCCGTCGGCCGGCCCCCTCCAGATAGTCACGACAGTTGTTCTCATCGTCGGCTACGACGTGCTCGCGGTCGCATATCTGATTCGATACACGATCCTCATCGTTCTCGCCATCACCGCCCCGCTTGCCGGCCTGCTTTTCACGCTGCCGGAGACCCATCACCTGGCCAAGCACTGGGGCTCGCTCTTCATGACGAACCTGCTGCTGCAACCGATTCAGCTGTTCGTCCTGGCCATCGGCTTCGCGCTCGAGCGCGACGGGTACACGCCAGTCCACCACCTCTTCGCGCTTGCGGCGCTCCTGGTCGTATTCAAGGTGCCGGGCGCGATGGGCGGCTCGGAAAAGGTGGCACACAAGTTGGACTCGGCTCTGAAACACGGCTTCCACGCGATCGAGCACGCCGTCGTGCACGCCTGATGTGATCGGCCTGATCCGCCTTATCGCGCTCGTGTTGGTTGCGCTGGTCTTCTGGGCCTCCGCCGCGTCGCAGGTGTCGAGTCAACTGCGGCTGCCGCTCGAATCGATCGTGCCGGGCGCGGTCGAGACGCTTCCTTTCGGCTGCACGACGTTCGAGCTGGAGCCGTTCGATCCGTTGTGTCCCGGACTCCACATCCATACCGGGGTAGACCTGGCGGCGCCCGCGGGCACCGCGGTTCACGCGGCGGTGGCGGGAATCGCGCACGCGGGGTTTGATCCCGGCGGTGCTGGAGTCTATGTCGTCGAGGTGGTCGGCGAGCACATACGGTTGCTCTACTGCCATCTCTTGCGGGTGCGTGTGGTCGCGGGCGAATCAGTCGTGCCGGGTCAGATGATCGGCGAGGTTGGCGCGACCGGGCTGGCGACCGGCGCCCATCTGCACTTCGAGGTCCAGGTTGACGGCAGGGCAATCGATCCGGCCATGTGGCTTGCCTCTTAACAAGCTCGGTTGGCGGAGACGCGCTTAGCTCCTACGCTCGTTATGAAATTCGATGGAGGTTTCGGAATGATCAACAAAGTGATACTCGTCGGCAACCTGACTGGTGACCCGGAGGTGCGCGCAACTCCAAAGGGTGTCTATGTCGCCAAGATGGGCCTCGCTACCAACACTTATTCGGGAAAGGACGAAGCGGGCAACCGTAAAGAGTCGACCGAGTTCCACAACCTGGTCGCGTTCGGAAAGCTCGCGGAGATTGCAGGCGAATACCTGCGCAAAGGCAGACTCCTCTATGCCGAGGGCCGGCTGCAGACCAGCTCGTGGGACGACGCCACCACCGGGGCGAAGAAGCACCGCACGGAGGTGGTTGTGGACTCGTTCACGATGCTGGGCCCCAAGCCCCAGGAGGTGGCGGCCTAGGTTCCGACTGCCAGCGACAAAACCAGCAGGGCCTGACCGGCCTGGTACATGACGATGTTCACCGGCTGACCCCACGCGACCGGTTTGACGAACCGGTACCAGGCGAAGATCACGTCCGAGAAAAAGAAGAGCAAGCCGCCCGCGGCCGCGACCAGATTGCCGCTGGCGGTGGCGCTCACGGTCATGAGAGAGATGACGATGGCGTAAGCCAGGACGGGGTTTCTAAGATTGGCCCGGCCCGAAGCCTCCAGGGCCCTGAGGATTCGGCGGAGAAGCAGGCCCGCCGTCGCCGCGACGATGATCACGCCCCCGATCAATCCGACCACAGTGAAGCCGGCGAATCGAAACCCTGCCGCGTATGCGAGGTGGCCCGCCAGAAACGTGGCGATCCCCGGCAGCAGGTAACGATCGGGCAGCATGAGGAGCACATCGCCAGCGAGTCCGAGGACGAGGGCAACCACGAAGAAGGCTCGTTCGCCCTGGCTCGCTGGGCGGAGGAGAACGGCCGCGGCGATCAGCAGGACCATGACCGTGGGCTTGGTCGCGTATTCGAGGCGCTTTTCGTGACGCAGGATTGAAGCCAGGTCCCCGGCGGCAGCGACTGCCACGAGCGCGAAGGCGCCCCAGGCCAGCGTGTTCACGGCGTGACTATCATCGCCGCCTTGCGTGCGGAGGTACCGGGGCGTAATGATGTAATTCATGAGCGAGGACATTGGCGCCTGGTTCGCCGGCCGCCTCCCCAAGACGTGGTTCACAGGACCGCCCGAGGTCACGTCGGACGGCGAGGAGGTCCTCGTGATCGGCAACCTGCCGGACGTGGAGCTGGCGGGCGGGACAGCTCCCGAGGCCCGAGCCGCCGCGCGGGTGGCCCGGATCGACCGCTTCCGGGAAGAGACGCGTGACGAGCGGGTTCAGGTTGCCCGCGAGGCCGAGCGCCGGTTCCGGCGCAAGGTCGCCTGGGGCGCCCGTTGCGGTGACGAGACGCGGGTGTTCACCACACTGAGCCTTCCCGTGATGACCCGTCTGCGGATGCCGGAGCGAGCGATCCTGGACACACTCGTGGCGGGAGGAGTCGCCCGCAGCCGGAGCGACGCCCTGGCGTGGTGCGTCCGGCTCGTGGGGATGCACCAGGGGGACTGGATCCACGGGCTGCGGGAGGCTCTGGTCAAGGTCGACGAAGTTCGCAAGAAGGGCCCGCTTAACTAGGTCACAGCGCGTGGGGCGCCCACCGCGATCGCAATTTCCGAACCGGACCGGCGTCGGGACCGTTGATACTGTGCGCGACTTGGGTGCCCGGAACGGCCATCAACACGTAGTGATCATCGGCGCCGGCCCGGCGGGGCTGACGGCTTCGTACGAGCTGATGAAGCATGACATCACGACCACCGTGGTCGAAAAGGACCCCACCTACGTGGGCGGCCTCGCCCGTACCGTCGAGTTCAAGGGCTATCGATTCGACATCGGCGGTCACCGGTTTTTCTCCAAGAACCAGGAGGTCGAGGATCTGTGGACTGAGATCCTCGGCCCGGAGATGCTTACTCGCGGCCGGTTGTCGCGGATTTACTACCGCGGCCGCTACTTCGCCTATCCCATCAAAGCGGCCAACGCCCTATGGAACCTGGGGCCGATCGAGGCGGTCCGCTGCATTGCAAGCTACGCATATGCGCGGGTGAGGCCGGTCCGCAACCCGCGGAGTCTCGAGGACTGGGTGCGCAACCAGTTTGGCTGGCGGCTCTACAACATCTTCTTCAAGACGTACACAGAGAAGGTGTGGGGGATCAGCACCAAGGAACTGTCGGCTGACTGGGCGGCGCAGCGCATCAAGAGCCTCGACATGTGGCTCGTCCTGAAGAGCGCCCTGCTACCGCGCCGCCGCCCGAGCAATCGGGGTGACGTGGTGACCACGCTGATCGACAAATTTCGGTATCCGCGGCTCGGCCCCGGGCAGATGTGGGAGCGGGTGGCGGAGATCCATCGCGAGAAGGGCCGACCGGTGCTGTTCGGACGCTCGGTCGAGCGCATCAAGCACGAAAACGGACGCGTCAGCTCGGTGGTCACGAAAACGGCATCGGGGTCGACCGAGCAGCACAAGGGCACCGATTTCATCTCGAGCATGCCCATTCGCGAGCTGATCTCGCGACTCGAACCAGCCCCACCCGAGAACGTGCGCCGGGCCGCCGACAGCCTGTCGTATCGCGACTTCATCAGCGTCGCGGTCATGATCGATCGGCCCGATGTGTTCCCCGACAACTGGATCTACATCCACGATCCGACCGTCAAGGTCGGGCGCATCCAGAACTTCAAGAACTGGAGCCCTGACATGGTTCCGGACCAGAGCAAGACCTGCTTGGGACTGGAGTACTTCTGCTTTGAAGGCGACGGAATGTGGACTTCTACCGACGAGGCGCTCATCGAGCGCGCGCGCAAAGAGCTGGCCCAGCTGGGCATCTGCACACCACAGGAGGTGTTTGACGGTGTTGTCGTCAGGCAGCGCAAGGCCTATCCCGTCTACGACGACACGTACGAGGCCAAAGTCGACGTCGTCCGCGACTACCTACGCAGCGACCTGAAGAACCTTCACCTGGCAGGGCGCAACGGAATGCACAAGTACAACAACCAGGACCACTCGATGATGACAGCGCTCCTGGTGGCGAGGAACATCGCAACGGGCGGCGCCTTCGACCCCTGGAAGGTCAATGCCGACGCTGTTTATCACGAGGAGTCGCGCGTCGGCGACAAGGACCAGTCAGCCCGCCAGGTGCCGGTGCGCCTGGCGGGATCTGCTCGCTAGACCGCTCTCTGGCGCGTGAAGTTGGCCGCGATCAGGCTGGCGACGGCCAGGACCGCGAACAGGATCGCGTGCTTGATGTGCACACCTGACCCGGAGGAGAGGATCTGCAGCACCCCGGTCGCATAAAGCGCAGCGACCACGAAGAAGACAACCGCGAGGATTACGAATCCAATTGCGATTGGAGTTGATTTCACAGGTTCAAGGCTAACAGGCCAAGGCTTAACAGCCCGGCCGCGACGCAGTACCAGCCGTAAGGATCGAGCCGTCCCGACCGAAAGTAGCGAAGCAAGAATCGAGCGCTCACATAAGCCGCTGCGCCGGACAGGAGCGCACCGGCGATGTATTCGCCCACGGGCACTCCGCTCGCAAACAGCTGAGGCACCTCGACCAGACCGGCCGCCGCGATGATCGGCGTCGCGAGAAGAAAGGAAAAGCGGGCGGCCTCTTGATGCCGGAGGCCGGCGAGGAGGCCGCCACCGATGGTGACACCCGAACGCGAGATCCCTGGCAGAAACGCCAGGGCCTGGCACGCGCCCACCAGCGCCGCCGCGACAAAGCTGATGCGCTCAGCCTCCGCAAACCCTTGCTCTTGTTCGGCCCGAGGCTTGGAATCGAGCGCCGCGCGACGTTCCGCGCGCCGGCGCAGCAGCTCAAACCCGAGCATGAGAAATCCGTTGACGACCAGGAAGACGGCCGCCACGTGCGGGCTGGCGAAAAGTGACTTGATACGGGTTTCGAAAAAGACGCCGAGGATGCCGGCCGGGATCGTGCCTGTCAGCAGCAGCATGGCGAGGCGCTCCGGCGGGGTGGTGATGCGACCGCGCACCGCCGCGGTGAAGAATCCGCGGGTGATCGCCAGCCACTGATCGCGATACAGCACCAGCAGGGCGCCGGCAGTGCCCAGATGGAGCAGCACCAGGAAAGGCAGGAAAGTTGGATCCGATTGCTTGAACTTCCAGTGCAGCAGACTCGGAATGATCACCGAGTGGCCGAGCGACGAAACTGGGAACAGTTCGGTGGCGCCCTGGAGCAGGCCCATGAACAGCGCCTGCGCGAAGGTCACCTAGGAGTCAGTTTCTCGAGCGCTTCAGCCAGCAGCCGGCGCGACTTCTCGAACTCGCGATGCACGGCCTCGTCCTCGGCCCGCTCCAGGATCGCGACCACGTCCTCCCATCGCTCGGGGTCTCGCTCCTGGAGGTTCGCCCGCACCTGACCGATGGTCTGAGTCGCGAAAAGGAGTCCGCCGCCGGGGTTGTCCAGGATCTCGCGAGCCAGCTCGAGCTGGCGCCGAGCCCATGGGATCACCTGGTCGCCGGGATGTGTCTCCAGCGGTTTCGGGCGCAGGACTTCCATGCGGGGCTTCTATTGTCCCGCAAGGCCGGTTAGCGCCTCGCCGGTGAGGCGATACACCGTCCAATCGGAGTTCGGGCGCGCGCCCAGACGCTCATAGAAGCCGATCGCGTCGCGGTTCCAGTCGAGCACGGCCCATTCCAGACGGCCGCACCCGCGATCGACCGCGAGCCGGGCGAGCCGGACCAGCAGCATGCGGCCGACACCGAGGCCTCGCTGCTCCGGGAGCACGAACAGGTCCTCGAGATAGATCCCCGGCCGTCCGAGGAAGGTCGAGAAATTGTGAAAGAACAGCGCGAAGCCCACCGCACGGCCGTCATCCTCCGCGAGCAACACCTCTGCGTAAGGCCGCTTGCCGAACAGGCTGGCGGCGAGGAGCTCTTCCGTCATCACCACCTCATGCTCCAGCTTCTCGAATCGGGCCAGCCCGCGGATCAGCTCGGCGATCACCGGCACGTCATGCCTGGTGGCGAAGCGAATGCGAACCGTCATTTCGGCCGGTCGCGCAGACGGTAGACAAAACGCATGGCGCCGTGGGTTTCCGAGAAGCTTGCGATCTTGTTGTCGACGAGGCCGGCGGCGAGTCCGGCGTCTATGAGGTCGGTGTCTCGCAGCGGGCCGCGGCCGCCCTTGGCGCGCACGACCCACACCGCGCCGTTGGGCTCGATCCAGCTCTTGACCTGATTGAGCCGCCGTAGATCGGCCGAAGTGTCAGCCCCCATGAAAACCAGGTCGACTTTCGAGCGCGGCTTTCCAAGAACAACGTCTTGAGTTCGCTCGCGGACCTGTTTGACGAAACCCGGATCGTCGAGGTTGACGAGGGCCACCCTCGAGCCTGGCCTCACACCCAGCTTGTCGAGCAGCGGTCGCAGGGGGCCCTTGGGGGGGAGTCCCCCATCTTTGGACAGTGGGTTACCGCTCTTGCGCTTCGCGACCATCGCTGTCGCTGCCGCGAATCGCGCCGAAGACGATCACACCCACCAGCCACGCCGCGTACGCGCCGGCGAGGGCGAGCACGACCGCCGGCACCGCGCTTGCGACCCGGCTCGTCAAGAGGAGGCCCAGACCGATGAACCCCAAGAGCACGAGAGCACCGGCGACGATTCCGATGACGGCGCCGGCGATGTTCGCAGGCCTCAGACCTCGACCACCTCCAGGTCGGTCACCGCATCCTCGACGGTGCCCGAATAAAGGTGATTGAACATGAATCGCGTTTTCGGGTGCCGGCGCTTGAGCTCAGCCGCGGATTCCCAGCTCATGTGGCTGAAGACGTCGCCCGGACCGGTCGCTTCGACGATGGCGACATCGGTCCCCTCTACGAGCGCGTCCAGGGGAGCGGTCGCTTCGGTGTCGCCGGAGTAAGCGAGGAGGCGGCCGTTGATCTCGATGCGATAGCCATTGCTGCCGCTGGTGCCGTGGTCGAGCTTGATGGTCTGGTATTTGTACCCCGCGGCGATCCCGGACGGTTGCGCTGTGTGATACGTCACCTTGAACTTGGGCCGCATGACGGCCTTCCAGTCGGGGCCCCAGCTCACGTCCCACAGCGCCTCGAGCCTCTCTTCCACGCCATCTGGTCCGACAAATGTCAGCGGGCGCTGGTCGATGAACACTCGGTGCAACACGAAGGGAGGCAGGCCCAGGGTGTGATCGCCGTGGAAGTGCGTCAGAAAGGCGACATCGATTGCGCCGGGATCCACACCGACGCGCTGCATGTGCGGAAGCAGCGGCGCGCCGCCGTCAAGCAGAAGGCGCCCATTCACCACCACCGCCCCGTTGTAACGGTCGGTGGAAAAGGCCGCCCCAGTACCGAGGAAGGCGAGCCTTAGGCGATGGTCACCGTCGGGTTCAGGTAGACGTCCTGAATCGCGTGTAGTAACTCGACTCCCTCCTTCATCGGGCGTTGGAACGATTTGCGGCCACTGATCAGCCCCATGCCCCCCGCCCGCTTGTTGATAACTGCTGTGCGCACGGCCTCCTTTAGGTCGCTCGCTCCGTGGGACTCGCCGCCGGAGTTGATGAGCCCGGCCCTGCCCATGTAGCAGTTGATCACCTGATACCGACACAGATCGATGGGGTGGTCGGTGGCCAGCCTGTCGTACATGCCCGGTGCGGTCTTCCCGAAACCGATGACTTCAAAGCCACGGTTCGTGTCGGGGAGCTTCTGTTTGATGATGTCGGCCTCGATCGTGACCCCGAGGTGATTCGCCTGGCCGGTGAGATCCGCGGCCGTCTCGTAGTTGACGCCGTCTTTCTTGAAAGCAGAGTTCCGCAGATAGCACCACAGGACAGTGGCCATGCCCAGCTCGTGAGCCGCGTGAAACGCGACCGCGATCTCCTGAAGCTGGCGATTGGACTCCGGGGACCCGAAGTAAACGGTGGCTCCGAGCGCCACCGCGCCAAGTTCCCAGGCTTCTTTAACCGTCCCAAACACGATCTGGTCGTACTTTGTCGGGTAGGTGAGCAGCTCGTTGTGGTTGATCTTGCAGATGAATGGGATGCGATGCGCGTAACGTCGCGCGACCGAGCCGAGGACGCCGAAGGTCGACGCCACAGCATTGCAGTTGCCTTCGATCGCCAGCTCGACGATCTTCTCGCCGTCGAAGTAGATCGGGTTGGGCGCGAACGAAGAGCCGGCAGTGTGCTCGATCCCCTGGTCGACCGGCAGGATCGACAAGTAGCCCGTACTCGAGAGGCGGCCGTGCTCGAACAGCGTCTGCAGGCTGCGAAGCACCCGCGTCGGACGATCGCTGTCCTTCCAGACCCTGTCCACGAAATCGGGACCCGGCAGGTGCAGCTGCGAGGCAGGCACCGTTTCGGACTTGTGCCCGAGGAGATCCGCGGCGTCGGCGCCCAGGATTTCCTCCAGCTTTCCCAACGACCCCTTGGTGACTGTAGCCATCAATACCTCTTACACATTTGGTTAGTGCGGTTAGCGCGCCTCGCAGGTTCGCTTATCCGATTGCGTCACTCTATAGTGCAGGCCTCATGACTGAGCGCGCTAGCGATCTCCTGAGTGGGCTCGCAGACCGCCTTTCCGCTGACTCCCGGGATAGCGGCCAGGTGGTCGCCGAGTCGGTCCGGACGCTCGAACCCGAGCTGCTCCGGATGCAGAAGGACGGCGGCTCCATCGACGAGCTGGTGCGGACATCGGTCGGCTTCCTGGAGATCCTTTTTCGCTCGCTGCGGGCCGACTCGCGCGTGCCGTGGCAGCAGTACTACGCGCTCGCCCGCGAAGCCTCACGCCGATATGCGGAGAAAGGGATCCCACTCGAGTCGGTGATGGAGGGCCTGGCCGTTTTCCGCCGCTCGGTGCTCGCGCGTGTCACCGAAGAGATGACGGGCAACGAGTACGCCGACGAAGTGCTGCTGCTGGCGCAGAGCCGGCTCGGCGATGTCGTCGAGCACCTCAACTCGAGCTTCATCCGAGGCTATCTCGACTACACCGAATTGCGACACCGCGCGAGCCAGCGCGAGCTGAACGGGCTTTACCACATCGCCAGCGCGCTCGGACGCTCACTCGACGTGGCCGAGATCGCCGAGGTCGGCCTCCGCGAGACCTTGAAGGTGCTGAGCCTGCAGGCCGGTGCGGTGTGGACTCGCGAAGGGGCGCGGCTGGTGCTGGCCAAAACGCTCGGCCTCCAGCCCGGCGAGGAAGAGGAGTTTGAATCCGGGCGTTCGGGGGCGCGGGTGCGCGTGGTAGAGGTCGCATCCGGAACGGCCGAGTCACGCGTCGATCGCATCACGGGGGAGTGGAGCGCGATCCGAGCAGAGCTGCGCACGAAAGGAGTGCTGCTGGGCGCGATGACGGTGGCGACAAGGCTGCCGCGCACGTTCGAGCCCAGCGACCTGGCGTTCGTCGCCGCGGTCGCCGATCAGATCGCGGTTGCACTTGACCGCGCCCGGCAGCACAACAAAGAGGCTCGGACCGACTACCTCACGGGCTTGGCCAACCGGCCCGAGTTCGAGCGCGCTATCGATAGGGCCGTTGCGGCCGCACAGCGCCACAAGCGCCGCCTCGCCCTGATGATGATCGACCTCGACAACCTGAAAGAGATCAATGACACGCATGGCCATCATGTCGGCGACGAGGCGATCCGCGTGCTCGCGCAGGAGCTGCAGCGGGCGGTGCGCGCGACTGACACATGCGGCCGTCTCGGTGGCGATGAGTTCGGAGTCGCTATGCCCGACGCAGACGAGCGGCACGCCAACGAGGTAGGCGCGCGCGTTCGTACGTCGCTCGAGGAGCTCAACCGGCTCGCCAAGACACCGGCGCAAGTGGAGTTCAGCATCGGCGTGGTCGCCTGGCGGCCAGGGATGGACTGGCAGGCGATGTATCAGGTCGCTGACAAGGCTCTGTATGTCGACAAGCGCCGCCGCCACGCGCATCGCAAGAAGGTTGGTGTCGAGCGCGCCCAGGGCGCTTCTGGCTAAGCGGGCCGTCAGACCCCGCGAGCGGGTCGCGGAGGGCGAGGTACTCGGCCCAGGGTTCTTCAATCGCGACACCGTCACCGTCGCGCGCGACGTACTGGGCAAGCTGCTGGTGCGCTATGTGGACGGAGCGCGGCTTTGGGGCCGGCTGGTCGAGGTCGAGGCCTACTTGGGACCTGACGACCTCGCCGCCCATTCACGTGGCGGTCGGCGGACGCCTCGCACCGAGGTCATGTTCGGCGCGTCGGGGCACGCCTATGTGTACTTCACCTATGGCATGCACTGGTGCCTGAACTTCGTCACGCGCGAGGAAGGCGTTCCGCAGGCCGTCCTCGTTCGCGCCCTCGAGCCCGGCCCCGGCGTCGCAAGGTGCGCCGGGCCAGGTCTGTTGACGCGCGCATTGAGTATCGACGGGGCCCTCAATGGCGCCGCACTCCAGCCACCCGACCTATACGTCGTCGATGACGGCGCGCCCAAGGAGCGCGTTTATTTCACGCCGAGGATCGGCGTCCAGGGCACGGGACGCTGGGAGAAGCGCCTCCTGCGCTTCTGCGTCGACTCGCCCTATCTGTCGCGGCCGATCCCTAAAGCTCTACGGCCAGCGTCCCGGCGCGGGCGCTAGCCGCTCCAACTTTTCCCAGTCGGCCCGCACAGGAGCGAAGATGTCCACCACCGTCGCGCCTTCGGCGCCCGCGACGGCTTGGTGCGGGACATGGCTCGGGATCACATAGCTGTCGCCCGCATGCAGGACGCGCTTGTCGGACCCGACCCGGAATTCGATCGACCCATTGAGCACAAAACCGAGCTGTTCATTCTCATGGTGGTGGTCGGGAGACGCGGCGTTGGGCTCGAGGTCGACGAGCGCCATCGTGATGCGTTCACCGTTCACCGCCCGAGCGGTGAGCCCTTTGGCAAGCAAGATCGGCTGTAGGTCGCGGATCGCCTCGAACGTTTTCATTCGACGACCCGGTCGATGATCGTCGCGGTGCCCAGACCGCCTCCGCAGCACATGGTTTCGAGACCGTAGCGAAGGTCGCGCCGCTCGAGCTCGTACAGGAGCCGGTTCATGAGGATCGCGCCCGACGCACCGAGCGGGTGCCCGACGGCGATCGCGCCGCCGTTGACGTTGGTCTTGTCGAGGTCGGCGCCAGTCTCCTTCTGCCACGCGAGCACGACTGACGCGAACGCTTCGTTGACCTCGAAGAGATCGATGCTCTTCAGCTCGAGGCCTGCCCGCTTCAACACCGCTGCGGTGCCCGGGATCGGGCCTTCCAGCATCAACACCGGGTCGGTGCCCACGACAGCCTGGGCCCGGATGCGCGCGCGCGGCCGCAGCCCGAGCTCCTTGGCCTTCTCCAGCGACATCAGAAGGACGGCTGCCGCGCCGTCGGAGATCTGGCTCGAGTTGCCGGCGGTGATCGAGTGCTCCGGGTTGAATGCCGGCTGCAAGGCTGCTGTCGCCTCGTAATTCGCGTTCGCGCGGATGCCCTCGTCCTTCGTGAAGAGGCTGGAGTGGCCGTTACCCTCGACGGGCACGTCCACGGGCATGATCTGAGATGAGAAATAGCCCTTCTCGCTAGCTTCGTGCGCAAGCTTGTGACTGCGGACCCCGAACTCGTCCATCTGCCGGCGTGAGATTCCGTACTTGCGGGCCATCAGCTCCGCAGAGATCCCCTGAGGAACCAGGTCGTAGAGCTCCATCAGCTCGGGCGGGAACGGCGTGCCGGGTGACACTGCGTTCGATCCCATCGGTACTCGGCTCATCGACTCCACGCCGCCCGCGATCGTGATGTCGCAGACACCTGACTGGATGAGATTGGCCGCAAAGTGGAGCGCCTGCTGACTCGACCCGCACTGGCGGTCGACGGTGGTCGCGGGGGTCGTGACTGGAAAGCCCGCGGTCAGCCACGCGTTGCGCCCGATGTTCAACGATTGCTCGCCGGCCTGGCTCACGCATCCGAACACCACGTCTTCGACCTGCTCGGGCTTGATGCCGGCGCGCTGGACGATCTCTTTCAACACGAGCGAGCCGAGGACGACTGGATGGATGTCCTTGAGCTTTCCGTTGCGACGACCAATGGGTGTACGCACGGCCTCGACGATCACGACTTCGCGCATCTCAACGTCTCCTTGCAGCCTTGGTGCTGCCGATTCTACGACCCGCCACTAATGCTCACGTGATTTGGTGTCAAGCCCCCAATCGTTTGCCTGGCTGTCGGATTTTTTTTAGTGTTGACGTGCTCTTAAGCCCCTGATAACTTTCGCGTCGCCCCAAGCGGCTGAGTACGGTAAACCTGAGGATACCGAACGTCGAGTAGGTGGAAGGTGCGGCGCAAGCCGTTGCTGGAAACCGAAAAACGCATAGGGTACTTCAGGGTAAACAGGAAGGTCTCTTGGGGCATCTCTTTTCCACAGGGCTTCCACACCCCGATCCTCAATTCGAAAATCCCCACTTGCGCGCTTCCACGCACGCTTTGTCCACAGCATCACTATCCAAACGTATACGCATGCGCAACAGGCTCTGAACGCCGTCACCAAGGCGCGCCACCGGCATGGGGTCCTCGTAGCGAAGCCACTGGTAGGCGATCGGCTCCGACCACGGTTTGCCCTTCGCCGCATAGAGGCGCCGGTGGCCATCCAGGACGATCAGCTCGACCTGGCGCAGCAGGCTGGGCTCACCCGAAGTGAGGACCGCGAACTCCTGCAGCTCCATCCAAGCGAGGAGGCTTTGCAGCCGGTGACCTGCTTCTACTTCTCGGCCTCGGGGGCGGTCGTGCCCGCGTTGAGCTCGAACACGCTTGCTTTCAGCGCACATATGAAAGGAAGGTTGCGGTACAGCTCGCGGTAATCGAGGCCATAGCCGACGGCGTAATCGTTGGGGATCTGGAACCCGACGTAGCGCACAGGCACCTCGACCAGCCGCCGGCCAGGACGGTCCAACAGGGTCACGACCTCGATGGAAGCGGGGCCCCGTTCGCGCAGCTCGGACAGCAGGTAGTCGAGGGTCAGGCCTGTGTTGACGATGTCCTCCACCAGCAACACGTGCCGGCCTTCGATCGGATAGTCGATGTCGCGCGCGATGCGCACCCGTTCGTGCGGCTGGGCACCGGCATATCGCCGTAGATCGAGGTAGTCGATGACGAACGGGACTTTGATCTGGCGCGCGAGGTCGGCGAGAAAGAACGTGACGCCTTTGAGCACCCCGACCAGCACGACGGTGCGCCCGCGGTAGTCGCGGGAAATCTTCCGCGCCAGCGCGCGGACTCGCGTCTCGAGCTCCACCGGCGAAATGAGGATGCTGCCGATGTCCTGCTTGCGAAGGTTCTGGACCTCGAGCGCCTCATAACCCGCCTTGGCGAGCAGCTGCTGGTAGTCCTTGCGATAGAGGAGGCGGACGTTGACGTCCGGATATATCTCCCGGAGCATCCGCAGCTTGCGATTTTTCGGCGTCACCAGTGACTGCTTCATCGTCGTCAGCTCGACGTAGAGGTCGTGCTCCGGTAGGTAGAAGTCGGGCGTGAACATCTCCGAGACCCGCGTGCCATCCCACGCAATCGGAAACGACACCGGCTCGTAGACCCACCGGATCCGGTAGTAATCGAGGAAGCGCGCGAACTCCTGCTCGGAGGGGTGCGCAAACTCAATACGTGAGTGCGCCGGGCCCGATCGCCTGACGAGACGCGACCGCTGCTTGACGGGGCGGCGCCACTTCTGCGGGACGGAGGGGTGGGCGGACGACGCCAAGGAAACGCCGAGATTGTACTCTCAGCGGAACCAGCGCCATGAGCACACCGGCGCAGAGGATGGTCGCCGAGCAGCTGCTGCCCAACGGCGTCACCGATCAGCGCGTCATCGAAGTGATGTCACAGGTTCCGCGCGAGGAGTTCCTGTCGGGCCGGCTGCGCCGTCACGCGTACGAGAATCGTGCCCTTGCCATCGATTGCGGCCAGACCATCTCTCAACCGCTTGTCGTCGGGCTGATGACCCAGGCGCTCGCTCCCAAGCCGGACGACCGAGCGCTCGAAGTCGGCGCCGGCTCTGGCTACCAGGCGGCGGTGTTGAGCCGGCTGGTGCGGCATCTGATCACCCTGGAGCTCGAGCCCGCGCTCGCCGAGCATGCGTCTGAGACGCTGGCGCGGCTCGGCTACACCAACGTCGAGGTCGCGGTCGCCGACGGCACGCTGGGTTGGCCCGCATACGCGCCGTACGACATCATCCTGGTCGCCGCAGCTTCGCCGGAGGTGCCGCCCGCGCTCATCGAGCAGCTAGCCGCCGGAGGCAGGCTCGTGATCCCGGTCGGAAGGGCCGCAGACGAGCACCAGGACCTGCGCCTCTATCAACGCCATGGAGATTCGCTGATGTGGCGGTCGCTGTTCCCCGTGCGCTTCGTCCCCCTACGGTGAATGGCTGGGCGACGGGGAGGCGCGGCCCGGCGAGGGTGAAGCGCCAGTGGTTGCCGATGACGTCGTGCCGGTGAGCTTCTGCAGCTGCTGGAGGAGCTGTCCCACCTGGGTCATCTCCGAAGCAAAGCCTGCGAAGTCACCGTTCTTCAAGTCGTTGTAGGCGGCGGTGTAATGCGCGTTCGCCTGCGTGACGAGATCTGCAATCTGGGCCAGCACCGCCGGTGTGATCGTCACCGGGGGACCGGTGGTCGGCGGAGGCGCCGTGGAGGTTCCGACCAGCTGGTCTATGGCCTGCTGGAGGGTATCCGCGTACGCAACCGATGCCTGGTCCGCGAGGATCACCTTCTTCAGCTCGGGCAGGCTTGACTGCTGGTTGGCACGCAAGTAGATCGGCTCGAAATAGAGGAAAGAGTCTCCGATCGGCACCACGAGCAGGTTGCCCTGCTGCACCTGCGACCCGGCCTGGTGGAAGAGTGTGAAGTCTCGAGAGATGGCAGGGTTCTCGTTGATCCGGTTCGCCACCTGCTGCGGGCCGAAGATCACCTTGTCCTTGGGCAGCACGTAGGACACGAACTCACCATAGTGCGAGCCGTCGCTTCGCGCCGCCATCCACGCAACCATGTTGTTCTTGCCGTGCGGGGTGAACGGCATGATCAGGAGGTACTCCGGGTTCTGCTCGCCGGGCAACCGGAAGAGCACGTAGTACGGCTGCACGGGAGTGGGCAAGGAGCCGGGGGAGGTCTGCGCGGTCGGGATGTCCCAAACGTCCTCGCGCGCGAAGAAAACCTTGGGGTCGGTGATGTGATATGTGGCGTAAATGCCGACCTGGATGTTGAACAGGTCAGCGGGCACCCGAATGTGCGCGCGAAGGCCAGGAGGCATCGCTTCCATCGGCGTGAAGAGGGTTGGGAAGGTGTCCTCGTAGGCGCGGATGATGGGGTCTTTCGGGTCGACCACATAGAAAACCGCCGTGCCCTCGTAGGCGTCGATGACGACCTTGACCGAGTTGCGGATGTAGTTGATGTCGCTGGTGTTCTGGAACGTCACAGTCTGTGAGTAGGGGTAGGTGGCACCGGTCGTGAAGGCGTCGACGATCCAGTAGATGCGGCCGTCGACGATGACCACGTATGGGTCGGAGTCAAAGCTGAGGAAAGGGGCCACCTCGCTGACGCGCGCGATGATCTGCCGCCGGTAGAGCATCAGCGTCTGGCTTGTTACCTGGCCGGACACCAGCAGGTTGAAGTCGCCCAGCTTGAGCGACCAGAGGGCGCGATTGACCGGCGTCATCGGCACCCCATGGGTGCCTGTGTACGACGTGAAGACGTCCTGGCTTCCCCGCGGGTAGTCGAACTCACGGTTGGTGTTCGGCGCCAGCGCGTAGCTGGTGGTGACCTCGCCGAAATAGATGGCCGCCTGGCTGATCGGTATCTGTCCGGCAGGCGGAACGTCGCGCACCAGGAAGTCCGGTAGGCCCTCGCCCACCACCGCGTTCACCGGGCTGGCCGCAATGCCGTACCCGTGCGTGTACTGCAGGTGCAGGTTGATCCAGTTCTGCGCGGCCGGTGGCAGCTTGGTGAAATCGAACTCGCGTGCGCTGATCTCCATCGACGTGTACTGGTTGTTGACGTTGTAGCGATCGATGTCGATGTCGTGGAACGTGTAGTACGTGCGAATGGTCTGCAGCTGTTCGTACGTGTCCTTCAGCGGCGCAAAGTCCCAAAGCCGCAGGTTGTTCACTGTGACCTGGTCGTTCTGGACGTTCGCCAGCGTCAGCGGCTGATCCCCGGTGAAGTTGCTCACGCTCACAGTCGACAGCCCATACCCGGCACGGGTGCCGGAGATCTCACGCTCGATGTATGGAATCTCGTACGTCTGCGCGTTTGGGGTGACCAGAAACGACTGCACCACGGCGGGATAGACCTGTCCGATCAAAAGGAGGGCCACCCATACGCCCGCCGCGGTCACCGGGAGCCAGAGCCGTCGCAGCCAGATGTTGACCAGAAGCGCCCCACCCAGGACGACCGCCGCCCCTGCCTGGAACGTGACGATCGGCAGCCGGGCGTTGACATCGGTGTAGGCCGCCCCCCAGACGATGCTGCTGTTGTGCGCATATAGAAGGTCGTAGCGGCCAAGCCACATCCAGCCCGCGAGGACGAGTGCGAACACAGCCATCAGCGCCGACAGGTGCGCGATCGCCAGCGGGGTCAGGTTGAGGTCGAACGTGTCGCCCCGCCACGCGTACATGATTCCGATCAACAGAACGCTCAGAAACCCCAGACCGAGCGCCCAGTTGGCGATCGCGTGCAGGAAAGGCAGCGTCAGCAGATAGAAGGCGACATCCTGCCCGAGCACCGGGTCGGTGGTGCCGGTTGGCCTGGCGTGTTGGAACAGCGCGAGACTTTGCCATTGGGCGCCCGCTCCGCCGGACAGAACTAGCGCAACCAGGGCGGCCGCGCCCAGGGCGGCGCCGCCGATCGGGCTGCGAATGCTCGACCGCCTGATCCCGACCGCGCGTAGGCTCGGTCCCGAGCGAACTCGCAACGCGATGATGACGTTGACGATCAGGTAGAAGAACGCCAGCGCGAAGCTTCCGACGAAGAGTGCCGCCTGCAGGAAGAGGCGCGTCGTGAAGACGTCCTTGAATCCGAGCGAGTCGAACCATTGCATTTCGGTGAAGAACCAGACGATCGGGCTGGCGAACAGGAAGATCAGCAGCGCCAGGCCGAAGAGTCCCGCGCCGACCCAGAAGCGCCGAGGCGGGCGCGGGATCCGGATCTCTCGGGCTTCGAAGGGACCGCCGCGCTCGAACGGATCAAACGGTCGGTACCGGCGGGTCATGTACTCGGAAGCTTAGATCGTCCCTAAAGCGAGGTCGTCGGGGCCGAAATCCACATCGGGTTGAGCCGGCGGGTGGTCGAGGTGCCAGCCCACTGTCGTGCGTAGCGACTCAATCGGATCCGAGGTTGTCCAGCCGAGCAGCGTCCGGGCTCGCGTGGCACTGGCCGCGATGTGCTGGGTCATGGTGCCGGTCGCCTTGAGGTCCTCGGGCAACACGTCATCGGCCACCCTCACCAGCTCGGCGTCAGAGCCCGCGGCGTCGAGGATCATTCGTGACCACAGCGCCATCGAGAAATTGCGGTCCTCGCAAAGGTTCAGCGCGAGCCCGCCAGTCGACGGCGATTCCAGCGCCAGCCGCGCGCCGCGTGCGATATCGCGAACGTAACCGCGACATGTGAGCCACATGCCGGCGCCGAAAGGGATGCGCCGGCGACCCGCACGGACGCGCCGGAGGAGGTATTCCTCCCGGAGCTGGTAATCGCGCTCGCCATAGACCATCGGCAGTCGCAACGACGTACCGCCACGGGGCAGGTAGACGTCCTCGACGTCGAGCTTGTCGTAGTCATCGCGGTCCGGAGATTTGCCCCGGAACGGATAGCGCTCTGAGCGCACCGGTGAGTCTTCATCCAGCGGCACCGGATCCGTCTCGCGCTCCCCCAAGACCGCGCCGAACGCCCGATACACGTCGACGCTCGAGATGACGACGAGCCGGATGCCCGCCGGCAGCGCAGCCAGCGCGGTCTCGGCGTCGGCGCGGGTAAGCGCGCGACAATCGATCGCGGCGTCGGGTGCAAACGCGGCCAGCTCTGAGCGATGGGCCGGCAGATCCTTTCGATCGGCATGCAGGTGCTGCGCGCTCGGCAGACCTTCAGGCTCGAGCACGCCTCGATGCGCGAGCAGCAGCTCGTGCCCGGCGGCGGCCAGCTCCTCGACGATGGCACGCCCGATGAACCGGGTGCCCCCGAGGACAATGACTCTCAAGACGCCCGCTAGGTTGCGGCTTTGACGGCGGCCGGGTTGCGCTCCACGATCAGGTCGATGAGTCCCCAGTCCTTGGCCTCTTGCGGGTTCATGAAGAAGTCGCGCTCCATGGCCCGCTCAACGTCCTCGAGCGGCCGGCCGCAGTGCTTGGCGTAGATCCGTGCCATGGCTTCGCGCTGGCGAAGGATCTCCTGCGCGTGCAGCTGGATGTCGGTTGCCTGGCCCTGGATGCCCTGC
>Ga0137388_10000491_pt1 | contig 22175 bp, 14 predicted proteins | sample 15con2h14AmetaG_FD_104644 | JGI IMG/M metagenome (GOLD analysis project Ga0137388, IMG submission 104644) | Vadose zone soil microbial communities from Angelo Coast Range Reserve, California, USA - 15con2h1.4A metaG | ecosystem: Environmental > Terrestrial > Soil > Vadose zone > Saprolite...
CAGAAACGGGCTTGTGGGAAGTGCGACAGAACATTCCCTGTCCGACCGGAAAACTGAATTGTGGAATAACCCAGCGTGCGAGTTGTGTGCAGGAATTGCCTGGCAACATCGGCTACGGGAATAGAACAGTCGGCTGACTGTCGGTCAGGCGGTGATTCCCAATTTGCGGCATTTCGTCGGGCTCAGTGTGGCTAGTGTGTGCGTGATTTCCAGAAACTTACTGGTTGTGTAGCCAACCGAGGCCGGTTTCGGAACGCATCATAATTTCTTCCGCTTCGCTCGCACTTTCGCCCACCTGGCACGTTGCGCCGCTGCTATCCTCCTGCGTCCGGCCGCCGATATTGTCCGCCGCTTGCCTCGCCCTCGGCCTGGCCTAGATCCAAGCAGGTACGCGCGGCCAAAGGCTGTTAAGGCGGCTGAAACTCTATTGAGTTCGCCTTGCAAACGAATTCGTTCACGCTCGAGCTGTTTCACCACACTCTGGATCAGTGTTTTGGGCATAGTACTGGATTTTAGCAGCAGATAATACCAGCATGTTGGCTCCCAGGAGACGGGAGTCCCCCCCAAACTCAGACCGAGCCAGTCACAATCGAGTCAATATGTTTTCTGCGCTCGCAGCCCATTGTGTGTCCATGGATCATGGTGTTTGGTGGCTATTCTGCTTTCTTCATATCCACTGAGCATGGACTTCTACTTCATCGCCAAAGCCCCCACGCCATCTAAGAGTGCTGACCACAGCATTGCTGACTTCCCAGAAGCCGGTTTCTGGACAACGAATCGGCTTAACGATTGGCCTACCTATGGGATGTACCATGCGAGACAACTTGTCCTGGGCTTTCACCAATCGCCAATGTAAAGACGGTCTTCTGCGGGAGCTTGGGGTTCGAACAAATGAGGTGTGAACAAACTTATGATGATTGAGATCGAACCAAACATTGTGACTTTGCAGCTCGAGGCCACTCTTGAAGTAGATAGCCGTAATTCTCGCTTCCGGGCATCCGTGCATGGTGCTACGATCTATACACTGGGATTCACTGATCGGCATACTGTTAGCAGATTTGACGAGCGCAGAGCCAATAAGCCCAAGGCTTCCACTATCCCTTGCTGGTCCCCGGTTTCACCGTCCTGTTTGCAGAAAAGGACAATCAAGGAATTTGTGAGAGTTCGAGGATATTTATGAGTGTTGGAGGTACCTATGTGATTTTTGACGGCGATAAGGACCGCTATGCTTATGCCTTCATGAAAGGCTGGAAAGCAAATGATCGTGTGGAGTTTGATTTTCGCGACGCCCACGATATCGGACCGATGACCGGGCGCGCAGAAGATGAAGCTTACGTGAAGTCTGAGTTGCGGAAAAGAATGAAAGCGTCGAGCCAAGTCGTGGTTCTAGTGGGCGAGAGTACAAAGTACCTGCGGAAGTTTGTTGGTTGGGAGATTGATCTAGCGCTCGAGCTCGGCCTACCCATCATCGTAGTCAACTTGAATGAGAAACGCCAAATGGATTCTGATCGATGCCCGGTGCCACTCAGGACAGGCTATGTCGTTCATGTGGCGTTTAAACGCGCGATCATCAAGTACGCACTCGAGAATTTTCCAGCGGAATTTGCGGCGCGCGACAGAAGCCTGACTGGCCTGCGACACTACAACGACGATGTGTATCGCCGCGTAGGATTAGAGTAGCAGGTCATGAGCCTGGTGCGGGAGGTGTTGCATGGCTGGTACGGTTGCCACAGGTTTCGAGCCGCGTGGGTTGGCGACGGCGGCGAAGTTGTGGAAATGGGCCGGGTTCCTGATCGGCAAGAAGGGGGCCATTCTCACCGGAACTCCGTTGGCACGCGACGGAGGTCTGGGAGTGCCGAATACACTATCGGGATAGTATGATCGGTTGACCAAGAGCCGGGTCACAGCTCCAAGAACCCACGGATGGACTGCTATGGATCGCGCAACTTTTGACAAATACGTAAACGAGCGGTATTTCGCTGAGATTTCGTGGTACGACCGCAAATCGATGAGAAATCAGATCTGGTACAGAACTCTGCAGTGGGGTCTGATAGTTCTTTCGGCCTCAACGCCTGTGGTGATTGCGTTGGCTCAAAAGACGGACTCAATGCCTTGGGTGAAGCCCCTGTCACTCGTAACGTCGGTTCTGGTGGCAATACTTGCAACCAGTTTAAAGACGTTTAAGTTCGAAGAGAACTGGGCTAACTATCGGACCACGTGCGAAACGCTAAAAAAGGAAATCCATTTTTTTGATGCCGGCATCGACGAATACAAGGACAGCCAGGATAAGGAAGGTTTGTTCGTGAAGAGGGTCGAGGCCCTGATTTCGCGAGAAAATACATTATGGCTGACAACGGTTAAGGAAAAAAAGGACGAAGAGCCTGCGCGAGTACGCTGATGCTACGCTTGGAGTTCGGTGTCGCCCATCTTCCGGAGGTTCGCTAATGGGGCCAACGGCCGAAATCATCAGGATAGTTCTTGTTTCACCGAATGACGTTGAGGCAGAGTGGAGATATGCGCGGAAGGCGATTGACGAAGTAGACGCGTATAATGCCAAGCCTCGCGGGCATCGACTCGAACTCTATACCTGGAAGACCGACGCCTATCCTGGATGGCACCTCGAAGGCCCACAGGGCCTCATTGATGCACTGCTCCCAATCGAGACCTGCGACTTGGTGATTGGAATCTTTTGGAAGCGAATGGGGACTTTGACGCCGGAGGGCACCACGGGTACAGAACACGAGATTCTCAAGGCCTATAAAGCCAGTAAGAACCAAGGTGGGCACCCCCAGCTGATGGTCTATTTCAGCAGTGCCTCCTTCTCTCCAAAGAGCAAGGAGGAGATCGACCAATGGGGCCGAGTGCTGGATTTTAAGACCACGCTCGAGAAGGCCAAGATTCTCCTCTGGTCGTACAAAAAGAAGGAATTCGAAGCGGACCTTCGCAAGCATCTTTCTACTTACCTGAATCATCGGATTGGTGGCACGCCGGTCCAACCGGTAGAGACGTCGAAAGAGGCACGTACAGAAACCAGTCGCGACCGCGCTCTGACTCGTTCGACGATTCCGTCGGTGACAGTGGGAACTGAGGTTAAGGCCGGCAGTGCTTCTTCGGTAGCATTTAGTCCACAGGCAAGCCTCAAACCGGAAAAGGTAAGTCGAGGCGACTTGATGATCGTCACCAACACGCGGCTGGAGTCGCCCGGAAGAAACGACACCGCGAGCCACGTTGGGGTCCCAAGCGTAGCGATGAATGGCCGGGTCGTGTTCTACACAGGGAACTGGTACGCTGCCCTCTCTCAAGACGGCGGTCACGAATTCAGCTATATTGATCCCAACCTGCTGGCCCAGCCTGATGATCAAAAATACTCGCGCTCTTTCTGTTGCAACCAGGTAGTTACGTACCTGCCATCCATCGATACTTTTGTATGGCTCCTTCAGTATGGCCCCAGCACCGGCAATAACATCCACCGGGTAGCGTTCGCTAAGACGGAGGAGGTGCTCCGAAACCAGTGGCGCCTGTTTGATATATCACCTCAAATGCTGGGAGTTCCTGATGCATACCTTTCGTTTCCTGACTTGGCTGCCGGCGCCAATTTTCTCTACGTGACAACGAATATCTTCATTGATATTTCCGCTGGTGAGGTCGGCGCCGCGGTTTTGCGGATCCCATTCTCGAGCATCGCTAAGGGCGAGCCCTCGTTGGAACGATTCGTGTCCACGAAACTATTCTCCTTTCGCGTGGCCCAAAACTGTCGTGAGACCGCCTTTTTCGCTGCCCACCAGGACACTTCCACCCTCACCATATTCTCGTGGCCGGAGAGTGAAGATGCCCCGTCCGAGCGGAGTGTCCCGATCGCCCGGTGGGTCGGTGGATCGGGGTACCACTCTCGGTGCCCTGACGGCCGGACATGGCTCGACCGTGCCGACCCCCGACTTACCGGCGCAACCATGGCGGGGAGCGAATTGTGGTTTGCCTGGCCAGTGGACAAGGGGCCGAACCAACGGCCGAATCCCCATGTTCAGGTGGCGCGAATCAACTCGTGGGACATGAACGTGATCGAGAACATCACTGTGTGGGACACGGAGTCTGCCATTTGCTATCCCTCGCTCTGCACGAACGCTGACAATGACGTGACGATCTCCTACATGATTGGTGGAGGACCTCGCTTTCCATCTCATGTTGCAGGCACACTTACCAGCCCGCGCAAGAATATCCTGGTGGCTGAGGGAAAACGTGGGCCGGTTCCCGATCCTAAAACGGGATCGGGCATGTGGGGCGACTATCTGACTGTACGTCCGGTTTTTCCCGAGGCGAAGCTGTTCGTGGCTGCTGGATATACCTTACAAGGAAAGGAAGACAAGACACCGTCGGACGCAACTCCAAACATGACGGTTTTCGGACGGTCTGAAGGGCCTGGCCTACCCTCAACGATCACCAAGTCAGGCCCGGTTGTTCGTCGGGTGTCGAGGAAGCCTAAGAACTAGAGCAGCAAACGTTAGCAGCGGATTCCTTTACGGGAGCCAGGCATTGCAGTCGTGGACTTTCAAGGACCTATTACCAGCATTAGCGCCGCGAGTCCGGTGGCACCAGTTTGTTCGCACGATAGTAGACCACAAGCTGGCCATAGTGCTCGCCGCTGTGCTCGATGGCGAACGTCCAGATGGTGGAGTTGTGGGCCAGCCGGTTCCCAAAAAATCTTGATGTATTGTCCAGCCCCGCGTCGCCCTGCTGTTGAATAACTCGTGCTCCGTCCGCGACGGCCTCCTGCACGAACTTCACCACGTCGGCCTTGGTCTTGAAAGCGTCGCGCGAGGGATTGTCGCCCTCGCCGAAGTCAGGCCCGACGTTTGATCCGGAAACCCTGCGTATCAGAACGAAATCCAGTGCGGCGGCGTGGAGAAGATTCTCGGCGAAGGTGCGCTGGTCCTTCTGCACCTTGAAGTCGTATTTGTCTTCGGGAAAATCCTTCGCCATCGCGACGAGTTTGTTCCCAATGTCGTTCCACCTGTCCAACATCTCATCGGATCGAGAGCGCGCCGGACTCGGAGCTTGATTCTGCGTTTGGGCCTGACTGTTAAGACTCATTCCGATGGCAGCAAGCAGAGTGACCGCAACTAACGCAAGCGAAGACCGTTTCATTGTAGATGGCTCCTTGTTTGATCCGCTTTCAGAAATTCCGTCGGGGGTTAGACGTAGCGCTATTCCCAAAGTTTGAAAAAATTTCGGATCAAAGTGCGAAAAACTTGCATGTGACTGGAAAGATTGATCCAACATTTGGATGGCACCCGGTTGACGAGCTACACGGAAGTTATTCCGGGCCAGAAGTCGGCTTGTAGGAAGTGATCTCCGCACTCGGCATCCATTCTGGACGGCTGAAGGCTATTCGGAACTATCCGCCGATACGTGTTCCATCATGCAGCCGTGTAAACTCCTATCCACTTGCGGCCACATCGAGTGCTATTCCCCCTTTCGATGGCAGCCAACATGATTAACGCCAGGTCGGAAACGGCCTCCTCGAAACCCGCGTTTCGCGACGCGCTAATGTTTCGCAGGTGCCTTATCCCTGCCGACGGGTTCTACGAGTGGCAGAGGACGCGGAAGACGAAGCAACCTTACTGTTTCGAAGTCAACGAAGGCCAGATCTTTGCATTCGCAGGAATATGGGATCGCTGGCACGATGCTCGCGGCAACACACTGGAGACTTGCGCGATTCTGACTACCGCTGCAAATCCTCTGACCGCGATCATCCACGATCGGATGCCAGTCATTCTTGATCGAGACAACTACGACCTCTGGCTAGATCCGGGAATGAAAAACGTGACCGCGGTTTCCGAACTGTTAAAGCCGTACGGGGCCCAGGTGATGCGGCGCTATCCAGTAAACACTCGGATCAATCACGTGGTTAACGACGACGAGAGATGCTCCGCACCCGTGCAACTCGCGGAGATTCAGAGCGACCTCTTTTTGTAGCGGAGATCTTAGTTCGGCCGGAGTTTCTGCTGCCTCCAAGTTTCATGGCGACGACTTCGCTCGTTCCACCCTTCTTACCGATCTCCTTCTTTTTATCCCCATATGGCGATCAGAACTTGACTGTAGGTTACGGGGAACGTGGCTAGCCGCTGGTACTGCAAATCGCGAGCCGGGCCGGGACGTGCAATCTCCTCAAAGGTGTGTTTGTCCAACACTGGCAGAATGATTCGCCGGGTGGCTCCCTGGAGCAGTTCCTCGAATTCGCGGTCGCTTGATTCAGTTCCAAAATCATTTCGGTAGAGATCTTCCGGCATCGGAAGAACGGCAATGTACGGAATGGACGCCGCCCTCGCCGCCCTTACTGCGATCCGGTCCGCGCCTTCGGCCAGGGCAGACAGCAATAACAGAGGCGTATGCGGAAATCGTTCATCCTTCTGAAAATCGGCAAATATCTTTCCGACCTCGTGCTCTAGACCTTCAAAATCTCCAATGCACAAATCTCGATGTCCAGTGACAGCAAATATGAGTGATACCATTCCCCGGGATGAGGTTTTCGAAGGCATAGATCGCGTCCGAAAAATCTAGCACTAACGCCACGATCAGCGCCAGCCGGTTTTTTTTTGCGATGAGATTCATCGGCATAGGGCGTTTACGTCCTTTCAATTAGGTAAGAAAATAGAAATGTCATTCTCAGAAACTTTCCGCTCTTTCCCAGCAAGCGTTCTAGCCAGGCAAGTGTTCTAGCGTTCGGCCGGGTCTTTCAGCTTGAAATCGGTTGGACTCGACCGAGCCCGCATGCTACACTTCACAACTCAGTACCCTTCCCCCAGGCCAGCAGTATTTCGTCGGAATTTAGAACCATCACTTTGCCCAGACGCGTACTGCGGAGGTTTTTGCAATGTGCTATCCGATGCGGTGCTCCTTCCTGCTGGTTTTGTTAGTTTTGCTTTCCGACGTCACGTCAGCTCAGTCGGTCTACGGCACTATTCAAGGTGTTCTTATGCTCGGGAGTGGAGCACCCGCAAGTAAAGCGTTGGTACAGGCCAGTTCCCTCGATCAAGGCGCACTCCAAATATTTTCGGCCCAGACCGATGATTCCGGATATTTCATTCTTAGTAACCTTCCGTTGGGTAACTACCAGGTCAGAATGCAGACGGACGGGTACAAGACCCATGAAGAGCCCTTAATCAATGTTGCCGCAGACACTCCCATTCAAATCAACGTCAGGCTTATCCAAGGCGACCGGACTGTGACGGAAGTCGGCGATGGATCGGCCGTGTCGATTTTGAAGCTTGATCGCGCGGACGTCGCCACGTCATTTTCCCTTCACGAGATCGAATCCTTACCCATCTTCATGCAGAATGTTTCACGATACGAGTTCCTTGTTCCCGGGGCCGTGAGGGTTCGCAATGCGCTTCCGACGCAGCAAAACCCGCAGAACGGCGTGTATGCCAGCGTGAACGGCCAACATTTCAGCGGCACTACCGTCCTAGTAGATGGAACAGTGAACCGCGATCCACTGGAAGGAATTGTCGTTCTCAATCCCTCCCTCGACTCCGTTTCAGAACTCAAAGTCACCACACAAAATTACGGCGCCGAGTTTGGACCGGCGACCGGAGGCGTTGTCAGCATCCAGACGCGTTCGGGAACGAATTCATTGCACGGATCGGCTTTCGGGTACCGCCTTTCCGGGTTCGGTCAGGCCTCCACGCCTAACTTCGATAACACGTCCGTTCTGCAATCCCACTCGGCAAAGCGCAACGAATTTGGGGTATCCCTGGGTGGGGCGGCCATTCGCGACCGTCTATTTCTGTTTGGCGACTATCGCGGCGTGCGCAGTTCGGACGACGGGACGGTGTTGGTAACGGTGCCGACATCGAAGGTACACGAAACTTGCACCGGAGCCCTCGACGATACGAATTGCGACTTGACTGAATATTATGAAAAAGGGGGCGTAGTCTTCAACGATTCCAAAGATCCAACTTCTTGCGAACATAAACTGTTCAGCACTGGCATGATTCCAAACGGCTGTGTTTCGCCGCAGATGGTGGCATTCCTTAAGAAGTTTCCCCCGCCTAATGTTAAGGATGCAGGTCTGACCAATAACTTCACCGGATCAGGCAGTAACCTTTTCAGTAATGACAACTTCGACATCCGGGCCGACTATGTCGTATCGAGCAAATTGCGCATGTTCACTCGTTATAGCTTCGCCGACTTCCGGGAAAACGGCTCGCCCGCTTTCAGCCAAGCCGCCGGCGGCTTGGGCACCAATCAATCCAAGTTTGCCGGCACGCTGAACGACCGCAATCAGGGTATCGCCGCGGGATTCTCCAAGACCATAAATCACAGCCTCCTGACTGATTTCCGATTTGGATTCTTCCGTTTCAATCTAAGCCTGGATTCGCTGGACGCCGGCACCACACCGGCCACGGATGCGAAGATCAACGGTCTGAATCTTCCAAACGACTCGTTCTCCACGGGAATGCCCGATATTCAACTCGATAATCCGGAGCTATCTGGTCTGCCGATCGCTGGGGACATAGATTTCATGCGGCTCGGCTATTCGACGGCGGTAAATACATGTGCCTGTCCTCTTCATGAACGCGAACAACAGTTCCAGTTCGTGGACAACTGGACCAAGTTGGTCGGCAAACACAACATTCGCTGGGGGGGCGACTTCCGTTACCTGCAAAACTTTCGACTGAGCAGCAACGACTCGAGAGGCGCGGGTCATCTTGAGTTTCAAAATGCGACTGGAGGAGGAACCGGATTTTCCCTGAGCGATTTTTTGACGGGTACGGTCGCATCCTTCGATCGCGCCTACGTGAACCCTGCCAATCCAGAGGCCCTTACCGCTGGCGAACGTCAAAAACGAGCATTTTTCTATGGCGAGGATACGTGGCGCGTGAATTCCAGGTTGACAGTCAACTACGGGTTGCGCTGGGAAATCTACTTTCCGCAATCCGCAACCGGCGCCAATGCCGGAGGGTGGTTGCAGTTGGGGAGCGGTGGATTACCAGTAGAAGACACTTTTCGGGTGGCGGGCCAGGCGGGAACGAATCTACACGGCGGAGTGCAAACCACGCTAAAGAACTTCGGCCCGCGATTCGGAGTGGCTTACTTGCTGAACCCAACGACTGTAGTTCGAGCCGGATACGGACGGATGTTCGACCCAGGCTACGCGGGTACGATTTTTGGAATCGCAATCACCCAATCTCCGCCGGTAAGCCTTATCACAACGGTCCAGAACGGGTTCACAATAAACAGCAACGTTGATCCGGCGGCGGCCAACCCGATCGACATTTGTACTCTCGGCGGAATTTGTACCGTACCACCATTTGTCTTCCGAGATGCGCCCTTTACAATCCACAACTTGTACACAGACAACACGATCATGCACGACCCAAATTCACCATTACCCGATCAGGTTCAATCGGCGAATCTATATGCCCTACCACATCGCTTGCGGTTGCCTACCGTAGACGCCTGGAACGTAGCTGTCCAAGAGGCATTCGGTCGCCACACTTACTTTGAGATCGCATACGTCGCCAACAAGGGCACACATGTCCTCAACGACAGCTTTGGTTTGGCACAAGTACCCTACTACGACTTGAATCAGCCAACACTAGAGGGATTTATTCAGAAGATCGACCCCGACAGCGGATTTGCAAACTGTCAAGGTGGAAAAAACCAGAATCAGGGCAATGCCTACTGCAAGACACAGCAAACAATCCGTCAGGCCTTTAATCCCTGGACCTCACAGGTCCGCTATTTCGGCAGTAATGCTTCGAGCAACTATCACTCATTGCAAGTGAAAGTACGCCATCAATTCAGTTCTGGATTTAGCCTGCTGGCGCATTACACATGGTCCAAAGTCATTGACTTCGACAACCTCTACTATGCGATTGACCCCAGTGTTACCCGGGGCGTTGGGAATTTCGACCGCAAGCACAACTTCGTCATGACCAACGTCTGGAACTTGCCGTTGGGCCGTGGGAAGAAGCTCCTAGGCGATACCGGGCCAGCACTTGACCGAGTCATCGGCGGCTGGTCCCTCGCTGCAATAACGTCCTGGTCAAGTGGCCTACCTTTTACGCCCACCTACTCTGGCTGTGGTGCCGACGTTGGTGCAACCCCTTTTAAGGTCTGCCGTCCCAATTTGGTCGGGAGCGTTCACACTACCGGGGATCGAAGACAATACTTTACGACGACCAACGGCACACCTCTGTTGGCCAATTGCATTACGAAGGATGCTGACGGAAACAACAAAATCGACCTATGTCCCCAAGGCACGAAGCAATCTCAGCAAGGCTTCAATCCGACGGGCACAATTGTCGACGGCGTGGCTGCCGGCGATCCGTTGGTAGGCCAGACAATCGGCCCATGGCAGCGCCCAGGCGCCGGCCAAATCGGCGATGCAGGTCGGAATTCGCTACGTGGCCCAGGTTTTTTTCAAAGCGATTTGGCTGTCGGCAAGGACATCTCCGTCACGGAAGGCATTGTCGTACGATTTCGAGCGGATGCCTTCAACATCTTCAACAAAGTCAATCTCACAAATCCAAACACAAACGTCGATGGGCCCGCAGGAACCGCGGGTGCAATTACCGCGCTGGCTCAGGGGGCGGTTCAGAGAGAGTTTCAGTTTTCATTGAGAATCAGTTTCTGAGCAAGAGGATTTCGCGAAGATATGGAGTAGCTACACAGCTCATTGCTCTTTGCCTTCAGGGGACGACAGACCCTCAAAAAGACCCATTCTTGATGAGCCAACGGTCATTCTGCTTCTTGAGCTGGAACGGAACTGTTTTGCTCGAATCCCCCGTTTCGGAGTGTCGAGTTATGACGACCGTTAAGGAGGCGAACTCCCCCTTCACTGCCGGCTCACCTTGCGGAGAAATGGTCAGAGTGCCGGATCGTTTGTCGTTGAAAAGCGATTGCGCATAGGGACGACTGTCCGGCCACAATTCGACTAGCCGCTTGAGGTCTTGATGGTTATACGAATCTTGAAAAGCTCGAACAACCTGCAAGATGCCCGCGCGATCATTTAGAAGATTGATTATGTTTTGGGCGTCGGCTACATGTCTGCTACGCGGATACTTGCCGATAAAGCGCTGCCATGAATCGATCGTGTTACTTGCTACCGCGGATTTCCAATCGGTATCCTCTGCCCCAAATTGATCCGCTAGGCGACGGGCGTCATTAATATGCCGTCCGTTGGGATAACGGTCTATAAATGCCTGGAGCAGATTGGGGTCGTTCGAGCCCTCTGACTGAACCCACTCCAAATCCTCTGCCTGTGCCCGGGCCTGGCTAGTGAATCGACCGCCAGGATAGCGGTGAAGAAAGTCCGACAGTTTCTCCAGGCTCCCGGGTTGGGACGCAGCTTGGTAGGCTGCTAGTTCTGCGTCGATCTCGAGTCTGCCGTCGATGGCATTGTTCCCCGGGTTCATGCGCATATTGAAAGTGCGCGGTAGATATCCTGATTTCTCCAACGCAATCTGATGTTCACCGGGCTGTACTTTGAGGGAGAGTTCGCCGTGTGCAGACGTCGATCCGGAATCTTTTCCATCTACGATGACCTTTGTATCCGGGGGTGTCTGTGAAATGAAAAGCAAGTTATCGATCGAAACCTGCGAAAGGGGCGACAGCTTAACAGTCAAATGAGTGTCTTGCTTGGCGAGCACGTGAGCGTTTTGCGAGAGCGATTGGAAGCCTGGTTTTTCCAATCGAATCTCATAGTCGCCTGGCGGTAGAAGTGGAATTTGTAAGACACCTTCTTTGTCTGTACGACCGTATTGGGCTCCATTCACTGTTACGGAAATATCAGAATCGCCTACTTTGATCAGCAGCGATCCGCCCTCGCTAATAGGAAGCAGACTGTTCGTAAATGATGCCCAAAAAGCAGGAGGACTCAAGACACGCCTGAAGATCGGCGGTGTGGTGTCAATGCTATACAATTTTTGTAGGTTGTAAATTCCTGCGAGCACGATGAGTGATGAGAAGATGATTCCCGCAATGCGAAATCCCCGGAAATACGCGACGCGCTGTCGCCGCAGCTCTGCTCCGGGCAGATTCTCGGCCACCCAGTCTTTGTTAAAGACGTCAGCATAGATACGATTTCGCACACGCAGGTAGCCATGCTCCACTCGGACGATCCCTGCCAGTCGCAATACGGTCACGAGAGGGTTGGTCTCGTCGTCGTGAACTCTGGCTCCACTGCAGACCCTGCCATAGAGCAACAGCAATCCACTCAGTTCGGCTTCATTTCGCAACATGCGTTCCCTTACGAACAGCAGGTTGTCGTCTCGTTCACGGGCACGGTGTGATAGAAAAAGTTCATTGCACGCGCGATCGACGTCAGTCGGTGTAGCTGTCCTAGAGACGGCTTCACAAAGCCGTTGGGTGAGATAAGGGTGTCCGCCAGTCCAATACAGAACGCGCTGGACAACTTGCTGGCCTTTCTGCGGATCGGTGAACAGCCCCTGTGCCAATGGAGCGGCCTCTTCCAAGGTGAAGTCCGACAATTCGACACGGACGCCGATGTTAAAGGGAGTGGTTCGCGTGTCCCTAATCAAGTCCGACGGAGTGGCCACACCGAGCAGGCAGAAGGTGAGGCGCTTCAGTTCCGGGTCAAGGGTACGCCGGTTGAAGAACTCTCGGATGCCAGCAAAGAATTCGTCGGTAGAAAAGGGCAAGCTGCGTACAGCATCGATTTCGTCGATAAACACGACAACCGGGTTGGAGATCAACCGGAGTACGACGTCTCGAATACACGCCGCAAAACGTTGGAATGGCCCCAGATGCAAGTGATCATTCCAGAATTGTTCGAGTTCGTCTTCAACGTGGAGCTGGCGACCAATCCTTCCAATCAGCCCGAAATACCACTGGTCCGGTGACAGATTCTGACCAAACGCAGTGAGGTCAAGTAGCGCAACGCTAATGTTATGTCGGTGCAGGCGGGATGCGGTCTGCACCATCAGCGAAGACTTTCCCATCTGACGGGGAGTGAGCGCATAACAGATTTCATTACGGCGCAAGCAGATGTACAAGCGCTCATCAGCTTCACGCCGGATGTATGAGGCAGCATCTCGCGGCAGAGTTCCGCCGATAACGAAGAATCCGGGCTGAAGGGTTGTTCCCGGTGTGCTCACATTAAGTGCCGCTTCAGATACCTGTGATAGAGCTCGCAGCGCGGTTGCATTTCACGTGCGGATTCTCCAGCCACAATGCCCGCGCTACGCAAGCGATAGAACTCGTCTGTCCCCGCAGTATGCCTTCCGGCTAGCAATTCTCGCATTGCATTGCAAAGACCTTGATCCTGTGCGAGCAAAAACAAAATACGCCTTAGGTGATCGCCGAACGGACCCTCGTCCCGACAAGCTTGCATCTCGAAAGCGCGATAATCGATCGCGTGGGAAGCCATCTCGTTGAGGCCGCGCCTCGTTAAGAAAGGTTGCCCACCGAGTAGTTCGAAACAGGCGGCGAGCTCAGCGTCCCCTCGCAGGGGACAATCATAGCGCTCGTTTAGGTCGGTAACCTGATCGAGGGTGAAGTCGGAAAGACTCAACCGGGTTCCTACATTGAATGGCGACTGATTCATGTCTGTGATAAACATGTGCGCTTCAGTGGCGTAGGCGATGGCCATCGTGAGCTTCTGCCAAGGGCCTTTCGGATCGAGCGACCTTTCATTGTGCCAGGAACGGAACAATCCAAAGACTTCGCTGGCGAAAGGAGAGGAAAAAAGCCGGTCCACCTCATCCATGCCCCAGACCAGACGTTTCTCAACATGGGGCAATATTTCTCGACGCAAGAAGCGCTCAAAATTGGCGCTCGGTCCGCGTTTGGCGGTCCAATTTTGATCAATGTCGGGATTGTGATCCAGCTGATCGGCTATTGATTCCGCCAGGGCGCGGAAGAGGTTGTCAGTGGATTCCAGATGTTTAGTATTGAGCTTCTGGAAATCGGTCAAAATGACCCGATCGCCATTCTGTCGGGCGAGCTGTAATCCTCGCGCCATAAGCGACGTCTTGCCCATCTGGCGAGCGCCTTTGACGAGCACTATGCTGTCCTGCCTGTAAATTGTAGTCAGAAATTCTTCATCGGTTTCACGTACGACGTAGAAACGAGAATCCAACGGCACTGCGCCTCCTACTGGCTCCAACTTCGGAGGAAGGCGTACGAATGTTACGGGTTGCTGAATGGCCTTAAGCAATTCACTCACCAGAGCATCATTCCCGGGTGGGCCTTCCCAAGTCGCATACTGAATTCCATCCAGGATGGCAGCCATGGGGTCGGGAAGCGGGCCATCGAAACTAACACGGATCGGCAAAATTCTCGGTTTACCGTCTTGCTTCTGAGAATACTCGTGCGCCAATTGAATTTCGTACGCTAGCATTTCACTCTGTACCGAGGCCGCGGAAAGCAAAGGAATAACCACATCCGCACGAGCAATGCGCCGTTCGATCTCTCTTGCCCAGTGCACTCCGACCTCGAGGTGGCGGTCGATGAAGACTTGATAGCCTTCGAACGCAAGTCTTGTCTCGAGTAGTGATAGCAGCTGCCCATCGAGCGCGACGTTTCTCCTATAGATGAGCGTAGCTCGCATAGCCTCGCGCTCAACTGTTGTGGGTGGCACGGATCCGACATTTTGGGGAACGAGTAACGCCTCTAGTTCAACTCGCATTTCTCCGGCTGAAGAATAGCGGCGTTCCCGCTTCTTCTCTAGAGCTCTGTTAATAATGCGCTCCAAGCCCTTGGGAATATTTGGGTCCAAGCTCTTATAGGGCGCAGGTGGCCGATTCAAGATCGCATCGAACAGCAACGCCGAGGTGTCCCCCCGAAACGGTAACGAGCCGCTAGCCATTTCGTAGAGCACGATACCGAAACAAAAGAGATCGGAACGGAAATCGATGACCTCCCCACGCGCTTGTTCTGGGGACATGTAGGCGACAGTACCGACAAATTGACCAGCTCCGGTGAGGTGATCCTGCACGCTCTCTGTGGTGGCATTTTCAAGATCGATTTCCTTTTTAGCGAGGGTTAACTTCGCCAGTCCGAAATCAAGAATCTTGGCGTGACCATGGCTGGTCACAAAGATGTTGGCGGGCTTGATGTCTCGATGGACGATTCCGTGCCCGTGAGCTGCCTCAAGGCCTTCGGCGATTTCGATGGCGAGCTGGACCCGTTGTTTTGGCGTCATTGCCTTGGACGCGATCATCGATTTCAGGGTTTGGCCCTCAAGCAACTCCATCGAGATAAAATGTCTGCCCTCAAAAGATCCCATCTCGTAAATCGTGCAGATGTTGGGGTGGTTCAACGAAGAAGCTGCGCGCGCTTCCTGTTGAAATCGAAGCAAATGTCGCGGGTTGATTTTGACGTCGTCCGGGAGAAACTTCATCGCCACGTGACGCCGCAGAGATATATCTTCAGCCTCGTAAACTACCCCCATGCCGCCGCTTCCGATCTTATGCAGAATGAGGTAGTGATCGATGAGTTGGCCGACGAGTTCGCTACGCTCATTTAGCTTAACAGGATCACGGTCCTGCTTGTGGACAGAACGAGGTTTGTCAGAATTCCCAACGTCGGTAGAATACAGATTGAACAACTTGACTTTGACTCCGTGTTTAACCTCGGCCTCGCCGAGATCATGAAGCATGTCGGACCAAGGGCCTAGCTGGTTGAGGAAGTTCGCAGCAATGCCGGAAACCAAGATATGGCGAGCATCGCCGCAGTCCATAACCCGCTGAGCCATGTTGATGCCATCTCCCAGCACATCCAGATCACCAGGCTTAAGAGATCCTTCGACAACATAAACTGGGCCGGAATGCACGCCCATTCGCACTTTTAGTTCCGGGTTTTTACTGAACTGCCTGTCCAGTTCGATTGCACAACGAACTGGGGATTGCGGATTCCCCAAGAACACGAGCGCGCCGCCATCGCCAGTTGGCCTGAAAATCAATTCCTCAAGAGCTTTCGCGCGTGAATATTCCACGCTATTGTGGACTATTTGCTGAAAGCTAGCTACCAAAGCCCTTGCACGATCCATCGGAAGCTTGGAATACCCAACAATGTCGATGAATAGAACATGGGCCAAGACAACGGACTCGTGAGTGCTTGGACATGAAGCCATTCAGAAAACTCCTACTTGCGACCCAGATGGAAAGGAATGTCGCGGGCCGCTCCTACAGTTACTTGGATGTGGATTATCACACACTTCCACGCGTCAATGACAGCATGAAGATCAGGGCGCGATACCGACATTCGGGCTGTTAACTTTGCGTAGTTGCCAATGACATGGCCACAGATGACTTCCGATCGGTGACACCGATGTGTCCGCGAGATCGGCAAGACATTGGCTACGCCTCATCCCTCACTAGCTGTTTTGTCTTGCGAGCAGACTTGGACGTCTTGCTAAGCCGACCATCGGGCAGTCAAGAAAGCAAAGGTCTTGGACCCTCCAAGAGCGTCGCAGACGCAACGGAAAGTGAGGTTCCCCAAAGGCAAACAGGGGGAAATGGCCAGCGGATGGCCAAGGCAATGACGTCAAAGGTCTGAAGTCTCCCAGATTATCTCGTCGAACAAATCGCAAGAGATCAATACTAAGCGGTTGGACGCAGCTCGCTTTCCCGATCTTTGGCGGGTTAGAGGAATTTCGTTCGAAACCCCCGAATTTGTCTTTGGTTTCAATAACCTGGAAACCGATTTGCGTCGATTCGACCCCATTCGTAATTCGGAGGTTTGATCGAAATCGCTGGAAGGGGCCAAGCTGGTCTCAGAGCTTCTGACGACGAACATTTACCATAGATGGCGGAGATTGCTGGACGTGGGTACCCTTCTCACGGACGGCCGTTTGCTTGTTGCTGGTGGCGTTTCGGAGAGCGGAAACACAATCGAGACTCTCGAACTGTGGGATTCTCGGAACAAATCAAATAGGACAATACCGCCGCATCTCGCGAGCGCTCGGTTGGACGGTCAGGCAGCTCTTCTTGCGGATGGCCGTGTGCTCCTTTCTGGCGGAAAGGACGACCAGGGCAAACCGAAAGACAAGAGCGAGATATACGATCCCCAATCACAGACCATAGCACTCATCGACGAACCACAATCGACTCCAGGGTCGGGCGGATCGATGACAGAAGTGAGAGCATCGTCGCCACAAGACCAGGCCCAGAACGTTGCTCGAGATACCCTGATCTCGATGCGTTTCTCGCAGCCCGTCCGCATGTCAAGCATCGGCAGCCCGACGGTGACGCTGCAAGGACCGGGGGGGATAGTTGAAGCCACGGTAATAGCCGCGGAAGGAGGCATGCTGGCGTTTGTGAACCCGCAGGCACCTCTGATGCCCGGATCGATGTATAGCGTTAAGCTCGCCGGGGCGCTGGACCGCACCGGCCAGAACGTGGCTTTCGCGGAATTCGTGTTCGTCACTGTAGGTGAAGCACCCGTTGATCTTGGCGATGAAGCATGGTCCCCCACTGCTGATTGGCAGACGCATCGTGAGCCATCCAAGTTCGAATCCTTGCCTGACCTACAAGCGGCACCGGGAAGCACGGCCCTCGCAGGACAAGTGCTGAAGCTAAACGGACAGCCCCTCCCGCACGTAACCCTTGAAACCGGTAAGATGCGAACCGAGTCTGACGACACCGGACGATTCTTACTGAAGGACGTTCCCGCCGGCCACCAAGTCTTGGTCATTCAGGGCCGAACCGCCGACGGGGCAGGAAAGAAATATGGACGCTTCGAGTGGGGCGCTGAAATCAAAGCAGGCGTTACGAACCGGCTCGGTTTCAAAATTTGGATGCCCATATTGGATACCGCCCACGAGGTCAGAATTCCGTCGCCGACAACCAGGGAAACCATTGTCACTACGCCCGAGATTCCGGGACTTGAGCTTCATATCCCTCCTGCCACGGTAATCACGGACAGCGAAGGCAAGGTGGTGACAAAGATCACAATCACGCCCATCCCACTGGACCGAACGCCTTTCCCACTGCCTTTCGTCAAAGTCCCAATCTACTTCACGATTCAGCCGGGCGGTGCCTACCTGTCGGTGAAGAATCGCGCGGGCGAAGGCGCGAGATTGTTCTACCCAAATACAGAACACTTACGGCCCGGTGTGCCCTTTGCGTTCTGGAACTACGGCGCGGATCAGAACGGCTGGTTCGTTTACGGAGCTGGCCATGTGAATAAGGAAGCCACGCAGATTGTGCCTGATCCGGGTGTCGTGATTTACGAGTTTTCAGGCGCAATGGTGGGCTCAGGTAATGCCGGACCATCTAGTGGCCCTAATGGGGGCGGCGCCGGGGGTGGAGATCCCGTGGACCTCAGCAGCGGCCTTCACGTCTACGACAAAAGTGACCTTGCGTTGGCGGATGTTATCCCGATTGTCCTCAAAAGAACATATCGACCCTACGATAGCTGGTCGAGACCGTTTGGTATCGGGACGACACATTCCTACGAGATCTTTATAGGGGGTGACGGGAACCCTTTTGGAGTCACCGCTTACGTTGACCTAATTCTTCCGGACGGAAGACGGATACACTTTATTGGTGTTCCCTCCGGCAATTCTTTCGGCAGCTATCTCAGTACGAGCACGCCAGGACCATGGTATGGTGCAGTGATTTCCGCGAATCCGGTCAACCCTAATCATTACGTGCTTCCTGGTAGCTGGCAACTGCAAACCAAAGACGGTACGATCTACAGCTTCCCATCTTCCGACGGACTAATAAACCCCGCTTGCCAGGCCCTAGTCAGTATTACCGATCGCAATGGCAATCAAGTGACGATTACAAGAAGCGCACAACCGCACTGTACAATTAACGCGATTACGTCTCCAAATGGGAGGTCCATTACTTTTCAGTATGACACCTCCGACCGCGTAAAGACTGCTACTGACAATTCCGGTCGGTCGGTGCAGTACAGCTACGACGGCAGCGGTCGGCTGCAGACGGTCACCGACGCGAACAGCGGAGTGTGGACGTATGGATACGATTCGCTCAATCGAATGACGACGATTCAGGACGCTCGACAGATCACTTATTTGACTAATGTTTACGACCCCACTAGTGGCGCGTTGACCAGACAGATTCAGGCCGATGGAGGAACATATCTATTTAACTGGACCGTCACCGGTGCTACAACGAACAATAGTTTCAGCGTAGTTGAAGGTGTGGGCGCGCCGCCTCCGTACTCCGTTTCCAGCTTCCGCTACTGTTCCGGCTGCTCCGAAGGGTATCCAACTCTCGTGTCTCAGGTCGACATGACTGATCCAAACCAGAATGTGAGACGTGTCGTATTCAACTCTTACGGCTATGCGACAAGTGATACTCGGGCGCTGGGGAAGCCTGAACAGCAAACTACAGCGTTTGCATACTACGACGACAATCTGCCCAAGTCTGTCACTGACCAGCTTGCTCGGGTGACGAGCCTTGACTACGATGTAAACGCAAATCCAACGACCGTAACCCGGCTGAGCGGCACGCCGAACGCAGTGATTACGACGCTGGCCTTCGATGGAACCTATGCGCGACCGATGACGATCACCGACCCAATGGGACACACGGTCGCTATGACGTACGACACCGTGGGCAACCTCACAACCCTCACTGATCCATTGGGCCACTCAACGACATTCACTCACACTGGCAGCGGCTTGTTGGATTCGGTAACAGATGGGATGCAGAATACGACGCACTTCCAGTACAACCTCGGAAATCTCATTGCAATAACAGATCCTCTTCAGAACTCCACAGCGACGATGTTCTATGACGGCGTGGGCCGCGTCCTCACGAAGACCGATGGGGTCGGCCGAACCATGAGGTACCAGTACAACAACTTGGATCAGTTGACCCAGGTGACCGATCCGCTAGCCGGCATTACGTCCTTGAGCTACGATCTCAATGGGAATCTGCAGACGGTGCAGGATGCGCGACAGCAGGGAACGAACAACAAGACGTTATATACGTACAACAACATGGATCGATTGCAGACGACTACTGATCCTCTGTTGAGACAGGAAAGCTTTACTTACGATCTCAACGGGAATCCACAATCTGTAACAGATCGGCGTAACAAGGTCACGACCTTCCAATACGACGGGCTAAATCGGCTGAATTTCGTAGGCTACGGTACAACTCCAGGTCCCACCTATGAGAGTACGACGACAGACACTTACGATGGGGGTAATCGTCTGTCCAGCGTCTTGGATTCGGTTTCTGGCTCAATCACTCCCGTATTTGACGGACTGAATCGCTTAACATCGGAGACTACGGCTCAAGGAAGCATCACGTATACCTACGACAGTGCAAGCCGCCGGGCGACATCGCAGGTGGCTGGCCAGACACAGATTGTCTACACTTTTGACGAAGCAAACCGCCTCAAGCAGGTTACGCAAGGCAGTGCCATCGCGACCCTTGGATATGACAATGCGAACCGGCGCAGCAGTCTGACATTGCCCAACGGTTTGATGACCATCTATGGGTACGACAACGATTCCCGACTGACCGGCCTAACCTACCAGTTCGGGGCCAATCCAGTCGGCAACCTCTCGTACAACTATGATCCCGCAGGACAGCGGGTCCAGATGGGTGGCAGCTTCGCCCGCACAGGCCTCCCGCAGGCGATGGCATCAGCAGTTTATGACGTGGCCAACGAGCTGACGAACTGGAACGGAACAACCATTGGCTACGATGCCAACGGTAACATCCAAAACGATGGCGCTGCGGCCAACGTCTGGAATGCGCGCAATCAACTGGCGAGCCGCGGCGGGGTATCATATCAGTATGACGCCTACGGTCGCAGGACTCAAAATGCAGCCGGAAACAAGTTGCTGTATGACGGAATGGACGCGACGCAAGAGCTGTCCGGGACGTCGCCCGTGGCAAACCGGATGGTGGGCGGCCACGTGGACGAGTTTTTCCAACGAGCAGACTCTGCCGGCTCTTATTCTCCGATCGCGGACGTATTGGGAAGCGTGCTGGCACTCGTGGACTCAACGGGGAATCTGGCAACACAGTACGGCTACGACCCCTTCGGAAAGACGGCGATTTACGGATCGGCGAGCGGCAATTCGTTTCAGTACACAGGACGAGAGGACGATTTGAACGATGTGTATTACTACCGTGCCAGGTACTACAGCCCGGTCTTCGCGAGATTTATCTCTGAGGACCCTATCGGCATCCGCAGCAGGGATATTAATATTTACCGATACGGTCGGAGCAACCCTATCAGCTTCATAGATCCGTCTGGACTTACCACGGTAAACCTTGGAGGTAATTTCAATTGCAGCGTTTTCGGAGTGAGTGTTACATATAGCGGCGGTTTAGTGTTTGATTCTAGTGGTAATGTCGGCGCCTATAACACCGTCGGTGGGGGGGCATCAGTGGGCGGCGGTTGTTTTTTTGGCCTCACCGGAGGGGGCTCTGACGCCAACACAATTTGTGGTTATGGCGGCCCATTTGTAGAGTACAGCGGGAATGCAGGTCTTGGAGCTGGCGGTGGTGCCAGCGTATACACTGGTTTGGACGGAACAAAGCCAGTTTACGGTTGGAGCCTAACTGGAGGAGTAGGTGCGGGAGCTGAATCGACGATTGACATCACCTCGACGTGGGTGACGCCGTTCTTCGGCAGGAAGACGAGTTGTCCGTCAGCCTCGCCCTCGCAGCCATGAATGGAGTGGTCCAGCGGGACCCGTGGATAAACCCCGAAGCGCCTACCGCCCCCTTGCCCGTTTTGAGAGGTCATATGATGCAATTGGGACGCCGCAAAAGCATTGCGCTGGGTTGCTTACTTGCAGCAATGTTGCTGACTGCCGTTGCTCGGCTGGGCACGCAGTTTTATTATTTGGAATCGATGCCTCGTTCACCGCAGCCACAGTCCGGAAGAATTTATCCCGCAGGTGCGGCCTACAACACTCTGGTGTATGTCAACAAGAAAGAGCTGGCTTGGACGAATTTCATCGACTACTACATGATGACTGCTGTCGGGGTAGGTGTGGTTTTGTTTGTAGTTTTAATATTTCTGCCAGCAGCGCGCAGGTCCGGTCAGTTGTAGGGGTTTGTGCCGAACAGAAGGCTGGAGGTGATTGAATTCGGAAGCGGCGCGGCCTTCAGCTTGCGCCCCCGTTCGGAAACGTCAAATATGTCCACTCTGTGGCGCCGGCCGCTGGTGATCGGCCCCCCGATTTCTAACGCACATTGGGAGTTAGTTTC
>Ga0137388_10000503_pt1 | contig 21999 bp, 16 predicted proteins | sample 15con2h14AmetaG_FD_104644 | JGI IMG/M metagenome (GOLD analysis project Ga0137388, IMG submission 104644) | Vadose zone soil microbial communities from Angelo Coast Range Reserve, California, USA - 15con2h1.4A metaG | ecosystem: Environmental > Terrestrial > Soil > Vadose zone > Saprolite...
AGCCCGAGGCGGGCGACGAGGAATTCGATGAACTCCACGTCAAGATCGCCAGGCTTGCGCCCGGCAAGATGTGGTTTGCCGGCTCCCGAGGCGAGATCGGCCCCTTGTTGGTCCCCCGGGAGGTCAGCGATCTGGCCGAGGTTGGCTGGGGCATCAGCAACCTGGTGCTGGCCCGGCGCTCGGGTGGTCGCTGGAGGCTCCTGCAGGCCGGCTCCGTCTACGCACTGTGAGCCCAGGTCGAACACACCAGGGCGGCTCAGCCCGGCGGCGGTTGCGGCCTCGGCTGCCAATTCTTCACTGCGGCGTCACGGTCGGAACGAGCATTCCGGCGGGCCGCTTCCACGCCGTCCAGCTCGCACAGCCACTCCAGGGCAGCCAGCCGGACAGGGCCCTGCCCTGACCGCAGGCCTCGCCGGACCAGTTGGCGCCGCTGCGGTTCGTCGAGGCTGCCTGCGGCGTCGAGGAGGCCACGGACCATCGCGTCGCGATGCCGAGGCGGCAAGCCATTGGCGGTGGAGAGCAGTTCATCCAACCGCTGGGGAATCTCCCGGAGCGCCCGGCTCGCCGCCCAGCGGCGCAGGGGCGGCCCCACGGCGCGGTGGTCGGTCCCTGTGGCGTCGTCGGCAATCTTCGCCATCCCCACGTCGTCAGCCAGTTCCTTCAGCCACTCCGGGGTCCACCAGTCCGGCGACAGCCATGCCATTGAGTAGCTGACAGTGACGTTGTCGTTCAGGAAGGACTCGGCCAGATCGTCAAGGTCGGGGGGCTTCAAGAGCCCGGTGGCCTCGATGGCGGTGATCACCGTTACCGTCGCCAGTTCCCATCGCGTCGCCTCAGTGGCGTAAGCTGCCAGCCTCCCCGCCGAACGAAGCGGGAGAACCGCGCCCCGAAGCAGTCCACCAGGCCCAGAGTGCGCCCGCAGCGGCCGGACATTTCCTGCTCATCGAGGTGTCCGATTCATCCGTGGACTTCGACCGCTCGGTCAAGGCGACCCTGTGCGCCGCCGCCGGCGTGCCGGAACTTGTGGATTGTCGACCTGACGAAGGGCCAGCTCGAGTCCTTCCGCTCGCCCGGACCCGATGGGTACCGCGATGTCCGGCACGTTTCGGCGGGTGGGCACGTGGCGCCGCTGGCCTTCCCAGAGGTGGCACTTGCCGTCGACGACATTCTGATGCGCTGAGCTTTGCCGCGGCCGGCGGCCTGAAGTTGCAGCCTCCGGGTGCATGGCGAGGCCGTAGCATGGTGGGATGCCTGGCACGTTGATCGCCTGCCGGTACTGCGGCAGCTTCCACGAGCGGGCCGCCGAAGTGCGGGCCTGTTGGGCGGAGAGGTCGGCACCGAGGCCCCCGTCCGAACCCTTCGCCGATACGGCGGCGGGAGGTTCGCCTGATGGTAGGCAGGCCCCGGCAACGCCTCTGGCCTACACCGGTCCGGCTGGCCCTGAGGCCCTCGGGCGAAACCTCATCCTCACCCCGGGCGGCACCCCGGGCGATCCCCCCGGCCCGTGGCAAGAATGCGAGCTGCTGGACATCGGCGAGGCGAGGTCCGTCGGCGACAGGCTCATCGACTTGTTGCTCACCGCTGCCCACGAGCGCCGACGTCTCGTCTTCCGGATCCGAGGCACTGACGTGGCGTCACCGCCAGTCGAACTGGCCGAGCCATGCTTCCTGGGGGCGCGGTTCCGGTTCCGGGAAGACCTCGTGAGCCACCTTGTCCGGAGCAACTCGGTCGAGTACCAGGAGGGGGGGCCTCACTTCTGGCTGACCGATCGCGCCGTTGCCCTCGGTGCCTCGGCCGGCCCCCCCGCCGACGTCGCCCTGCCAGACGGAACCCCTGTGTGGTGCGATGGGGGACCGCTGCGATTCTTCGACCCCTCGCTGCTCGAAGGCGCGGCCCTCGTGCACCGCATCTGCCTGGAGCACGGCTCGCTTCGGCCGCTGGGCTCGAACGACACGCCAGCCCCGCTGTCGGCCGACCAGCTCCGGGCGGTGTGCGAGCCGGGGAGCGCGGCCCGCATCATCGCCCCGGCGGGATCAGGGAAGACTCGCGTCCTGACCGAGCGGGCTCGTCACCTGGTGTCAGATTGGGGGATCCCTCCGAGCGCGGTGTGCATGGTCGCCTACAACAACCGGGCGGCCGGGGAGATGCGCCAGCGCTGCGCCGACGTGTCGGGGCTGCAGGTCCGCACCCTCAACTCCCTAGCCCTGGCGATCGTCAACGGGGCTGCCCCCTTCGCTGCCCGCCCAGACCAGAGGCACACGATCCAAGAGCCGGCAGTTCGGAAGCTGCTCGATGGCCTGGTCGACCTCCCCCGGCGGCTCAACACCGATCCCGCCGCCGCCTGGATCGAGGCTCTGTCGGCCGTCCGCCTGGGGCTGCGCTCCCCCGCGGAGGTGGAGGAAGACTATGACGGTGACGTGGAGGGGCTGACCGACGTGTTCCCGCGCTACCGCAGCCTGCTTCGCCAACGCGGGGAGCTGGATTTCGACGAGCAGATCTACCGGGCCATCGAGATCCTCCTGCGGGAGCCCGATGCGCGCCACAGCGCCCAGCGCGCCTGCCGCGTCCTGCTCATCGACGAGTTTCAGGATCTGACACCCGCCCACGTGCTGCTCGTGCGGCTGGTCGCCGGGCCAGATGGCGCCGTGTTCGGCGTCGGTGACGACGACCAGACGATCTACGGCTATGCGGATGCGTCACCGCGGTGGTTGATCGACTTCGCTGGCCTGTTCCCCGGGGCGGCGGAGCATGCCCTGGGCATCAACTATCGTTGCCCCTCACCGGTCGTGGCGGCCGCCGATCGCCTACTCCGGCGCAACCGCCTGCGGATAGCGAAGTCCCTGCGAGCACCGGACCAGCGTACGGCCGGAGCGGAGGACCTCGTCGTGATCGGTGAGGGGACCACCGGCGAGGATGCCGTGGCCGCCACCACGGCACGTGTGCAACGGATGCTGCGCGAGCACGCCGCTCCCAGGGACATTGCCGTGCTGAGCCGCGTCAACGCCGCCCTGGTGCCCGTGGCAGTGGCGCTCCTGGAGGCAGGTATCCCGGTGAGCCTCCGCCTCGACGAGTCCTGGCTTCGCCGGGGCGGAGTCGCCGCGGCGCTGGCGTGGGTACGGCTGGCGCGGAATCCGGATCAGCTCGGGGGTGACGACCTCCGCCTGGCCCTGAAACGGCCACCCCGCGGCATCTCTGCCGCCGCTGTCGACCGGATGGCGAAGCAGGCCAACCTGAAAGCCGTGGACGCCCTCGCCCGAAAAACCGGCGGTCGTGACGGCCCGAAGATGGCCGCCGTGGTGGCAGACGTGCGGATCCTCGTCGCGAAGGCAAGAGCCGGGGCGACCACCTCCGCCCTGCTCGGCACCATCCGTGACGACCTCGGCCTGGACGGCGCCATGAAGACGATGGAGGCCTCCGGCCGGAGGCTGGACCGCCCGGTCCACACCGACGACCTCGACGCCCTGGTAGCCCTGGGGCGGCTCCACCCTGACCCGGCTACCTTCGAGGTCTGGCTGCAAGCCCGCCTTCGCACGCCGTTCAGCACGGCGGGGGTCCACCTCTCCACCGTCCACCCCGTCAAGGGTCGTGAGTGGGCCCACGTCGTCGTCCACGGCGCCACCGCCGGACTCATGCCCCACCGCCTGGCCGGCGACGTCGAAGAGGAGCGCCGCGTCTTTCACGTGGCTATCACCCGGGGCATCTCCAGCGTCACCGTCTCCTGCGGGGACCCTCCCTCCCCCTTCGTCGCCGAATTGTTCCGTGAGCCGGCCGACGATCCGCCGGAACGGCCGGCCCCCGTGGCGGGCCCCCCGAAGGCGCAGCAACTCAAGGGGTCCCTGCGGGGCAGGACGCCGGGGAGGCCAACGGGAGGGTCGCCCGGGAGGACACCGGAGCGGGCTCCGGCTCCGGAGCCGCCAGCCGGCGACGAGACCCCCGTCGCGATGGGTCAGACCATCTCGGCCCAGGGCTACCAAGGCGTCGTGGAGCGCTTCGAGGCCGAGGGCGTCCGCATGCGCGTCGAAGGCGCATCGGTCTTCGTTCCTTGGGGAGCCGCCATTGCCATCGGCCGCCTCCGAACCCGGTTGGGGCGCCCGCCGGGGGAAACGCCCCGCCAGGCGCGGACGGAAGCGCTCCTCCGTCAATGGCGCCAGACCCGGGCCGGGGGCAACACTCAGCCTGAGGCCGTCGTCAGGGACGCAGTCCTGGAGGCCATCGCCGCGGTGGCGCCCGTCACGCTGGAGCAGCTTGCGCGAGTCAAGGGCCTCGGCCCCGGGCGCCTGGAGCGTTACGGCGACGAGATCCTCGCCACGGTTGCCGAGGCCCTGGCCGACGACTGACCTTCTGGCAGCGCACACCCGTACGCGACCTGCCCATCGCTGAAACCGCCTTCCATCACGGCCTGGTGTGATCCACGTCGACCGGGACTACGATCGCAAGTCCTCAACGGGACTTGGGGCCAGAGGTCGTCAAGCTGCTCTGCCCTGCGACGCCGCCTAACCCGACACCCACTGCCAGAGCACCACTAACTAGTGTTGCTATATGTTATTATATGTAGATAATGTCTGTGGTATTGGCTGCCCGCTGTTCCGATACCATGCAAGGAGCGATATGGTCGTTCGACCCCAGCCCCGCCTGTTCACGGTCGAGGAGTACCACCGGATGGGAGAAGCCGGAATCCTCGGCGAAGACGATCGCGTCGAACTCATTAACGGCGAGATCGTCCGGATGAACCCCATCGGGAGCCCGCACGCAGGCTGCGTCAACCGTCTCAACGCGCTGCTCTCGAGGCACTTTGCCGGCCAGGCCGTCGTTCAGGTCCAGAACCCCGTCCGGGCAAGTGACCTGTCCGAGCCTCAACCCGATCTTGGGCTGCTGCGATTCCGGAGTGACTACTACGCGGAGCGTCACCCACGCCCGAGCGACGTCCTTCTGCTCATCGAGGTGTCCGACTCGTCTGTCGCCTACGATCGCTCGGTCAAGGCGGCCCTCTATGCCGCCGCCGGCGTACCGGAGTTGTGGATCGTCGACCTGAATCTCCGGCAGGTCGATTGCCACCGCAACCCCGGTCCCGATGGATACGGTGAGGTTCGGCAGATTGCAGCCGATGGACGCCTGGCCCCCCTCGCGTTCCCGGAGGGAGCTCTCTCAGTGAGCGAGATCCTGGGGGCATAGATCCTCCCCTGGCGTTAGCAATACACCGTGTTACGATTCTCGGGTGGACGGGATCCGGACTCCCCCGTCGAGCTACTTCTCGTCGGGTTCACGGGCACCGCGTGCCAGCACCAGCCACCTCATCAGTCTCCGGCTCTCCGACGAATTGATGCGGCGTCTCGCCGAAGTGGGCAACCACGAAGGCCTGGCGATGAGCGACACCATCCGCTTGGTGCTCAAGCGTGGGCTCGGGGCGACGAGGAATCCCAAGACGAGGGAGACGGCCATGAACGACACGGCCCGCCCGTGCACATCTACTTCGTGCTCGACGAAGATCCGATGGCGGGGCCCCCACCGCTGGCCAGACGGCTTCGCGACGTTGCAATTGCAGCCGAGGCCACGCAGAATAGGAGTTGCATGGATGTAGTTACGGCGCAAGGAAGTGGGCAGTGCAGGTCGGCTGCCCTTCCCGGCGGGCTCCTCGCCAGCCTCGACCGCTGCCGGTCCGGTTCCCCGATCGAGGAGGCCGGCTGCCCCGTGGTCAAGCATGCCTCACCCTGTGGGCGCGGCCCCACCGGGCCTACGGCCCTCGTGCCGCGGAAGCGTCCGCGCGCATCGACCGCGCCCGCCGCCGCAGGCACCCTACGGCGGGCTGGGAGGTGTGCATGAACCGGATGGACCGCCGCCAGTTCCATGAAGAGCTGGCCCCGCTCGGCAGCGAAGCCCTGAAGAAGGCCCTTTGGAACCTCTATTGGCGGGGCTCGGCGGCCATGCGGGAACGGATCGAAGCCGAGCTGGCGCCGGCGGAGGCGAAGAAGCCGGTGGCGCGGCCCGAGCTGGAAATCGACGCTGCGACGGTGCGCCTTGAGGTGGTCCGGTTCGCCGAGCTGGCCCGGTGTGGCGCCTACCTGGGCGGGGACCGGCGAGTCACACCCCGTGAACGGACCCGCTGGCGATTCACCTTCGGACGCCTCGCCGCCGATGCCCGGCTGGCGCTTTGCAGCGATGACATCGAGCCGGGGGCTGAGGCTATGGAGAAACTCATCGACCTCGCCTGCGAGCTCCGCAACTTCGACTACTTCCGCTCAGAAGACCCCGTCGAGGCCGCCCGCCTCGTCGTGTCCGACGCCGTGGCGCTGCTGTGGCTGAAGGTTCGTGACCAGCTCGGGTTCCCCACCTTCGCCAAGTGTGCCGCTGCCCAGCTCGTCAAATGGGAGTCGCCCTACGGGTGGACCCGGACGGGGTTCGGTTCGATGAGGCAGAAGGAGCAAAGCCTGGCCGCCGTTGTCACCCCGCTGCTCCCCACGATAGATGCCTGGATATTCTTTGCCGACTGCTACCTCCACGCGCTGGGCCAGGCCGCCCAGGATTCCCCCCCACAGCCGGGATGGGGCCGCGGCGTCCGGGAGCCAACCCCCCGGGAGCGGGCCGGCGCGCTGGCGGAGTGGCATCGCCTCCTGCTAGACCGGCTCCTGGACTCCGGACGGGAAGACGTACTCGAGGCTCTGGCCACGCACCCGGCGCTCGGAGGCCCCGAGCTGGTTTTCTTTCAAGCCAAGCTGGCGCACAGGCGGGGAGATGCCGACGGCGCGCGGGAACTCCTGTACCGGGCGCTCGAGGAGCTGCCGGGCCACCACAACTTTCTGGCGTTCGCGCCCGACATCGATGCCCCGCTTCCCGCCCGAGCGCAGCACGTCCCGGCGATGCGGGGAGGATGAAGCCCAACAGCGCGCCAACCTGGCACCCCGGAGTTCAGGTCAGCCCCAGTTCTCGCCGAGAGCCGGCCTCACGGAAGCCACGGGCTCGGCGCCGGCAACGATGAAGCTTCACCCGTTCTGCATCCCCTTACGGGAGTCCCGGCCCATTCAGCCAGGCGAGGTCGGCCTCGGCGCCGAGGCGTGCCTGCCGGTCCCGCTCGAACAGCGCTTCGGTCTTGGTCAACACCAGGGTGTACGGCCGCCCGCTGCGGCGGGTCTCGTGACGAACGGGCAGCTCGGCATTGTCGATCCTGGCGTGGACGTGGCGCCGGCGCTCGGTAGCGAGCGGCCAGTCGAAGGAGCGTCGCGCCGGGTCGCCGAGGAACTCCTCGAGGCGAGCACACAGCTCACAGCTACAACCGGCCGGGAACTCGACTGACCAGTCGTCCTCAGCACGTGGGGGGCGCGCCAGCCTCGCGCTCAGGCGGCGGCGGCAGTAGTCCTCGACCGGTCCGGTCGCCCCCGAGCTCCCGGACGGCGCGAGCGCGCGGGCCGACCGCAGCACCTCCATCAGGCAGCCGATCAGGTCGTCGTTGCCCGGGCAGAGGAAGCGAAGCGCCTCCTCCGTCAGCTCGGGGGCTGCAATGAGCGCCGCGCTCAGGAGGACAGCGGCGATCGGCCGCCCGAGTTGGCTCAGCGCCTCCTCCCGACGGCTCGGGGGCGCCGCCGCAAGTGCCCGTACGACCGACTCCCTCAGCCAAGCCCAGGACTCGCGGATGAGCAGGCTGGCGGCCGAAACACCCGGACCGCCCGACCGCAGGAGCACCTTGCACAGCCCGAGCAGCGAGGAGACCCACTCCCTGCGATCCGGCCCTTTCGGGGAGGCGGGCGCCCAGAGCCGCTCGGCGGCGAACCATCGCTGCAGCAGATCCCGGGCCCACCCCTCTCCGTAGCGTCCGGCGAGCGCCGCCAGCGCCGGTGCCTCCCGGCGACCGAGCATCTCGACCCGGAGCGGCGTGACGAGCATGGCCGCGCTATCCGGCTCGTCGAGATCGCGGGCGATGCGAAGTGCCTTGCCGAAAAAGCCTCGGGCGGTCTCCGCGCTGGCGACGCGGGGCCAGAAGGGCGCCAGCGTTGCCGTCAGCTCCTGGGCCTCCGCCGCCCCTCCGGCGCCGAGGCGCGCCGAGAGGGTGCCGAGCGCCCACAGCGGGGAAGCCTCGGCGCGGGCGGCGAACGCCTGGTGCTGCGGCCACACCACAAGGGCGGCGCGGTGGTACCAGCGGTCCATCGTGTTGCCGTAGTTGCCCATGTAGCCCTCGTATTCGGAGGCGTAGGGCGGCAACTCCACCGACGGGACGCTGGCACAGACATCCGATGGGTCGATCGAGAGCGAGACGGGCTTTGGCTCACCGTCGGGGGCGTCGATCCAGCAGACGAGCGTGACGTCCCAGTCGATTAGATCTTCGAGCTGGTAGCGATCCCGATCGCCCAGCGGTTGCCCGCCGGCCCTGGGATCGTCCTCGTCGAGTTCGTCGTCCCAGTCGTCCCAGCGCCGCGGCTCCGACCCCCCGTACCAGGGGGACTCCTCCTGCTCCATGCAGTCCCATGTCTCGTGGATATCCGCCAAGGCCAGGACGACCTCGCAGCCGGCCTGGACCGCCGCTGCCTGCAGGGTCGCCGCTCGCATGGCGTCGGGCCCCTTCAGCCGGGACCAGCTCAGACCCCGGGCCGTGTACTCGTGATCGAGCAGGTACACCAGCCGCCGAGCCGGCTCGTGCGCGGCGGCGCCGGCCGTGCGCGGAGCGGGAGCAGCCGCGGTCTCGAAGTGGCCCAGGAGGCAAGCGGCCACGGGATCGACCTGCGTCGGCGGCGGATCCACCGTTGCGGCGTCGCCCTGTAGGAGCAGGTTGTAGGTCAGCGTCACGCGGTACCCGGAGGTGACCGGTCTTACCTCGTGGCGGCAATCGGCGTAGAAGGCGACGAGGGAAAGGGACTTCTTGGGCGATCGATAGGTCGCAGACATGCCGGCGTGGCGCACGACCAGAGCGCCGCCCTTGAACGAGGACGGCAATGTCACGACAAGGGAGCCGACCATCGCATCGGCCTTCTCAGAGTCCTGATGGGGGACGAAGAACTGCCCGGCGCCGTAGACCAGCATCGAGTGCAGCTCGGCTTTCAGCCGACAGCCCGGGGGCAGGCCCAGGTCGGCCCGGAGGCAGTCGAGGGCCGGCACGAAGGCCTTGGCCCAGCGCCGCTGGTTGAGCTTCACCCGGCTGATGGGGATCTCCCAGGTATTGCGCACCCGGGCGTCGAGCAGCGTCTTGTCCCCGAGTCCGTACGTTGCGGGCCGGCCCACTCGGCAGAGCTGGTTTGCCTGCTCGGCCGACACGGGAAGAAGGACCCGCCCGACGCCTCGCACGTCGAGCTCGAAATCGTCCACCGGGGCAGTTCGCCGAGCGCTGAATGCACCCGGCGTGGCCACCTCGCCCAGCAGAGCGGCGAGCACGTCGTGGGAAGTCGTCACGGCCCTATCGCCTCAACGTGCTCCAGGGCCTGCTGGCTCGTGACGGCATTATCGCTGAGGGTCCCGGTCGCCACCTCAGCCCGCCAATCGCCGCTTGGCGAACGCTCGGCCGCGAGCGTCGGCGCCTGGAGAGGAGGGGGCGAACGGCAACGCTCTGGAGGTCAGAAGGAGCGATCCGAAATCTCCGGCAACCCGAGCGCTGCCGGGCCCGAGGTGGAGGGACGGTGCCCAGGCCGCGACGGCAGCCCATGCCCAACGACGCCGGGGCGCACCGAGGTACAGGTCCGCCCCGGTCAACGGCTCGATCAAGAAGGAGGAGAGCAGGGCGGCATTCTCTGCGACGGCTGGGATCGCCATAGGCACCAATTCTGGTCGTTCGCTCGGGCACCCTTGCGGTGCCTACGTCCTCACTGTGGCATTCGGGGCTCCGATCGCCAGGTACCGGAGCGATCTGGTCACCTCGCCCGCGGAAAAGGACTCGGGATCGAGCGCACCGCCGGCCCATTCCAGGTAATGGTGGTGTTCCGGGTGGGTGGGATCGGCCAGGATCTGCAGCAACTCCTCGTAGCCCCAGACACCACCGCAGTCGTCCGGAGGGGCGGCGCGTCGGCCGCCGAGGCACACGGCATGGAACGGGGGGGCGTCGGGCCGCATGACCTTCTCGACAAGGATGCGGTGCTCCCATGAGTCCCCGAAATCATAGAGGTAATCGAACGTGTCCCCGGCGGCGGGAGCCAGACGGCCCAGGGTCACTCGCCGCTCGTCTTCCACGGCGACATAATCGTCGGGGTGGGGCTCGCCGAATCGGGCCCCCCCGGCGTCGAACTCGTGGAGGTGCCCACCGTGCCAGTCGAACGCGGCGCAGATCACCTGGTGAAGATCCTCCAGCGTCGCGGCGCTCGGGACCTGGAGGCGTCTCCAGACCGGAGGCTTGGTGCCCTTCAGGGTGACCTTGAGCTGGTGCACCGATCCCATGACGGAACCTCCCTGGATGTCAGCAGCCGACGTGGCTGGCCGAGAATGTTGGTGTGCCGTATTGCCCGCCCGGACCCGCGTAGCTCAGTCGAGCCATCTGGTCCGAGGGCCTGGAGCCACGGCCCTCGGGAGATCGGACCTCGCTACACCGGGCTCCGCTCGTCTCCGAAATCACATGCATGGGATTTCATTGTTGCCTATCGCGCAGCCCGGCTGCAAGCTGGAGGACACCTCGACAGAGGCCGCTCCAACCCAACGCCAGCTTGGCGTGTACGACGGCGATCCCACGATCGACCTCGTGTTGCCTCCCCCGGTCTTTCCTGGCGGTGCGGCCGCTGACCGACGATGAGATCGTCGTTGATCCTCAACAGCTTCTCACTGCAGAGGCTGACCGCCACCGGGCAGCCGGCGGCGTGGGCGCTGGCGGAGGCTACTGCTCGGACCTCGGAGATCCCCCACATCGTCGTCTCGCCACCTCGATTCCAGTATCGAGTCCGGCTTCCCCGAACGCTTTGTCACCGAACAGGTGGGCTACGCATGGGGCTCCACGACCTCGATCTACTGCTCGGTGAGCGACGACAAGAACCGAGTCCTACAGAAGGCGATTGCCAGCGCGTTCCGCCGGCCTGGCGAGGGAGACAAACCGTGAAGCGCAAGATGGGCATCCACTGGCACCTGCGCGCACTGATGGCAACCAAGGGCATGTACATGACCAGCGATTTGGTGCCCAAGCTCACGGAGCGGGGTGTCGAACTGTCGCGGGAGCAGGTCTACCGCCTCGTAACCCACCAACCTGAACGCCTCAACGTGTACGTCCTCGCAGCCCTGTGCGACATCCTGGAGTGCACCCCCAACGACCTCATCGAGCCGGTGGTCGAGCATGGCACTGTCCGCAAGAAGACGGTGGCCGAGGGAACGACAGCTGATGTCCGCACTCTGCGGCCTACAAGGGCGAGAATCAAAAACAAGCCGTGAGCCGGATCGAGCCGACGTACGTCTGCCCGAAGGGCCACCCCCTGGTGTGGCGCTGTGTGGCCTGGAAGCAATGCAGCGCCTGTCGCGTTGAAGCCGCCCTCGAGGAGGCCGTCGGCCTCGGGGCGCTTCCGGGCAGGCCCCGCGCGCTCATCAAACTGGCCAATCCTTTCCGCTAACACACACCCGGACACCTGGAACGCATCGCCCCCACGATCTACGGGGGTGGCATCGAGGACCATCCGGAGCTCCTCGAGCGATTCGCCGAGACGCTCCGGAAGCGGCCCCCGAGCACGCGCGGCTTCCTTTGGCAGCTCGTCGCCGCTGCGGGCTGGAGGAGCCTTCCCTGGCTCCGCAGCATCCCCCACCCGACATTGGTGGTCGCCGGGGATCGGGATCCCATCGTGCCGCTCGTCAACGCACGGCTCATGACCCGGCTGATCCCGAATGCCCGGCTGCACGTGGTGCGAGGCGGGGGCCACCTCTTCCTCCTGACCCATGCCGGCGAGGTCGCCTCGGTGATCGGGGATTTCTTGCAAGCCTCCGGTGCGGCTTCGGGGGAGGCTCCCGGCGCGTAGAGCCGCACACTGGGTTCACGAGCCCTGCTTGAGTGGCTCGCTTTGCACCGTCGCCGTCGACCGCCGCGCGTGGCTGGCGGCCTTGGTCGGCACTCGACTCCTCGTGTCCATGTCGGTACGGATGCACGACGGCGACCACGCCAGGAAGAGTGGAACGTTCGGATCCCAACTCCGCAGCGTACCGGCCCGACGAGCCACCGAAGCGATGGGGAGGGGTGCTCGTGGCGCTTAAGCCACCGCCGCGGCGAAAGCGGCGTACAAGTCCCCGGGAAGCGCGTGGGTAAGCTCCCAGGTGATCGCCATGGGCTTCTCGCCGACGTGGCTTCGATATGTCGCTGGCCCCAGGAACCAAAAGGCTCGTTCGTCGGCCCTCAGGCGGGTGAACAACAGGATCGAACGGCCCTTCCGCTCGTGGTTGCGGTAGCGCAGACCGGTGTCGCTGTCGGCGCGGGTATTCGATTGGCTCTCCCAGTGGATGAGCGTGCGACTGATGGCATAGTCGCGGTACCTCGTCTTGGGGGAAAAGCCGCCGCTGCTCTTGTCCAGAGTGAATGCGAGCAGTTCGGCGTTGGCACCTTTGGCTTCGTAGACTCCACTCTGCCAAGCGGCGACCTTCGCTCCTCGGCTCACCCCGACGGCGGCGAGGATCTCGATGCGGCTGTACCGCGCGTGGATCTGAAGCGGGACGTCCGAATGTCCAGGCAGGGGCACGTGCACGTGGTCTACGCGGTCGGCGAGCACGCCCAGCAGCTCGCGCAGCTCGGCCCGTACCGTCGGGTGCGCCCACAAGATGTCAGCCGCCCCCTGGATGGTCACGTCCCGAGAGATCACGCGATCGCCAACCGCTGCGACAAGCATGTGTATCAGCCGTCGATCGCGCTCACTCAGAGTGTCGATCCTTGGTGGAGGAGAAGAGAGGATACGTTGGTAGGCCCCGATGCGCTCCTGGTCGTCGATGTGCAGGAGCCGACCAATGGCTCGCCGCAACTGCACCTCATGAGGGCCGACGGCAATGCCCGACACTCCGGCTGCTTCGCGTAAGTCGGACCAGCTCTTGGCGCCGTCATAAATGTCCTCGAGTTCGAGACCTGACTCGTCAAGGAAACCGGCAAGGTCGATATCTGCGCGCTCCCGCCGAAGGGATCGCAGCTCCTCGACCTTGCTCGGCCACCGGGATGGGATCGCCTCGCGGAGGCTTCGGAGGACGACCTCAGAGGCCTTCTGGTCGAGCTGCATGTGGCAGCCGGCCGGCAGGAAAGGAAACTGCTGCACTACAGCTTGTTCGACGTCTCGTCGGGTGCCTCCCAGCAGTGCCCGATAGCGGCGGTCGAACCGAAACTCCTTGCGGTGAGTGCCGACAAAGTCGAGAACCGTGCAGGAGGTCTTCCCGGTCGAGCGGCGGAGACCTCGGCCGAGTTGCTGGAGGAACAGGGTGGGGCTTTCGGTCGGGCGCAGCATGAGCACGGTGTCGACGGCGGGAACGTCGACGCCCTCGTTGAACAAGTCCACCGAGAACACGGCCCGGACCCGACCTTTGGCAAGGTCGCGCAAGGCGGATTCACGCTCCACTCTCGGGCTGTCACCCCACACGGCCAGCGCCGGGATCCCGTGACCGCTGAAATGTCTGGCCATGAAGCGAGCGTGGTCGATGCTGACGCAGAACCCGAGACACTTCATTTGGGACGGGTCGGCGTGCTGGGCGACCTGCTGGACGACGAGGCGAGCCCAGGCGTCGGAGCTTGTGTAGGCGGCGGTAAGGGCCTGTTCGTCATAGCCTCGACCCCGCCTCCAGGGGATCTGTCGGAGATCGAGACCGTCGTGGATCCCGAAGTACATGAACGGCGCAAGGTACTGCTGGTCTATGGCGTCCCAGAGCCGAAGCTCGGCTGCGATCCGCTCATCGAACCAGTGCAGGATGGGCAGACCGTCGCTCCGTTCCGGTGTCGCTGTCAGGCCGAGCAACTCCACTGGGCCCAAATGGTCGAGCACGTGCTCGTAGGAGGTCGCGGCGGCGTGGTGGAACTCGTCGACGATGACGACGTCGAAGTGGTCGGCCGGTAGGTTGGCCAGGCTGTTGGCGTTCAGACTCTGGATCGAAGCAAAGACATGGTCGAAGCGAGTGGGTCGAGAGCCGCCAACCCACTTCTCGCCGAACGAAGCGTCACGCAGCGCGTAACGGAATGTGGCGAGGCTCTGGTCGAGGATCTCCTCCCGGTGGGCGACGAATAGCAGGCGCGCCCGGCTGAGCCGCTGTCGGAGCTGGCCGTAGTCGAGCGCGGCAATCACGGTCTTCCCGGTACCTGTTGCCGCCACGAGAAGGTTGCGATGGTGACCCTGAAGTCGCGACACGCCGATGAGTTCGAGCAGACGCTCCTGGAATGGTTCGGGGCGCAGCTCGATCGGGCTCAAGATGACGTACGGTCCGGTGTCCGATCGGTCGCCGCGGCGCTGCTCTTCCTCGAACTGCTCCAGCTCGTAGGGAACGAAGTCGCCGCCCTCCCAGTAGCTGTCGAACACGGCACCGAACTTCGCTACCACATCGGGGTTACGGGCTGCCGAAACCCGGATATTCCACTCCAGGCCGGTGACCTGCGCCGAGTGGGTCAGGTTGGAAGACCCGACGTACGCGGTGGAAAATCCAGAGTTCCGACGGAACACCCATGCCTTCGCATGGAGACGGGTCGTGCTCACGTCGTAGGAGATGCGAATATCGGCTCCCAGGTCGACAAGCTGGTCGAGGGCCCGGCGCTCCGTGGACCACGTGTACGTGGTCGTCAGCATCCGTAGCGAGCGCCCCGCCTCACAGTGGCGGCGAAGCGAATCCAGCAGGGGACCGATGCCGCTGCGTCGGATGAACGCCATGACGACCTGAATCCGGTCAGCGGACTCGATCTCGGACCGCAGCTGACTCCATAGGCTAGGCTCTCCCGGGGCGTTGGTAAGCAGCGTCGTGTCGAGCAAGGGGATGAGTGGCTCAACGATGACGTCCGGGCTGCCGTCGGGCCGCCGACGGAGGATGGCGTGGAGCACCACCGCCGGATCGACGGGCATGGCGGTCCGGTCCACCTCAACCAGGTCGCCAAGTCGGCTGAGAAGCGCCCGGGCGACCTTGAGCCCGACCTGAGCACGCTCGTCGTCGCCAACGTCGGCGAGTGCTCGCTCGATCTCGCGACTGAGGTGCCAGGCGATCCGGTCTGGAGTCTCCGCCGCCCGGAGGCTACGTCGCTCAGTCGAGAGCCGCAGCGCCAGTAGATCGAGCTGCGCCTTGAGACCCTCTGTGACGAGCGTCTCGTAGAGCCCGGGCCCCAGCTCGTCCACGTGCTAAAGCTACCGTCTTTGACCCGCGTCCGCGACCGGTCATGAGAAAGGATTACTGGCCACGCGAGGTATGGCATCGGATCCTCCTGGCGGGCGATCACTGGGGCGAAGTGCAAAGCCCTGCCATTATGCCGAGGAGGCGATTATGCCGAGGAGGTGGAGCACGGGCCGGGTTCGCCCTGCTGCTGCAAGGGGGGGCTCCTGAGCTGCTCGGCATAATCCAGGCGGACTGATCCAGGCTTCCTCCTCCGGCGCGTGTGCTCCGGGGGAGGAGGGACCATGAAAAAGTCGTCGCGTGTGCGGGTGACGGGCCCGCTGGCGTCGTACGCCGTCGGCTTCCGGGAGGAGCTGGCAAAGCAGGGATATTCGCCCTGGACCGCGATTTCCCTGGTGCAGTTGATGGCGCATCTGAGCGACTGGATGGCTGCTCAGGGTCTGGATCCGGCCGGGCTGAGTCCCGGGAGTGTGGATCTGTTCCTGACGGACCGGCGAGCCAGCGGCCAGGTCCGACGATTGACACCACGGGGTCTGATCCCGTTGCTTGGCTACCTGCGCGGCCTTGGCGTGGTGCCCCAACCGACGCCGCCGCCCGGCGCTGATGCGCTCGAGCAGTTGCTGGAGAGCTTTGCCGTGTACCTGAGGGAGGAGCGCGGTCTGGCCACGGGCACCGTCTGCGCCTACCGCCACATCGCAGGACGGTTCGTCTCCGGCCGGACCGTAGAGCTCGGGACGGACTTCGGTGGGCTGGCAACCCTCACCGCGGAAGAGCTTGGCGCCTTCATCATCGCTGAGTGCGATCGGCGCAGCGCCGGGTCACTCGGCAACGTGGTGACCGCGCTGCGGGCTCTGCTCCGGTTCTTGTACCTGGAGGGCTACACGGCAACGTCGCTGGCAGCCGGCCTGCCCACCGCCCCGGGATGGCGCGGGGGTGGGTCGAGCCGGGCGCTGGCCCCCGACCAGGTGCGCCGGTTGCTCGCCAGCTGCGACCGACGCACCGTCGCAGGACGGCGCGACTTCGCGATCCTGGTCCTGCTATCCCGCCTGGGGTTGCGCGCCGGCGAAGTGGCTGCACTCAACATCGATGACGTCGACTGGCGTGCTGGTCAGATCCTGGTGCCAGGAAAGGGCAACCGCCGTGCACTGCTGCCGCTACCGGTTGACGTGGGCCAGGCTCTGGCCGGCTACTGCCGCTGGAGCCGTCGCCGGGGGTCCTGCCGCAGCCTTTTCCTGCACGTCCGTGCTCCGTATGCGGCGCTGACGAGCTCAGCGGTCAGCCATGTCGTGGTGCGTGCCTGCGACCGGGCCGGCCTGCCCCGCATCCGTGCCCACCGGCTGCGGCACACGGCGGCCAGCGCAATGCGCCGGGCCGGCGCCCCTCTCTTCGAGATTGGCCAGGTCCTGCGCCACCAGCACGTCTCGACGACCGCCTTGTATGCCCGAGACGATCAAGAGGCGTTGCGCCTGGTAGCTCGGCGGTGGCCGGGAGGTGAGTCATGAGCGGCCTCCGCCAGTCAGCCGAGGCCTATCTGACGCTTCGGCGCGGTCTCGGCTTCAAGCTGCGCCAGCACGGCCCGCTGTTGGCCGACTTCGTCGCCTACCTGGAGCGGGCAGGTTCCTCCACGGTCACAACCGCCGTCGCGTTGGCCTGGGCGACCGAGCCGCAAGACGTGCAGCCATGCCGGTGGGGCCAGCGCCTCTGCGTGGTGCGCGGCTTCGCCCGCTACCTCTCTGCCTTGGACCCCACAACTGAGGTCCCACCCCCCGACCTTCTCTCGCAGCACCACCGGCGACCGGTGCCCTACCTCTACACGGAGGAGGAGGTCGTGACCCTGTTGAGCGCGACGGACGCGCTTTCCCCGGCCCTGCGGGCAGCGACCCACCGATGCCTGTTCGGGTTGCTGGCGGCAACCGGGATGCGGATCTGCGAGGGGATCGCTCTGGACCGAAGCGACGTCGATCTCGACGCGGGGGTGATCCTCATACGCCAGACCAAGTTCAACAAGTCGAGGCAGCTCCCGCTGCTCGCCTCCGTCATCGAAGAACTCGGGCGCTACGCCACCCAACGCGACCAGCTCTGCACCCGGCCGAAGGTACCCAGCTTCTTCGTCTCCACCGTCGGGACCAGGCTCATCGACACCAGCGTCCACGGCGTCTTCGCCAAGCTGGTCGCCCAGGTAGGGCTCGAGCCCAGGTGCGGATCGGGCAGGCCGCGCATCCATGATTTTCGACATAGCTTCGCCGTGTCGTCCTTGCTCGACTGGTATCGGGCAAACGCAGACGTGGCTGCCCGGATGCCACTGCTGTCTGCCTACCTCGGCCACGCCAGCCCGGCATCAACATACTGGTACCTGCAGGCCGCTCCGGAGCTGTTGGCTCTCGCCGCAGAGCGTCTCGAGCACCCAGGTGGTCTGCGATGAGCCTCCTCGCCCCCACGGTCGAAGCGTTCTTCACTGAGCGGTTGCTCACCCAGCGCCAGGCAAGCCAACGCACTGTCGCTGCCTACCGGGACGCGCTGCGGCTGCTGATCGGCTTCGCCTGCCAGCGCACCGGCAGAGCACCGTCGCGGCTGGACATCGCGGACCTGGATGCGCGGCTCGTGAGCGCCTTCCTCACCCACCTCGAGACCGATCGGCACAACAGTGTGCGCACCCGCAACGCGCGTCTGGCCGCCATTCATTCCCTGTTCCGCTTCGCCGCACTGCGCCACCCCGAGCACGCCGAGCTGATCCAGCGTGTTCTTGCCATCCCCTCTAAGCGCTACGAGCGCGTCGAAGTCTGCTTCCTCAATCCAGGCGAGGTCGAAGTCCTCCTCGAGACTCCCGACCGCTCAACCTGGATCGGTCGACGGGACCACACGCTCCTGGTGCTCGCCATCCAGACCGGCCTGCGGGTCTCAGAGCTGACAGGGCTCACCTGCGGTGATCTCCATGTGGGCAGCGGTCCCCATGTTCGCTGCCACGGCAAAGGGCGCAAAGATCGGGCCACCCCGCTCACGACTCAGACCATCGCCGTGCTGCGCGCCTGGCTGCACGAGCGGGCCGGCGCTCCAGCCGACCCTTTGTTCCCGAGCCGCCGCGACGGACCTCTCAGCACTGACGCCATCGAATGGCTGCTCGACAAGTACGCTCTCGCTGCGGCGAAACACTGCCCGTCGCTGGGAGCCAAGAAGCTCACCCCACACGTGTTGAGACATACCTGCGCGATGAACCTCCTGCAAGCCGGTGTCGACATCTCGGTGATCGCTCTCTGGCTCGGCCATGAGAGCGTTCAGACAACACAGATCTACTTGCATGCCGATCTCACGCTCAAAGAGCGGGCGCTTTCGCGGACAGCCCCACCAAACATAAGGCCCGGCCGGTACCGCCCGCCGGATGCGCTCCTTGCCTTCCTGGAATCCCTCTGATTATGCCGAGCAGCTCAGGAGCCCCCCCTTGCAGCAGCAGGGCGAACCCGGCCCGTGCTCCCCCTCCTCGGCATAATCGCCTCCTCGGCATAAGGCCATTTATCAAGAATTCGGCGTAAATGGCCAATCCGGACATGGACGGCAGGATAGGCATCGCCTTCAGCGAGGCCGAGTCACCCCCAAGGTTGAGCGAGCATGCTTCACTGCCATAACCGCTCCGCTACAAGCATCGCCTCGTGGTGACCTGCTTGGGATTGATCGGCCAGGAGTTCGTGCGATTCCCGCCCCAAGCGGATGGCGCGTGGGAGCCCGAGTTGACCCATCGGCGGCAGCCTTTTACTGGCAGCGGACGGCATTTGTCGCACGTGAGCTGCTCAAGGCTCGGTAGGCACAATGGACCTCCGGCAATCGTCGAACCGACGACCATCAGAGCCCCCGGGCGGCCCTCGTCTCTGGGCCGGCTCCGACACCCCCAATCGACAGAAGACTTTACCGGGTGGTCTTGACTCGTCGACCATACGTGCCGCCGGGAGCGGCCTCGCTGTCAGACTCTCAGAGATCCGCCAACAAGAGATCGAGCACCAGCTCTTCTTCGACTTCGACCCCAGCGTCCCGCATCGCCGGGGCGAGAACCTCATCCCAGCACGCGGCCGGGACCTGGCCCTTGAGCGGCAGGCAACGGATACCGGACTCGGTAGCCCGGGCGAGGCCGCCGACGTAGTCCTCAGAACCGAAGCGCCACGGCTCGATCCCAAGGCCGCCGATCATCCGGTTCCCTATGGCGATGCCGCCTGAGCCGAAATCGCCGTGATAAGCGAGTCGCTGATCCTCCTCCAACAGCTTCCGGAGAAGCAGCACGGCGGCAACCGACGGGTTGCCCTCGGTGCATACCAAGGGGGGGCAACCCGCTCCGAACCGCTCGCTTGCGGCGTGCAGTACGGACGGGTTCTCGCAGACCCGTACCGTTGATGCCGCTGGCAGCTTCCAGGGCTCACGCTGCAGTGCAGCGAGGGGGACAGGAAGCGGGACCCCGCCATCGGCCCAGCGGGCAACGGCTTCCGTCAGAGGGCCAGAGACGACGGGGCGCAGGCCCAGCGTAAGCACGGTCGAGGAAGTCTCATCGTCGTCGACTCCGGCGCCGCCCCAGAGTCGCCGGCGGTCCGAGGAGCTCGCCGGAAGCCTCGTCCCAGCCAGATGGGCAAGGGCGGCGAGCACCAGCCGCCCGACCGACTCTGTGGCATTGAGAGCGTGGCTCGACCCGAGCACACCCCCAGAGAGCCGCCCCCGCCCAACGGGCACCGGGGACGGTAAGCGCTCCAGCACGTCGCAGGCCTGCGCCACGTGCTGAGCGAAGAAGGGGTCGCTTCGCCACTTGCCCGAAGAACGGAGGCGCTCCAGCCATCCTGCCAGATCGGCGTGGCGCACCAGCGCCGGGTGTCCGAGGGTGGCAGTCCACATCGCCGCCTCCTGCTCGGCGGCCGCAGCCCGCTCGCCCGGGCGATCCCGCAGTGGCCCCACGACGCTCTGCACGACACTGAGCAAGGTAGCGTCCACCCGCTCCCGCAGCACGGCGTCCAGACGTACCAAAGGAACGCGCAACTGCATGCTCCGCGAACGGATGCCAAGGAGGCGGTCGACGGCCAGGCGCTCGTCGTCGGTGGGTCTCGGCAGCACTGCGGTGACGCCGTCGATGCTTCCGCCGCTTGCCTCCAGCCGGCGGTGGGCGGCACGGAGCAACCGACTCAGCCGGGGATCTTCGGCGATGACCCGGGCAGCGGGGGCAAGCCCCATCAGCCGGCGTTCCTCCGCCCGATCGTGACCATCATCCGAGGCCCGAGGGGCACATCGGGTGGGGGTGAAACGGGTACCCGGACGGGCACACACCCGAACTCATCAGTCGCCCTCGAAGGGGCGTTCGGTTGAATCCCCGAACTCCTGCGCAAACAGGCCCTCGAGCGGGGGCTCCAGGGACTCAAGGAAGGGGTCATCCTCACGGCGTGACCGACCATCCCACACGAAACGCAGCGCCGCCACGCCCCGTTGGCCGTCGGTCCGTTCGAGATGGTAGATGGCCACCGATGGCACCTGGGGATAGCAGCCCCACTCGTTGTAGTTGGTAAGCACGAGATCGAGGCCAAGCTCGACCAGCATCCCCATGCAGTCCGCCCGCTGTTCGTCGTCGATGCCGGCGAAGGCCTCATCGAGGACCAGCAGCCGCGGACACGTTGGCGCGGCTGAGGCGTAGTACCCCGCCGTGGCGGCGAACAGGGGAAGGTGGGCGAGCTTGGCCTGCTCGCCGCCGGATCCGAGCCCCTGCGTCCGGGAGATGAAGGGATCCTCCCGGCCATTACCCTTGCGGATGACGACGAAGCGGTGCCAGCGCCGGTAGTCAAGGGCCACAGCCATCCGCTCCAGGGCGTCCGCGCCCTCGGCGTCCTCGCGGGCGGAGCGGACCCGCTCGGCGAGGAAGGCTGCCAATGTTGCGCGCTCCTCGGCGCTGAGCAGGTGCACCTCCTGGCGCAGCAGCTTGAGTGCCTCGCCCGCTCCGGTCCCCGCATCGGGATCGGCCTCCCAGCGAAGCTGCAGCTTCACCCCCGAGGGCGTCCCGTGCAGGTCGAGCTGGTCGTTCATCCGCCGCACATGCGTCCACGCGGCATGGATTCTCTCGCCGAGATGACTGCCCACCTCGGCAAGGAGGTGCCGCTCGATGACGTCGCGCTCCTCGGCCGTCAGCGTCTCCCGGCGGCGCTGGATCTGCTCGTCCAGGGCGCTGGCGAGGACGACCGCGCCCACACTCGCGCCATTCAGCTTGGCGAAGCACAACGAGACCCCGTCCCGGGAATCGAGGTGGGGATCGAAGTCGGCTCCGAGGCGCGCCCGCAGGTTCGCGAAGGAGTCGTGAAGCCGGTTGTTCGCGAGGTCCTGGGCGTGCTGCTCGATCGGCACCGTTGCCAGTCGCTCGGCCGACGAGCGGGCGAACGCCACGCCCGCGGTTATCTGGGTGAGGTCGCGCTCGGGGTCGAAGGGGCCGAGGGCCAGCGGGCCGAGCTCGGTCGTAGCGAGCACGGAAAGGCCTCCGAGGCGCTCTGCCCGCTCGCGCTCCCACTGCTCCCGCTCGTGCTCGGTGGCTGAGAGCTTGGTCTGTGCCTCCTTCAGCCGGTCGCGCACCTCATCCCGCCGCCCGGCCAGCACCACGAGCTCCTCGCCGACCCCGGCGAACGCCGCTTCGAGCTCGGTCTTCCGGGCCAGGATCGCCTCGACATCGGCGCCGACACTCTGGCGCAGCTCGTCTGCCTCACCCCGCCGGCGCGTCGCCTCCTCGCGATCCCGCCGGGCGTCGGCACGCGAGGCCTCCGCCTGCTTGCATCGAGCCCGTGCTCG
>Ga0137388_10000513_pt1 | contig 21857 bp, 19 predicted proteins | sample 15con2h14AmetaG_FD_104644 | JGI IMG/M metagenome (GOLD analysis project Ga0137388, IMG submission 104644) | Vadose zone soil microbial communities from Angelo Coast Range Reserve, California, USA - 15con2h1.4A metaG | ecosystem: Environmental > Terrestrial > Soil > Vadose zone > Saprolite...
ACCATGTTCAGATCGTTCCATCCGTCATAGGCCCACAGCGCCGCCACCAGCGCCGCCATGAACCCGGCAATCCCCCCCTTCGCACCCAGATATATCCCGCTGAAGTGACTCCAACCTCCGCCGGCCGCCCTTCCTCCTCCGAAGCACACCACCACAATCCCCAGAATGATCGCAATCTTGAGCAGCGTGAACACCAGCTGAAACTCTCCCGCCTTCTTCACTCCGATGTAATTCAGAACCGAAATGAAGACCGCCGCTGCAATCGCGACGAGCTGTCCCCACGTGATCGCGAAAGGCGTCGAAATAACATTCGCCGAGAAAAACGAGAACACCTCAAACGTTCCCAAGATTCGCACCAGCCCCATGACCACGGTTGCCACCGACGCCGGCTTGGCAATGACGAACCACGTCCACGCATAAAGAAATCCGCTGAGCGGTCCATACGCATCGCGCACATAAACGTACTCACCACCCGCCTGAGGCCGCATCGCGCCCAGCTCCGCATAGGTAAGCGCCCCGAAAAACGACAACAGCCCGCCCACCAGCCACGCCAGGTACACCAACTTGGCCGAGCCCACCGCCTGCATCATTTCCGAGGGAACCAGAAAAATTCCGCTGCCGATGATCGTCCCGACCACGACCGCGGCGGCGTGACTCACGCCCAAGTCGCGAGAGAGTTCTGGTCGCGAAGCATCGAGTGGAACTGAAGTTGTCATGATTCTCGCGTGAAAAAGTCCGCTGCAGTATACGACAGCGTGTGGTCCCGACCGGGAACCAGGCTGTCCACCCAATTTTTCACAGGCCAGCCTCGCGCTTGAAAATAGTTGCGGTAGTGAATGCCCTTGCAGCTCGAAGAAGATTCGAAGTCTTGCTTGTCATCCTGAGCGAAGCGAGGAACCTATGCAATTGCCGGCCGCTTCGCGGGTGTTGACCGGGAGAAGGTTGCTTGCGCGAAGCATCTAGGAGTGGAAGGTTGTACAAGTACCTGAAGTTTCGGCCCGTGGTGGAATGGTGGCCCTCCGCATGGGCACGGCGCTGCAGGCAGCAACAGGAAAGCAGCGAGAGAATAAAGTCTGCGATCCCTTTCAAGGCCGCAGCATGCAGCGAGCGCAAGAGGGAAGAAAGCGATTGCTCCGCTCGCACCTCAAACTGGGAGCTTTGCCCCGCGCCCTCGAAAAAAGGCACTGGCCGTCCATCCGGCGGAAAATGTCACGCACGTCCCAATCGTGACCCACCACGTGTACGGCACGTGAGTCCACCGCCACAAATACAGTTCGATGGCGAATCCAAACAGCATGCCCACCATCGCTCCTGCCTGATTCGCCCGCCGCGTCAGCACGCCCAGCAGAAACACGCCGAGCAGCGCTCCGTAAGCCACCGACGCGATCTGCAATCCAACTTCGACCACTCTGCCAACTTTGTGCAACGACAAGACCGCCAGCCCAAATAGCAGCAGTGCCCAGAAGAACGTCGACAATCTGGAGAGCCGCATTCGCGTCCGGTCATCGGACTGCGGACGCAGCCGCACATAGAAATCCATGATCGAGCTCGACGACAGCGAATTAAGAGCCGCGCTCAGATTCGACATCGCCGCCGCGAGAATGGCCGCGATCAGCAATCCCGAAATTCCGTGCGGCATCTGCGTAACAATAAACGTCGGATAAATCCGGTCCGGCTTGCCAAACACCGACGACGGCACGCGATAGAACGCCCACAGCATCACGCCCACGACCAGGAATAACGAAAACTGAAACAGGATAGCGACCCCGCTCGAAAGCAGCGCCGTCACCGACTGCTTCTGATTTCGTGCCGCCAGCAGCCGCTGCACAATTAACTGATCGGTCCCATGGCTCGCAGTAGTCAAGAACGTCCCACCGATCACGCCCGCCCAAAATGTGTAGGGAATCCAAAAGCTCGTGCGGAAATCGAAAACCTGCAGCTTGCCCGCGCTGGCCGCAGCGGTGTGAATTGCCGCCCATCCTCCCGGCACCAGATGCAAAATCGTTGCCAGCCCCACCAGCGTCCCACCCACGTAGATCCCCGTCTGCACCACGTCAGTCCAGATCACCGCCGCCAGCCCACCCTCGAACGTATAGATCAGCGTTAATGCCGTGATAATCGCAATCGACGCCACCTCGCCAGTTCCCAGCGCAATCGAGACCACAATCGACACGGCATAAACCCGCACGCCCTCCGCCGCCGCCCGCGTCAGCAGAAACAGTCCTGCCGTCAAAGACCGCAGCCCCCGTCCAAAGCGCCGCTCAATCAACTCATAGGCTGTATAGAGATCCCCGCGAAAGTAGTGCGGCAGCAGCACAAAGCTGATCACCACCCGCCCAACGACATATCCCATCACCAGTTGCAGAAAAGTAAAGTTCGTATCGTAAGCAATTCCCGGCACACTAATGATCGTCAGCGTGCTGGTTTCAGCAGCCACAATGGAAAGCGCAATTGCCCACCACGGAATTTCGCGCCCCGCGAGAAAGTAGTCGCGCATCGAGCGCTGCTTCTTGCGGAATCGCAACCCAAACAATGTGATCCCCGCCAGGTAAAGCGCAACAATCGCAAAATCGATCCGGTTCAGGGCCATGCAGGACAATTATCGGGGCAACTGAGTGTTCAGGCGAGTGAGACTCTATAGTCCCCACTTCGCAGCCGAAGCCGTAACTCGTAGCGCCGGCATCTTGCCGGCTGTCCCGAGGGCGTCTCGCCCTCGGCCCGGCGGGGCGGGGACGCCCGCCGGACAGCCGCTGAGACGGCGGCGCTACTGTCGAGGCACGAGGCCGCGTGCGTGACACAGACGACGGCGTCAGGAGCTGACAACCGGCAACTGGCAACTGCTCTGTGTTAGAACTAACCCGTGACCTACTATCTCGGCATCGACGGCGGCGGCAGCAAGACCACCTGCGCCGTCGGCGACGACTCGACAACGCTGGCCACCTCAACCACCGGCCCCAGCAACGTAGTCCGAGTCGGGGAGGAGCAAGCCCGCGAATCACTGCACCTCGGTGTGCGCCAGGCGTGTGCCGCCGCCGGTATCACGCCCGCCCAAGTCGCGCAGACCTGCATCGGAGCTGCTGGGGCCGCCCGCCCCCAGATCGCGGGCATCGTTCGCCGCGCTCTGGCGGAAATCCTTTCGCCGCCTATCGAGGTAGTCGGCGATCTGCACATTGCTCTGGAAGCCGCCTTTGACGCTGGGCCGGGAGTGATCGTCAATGCCGGCACCGGTTCGTTTGCCTATGGCCGCGATGCGCAAGGAAACACGGGACGCGTCGGGGGCTGGGGCTTCGCCATCTCCGACGAAGGCTCCGCTCACTGGATCGGCCGCTCCGCCATCACCGCCACTCTCCGCGCCGCAGACGAGCAGGGAACTCGCGATCAGTCCCTCGCTGAGAATTCATCTCAGCTATCCCGCGCGTTGATGAATGCCTGGACCCTGGACTCGCCGAATGATCTTGCCGCGGCCGGAAATTCAACACCCCCACCTGATTTCGCGGCGTTGTTCCCCGCAGTCCTCGCCTCCGCCGACGCAGGCGATGAGTTGGCTCAGACAGTTCTCACCCGAGCGGGAATTGAACTGGCTCGGCTAGCTGACATCGCAATTCGCCGCCTGTTCCCCGATGCAGCTTCGCCGTCAGAGGCAAGCGGACCAGCATCCGCCGCCACGGACGCCCCCGTCCCCCTGGCCATGGCCGGAGGCGTCTTTCGTCATGCCTCCGTAGTGCGACAGGTTTTTTACAATGAAATCGTCAAGCTGCAAGCGCGAGCGAAGCTGAACCCGCTGGTGGTCGATCCCGTCGAAGGCGCCCTGCGCTTAGCCCGCAAGCCGCCACGACTCGCGTAGGGGCGCAGCCATTCGTCCGCACCCGAACGAGTGCGTCCGGGGGCTACGTGGATCGCAAGGGTGAAGACAGCCGCCAGCCGTGACGGCACAATCAGCTCCAAAGAGCCATATGAATTCGGAAAGATCCCAGACCGCAGTCGATTCCCCCGAAGCCCTTGCCCAATCGACTACGGCCGCGGCTTCCGATAACCAGCAAGGGACTTCCAATCCCAGCCTCACCGAAGACCTCGCCCTGGCTCTATTGAACCGCCGAGACCTCTTATCCGAAGACGTCGAGAATCTCGCCAAGAACGCCGCCGTTAAAAAATCCCGCAAAGTCCGCTTCGCTATGGCCGCGCATCCCCGCGCTCCGCGCCACATCTCGCTGAAACTGGTCCGTGAGTTCTACAACTTCGATCTGATGCGGTACGCCCTCACTCCCGGAGTCGCCGCCGATCTGAAACGCGCCGCCGACGAACTACTAGTATCCCGCCTCGCTTCCATCACCCTCGGCGAACGCATCTCGCTCGCCCGCCGAGGTTCCGAAAGCGTCGCCGCCGCGCTCTTGCTCGACAAAGAATCGCGCGTCTGGCAAACCGCGCTGGAAAATGGGCGTCTCACCGAAGCCGCCGTGGTCAGAGCCCTGCTCCGTCCCAATGCCAGCGCAGGCCTGGTAAGAGCCGTTTGCCATCACACGAAATGGTCGCCGCGCCACGAAATCCGAATGGCCCTGCTGCGAAACGCAAAGACGCCCCTGGCCCGCGCCCTGGAATTTGCCCGCACCCTGCCGCCGCCGCAGTTGCGCGACATTCTCCACACCTCGCACTTGCCAGAAAAAGTGAAACTCTACCTCCGCAAAGATTTGAAGTCGTAGCGCCGGCGTCCTGCCGGCTGTCGCGAGAGCCTGCCCTGAGCCCGTCGAAGGGGCGTCTCGCCCTCGGCCCCAAAAGACCGAATTGAAATCGCCGATTTCCGTGTTGCTGCCGGCGCGGCGGGCGGGACGCCCGCCGGGACGGCGGCGCTACAGTCCATTCATTCGCAGCCCGGTTTAAGTGGAAGCCGGCGTCCTACCTCCCGCCCCCAACGGGAAGTATCGCGCCAGTCACATAAGAAGCCGCCGGCGAAAGGAGCCACACCACCGCCTCCGCAACTTCCTCGGGCCTCCCAGCCCGACCCATCGGAATCGTTCCCATCAACCGCTGCAAGCGCTGCGGTTCTCCGTTATCCGCATGAATTTCAGTATCGATCAGGCCCGGAGCGACCGCATTCACGCGAATGCCTTCGGTTGCAACCTCACGCGCCAGTCCGAGAGTGAACGTGTCGATGGCCCCTTTCGACGCCGCGTAGTGTACCCACTCGCCCGCCGAACCGTACTGCACCGCCCGCGACGAGATATTCACGATCGCCCCGCCCGAACCGCCATGACGGGTAGACATTCGCCGCACCGCCTCCCGCGCGCACAAGAATGAGCCAGTCACGTTCACCGCCATGACCTCCGCAAGCGCCTTCGCACTCACCGAGTCAACGCGCGCAAAGCCGCCAGTAATGCCCGCGTTATTCACCAAGCCTTTGATCGGACCCAATTCGCGTTCGGCAGTTTCAAAGAGCCGCAAAACATCGTCTTCGCGACCGACATCTCCCTGGATCGCAATCGCCCGCCCACCAGACGAAGCAATCGCGCGCACGACCTGCTGAGCCCGCTCTTCGCTGCGCGCGAAATTCACCGCAACGGCAAACCCGCATTCTCCCGCGCGTCTCGCCACCGCAGCGCCAATCCCCCGCGCCGCCCCAGTGACGACAAGCGTGCTCGCTTCGTTGGTCTTGGACATACAATTGGCTGCAGAAAAACGAAGGGTAGTAGTGCAACTTGAAGCAAATTTATCGAGCCGGCGTCAGCCTGAGCGCAGCCGTTCTTCAGGCGGAGCGAAGAGCCTGCCCTGAACTTGCCGAAGGGATCCGGCGTGCATCGCCATCGCCCCCAACGCATTAACGGCCACTCACGCCTTCACCGCCTCCCGCTTCCCATGCATCAACTGCACCACCGCCTCATAAAGCTTCTTGCGCATCTCATGCCGTTCGTACGCCCGCGTAATGTAGCGGATCTGCACCTCCACACCATCCCCCGAGGGCATCACATTCAGCGCGGGCGCGGCCGAAAATGCCTGCACGCGGTACCGGTTCGTGGTGTGCTGCCATTCCTCCTCCGCCTTTTGCGCGCTGGCTTCCGTTTCCTTCGTCACCAGCTTCTGAATCCCCTCAATCACCGCATAAGGATCCAAACTCGCCGGAATCGTGACTCTTAGCTCGTCCCACATCCACTGCCCCGAAGTGGTGAAGTTGAAGAAGTGTCCCTCAATGGCGAAGCTGTTCATGAACGAAACCTTTCGCCCGGTAGGATGTCCCGCATCCGTCCAGTTGCCGGTTTCGAGCAGAACCGTTTTCAGCAGCCCGATCTCCACCACCTCGCCGCCCACGCCATTGATCTCGACCCAGTCGCCCACGCGTATGCCGTTGCGCCCCATCAGCAAGAACCATCCCAGGAACGCCATGATGAAATCCTTCATCGCCACGGTCAGTCCCGCGCCGGCCAGCCCGAGAATGGTTGTGGTCTGGTCGGGCAGTCCGAAGATAAGAAGCAGGATTGCGATCGCGCCCACCGCCTGTGCGGAAAACTTGAGCACCGCGCGCAGCGTCTCTGCCCTCTTGTTCTCCGTTTTGAGGTCGCGGGTGAAGCGCTCAATCAGGCGATTCGCGAGATACACCAGCATCACGACCAGCAGGATCCACAACACCACTTCGATCAAGTTGTGCAACGCCGCCCGCTGCCGGACGTCGACCAGGCCAATCCATCTCGCATAGATATCATTGAGTTTCTGCTCGTCGTGGATGCGTTTCCCCAGATCAGCCAGATTCTTCTCGTCCAACTGGTGGTGCTTGAGCGCGCCCAGCGCCGACTGCGCTGCCGCCTTCGAGTCTTCGCGGCTCGACGACTTGCTGTTCTGCGCGAATCCTTTGGCCTGCTGCTTGGCAGACTGCCGGCTCTCGTTTTCCTGTTGGGTCTCGGTAGTCAGGGCGCTGTGCTGCTGCTTCAGGCTTTCCTGTTCGGCCGCAGACTCCTGCTGTGCCTCCTCAAGCTTCGCTTTTTTCTCGCGCAATGCCTTCCAGGCACGTAATACCGACAGCAGGGTATGTGCCTGGTAATAGCCCTCGACCGGATTCGCCCCCGCGACCGCGTTCGTCGCCAAGTGAGCTTCCTCGTCGTCGTGTTCCTGCTTCAGCCGCTGTACTTCAGCCTGCGGGTCGCCTCCCGCCTGCTCCAGCGCTTGCGCGGCGTCGTCCCGCTCGTCCTCATCAAGCTCCAGTTGGGCCTGGGCCACATCGAGCTGGTCCTGCAGATTTTCCTTCTGTGACTCCGGCGCCGCCGCCAGCTTTCGCTTCAACTGGTTGACGTTATCCTGATCTTCCTGGAGCGCTCGCTGCGCCTGATCTTTTTTATCCGCCAGTTGCTTCAGCGCGGGTGTGAGTGGTGGAGGATTCTCCTGCGCGGCGCGGAAGGCATCGAAGAAGGCCAGGTCGACTTCATGGTCCGCAACCTTCTCGGCCTGGTGCGCCAGATCTTTTTCTTCCTGGGTATAGGCCAGAGTCCCAAGCCGGCGCGCCGTCTGCAGTGGACGCTGGTTCACCAGGACATGCTGTGCTACACGGCGGTTGTCATTGGGCGTCGGCTGAGCGCCCGGTGGCGCGGCGACCTCCTCGCTGGTGCCGCGACGCTTCTGCGTCCACACCATTCCCACGATGGCCGCAGCCAGCAGCAGCAGCAACACAAACGCGGTAATCCAGTGCCGAATTTTCATGGAAACTCAGTCACTTGCAGCTTGCGGTGTGACAGTTTAGGGTGCGTCTGCGATTCCTCGGGTTGCAATGGAGCATGCGATTCATCGTGGAGGAACAGCAATGTGCGATTCATGGATGGAAGCCGCTAGTTTAGCAGAGCGCGGCGAGCCAAATTAACCACAGAGGACACTGATGAAGGCAGAGAGACTCGGGGAATTGTCTCCTCTGTGCTCTCTGTGTTCTCTGTGGTTCGCTCTTTTTGCTGCGGAGTTAGAATAGTCCGAGTTTCGGGAGGCTGTATGAACACAAGAAGACTTCTGGCCGTCGGTTTTGGCACCCTTGTGCTGGCGATGGTGGCCCTTTCCAATCTGTGCTCCGTCGCATCTCCTCCGAAAGACAGCGCCGAAATGCTGAAACAACTCGAAGCCGAGTTCATGAAGGCAGCAGCCGAGAAAGGCTCGCAAGGATACATGTCCTACTACGCCGACGACGCAGTCGAACTCCCAAACGGGGCACGCATTCTTCAGGGAAAGGAAAACATCGCCAAGACCATGGGCTTCCTCGACAACAAGGACAACCACTTGACCTGGGCTCCCGTCGGCGCCGACATCTCTGCCTCAGGCGATCCTTGGCTACACCTACGGCAACTATGAGTTCCGCGCCAGGGACAAAGACGGCAAGGCGATCATCGACCACGGCAAGTACACCAGCATCTGGAAGAAGCAGAAGGATGGCAAGTGGAAGGTTGTCCTGGACATGGGGAACGCTACCGAAGAGGCTGCGAAGTAAGGCCTCACTGCCTCCATCGTGGCAGGCACGACGTGGAATCAATAGGTTAGCGGACCTCTAATTCTGCCCGACGAAGAATCAACAACTTAGCAACCACGGATTTCATCATGAATATCTAATAGCTATATTTAAACGCTAGATATGCTCCGGGGCTGCTACACGCGTTCAGGACCGGAGGTATGGTTTTGGTGCTTCGGGAGTGCTATCGTCGATCCTGGAGCTTCCTAACGCTGGCAAACGGCATTTCCAGCCCCGGCGCCGAGAGCGTTTCGCGTCGATAGGAACTGCGCCAGCACCTTACTCCCAAAGCTAACTCCAATGAATTCAATAAGGCTGCAACAGCTTATCCAGTAGAATCAACTATTTCCGAAAGTGATTGCGGATCGCGTCAGCCTGCACCCGGGTTACGACCGCCGACAGCGCCGCCGGGTCCGCCTGCTTGACGGCCTGAACGCTGCCGAAGTGTTCGAGCAGTCGGCGCGTCGTGCTCGTGCCCACACCAGGAATCTCCAGCAGTTCGGTGGCGCGATCGCGCATCTGCCGGCGTTTGCGATGAAACGTCAGGGCGAATCGATGGGCCTCATCCCGAATCAGCTGAATCAGATGCAGCACCGGAGAGTGATGATCGAGCGCGATCGGATCCTTCTCCTGCCCGTAGACGTAGAGAATCTCTTCGCGCTTGGCGATGGCGGCCAGCGGCTGATTGTTGATCTCGAGTGACTCCAATGCCTCGGCCGCAGCGTGCAGTTGCCCCAGGCCTCCGTCAATGAGCACCAGGCTGGGCATTGGCTTCTCTTCCTGCTGCAATCGCTTGTAGCGGCGCGTGACCACCTCGCGCATCGATGCGAAATCGTCCACGCCCTCAACCGTGCGGATGATGAATTTGCGATAGTCGGACTTCTTCATCCGCCCCTCTTCCCACACCACCATGGAGGCCACTGTTTCCGCGCCTTGTATGTGCGAAATATCAAAGCATTCAATGCGCTTGGGAAGTTCGGGCAGGCTGAGAACTTCTTGCAACTCTTCCTGAGTCTTCCGCGCATTCGGTTTGAGCACGCGAAAGCGCTGATCGTAAGACTGCTTCGCGTTGTTGCCCGCAAGATCGATGAGCGACCGTTTGTCCCCACGCAGGGGGATGAGAATATGCACTCGTGCGGGGCGGACACTCTTGTCCGCCTCCTGCTCAGAGAGCAAGTCCTCAAGAGCTTCCCGGTCCTCGAAATCAACGGGAACGTAAAGGTTCCGCGGCACATAGGGCTGTCCGATGTAAAGCTGCTTAAGCAGAGCAGAGAAGAACTCGCCGGGATGAAAACCGGGTCCCACGATTGCTTTGTCATCCTGAGGCCCGCGCTCTTTGCGGGCGGAAGGACCTATGGACTCGTCGCGGACATCGGTGCTGCCGGCGGACTGCATAGGTCCTTCCCCTTCGCGATGCTCAGGGTCAGGATGACAAACGGTTATGGAGGGTGAAATCGAAGCAGCTTCGGGGCCTAACTCCGGCAGGTCTTCCCAGAAGAATTCCCGCCGATCGACCATCTTGCCGCCGCGCATGTGAAACAGATTTACCGCCAGCATGCCGTTCTCGTAGTGATAGCCGAAGACGTCCGCATCATCGCCTTCGGCGGCGGCGATGCGCTGGCGCTCCTGTAGTTGCTCAACTGTCGAAATCAAGTCACGGTAGCGGGCGGCGCGCTCGTACTCCTGCGCGGTGGCCGCCTGCTCCATGCGGGCCTGTAACGAGCGAGTCAGGTCGGTGGGACGGCCTTCGAGAAACAGTTTCACGTCGCGGACGGCTTCCTGGTATGCCTCGGGCGTGGTCAACTCCATCACGCACGGACCCAGGCAGCGCTTGATGTAGTACTGCAGGCACGGGCGCGGATGGAAGCGCGTCAAATCCACTTTGCACGATGGAATCAGAAAGTTGCGGTGAATCAGATCGACGATTCGGTACGCCAGGTTGGCAGGGAAGTAGGGGCCGTAGTACGCGCTGCCGTCCTTGCGCAGGCGGCGCGTGACGTAGACTCGCGGCCAACGCTCCCCCAGCGTTAGCTTCACGTACGGATACGTCTTGTCGTCGCGCAGCAGAATGTTGAAGCGCGGCTTGCGCTGCTTGATCAGATTGTTCTCTAGCGCGAGCGCCTCTTTGTTGTTGGCGACGACGATGTAGTCGACGTCGACCGCCTCGCGCACCAGCGTTCCGGTCTTGGCGTCCTCCCAGCGAGCTTCGTGGAAATAGCTCGCTACCCGGCTTCGCAGGTTCTTCGCCTTGCCCACGTAGATGACCTCGCCCTCGGCGTTCTTGTAGAGATACACGCCGGGCTCGGTGGGAATGGTGCGGATTTTTGCGGGTAAGTCCATGGCGCGAGGAACGTGCTTATTCTATTGGATGGGAGGTGTGTGCGTTGTGTTACAAAAATGGCAGATGAGTCGCATTTTCGCCGCCCGGGCGGTTTTTTCCCGGAAGTCATTCCTGGCCGCGTGCCTGATTTTGAGCGCGGTTATGTGTGCTGGTCCGAAGTATGTGAGGGCACAAGCAATTACGCCGGTGCAATCGGATCAGACCCAGCAGCCGCAAATAACCAAGTCGCCGGAAGGAAAGAAGGAAGAGGCGGAACGGGCTGCGGCCCGATCACCCGCTCACCATTTCGACCGCGTCTTGATCATCGTGCTGGAAAACGTCGACTATGAGCGTGCGATCCAGGACAAGAACCTGGCGGCACTTGCACAGCGTGGCGCCAGTTTTGCTAATTTTCACGCGCTGTCTCATCCTTCGTACCCGAACTACCTGGCGATGGTTGCAGGTACCGACTTCGGGATACACCGCCGCGGGAGCTTTCTTGGCGACAAGCAGGTGAACTTTCCCAACGACGCCGCGCACAAGACGATTGCCGACCGACTGATCGCCTCAGGGCTCGATTTCAAACAATATGCGGAGGAAATGCCGGAAGGGACTTGCCCTTGGAATATCTCCGGAGAGCATGTGACTGACAAGAGAGGCAATTACGTACGGCGGCACGTGCCGTTCCTCAGCTTCCGCGAGGTGCAGGAAAAGTGGTGCGACCGCGTGATCCGCGTCGATTCGGGCAAGTCCGACAACTTTTTCGTGCAGGATGCGAAGAAGGGGCTGGTCGCCTATTCCCTTTACACTCCGAACATGAACCACGATGGACACGATACAACTGCCGCCGTGGCGGGAGCGTGGGTGAAGAAGTTCCTGGATGACAGCTTCCCGGAGAAATTACGCAAGGGGACGCTGGTAATCGTGACCTTTGACGAGTCCGGAGGCAATGAGGACAACCGCATCTACACCGTGTTTCTGGGCGATATGGTGAAAGAGGCAAACCAGCAGGATCCGAAGACGCTGGCCAAACGCTATAACCATTACAGCGTGCTGCGTACCATTGAAGACAACTTCGGACTGGAGCCGCTCACCGCGAATGACCGGGATGCGACGCCGATTACTGATATCTGGAAGTAAGGGGGGTCCACAGAGGGCACGAAGGTGGAGGGAGGAACTGTTGCGAGACATGGAGCATTTCGGTGGTGGCGCAGTTCACTTCTGAATGCGGTGGCGATCCGCGCCAGATCCCTTCGGCAAGCTCAGGGCAGGCTCTTCGCTCCGCCTGAAGAACGGCTGCGCTCAGGATGACGCCTTCAAGAACGGATGCTGGCGGCGAGCCCATTGTGTTACAATTATGGTGCATGAGTCATACACTCACGATTCGTCTTACAGATGAGCTTCTCGACTGGCTGAAGGAAACCTCGCGGCGCACAGGTGTGCCCATGGGCCGACTAATCCGCGAGCAACTGGAGGCGGCTAAGTCGAACGGAGGGAAGCAGCCATTCCTGCGTTATGCAGGAGCGATCGACGGGCTTCCCTCAGATCTGTCTTCGCGCAAGGGTTTTTCGCGCAAATGAAGGGCATTGCCGATACCGGCTTCGTGGTTGCCTTCATTAGTCGACGGGATGTCCATCATGAATGGGCCCTCGACATCGCGAGACGAACTACGGAACCTCTGATCACCTGCGAACCAGTCCTCGCGGAGTCTGCGTTTCACCTACAGTCAAGCGCTTCCGTGATTGCTCTACTGCAACATGGCATGTTGCGGCTCGCCTTCGATTGCAGCCAGAATCTCGAGCAACTGCAAGCACTGGAGCAACGCTATGCCGACCGCAAGCCGGACTTGGCCGATCTCTGTCTGATCCGCATGAGCGAACTCTATCCTCGCCACACGGTTATTACGGTCGACGAAAGTGATTTCCGGGTCTATCGGCGGAACAAACGGGAGGCAATTCCGCTGCTCTGCCCGCCGCGAGCGAACTGATTGGTTGCATGCGATATTTGAATCCGACTGTATAAATTTTCCACCCCTGGTGTGGGCTTTGCGTTGCTACGGCCGGTCTGCACTTCTTTGCATGATGCCTTGTATCCCCGCAAGCTATTGAAAACGTGTACACTTATATCCGTAATTTCCTGTATAGGAAACTGGCCCGTGCCGTGCAAAAGTAACGCCGGGACTCAATTGGAATCACTTCCCAGGGCCTCAAATTCAAGGACTGCTGTGCGCGCCAAGACGCGCGATGAACGAGATCGAAATTTAAGGAGCTCCATATGACCCGCACTTCGTTAGTGATTTGCCTGGCAGCCAGCATGGCCGCGACAGTCGGCTGCTCCAGTAAGAACTACGTAAAGCAACAAACCACGCCGCTGATCAACAAGACCAATGAGCTCGACGATCTGACGGCCAAGAATAACCGCGACATCAAGGACGGCGACGCCCGGGCGCTGGCCGGCATCCAGGCCGGAAACGCGAAGACGACTGAAGTTGACCAGAAGGCTCAGACCGCTGGACAGAACGCTGCCTCGGCACAGCAGATGGCCGACGCCGCCAACAACCGCGTGGGCCTGCTGACCAATACTGTCGCCAACCTCGACAACTATCGTCCCGTAGCCGAGACTTCGGTGAAGTTTGGGTTCAACAAAGACAATCTGACCCCGAAGGCCAAAGAGGCCCTCGATCAGCTGGCGGGAACTATTTCGAGCACCAAGGGATACATCATCACGCTCGAAGGCGGCACGGACTCGGTCGGACCGGCGGACTACAACTATGACCTGAGCCAGCGCCGCGCCAATGCCGTGATCCAGTACCTGGCGTCGAAGTACCAGGTGCCGGCGCACAAGATTTATGTGATTGGACTGGGCAAGGACAAGCCGGTGGAGACGAACAAGACCTCCACAGGCCGCGCCGACAACCGCCGCGTGGACGTTCGCCTGATGACCAACAAGCAGGGTGAGAACGGACAGCCGGCACCGACGCCCGCGGCGGGAAACAATCCGTCGTCGATGTAAGAAATTGTGGGCCGGAGATCCCGCGCTCCGCTCGGGATTTCGGCGCGCGGCTCAGACGCCGCGCAAGCGCCTCAAGTTTACCCTCCTCCCCGGAGGACTTCGCCAACCAGGCCGCTCGAACCTCCCCCTGAGCGGCCTGCTTTTTTAGCTGCTAGCTGCTAGCTCCTAAGCTGCTAGCTTTCAGACTCCGATTGTTTCTAGTAGGATTTCGGGCATGCCTATGCCTTCTTTTTCCCGGCGTTCGTTCCTTGCAATGTCCGCGATGCTGCCGTGGGTTTTTCGCAGTGCTGCATTCTCGGCCTCATCCGGCTCGATTCCTGTTGGGCTTGAGCTTTACTCTGTCCGCGATGCGCTGAAGAAGGATCCTGAGGGCACGGTGCGTGCGGTGGCTCAGATGGGGTACCAGGGTGTGGAGTTCTATGGACCCTACTTCGAGTGGACCGAGGCTCAGACCAAGCAGATGCGCAAGCTGCTGGATGACCTGGGCATCCGCTGCTTCTCCACGCATAACGACGAGGCCAATCTGAACGCGAAGAACATCGAGCGCGCCCGCGACCTCAATCTGATTCTGGGCAGCAAGTATGTGGTGCAGGCCTGGAGTGATCCCAAGCCGTCGCTCGATGGCTGGAAGGCGGTTGCCGACAACTTGAACGCTGCGGCCGAGAAGCTGGAGCCTGCGGGATTGAAGGTGGGATATCACAATCATCAGGCCGAGTGGGCCGCCATGGGAGGGCAGCGTCCGATCGAGGTTCTGGCGAAGAATACGAAACCATCCGTGATGTTGCAGCTGGACGTTGGCACGTGCCTGGAGGCAGGCGCCGATCCGGTGGCGTGGATTCGAGCCAATCCCGGGCGGATTCGGTCGATTCATTGCAAGGACTGGTCGCCGGATCCTGAGAAGGGTTACAAGGTGCTGTTTGGCGAAGGCAAAGCCGACTGGAGCGGAATTTTTCAAGCCGCGGAAAGCGTTGGCGGCGTCGAGTACTACCTCATCGAACAAGAGGGCAGCCGCTTTTCGGAACTGGAGACTGTGCGCAAATGCCTGCAGGCGTTCCGCGCGAAGCGCGCGAGGCGATAGAATAGAGTCATGTCACGTGTATCAGTTGTTTGTTTGCTGCTGGGGTTAAGCGCCGGGCTGTGGGCGCAGCAGCAAGGATCAAGTTCGTCGAACCAAAGCTCGTCCAATCAGAGCCCAACGGATTCATCGCCAACAAAAGCTGGGGGGCCGGAGTCTTCTGGAAAAACTTCCGGCACCAAACCTGCCAAGCCGCAAGCTCCGAACCTCGCGCCGCCCAGGTCCGATCGCGTGGATGCCGGTGCTTTGGGCGATGAGACCGGCGAGAGCTCGAGCAAGGACACGCAGATTGATTTGAGTCCGCCGGCGGACGATGTGCGGTCGCATCCGCAGAGTTCGGAGGCGGTCGCGGATGCTGAGGCTGAGGTGTCGGGCGGAACCAGCGTGGGCGAGTTTCATATCTGGGATCCGCACAAGGCGGCGAAGAGCGTGGAGGTCGGGGATTTTTACTTCAAGCGCAAGAACTATCGCGCGGCCGAGGATCGATATCGCGAGGCGCTGCACTTTAAGGACAATGACGCGATCGCGACATTTCGCCTGGCGGTGTGCCTGGAGAAGCTGGCGCGTCCCGATGACGCGCGGGCGGAATACGAAAGTTACTTGAGGATTCTTCCCCACGGGCCGCAGGCGGAAGAGGCGCAGAAGTCGATTGAGCGCCTGAAGAGTGCGGCAGCGAAATCCGAGGCAAAGTAGGGAAGATTAGATTCGCTCTGCCGGAGCCAAGCTCCGAAGCTGTTTCAATTCCACGCTCCATCACTGGTTGTCATCCTGATCCTCAGCGCAGCGAAGTGGAAGGACCTGTCCAGTCTGCCGGCAGCACCTATGGCCGCGACGAGTCCATAGGTCCCTTCGGCAAGCTCAGGGCAGGCTCTTCGGCCCGCAAAGAACACGGGCCTCAGGATGACAAAGTGATCGGTTGACTAAAACTGTGTTGTGGCGCCGGACCGGCGCCATCAAGTCCATTCACCGCTGGAGTCTTCGTTTGGTAAGCGCCCTCCTGGAGTCGTTTCCGTCCCCGATCATCTGCTCGTGATTTGCCTTGCTCTGTTCCGCTTCTCCAAGAACCAGGGTGGACGGCCACTTCGGGCCGGATTGGGTGAAGCCCTTGCGGCGGGCGGACTCCACGAGGGCGTCGAATGCGTCGATGCAGGCGTGGATCACTTGGGTGCGCAGTGCGCCTTCCATGCGTCCGCGAATAATCAGCATTGCGGACCCATGCATCAGGGACCACAGCGAGAGCATCAACCGGTTGTGATCTCGTGGAGTGCCTCCCCGGCGCTGGGCGAGACGCTCACGGAAAAGATTGAACGAGGGCCAGGGCTCGTGCAGGGAAGGGGGCTGGCCGACTCCATCGAAGAGCGCCTCGTAGGCGTGGGGATGCTCGAGCGCGAACTGGAGCTGGCGGCGGCACGCCTCGGGCAAGGTGCGAGTGCGGCGGAGGGCGGCGAAGAGTTCATTGCGGGTCTGGATGCGGAGCGCGCGAAGGATGTCGTCGCGATCGTGATAACGCTCGTAAACGGTGGGGGTGGTCGTACCCGCGGCTTTGGCCACGGCGCGCATGGTGAAGGCTTTCGGCCCGCCGCGGCTCAACAGCCGGGAAGCGGCCTCGAGAATGCGCTGTTCGAGTTCAGGATCAGGATGCCGGGGCACATAGCCTCCAGGACGGCGGGGATGTTACCTCATTCTTTGGACGCTGTTCAAGTAACGATGTATAATTAAAAACACAAGCAAAACTGAACGTCGCAGGCGAGTCCCGCCGGGGCCGTGAAATCATGCAGTCCTCCCCAAAAAGGCGGCCCCCGGGACAACCTGCGAAATTTGTAGAACGAGGAGCAGTGGATGTCTTCCGATGCTATCGAGAAACAGGCCTTGGTTGGGCGTCTGGTGGCTGATCTCCGAACCGCCAAAGTAGAGTTGCTGAGCGCGCAGTGCGCTGCTGACCGTCTTCGTCTGCGCTATTCTCCTCAGGATCTTAATCTCTCTCGGCGAGCGCCAGACCCTGGAGCGAGCTATCGCTTCGGTGCATGCACTCAGCCGCTATTTTTCCCAGATTGAGGCCCATCTCCGGCAGGACGATCAAGGGCAGGAAGATCAAGAACGCAACCAGAACAAATAGAAACGCCATTCTTGTTACAACCACCCAGTAAGGTTCTGCCCGGAGCAAAACGTCAGATTATTTCTCCACGCGGAGAAACTCGCCTGTCGAGGCGTTCACCGCGACTCGAAGCTTGGGCCCGTAGATGACATGCCAGACTAGTTCGTTGCTGTTGTGGTTCCAGTCGCAGACATAGGTGACGGGAGTGTCGGGAGCCTTCTCCAGCACTTTATCGCCACCATGTTTCTGAGCGGTGGCGAAGGCCTGATCGGAATCGACTTTCAGAAAAAGACTATCAAAGATCTGGGTTGAGGCGTTGGCCGGACTGTAGGAGTCCTCAGTACCCGGATTCACTCCGCGCGGTGGGGCGTCGGAAGCGATGCTGCCGGACCATACCCAGGGCTTGGTGGCGCGCATCGAAGGAGAGCCGAAGCTGGCACGCCACAGCGCCGTTTTACCATCGTGTCCGTTGGCGTCCGCGGTGATGTAGGATTCGATGCGATAGGGTTGAGCGTCGCGGGCCCAGCCGCGCGCGGCTATAAACATTTTCTGAAAGGCGATGCGCCCGGTGAGGAGTTCGGTCTTGGGTTCCTCTTTCGGAGGCGGGGCCGGCTTGTTGCTCTCGGAAGAACAGCCCGCGAGCGAGGCAAGCAGCGCGGCCGCGAGGAACGTAGTTGCTAGCTTTTTCGACACAGGACACGGCTGATCCGGCGCGGTGCCGGCTACGGTGTGGACAAGGATCCTCTTCTTCATGGGTCCTTCCTGATATAACTTTGGATGATTTGCGATGTCGCGCAACATTCTACCCGAAGAGGCGGGAAAGATGAGTAACACATCATGGACACCCACCTGGGCAAGTTAGAGCAAGCCCTGAACGGCGCGATCGCGGGGATGTCGGCGGAGGAGATGACGTGGCATCCGGCGGGCAAGTGGTGCGTAGGCGAAGTGCTCGAGCACCTGTATCTAACCTATACCGGCACCGTCAAAGGATTTGAACGAGTCACACAGGGCGGGAAATCGTTAGGTACCCGGTCGACTGTTTCCCAGCGCTGGCGGGCCTGGATCGTGGTGGGGCTGGGCTATCTTCCCGAGGGGCGAAAGGCGCCGGCGGTGGCGCAGCCTCGTGGCCTGCCGCCGGAGCAGGTGTTGTCGGGGATTATTCCGGCCATCGTCCGGCTGGACGAGATCATTGCGCATTGCGAGAGGGCTATGGGCCCGGGGAAGAAGCTGCTGGATCATCCGATCCTAGGGCCGCTGACGGCGAAGCAGTGGCGGAAGTTTCACCTGGTGCATGGGCTGCATCATGTGAAGCAGATTCGGCGGCTGCGGTCGGAAAGAGTTGCGAACAGCTGAGCGCTGGAAAAGAGATAAAGAGATTATGTGGGATAGCCGCCCCCGGCTGTCCGGGCGAGCAAAGCTCGCCTGATCTCAGCATAATTCAGGAATCAGAAAGCAGCCGAGCGTCGCTCGGCATGGACAGCCGAGGGCGGCTGTCCCCACATGAACCTGGGCGCTCGCCGCTGCTACGGTTCACGCATGCTGGCGGGAACTCCGGCCTTGCGAGCTTCCTCCTCGAGGTCTTCGAGCTTCTGCTTGGCATCTTCGAGGGCCTTCTGCTTGTCGGCGATCTGCTCCTTGTATTGCGCGTCCTGCTTGTCCCAGTTACCGGAGTTGCGCAGGCGATTGCCGGCATCGGCATAGAAGGCGGCGGCGCGGATCTGATATTCGCGCTGGAAGACATCGAGTTCGCGCTGCAGCAGATCGATCTGATCTTTTTGCGCCGTAATCTTCTGCTGCCACTCTTTAAGCTTTGCCTGACGCGCGGCTTCTTCTTCCGCGGGTTTCGAACTCGTCGAAGGCGCTGGAGCTTTAGCTTCCGCCGCCGCTTTGGCTTCGCCCGAGGCTGGAGCGGTACCTGCCGGCCGAGATGCTTTGGCTGCTTCCTCACCCGGCTTTGCTTCGCCGGTATTCTGCGCGGGCGGCGGCGTGGGCGTGGCCGGGCCTACGATCGAAAGCTTGTCTTCGGTCGGCAGATTGTCGTTGTCGAAGACTTTCGGCTTCGCCTTGGGTTGCGTGTCTTTGCGAACTTGCCGCGCGTAGTCTCCGAGCGAAGAGCCTTGCGAAGTCTGGCTTGGGGGATTCGGCTGAGTCTGACTCTGCGCGCTGGCGCCAGGGGCCAGCAGTCCGAACGACAGCACCAGTCCGAATCCAGAGTATGCGATGCGTTTCATAGCTCCCATCCTTTTGTCCTCACCTTACTCGTTTGGGCCGGCAAGTTGCGGATTGCCAGCCTCGATTCTGTTAGCAGTGCGCGGACCTGGCCCGCGCCGCCGCGGTCTGCAGCGGACGCTTTTCCGTCAGAAATCCTCCGATGGTTCGATCCAGGCGCGCAGCTTCGGCGGCGATGTCGGCCGCGAGTTGCCGGGCGAAGTCAGGATCACGACTGCCAGCCAACTGCTGGGCATAGCCGGAAATCGTGGTCAGCGAAGTGCGCAGCTCCAGAGCCATCTCGGCGGAGATTTCTCCCTGCAACTGTTGCTGGCGGCGAATATTTTCAACGTCGCTCAGGTCGCTGATCAGGCAGGCGGCGCCGAGCAGGCTGCCATCCACCGCGGGAACCGGCGAAACTGTCAGCGAGATGTGACGCTGGTCGCCTGCGGGCGCGGTGTAGCCGGCTTCCAACTGGCGGCGATTGCTGCCTTCGCGCAGCACCGAGTGGACTTCTTCGGCCAGAGCAACATCGCGGAAAATATCTTCGGCGCTCATTCCCGACGGCGAAGCGAATCCGAGGATTTCCTTGGCCGCGGGATTGGACTGCTTGACCAGGCCGTTCAACCCGAATACCAGCACGCCGCAGGAGAGATTCGAAAGCACGGCCTGGCTGAAATTTTCCGTGGTGCGAGCGCGGCGTTGCTCCGTCTGGTTCTGTACCTGCAATTCATGCTTCTGCTGCTTGAGTTGCTGGATCACGGTGTTATAGAGATGCAGCGGCAAAGTTTCCAGGGAGGGCGTAGCCTCGGATGAGATCTCGGCGTCCTCGTGGATATTGCGGCGCAGAAGTCGCACGCAGACCAGCCCCAGAACGAAGGCAAAGCCGGCGCAGAACAGCACTACTGCCGCGCGCAGCACTATCGGATTGGCCAGCAGCTTCACCAGAGCCTCCCATACCAACGCAGGAAAGCGTTTCCAAAGAAAGCGGCCAACACGGCCATGCTGCCCAGAAAGACTCCGAACGGCATCTGGTAATAACGATAGACCATCTGCGCCGACTGCCATGCCCGGCGGCGGGCGGCTCGCGCATCGGCCAGACGGCGCGCGAAGCGATGGGTGCGCTTCAGCCAGACGATGAAAACGGTAGAGAGTCCAAACAGAGAGCCGACCAGCGAAGCGGCGAAGATCGTAAATACGGTGAGCTTGATGCCTAGAAACGCGCCCACCATCGCCATCAGCTTGACGTCGCCGAAGCCCATGCCTTCCACGTGGCGCCACCGCAGATAGATCGCTCCTGCGCCGTAGATGAATGCAGCGCCCACTGCCGCACCCAGCAGGGAATCAAGCAGAGACACCAGGCGCATCGAAATATCGCCGCTGAAAGGCAAGTTCAGGGCTGAGGGCAAAAACTGTGAGGCCAGATCGTTCACCGGAACAAGCAGGCTGAAGATGAGTCCCAGCGCGAGCCCGGGGATCGTGAGTTTGTCAGGCAGCAGTTTGGTTTCCGCGTCGGTAAAGATGAGGCCCAACAGGAGAAATCCGAAGACACAGTATTTGAGCGTGGCCAGCGTCATCCCGAAGTACGCGTAGCAGGCGACGAACAGAGCGCCGGTCAGCAACTCGATCAACAGGTAACGCGGAGAAATTGGGGCTTTGCAATTACGGCAACGGCCGCGCAGCAAGAGCCAGCTCAGGACAGGAAGATTGTCATAGAACGCGATCGGCTGCTTGCACTGCGGACACGCGGAACGTGGCGCCACGACGGACAAACCTAACGGCAGGCGGTAGATACACACGTTCAGAAAGCTGCCGAAGGCCAGCCCGAAGAGAAAAATCGCCGATGCGAAGAGTGGATCCAAAATGGTCTGTGCGCTCTCCCCGAGTCGTGGCGTTACCACGACTCTTGAGAACGCTCGTTTTCCTTGGTCTTGAGTGGATTATAAGTCGATCATGAGGGCGGGGACTAAGGTACTGAAGTCACTGTCCCAAGGGACGATGGGGGGCAAGGTGCTGATGGACGGAGACTTGCGTGGGCTCACAGCGGGAGGGAACGCGGTGACGATTTGTTCCCCGGACAATGCGTCGGATGAGAAATTCGTGCCGTCCCCTACGGGGACTCGGTTCCTGTTCTTCCGCTTACCCAGGACTTACGTCCTGGGCTATCACATGCCGCCCCTTCGGGGCTGGCATTTGCCGGCTTCGTTCTACCTCTTCACCCGGGGGACTCGGTGCTCTGAAGCTGGCGGTGACGAAGATCACAACTGGCTTTTACCTCGGAGCCCATTTTTTAGGGAAGAATGAAACGCAAGAGCTCGCCTTCCAGCGCGACGGCGGAGGGATCGTGCTTCGGGAGTGCGCCCTGCCAGGCCGTCCACGAACGGGGAACCATGCGGGTTTGCGGGGTGGGGTTTTCCAGCCAGCCATCGGGCGTCTCTTCGCGGAGAAATACCGAGAAAGACTGGTTACTTATGTCGGCTACCGACTTCCACTCCAGCAGCGTTGCCTCCAGTCCTTCGGTTAGGGATTCGCGGGGATCGAGGCAGAGAATCCAATCGCAGCGGGCGGACTGCAGATAGTGCCCGGGGGAGGCTTCCGCTTTGAACGCGAAGACATGCGCTCCGTATTCGCGGGCGATGCGGACGGTGGCATCGCGCGAGCCATGATCCACGATGATGATCTC
>Ga0137388_10000523_pt1 | contig 21685 bp, 24 predicted proteins | sample 15con2h14AmetaG_FD_104644 | JGI IMG/M metagenome (GOLD analysis project Ga0137388, IMG submission 104644) | Vadose zone soil microbial communities from Angelo Coast Range Reserve, California, USA - 15con2h1.4A metaG | ecosystem: Environmental > Terrestrial > Soil > Vadose zone > Saprolite...
TCGATGACATCGTGGACACCTCTTTCCACGGCATTCAAGCAGCCTCCCCTCAGGCTGCTCTTCCTCCGCTTAGGTGTCCACCATGTCTCCGGCCACCCGTCCACCATCTCCCCGGTACGTACACTCCTCCCGGCTTTCAGTTTCCGCCGCCACAGCCGTACACGCTAACCGTAAATCTTGGTCATCTGCCGGACGCCACTTACCACGTATCGTGGTCCTTTGTCGGTGGTCCTCCGCAAACGTTCTCGTCAACATTCACGCTCTCCGGAGGGAACTTGCCCGTTCCGGCCCCTCTTTTCTCACCAACGTTCACAGGTGCACTCGCGCTACTCCTTGCCAGCGTCGGTTTGGCCGTACTCCATCGAAGCACGGGCGCATAACTCGCTTGCGGCAGACGCGGTGCCGTTCGCTGGCCCGGCGCCTCCGCACCTCGTTTTTCTCCGAGAGCCTCGGTCAGCTATGGTAGCTCGTGAAGGCGCGCGCCGCTGGGCGCTGGATCCGCTACGCCGGCGCGGGGCGGCCGATGAGCTGCTCGACGCCGGCAACAATCTGCTCGGCCGCCAGCGCGGCCAGAAGCAATCCCATCACGCGCACGAGCACGTTCGATCCCGTCGAGCCGAGGACGCGGTGAATCGGCTGCGCCAGGAGAAGAGTGACCAGCGTGATCGCCAGGACGACCAGCAGCACCGCGCCGGTGAGCGCCTGCTGCGCAATCGACTGGCGGTGATTATCGGTCAGCAGCACCACCGCCAGGATCGATCCGGGGTTTGCAATGACCGGCAGCGCCAGAGGAAAGACGGCCACGTCGTGCCCCGGCTCAGCACCTCCGGCGGTCACCGTGCCAAACACCATCTGCAGACCGAAGAGGAAAAGGATGACGCCTCCGGCCAACTGAAACGAGACCAGCCGGACGCCGATCCCCGACAACAGCAATTGTCCAGCGATCAGAAATCCGATCAGAACCAGCCCGCCGTAGATGACGGCGCGCCGCGCGATCCGGGCCTTTTCGTGGTGCGAAACGGCGGAGGTGATGGGAACGAAAATCGCGAGCGTGCCGATCGGATCGATGGTCACCAGCAGCATCAGGAAGTCGCGAATGGCCTGTTGGATCACGCCGTGCGCCGCTCGCCCACCGCGTGCTGCTCTTGCAGCGCCGCGATGGTGTGCAGGCCCTCGCGCAGGGAGCGGATCCCTTCCACGCAGGCCGCGGCCGCGGACAGGGTCGTGATGCACGCGATGCCGTGCTGCAGCGCGGTGCGGCGGATGTAGGTGTCGTCGTAGAACGATTTGCGGCCCAGCGGCGTGTTGATCACCAGCGTGATCTCGCCGTTGATCATGCGATCGGCGACGTTAGGCCGCTCGTTCTCGTGAATCTTCCACACCTGCTGCGCGCGCACGCCGTTTTTCTCGAGAAACTCGCGCGTGCCCGACGTCGCCACGATCTTGAATCCGAGGGCGGTCAGGTCCTTGGCCAGGGTGACCACGACCGGCCGCTTGTCGTTGTCGTTGACCGACAAAAACGCCGCGCCGCGCAGCGGCAGATTCGTCCCGGCGCCGAGAAGCGCCTTGGCGTAGGCCTCGCCGAAACTGCGTGAGCTGCCCATGACCTCCCCCGTCGATTTCATCTCCGGGCCCAGCACGCTGTCTTCGCGCGGGAAGCGATTGAAGGGAAAAACGGGAGCCTTGACGAAATACTCCTGCACAGACGGCTCGTGCGTGAGGCCGAGTCCGCGCAGCGTCTCGCCGGCCATGACCTTGGCGGCGATTTTCGCGAACGGGATTCCGGTCGCTTTCGAGACGTACGGCACCGTTCGCGATGCGCGCGGATTCACTTCCAGCACGTAGAGGTCTCCGTGAACGATCGCGTATTGCACGTTCATGAGTCCGACCACCTCCAGCGCTCTCGCGAGCTCCACCGTGCGCCGCCGAATGCGATCCTGCTCGCGGTGGCCGATGATGTAGGGGGGAATCACGGCCGTCGAATCGCCGGAGTGAATGCCCGCTTCCTCGATGTGCTCCATCACGCCGGCGATCACGACGTCGTGACCGTCAGAGACGGCGTCGACATCGATCTCGATGGCATCTTCCAGGAAGCGATCGATGAGGATCGGATGCCCCGGCGCCGCTTCCATGGCGTACCCGATGTATTCGCGCAGCGTCGATTCGTCATACACGATGGCCATGGCGCGGCCGCCTAACACGTACGAAGGCCGCACCACCACCGGGAATCCGATCTTTTGCGCCACCGCGACTGCATCGGCCTCGGTCATGGCCGTCCCATGTTCGGGAACGAGGATGTTGTGTTGCCGCGCCAGAGCGCCGAATCGCTCGCGATCTTCGGCCATGTCGATCGACTCCACCGACGTCCCCCACATCGGCACGCCGGCATCGGCCAAGGCCTTGGCGAGCTTCAGTGGCGTCTGACCGCCAAACTGCACGATCACGCCTTCCGGTTTTTCCAGATCGACGATCTCCAGCACGTCCTCCAGCGTCAGCGGCTCGAAGTAGAGTCGATCGGAGGTGTCATAGTCGGTCGACACCGTCTCCGGATTGCAATTGACCATGATGGTCTCGAATCCGATGTCGCGCAGCGCGAACGAGGCGTGAACGCAGCAGGTATCGAATTCAATGCCCTGCCCGATCCGATTCGGTCCCGATCCGAGGATCATGACTTTGCGGCGAGAGGTCGGATTGGCTTCGTTTTCGCGCTCGTAAGTCGAGTAGAGATACGGCGTCGATGCCTCGAACTCCGCGGCGCAGGTGTCAACCCGCTTGTAGACCGGACGGATGTTGTGACGATGGCGTTCTTCGCGGACTTCGCGTTCGGTCAGGCCGACAAACTTTGCAATCTGATGATCCGAGAATCCGTTGCGTTTCAGTTGTGGCACAGACACTCTTGTCTGTGCCTGCTGTTCGAGTCGAATGATTTCGCGCATCTGGCGCAGGAACCACGGATCGACCGCCGACAGCGCGTAGATCTCTTCGACCGGCATGCCGCTCCGCAATGCATCGCCGATCGCGAAGACGCGATCGGGTCCGGGCGTACGCAGGAGCTCGGGCAGTTGTTCGAGCGGCGTGTTGCGGGTCTCGAGTCCGTGCATGTCGATCTCGAGCGAGCGCAATCCTTTCTGCAGCGCTTCGTTGAAGGTGCGGCCGATGGCCATCGACTCGCCGACCGATTGCATCGAGAGGCCAAGGACCGGCGGCGTGTTGCGGAACTTCTCGAATGCGAAGCGAGGGATCTTGACCACGACGTAGTCGATGGTCGGCTCAAACGACGCCGGCGTCTTGCGGGTGATGTCATTCGGTATCTCGTCGAGCGTGTAGCCGGCGGCCAGTTTGGCCGCGAACTTGGCGATCGGAAATCCGGTGGCCTTCGAGGCCAGGGCTGACGATCGCGAGACGCGCGGATTCATCTCGATCGCCAGGCGGCGTCCGGTGGTCGGATGCACCGCGAATTGAATGTTCGATCCGCCCGTTTCGACGCCGATGGCGCGGATGATGCGCTTCGCTTCGTCACGCATGGCCTGATACTCGTTGTTGGTCAGCGTCTGCTGCGGCGCGACGGTGATCGAGTCGCCGGTGTGCACGCCCATGGCGTCGAAATTCTCGATGGAGCAGACCACGATCACGTTGTCCGCTTTGTCGCGCATCACTTCCAGCTCGAACTCTTTCCAGCCGATCACCGACTCCTCGACCAGCACGCGGTGCACCGGCGACAGCTCCAGGCCGCGCGCGGCGGTCGTGCGCAGCTCTTCGACGTTGTACGCGATCCCGCCACCCGTCCCGCCCAGCGTGTACGACGGCCGCAGCACGATGGGATATCCGATGCGCGTGGCGATCTCTTCCGCCTCGTCGACCGAGCCGGCGTACCCCGATCGCGGAACTTCCACGCCGATCCGCACCATGCACTCTTTGAACATCTGGCGGTCTTCGGCGGTCTTGATGGCGTCGTAGTTGGCGCCGATCATCTCCACGCCATGTTTTTGCAGCACGCCCGCTTCCCACAGGGCGCTGGCGAGGTTGATCCCGGTCTGCCCGCCCACGGTGGGAAGCAGTGCGTCCGGTTTTTCGCGCTCGATGATCTTTTCGAGTGTGTCGGCGGTCAGCGGCTCGATGTAGGTGCGGTCGGCGAATTCGGGATCGGTCATGATCGTGGCCGGGTTCGAATTCACCAGCACGATCCGATAGCCTTCCTCTTTGAGCGCTTTGCAGGCCTGCGTGCCGGAATAATCGAATTCGCAGGCCTGGCCGATGATGATGGGCCCCGAACCGATGACCAGAATTGTTTTGATGTCGGTCCGTTTCGGCACGCCGCGCAGATAATAACAGCCCTGAGCGCTGAGTCCTGAGTCCTGAGTGGGCGGGCTCAGGACTCAGGACTCAGGACTCAGGACTTGAAAAGACTCGTCGAATGGGACCAAATCGAGCTTCGCATCAACGGCGAGAAGCTGAACGCCTTCGTCCAATCCTTCCGTGTCGAACCGATCGAGAAGCTCGAAATCCGGTTTGAAAACGGGCTGATCCGCGTGGGCGGGTCGGTGAAGAAATTCATCAGCGTTCCCTTTGAAGTTCAAATCAGCGAAATTGCCGCCAGCGGCCGGCAGGTGAGCATCCCGCTGCGCTCGGTTTCGGCATTCGGCGTGATCCCGATTCCGAAATTTCTCTTCGGGCTGATGCGCGACCGCCTTCCCCCCGAATTGGTACGCTACCAGGAGCCGGCCACGCTGGTGTTCTCGTTGGATCGTTTCTTGCCAAATTTTGTTGACGCCGAAATTCACCGAGTCTGGATCATCGACGGCGGCCTGGACGTGATTCTTGGCAAAGGCGGCGCAGACCTGCCTGCAGCCCCGGAGGAAAAAGATGGAGGAGACTCGAACCCCCGATGACCTCGAGCGAAGCGTCGCAGAAGAAGCCGGCCGCGGACCGGTGACGGAAGAGCGGGCGAAGCGCTTCTACGATCGCGTCCGATCGTCGATCCAGGATTTCATCGATAAGCAGCACGCCGTGATCGGCAGGTCCGCCGAGTTTCTCCTGCTCGTTCCCGATGTCTTCATCCTTTTGTGGCGTCTCACCACCGACCGCCGAGTCGCCGGCAAGGACAAAATGCTCCTCGGCAGCGCGGTGGCGTATTTCATCCTCCCCTTCGACCTCATGCCCGAAGCGCTCCTGGGACCCATCGGCTACATGGACGATCTGATCTTCGGCGTCTACGTGCTGAAGAATATTCTCACCAACACCGACGTCGCCGTTTTGCGCGAGCACTGGAGCGGACGCCAGGACGTCCTCGACATGATCCAGAGCGTGCTCAACGCCGCCGACTCGCTGGTGAGCGACAAGGTTTTGGGCCGGCTCAAGAAGATGGTGAAGAAGTGACGCGAAGCGTCAAGGTGACGGCTGAATCCCCACGTAGCGCGCACGCGGCCGGATGATCTCGTCGCGCGCGTACTGCTCGATGGCGTGACCGACCCATCCCATGGTGCGACCCAGCGCGAAGATGGCCAGCGCGGTTCCCGGACCGGTTTTCAGCGTCAGCGAAAGCGCGACCAGAGCGAAATCGATGGTGGCCTTCTCCCCCATCAACTCCTCGGCCGCCTGCGCTGCCCGCAGCGCGAAGTGCAGCTCCTTCGACTTCGGAAAATGTTCGCCCAGCATCTGGATCAAAGCCATCGCGCGCGGGTCGCCGTTGGGATAGAGACGATTTCCGAAACCGTGAATCGGCTCGCCGCGCCGCAGGCGTTCAGCGAGCGCGGCCGGAAGATCGCGAGCGAACCGAAGCTCTTCCAACATTCTCTCGACGCGCGCCGTCATGCCGCCGTGCTTGTTTCCTTCGATGGCACTCAGGCCTCCGCTCACCACGGCGTACGGATTCGATCCGGCCGACGCGACGCAGCGGGCGGCGAACGCCGAGACGTTCAATTCGTGATCGGCGCACAGAATCAGCGCCGCCCGGATCAGATCGCGCGCGGGACGAATTCGAGGGGCCCAACGTTTCTGCAGCGTTTCGTCGACGGTCGTCGCGAGCTCGGAAGTTTCGGCAGCCACGCTGGTGAGCAAATTCAAAATCCGCCAGCCGGTTTGCGCGACGGCGTGCGGGCGGAGGTCGTACGCCAGCGGATCGCGCGCCGCGACCATCGGCAAAATCGAAGCGGCGCGGTTGATGAAGGGCAATCCTTCCGAGGAGCGACCGGAGACGACATGCAGAGGAGTCAGAGCGAAGATTCCGCTCGCCATCGCTCCGGTCCAGATCAGCGAGGCGACGTCCTCGACGGAGTGCGTTCGCGCCAGGACCGCCACGTCCTGACCGCGATAGTAGAGATAATCGCCGGCGATGAGGGTGATCGCCGATTCCAGGACCGGGCCGCCCCAATGCAGCGCGCGCTCGCCCGCTTTCTCCGGCCTCCGGCGCTCGATGTCCTCCTCGGAATACAGTCTGCCGCGCGGATTGCCGGGATCGGGGAATGAGCGGATCAACCCGCGGCTGACGTAAGCGTATAGAGTCGCCAGAGTGATCCTCAGGCGAGCGGCAGCCTCCCCGGCGGTCAGCATATATTGATTCTATCATCAACATTGACTGTATTGATAACATGCTGCAATGAGTCAAGGTTTAGAAGGCGTCGTGGCGGCCGAGACCGCTATCAGCATGGTCGACGGCGAGCGCGGAGAATTGATCATCCGCGGCTATCCGGTCGAGGAACTGGCTCCGAACGCCACTTTTGAGCAGACGGTCGAGATCCTCGGCGTCGCCGAATTTCTCAGCGCCGATCGAGAATTGGCGCCCATCGCTTACGAAGTCCTCCGCGCCGCGGCGAAGCGCAACGACGATTCGATGGATGCTTTGCGGGCCGCCGCCGGGGTCGGCGGCGCTCCACTGACAACATTCCCAACGATTGTCGCAGCGTACTGGCGCATGCTCCACGATCGGGATCCCATCGCGCCGCGCACCGACCTCGGGCATGCTGCGAACTATCTCTACATGCTCGACGGGCAAGCGCCCGCGGTCGAGCGTGTGCGCGCGCTCGAGACCTACCTCAACACGGTCGTCGATCACGGCCTCAACGCGTCGACCTTCACCGCCCGCGTGATCACGTCGACCGGTTCCGATCTCGTCTCCGCGGTTGTGGGCGCTGTCGGCGCTCTCAAAGGTCCGCTGCATGGCGGAGCGCCTGGACCGGCGCTCGACATGGTCTTCGAGATCGGCGATGCCTCGCGCGCCGAAGAAGTTCTGCGTCGAAAAATCGAGGCCGGCGAAAGGCTGATGGGCTTCGGACATCGCGTCTACAAGGTGCGCGATCCGCGGGCGGACGTGCTTGCCGCGGCCTCCGAGCGCCTGCTCGGCAATACACCGTTGTATGCACTCGCCCGCGCGGTCGAGAAAACCGCCATTCGACTTCTCGAAGAGTACAAACCGGGGCGCCGTCTGCAGACCAACGTCGAGTTCTACACTGCCCTCCTCCTTCACGGCCTGGGCCTCGAAACACCCCTGTTCACGCCAACCTTTGCGATCAGCCGCGTGGCGGGCTGGATCGCGCACTGCCTGGAGCAAAAAAAGACCGGCCGCCTGATCCGGCCGCAATCGGTTTACGTGGGCCCACGGGGGCTCAAGTGGACGCCCCTCACCCTACCGCTCTCCCCGCAAGCGAGGAGAGGGAACTCGTGAGGTCCCTCGCCCCGCTTAGCGGGACCGGGTGAGGGGTGCAACCCCCGCCGCCGCCCCTCGTATCCACTGATTTGGAGGCAACCATGTTGACCCTCATCACGATTGTCGGGTTGCTCTTCGTGGCCTTGCTCGCTACGGCCGCGCTCAAGCTCGCTTTCAAGCTGGTCCTGCTGCCGCTGAAACTCCTCTTTCTGCCGATCATCGCGATCGTTTTGCTCGTGAAGTTTGTAGTGTTATTCGCGCTGGGCGTCGCCTTGATCGCGATTTTGATCCCGGTCGCCGTTCTGTTCCTGATCTTCGTCGGTCCTTTCCTGCTCTTCGCGGCGCTCACGTAAGATGGCCGGGTGCGGGCGTTGATCGTCGACGACGACGAGCCAATTCGGGTGATGTTGTCGGCGATCGTCCGTCAGCACGGTTTTGCGGTCGACACCGCGCGCGACGGCAGCGAGGCCATCGAAAAACTGAAACGCGGTTCCTATGAGGTCTTACTGCTCGACCTGATGATGCCGCGCGTCAACGGCTACGATGTTCTTCGGCACATCCGCGAAAAGTCGCCCGACTTTCTGCGGCGAACAATCGTCGCAACCGCAGTTCCGGAGCGCGAGCTTCAGACGAAGCTGACCGATCCGGTCTTCGCGGTCCATTCGAAGCCGTTCGATCTCCCTGCCTTGCTTGCCGACATTCAGCGCTGCGCGGCGTCATAATGCGCTGATGCCTCAGACACTGCACGTCGAGCGGCATTTCACGTCCAGCGCGATCGTGCGCGACATCGTCATCGGGATGGCGGACGGTCTCACGGTGCCGTTCGCGCTGGCAGCCGGACTCTCCGGCGCGATCTCGCAGGCCGGCATCATCGTGACGGCCGGTCTCGCCGAAATCGCCGCCGGCTCGATCGCCATGGGTCTGGGCGGCTACCTGGCTGCCAAGAGCGACGCCGAGCATTACGCGGCCGAAGAGAAGCGGGAGCATCTGGAAGTGAAGCAGATGCCGCGCGAGGAGATGAAGGAAGTCGCCGACGTCTTCCGCGAATACGGCATCGCCGAGGAGCACATCAAGCCGGTGGTCGATGCGATGACGCAGAAGCCGAAGCAGTGGGTCGACTTCATGATGCGCTTCGAGCTCGGCCTGGAGCGCCCCGATCCCAGACGCGCGCGCACCAGCGCCGCCATGATCGCCACGGCGTACATCGTGGGCGGACTCATTCCGCTCGCACCCTACATGCTCTTGCACAACGCGCGGACGGCGCTCGTCTTTTCAGTTTCGGTGACGCTGGTCGCGCTCTTCGTCTTCGGCCTGATCAAAGGGCGCTACACCGGCGCGCGTCCACTCAAGAGCGCCTTGCAGACGACCATCACCGGCGGCCTGGCCGCGACGGCGGCGTTCCTGATCGCGAAAGCGATCACCTAAGAATTCGGACTCGTCCCGAAGACGAAGATCGCGTCGCCGGTATCGTTGCGCACTTCGGAGGCATAGCCGTAGATCGGGCTGCCGGAGTTGAATTGCACCAGAACATCGGCCTGCGGCGCGATTCCGAACGTCGCGAAGATGTCGTTGAACTGCCGCGTCTCATGCGGCTGCAGCGTAAACCCCTGGGTTGCCAGCGACACGTTGTTTTTGTCGGCGATGCGCACGACGACATTGATGGTCTCGGCATTCGGATTCGCAGCACCGACGTTGACGCGATTTCCATTGATTCCTGAAACGCCGTAAAGGTACGCCTGCCGATTCAGCAATACCATCCCGAGGCCGGGAACATTCTGGCCGAACTGACCTGCCGGATTGCCGGCGTTTTAGATTCGCGCGCGCGCCTCGATCGAGAGGGAGGTGGTCAACACCAACTGGCCCGAGGCGTTGCTGAGTCCGAACGTGTTCAGCGTGATGTCGGGAAACGAGACCGTCGAAAACGCGCCGATCGTCAGCGATGCCGTCATCGGTGAGCCGCCGGCGACGTAGAACGTGGCGGTCACGGTGGCCGCCGGTGTGTACGGATTGGCGATGAAGACATCCGTGCGCCATTGCGTGCCGCCCGCGCCGGGAAAGCGGCCGATGATCGGAAGGATGACAGTGGAGTCGCCGGTCCTGAGAGCCATCGCGGCCGGCGCGACGAGAAACACGAGCAGAAGAAAGATTCGACGCATGAGATCCCCCTTTTTCCTTAGTTAACGGCGGGCGCCGTATTGCTTGTCGTAGTACTCCTTGAACTCCGCGCTCCGCTCTTTGATGGCGCGCCACCACGGCTGATGATCGACGTACCACTGCACCGTGCGGCGTAGGGCGTCGTCGAAATTCGCGTCGCATTTGAATCCGAGGCGCTCCAGCTTTTTGGTGTCGAGCGAATAGCGGCGATCGTGACCCTGACGATCGGCGACGGGCTTGATCAGCGATTCCGGCTTCTCGAGAATCTCGAGGATCTTGCGCGTGATGTCGCGATTCTCCTTCTCGTTCCCTCCGCCGATATTGTAGACCTCGGAGTTCTCACCGTGGTCGATGAGGAAATCGATGGCGGCGCAGTGGTCTTCGACGAAGAGCCAGTCTCGAATATTTTTTCCATCGCCATAAAGCGGCAGCGGGAGGTCGTCGATGGCGTTGGTGACGAAGAGCGGGATCAGCTTCTCGGGATATTGCCAGGGACCGAAATTGTTCGATGCTCGCGTGATGATGATCGGCAGCCCGTACGTCTGGGCGTAGGCATACGCCATGCGATCGCCGCCGGCCTTCGATGCCGAGTATGGATTGCGCGGGCTGAGCGAATCGGTCTCCTTGAAGGAGCCGCGATCGATCGAGCCGTAGACCTCGTCGGTCGAGATCTGTACGAAACGCTTCAACTTCGGCGAATGCTTGCGCGCTTCTTCCAGCAGCACCAGCACACCGTGGATGTCGGTGTGGATAAACGACCCCGCTTCCATCAGCGAGCGATCGACGTGCGTCTCGGCCGCGAAGTTGACGACCACGTCGACTCCGCTGCCATACCCTTCAGCGACGTCGGCCGGGTTGGTGATATCGCCGTGGATGAATCGGTAGTTCTTCTTTCCTTCGTATTCCGCGAGGTTTTCACGGATTCCGGCATAGGTCAGCTTGTCGAGATTGACGACCTCGGCCCCCTGGCCGTACTTGCCAAAGAGAAAGCGGATGAAATTCGATCCGATGAAGCCGGCCCCGCCGGTGACCAGATAACGCATGCCGTCTGAGTTTATCCTGAGCCGTGAGCTGCTTACGATCAGTCGCCGGCGTTGGTGGCGAGAATCGTCACAATCGTGTGTTTTAACTTGGGATTCGTAACGCTTTCCAGCGCATGACGCAGATGATCCTTGGCTTGGGCTTTCGCGCCAGATTGGAGCAGATTAAGCCCTCGAACGTATTCGCCAAAAGTCAGGTTTTCCTGCGACTCGTTGAGGAAGCGGTCAATGCCCGCTGGCCTCACGACTCTCGCAATGATCGATCGGGCGAGATTGTCCCGGCCGGCAATTTCGTACAAAAGAACGAGATCAACGGCGATGTCGAGCCGAGAAGGAGCGAATTGGAAGCTTTTTTCGAGGGCCTTCATGCCGATCTGCGGATCTTCGCCGGGGAAGCTGTACGTTTGGCCGAGAATCGCCATCGCGTTTGGATCATTTGGTGCCATTCGGACTGCACGATTAGCTAGATCCCTGGCAAACGCGATCGACTCCGACGTGACTTTTTCGCCATCCCGAGCTCTCTTTTGGAGTTCCGCGACGCGCTGTGCACCGTACAAGACGAGCGGCCGATGATCATTTCCGGCCGCGTCAACTGCCCTCATGCAGAGCTTCTCGCCCTCGCCACAGCGATCGTGTGCGCACTGAAACACACCAAGATCAGCAAGGGCGAAAGCATTGCGCGGGTTGATCTCGACGGCCTGCCGAAGAAAAACGTCTGCGCCCTCGCGCGGGTCGGTGTGAAGAAGCAGATCGCCGAGAACGGTAAGAACTTCGTCGCGCGCCATCTGCGCCGGCTCGGGAACGTTCGCAAGGCCAGTTTGTGAAAGCGTGTATGTCGTCGCGTTATAGCGGCCGCGCTGGAGATAACTGTTCAGTTCTCCCTGGACGGTTTGCATCGTCGTCCCGAACGCCCGCTCGAATGCTTCCACGACCGGTTCGCCTTGATCGAGGAGCGAAAGGAACTGACCGAGGGCGGCGCCGCGTTTGGGATTTCCAATCAAAAGGTAGTGCGCGAACAACCATGACTCGCCATAGAACTGCTCCATGATTGGATCGCTCGATTTGTACTTCCACGGATCGAAAGTGAGCAGCGCCGACAGTGGCATCAAACCCTTCTCCTGCAGGAAAGTGAGATGCACCTTGTTAGGCAGCCCGACACGAACAGAGTTTGAACCGCCGCCAGGAGAAAAAGTCCCATAAAACTCGCCGAGACCCTCATCGAGCCAGTGGGGAACTCCGACCACTGTATTGCGAACGAAATAGTGCGTTAGCTCGTGATAGATCACTTCGTCGACTCCCGAATCCGCAGGAAGGAGGATGCGATTCGCATCAGAGTTTTCGACGAAGATGCCTTGAACCGCCTTTCGATTTTTACCGACGGCCGCCTCGCGAAAAGGGGCAAACGAGGCTTCATTTCGAAATGCGTAGACGTAAGTCGGAACAGCGGAGCGCGTTTCAAGCTTCGAGACTTCCGCCAGAGTCTGACGGAGTCGCAACAGATCCTCAGCAACACGCCGAACCTGTCGATCAGGTGCGTTGCTGAAAATCAGAAAGTTCTCGAACTCCGTCTTTGTCCATCGCTCATTCGTCCGGGGAAGCTCGACTGCAGCAAGAAACGCAGGGATTGCAAAAATCACCGCGGCAGCCCCGCCGGTGACCAGATAACGCATGCCGTCTGAGTTTATCCTGAGCCGTGAACTACTGGGATGACGTCAGCCGCCACGTCGATTACGACCAGATCTGGATGGCGCATCCGCTGGTGCGCGCCGCGATCAACCGGCGCGTGAGCGGCGATCCTCATGTCTGGCCCGTGGCCGCTCTGAAGCGACGACTGGGAAAAACAATCGGCCCGGTTCTCAGCATCGGCTGCGGCCTGGGCGGCCTGGAACGGTCGCTGGTCGAAGAGCAGATCTCGTACGACGTCACCGGCATCGACGTCAGCGAAACGGCGCTGGAGGAGGCGCGCCGTGCGGCAGGCTCGATGCCCATCCGATACATCGCGGCCGACGCGCGAGACTTTCTTCGCGAGAAATCGTTCGACGCGATCTTCTTCCATCAATCGATGCACCACTTCGATTGCCTTGACGCGCTGATGGATCTGGTCGCCCGCTCGCTGAGACCAGGCGGGTTTCTCTGGTACGACGAATACGTCGGCCCCTCGCGCAACGAATGGAATTTGTGGAAGTTGCTGCCGGCAAACATCGCCTATTACCGGTTGCCCTCAGCGATGCGACGGCCGCATCTGATTCGCGCGCCGATCAACCGCGAAGATCCGACCGAGGCCATCGCGTCCAGCAAGATCATGGCGGCGACCGAGCGGCGATTTCGCATCGTCGATCGCCGCGATTACGGCGGAGGCCTCCTCGCCATCCTCTATCCGAACCTGCGCACGAAGCCTGACCATTGGATCGCGCGGCTGATCGAATGGGACGCGCGACGACCGAGTTTCTACACCATCGTGATCGCCGAGCCGCGTCAGTAAATCGCCCAGAAGCGCGTCAGGTAGTCGGCTCGAGGTGGGCGAAACCGGGGCAGCGCAGGCCTTCACAGGAGCGTAGGCGACGTAGACGCCGCCGATGGCACCGAAGAGGACGCTGACGAAGAGATAGATCGCGCGCGGCTATAATCGCCCGAAACTCGGCGAAGGAGATGACGATGCATTGCAGTCGATGGCTGGCGGCCGCCGCGGCGGCCCTGATCGTGGTTTATGCGGGCGCGGCGGAAACGAAGAAGCCGCTGAAGGCGGCGGGCTCTATTGAACTCACCGATCCGACCGGCGACGTGCAACCGATTCACACCTCCGACAATGTCGACTATCCCGGCTTCGACATCGTGAAGCTCTCCGTGAAGAGCGACGGGAAGCAGATCGCGGTCGTGGCCACGCTGAAGGACCCTCCGGGAGTCTTCGCCAGCGATGTCGTCGAGCTCTACTTCGACACCGACAACAACGCGAAGAGCGGCGCGAAAATCACCTATCCGGACATCGGCGGGTTCGAATACAAAGGCCAGTTGAACGCGTGCGTCGACTACGCGGACGGAAGCAGCGCCTGCGCGGGCGGCTCGAAGGCCAAACCGAAGGCGCACTGGGCGGCGGTCAACCTCTCCCGCTACAAAGGCAAGAGCGAGTACGACAAGGACACCATCGTCGACCGGATGGGCTTCCCGGGGACGAAAGCGTCATCCAAAGCGCCGATCACGGGCAACGTCGTTCAGGGCTCGTTCGACTACCAGGACCTCAAAGTCAAATCGGGCCAGACGATCCGGTTGCTCCTCAAGGAGGCCCATGGCAACGACGCGGACGACGGCTTCTTCCCCCCGATCCTGCTCACGTTGAAGTAGTCCGCGCCAGCACCGGCTACGTGCGCTGTTTCATTTCGCGAATTTTCGTTTGGAGACACATCGCCGCGGCGCTGTTGCGACGGAAACCTCGTGCACCCGTTATCCCTCGTCCGCCGAGCCGCGTCAGTAAATCGCCCAGTATCGCGTCAGGTAGTCGGCGAAGGTCAGCACGAACAGCACGCCCAGCCAGACGAACGATGCGATGACGACCACCCACGTCAGTCGCGTGGAGTAGATCAGGTGCATGAAGAAGAGAATGACCAGCGTCGCCTTCGTCGTTGCGATCACCAGAGCGATGGGCGTATTCATCCAGCCGAGATCGATGGTCGAGGCGAACCAGGTCAGCAGCGTCCCGGCGGCGAGCGCAAGGAATACGAAGATGTAGGTGCTCAACGGCGCGATGTGATGCGGTGCTTCGTGTTCGTCAGCCATGGTGCACCCCAAAATGCGGAATCAGATAGAGGAACGGGAAGAGGAAGATCCAGACGATGTCGACGAAGTGCCAGTAGAGTCCCATCACTTCGACCGGACCGTAGTAGTCAGGGCCGAAGTGACCGCGCCACGCGCGCCAGATGAACCACAGGAGCAGTCCCACGCCAATCACCATGTGCAGCGCGTGCAATCCGGTCAGGCCCCAGTAAAAGACCATGAAGAGCTGGACCTTCGGCGCGAGTGCCGGCACTTCGTTCCATGTGAAGTGGACGCCGGGGAAGAGGCCCTCATGGAAGTGCCTGGTGTACTCGTACGCCTTCACGCCCAGGAAGACGCTGCCGAAGAAGAGCGTACCGATCAGCATGGCGACCGTGCCGCGCCGGCTGCCGAGCTGCGCGTTGCGCACCGCCAACGCCATGGTGAGCGAGCTGATGATGAGGACGATGGTGTTGATGCCGCCGGCGAGCGTGTTTTGCTGCTGGCCGCCGATGGCCCACGCGTCCGGATAGATCGTTCGGTAAATCCAGTACGCGCACAACACACCGCCGAAGAACAGAATCTCGGTCGACAGAAACATCCACATGCCGAGAATCGACGCTTCGTGCTGCTGCCCGAGGTCCTCGAACTGATGCTGGAGGAAGGGGTGGTGGACGTGTTCGTCGTCGTCGTGCGCTAATGCCGTCATCGCGCCCCCATGAAGGCAGAAGGCAGAAGGCAGAAAGCAGAAGGACGAAAAATCATCGTCAACATCGCACTTCCGCCTTCTGCCTTCTGCCTTCCGCCTTCTGCCTTCATACGTTCTGCGTTTCTCCCATCGCCTTCAGCATCGCGGGATAGTCGTAAGCCTCCCAGGTGACCACCGGGGTCTCGTGGAAGTTGTCCTTCGGCGGAGGCGAGTTGGTGGTCCATTCGAGCCCGACCGCGCCCCACGGATTGACGCCCGCCTTCTTTCCGAATCGCAACGACCAGAGCAGATAGACGAGCGGAAGAGCGTATCCGAGCGCGAGGATGGACGCGCCGGCGGTCGACATCACGTTGAGCACCTGAAACTCCGGCGCATAGGCGTGATAGCGCCGCGGCATCCCCACGTATCCGAGGATGAACTGCGGGAAGAACGTGAGATTGAATCCCGCAAACACGAGCAGCGCGCTCAGCCTCGCCCACCATTCGGGGTACATTCGCCCGGTGATCTTCGGCCACCAGTAGTGGATCCCGGCGAAGTAGGCCATCACCGCGCCGCCGACCATGATGTAGTGGAAGTGCGCGACCACGAAGTAGGTATCGGTGACGTGCACGTCGAGTCCGAGCGCGGCCAGAAAGAGTCCCGTGACTCCGCCCATCGTGAACAGTCCGATGAATCCGAGGATGTAGAGCATCGGCGTCTGCCAGGAGACCGATCCCTTGTAGAGCGTGGCCGTCCAGTTGAAAACTTTGATCGCCGACGGCACCGCCACGAAGTAGCTGAGGAACGAGAAGATCATGGCCGAGTACACCGAGATGCCGGCCACGAACATGTGGTGCGCCCACACCAGGAATCCGAGAAACGCGATGGCCAGCGAAGAAAACGCCACGAATTTGTAGCCGAAGATCTTCTTGCGCGTGAACGCCGCCACCACCTCGCTGGCCACGCCCATGGCCGGGAGAATCATGATGTACACGGCGGGATGGGAGTAGAACCAGAACATGTGCTGGTAGAGGAGCGGATCTCCGCCTAACGCCGGATCGAAGATGCCGACGTGGACCACGCGCTCGATCATCAGCATCACCAGCGTGATCGCGAGCACCGGCGTGGCCAGCAACTGCACCAGGCTGGTCGCGTACATGGCCCATACGAACAACGGCAGGCGGAACCACGTCAGGCCCGGCGCGCGCATGCGATGGATCGTGACGATGAAATTGAGTCCGGTGAGAATCGACGAGAAGCCGACGATGAATGCGCCGAAGGTCGTCCCCAGCACATGCATGTTCGAGTACTGCGTCGAGAAAGGTGTGTAAAACGTCCAGCCCGTGTCCACGCCGCCGAGGATGATCACCAGCAGGCCGAAGAACGCGCCGATCATGTAGAGGTACCAGCTCAGAAGATTGATCTTCGGAAAGGCGAGATCTTTTGCGCCCAGCTGGATGGGCAGGATGAAATTCCCCAGCACCGCCGGAATGGACGGGATGAGGAAAAAGAAAATCATGATGATGCCGTGCAGCGTGAAGAATTTGTTGTAGGTGTCGCTGGTGAGCAGATCGCCTTCCGGCGTCAGCAGCTCCAGCCGCATCATCATCGCGAAGAAGCCGCCTAGGATGAACATGATCGAGATCGAGAACATGTAGAGGATCCCGATCCTCTTGTGGTCCTTCGTCAGCAGCCACGAAAGCGCGCCGTAATCGACATTCAGGTAATTGCGCGTCTTGGCGGGCTCGAGGAATTGGACGTCGTGATAGGTAACTGAGGTCATGCTTATCCCTTCGGCCCCTCACCCCCAGCCCCTCTCCCCGCTTGCGGGGAGAGGGGGGCCGAAGGTGGCGGTGGTGTCAGCGATTTGATGTACGCGAGCAGCTTGAGCAGGTCCTCCTCATTCACCTGCCCCTGAAATGTGGGCATGATGGGACCGAACCCCTTCACGATTTTCTCCTGCGGATTGAGGATCGATTCGCGGATGTAATTCTCATCGGCGACTACGGTCCGGTTGTCGGAGAGCGTCACTGTTTTCCCGAACAGACCAACCAACACCGGCCCGCGGCCGGTGGCGTCGTTGGTGTGGCACGTCGCGCAGGCGTATTTTTCAAAGAGCTTCTCGCCCTGCGAGGCCAGCGATCCCTCTGTTCCGCCGGCCAGCCATTTCTGATAATCGGTCGGCTCCATCACCTCCACCCACCCGATCATTCCGGAGTGAAGCGTGCCGCAATATTCGGCGCAGAAAATGTGGAAGCGGCCGGTCTTGGTGGCCTGGAACCACAGCGTGCGATAGCGATTCGGCAGCACATCCGCCTTAGTGCGGAAGTACGGGAAGAAAAGGCTGTGGATGACGTCCTCCGACGCCATGGTCACGCGAATGGGACGGTTGACCGGAACGTGCAGCATGTTGATCTCGCGCTGTCCGCTGGGATGCTGGAACTTCCACATCCACTGCTTGCCGGTGGCGTAGATGTCGAGGGCGTTGTCGGGCACGCGCGCCAGCTCGAAGTACAGCCACGATCCCCACACGAAGGTGGCCATGAAGAAAATGAACGGGATGACGATCCAGGCGATCTCCAACGCCTTGGGCGCCTCTTCCTCCTCGGCCAGCTCGTTGTCGGGGCGGCGGCGATAGATGATGGCCAGGACGAAGATCATGGTGAAGATCAGCACCGACACCGCGCCGGTGACGACGGTCAGCATGATGTAGAGCGCGTCGACCTGCTTGGCCATCGTCGACGCCTGTTCGGGGAAGAGCGGGAAGTCGGTCAGCATCATGCCGCGCGCCGCTCCCTGCGAATCATGATGACGATGAAGCTCGCCAGGCCCAGCACCGTCGCGATGCCGCCGGCGCGCACGAAATTCATGGCGGTGCGGCTGTACTTGCCGGTGGCCGGATCGTAGTGATAGCAGAGCAACAGAAGTTGATCGGTGGCGGTACCGATCTTGTTCGCGGAGGCTTCCACCAGCCCCAGGCGTACATCGCGGGGCTTGTATTCGAAACCATACAAGTAGCGCGAGATGCGCCCCTCCGGCGTCGCGACGATCAACATCGTGGCGTGTGCGAACTGATCGTGTTCCGGATCGTAGGCGTAATGGAATCCGACCGCATTCGTCAACGCGCGAATCGACGATTCGTGTCCCGTCAGGAAGTGCCAGCCATTCGCGGCGCCCAGGCGTCCATAGCGCTTGATGTACCTGTCTTTTTTCGCGACCGCTTCCGGCGGCATATCGCGCGGGTCGATGCTCACCGTGATGACCTCGAACTCTCTGCCGACATCGAACTTCAGCTCGGTGAGCGTGCTGCTGATCCCCTCCATCACCATGCTGCACAGCATGGGGCAGCGGTAGTACATGAAGTTGAGCAGCACCGGCTTGCCGTGAAAGTACTCGCGCAACCGCACGATCTTTCCACTCTCATCGCGGAACATCAGGTCGAGCGGAAGCTGGGCGTTGAGTCGCTGTTCGATCGAAACGTTGCCGGGGAGTTTGGGCGGCGTGGCGGAGTTTTCTGCCAATGCGGCGCCGGCGACCAGCAGCGTGCAGAGCGCCCACTTCATTTCTGAACTCCGGCGGCCTGCAGCCGCTGCACCGCTAGTTGTTTCGCGACGTCGATCGGAACGCGCGCGATGCCCTTCTGTTTGTCCACCCACCCCGGCAGGTGCAGGGCCTGCTCCTCCGCAGCCCGCATGTCCTCCATGTCGACGGCGGGCGTGGTGGTGTTTGGCGCCGTCATGTTGCCGCGTGGATCGCGATTGGGAAACGGCTGCAGACGCGGCTGCTGTGGAATCGAGGCATCGGGCGGTCGCGCGACATCGGTGAGCGGCGCGGCGGTCTTGTTCCGCGCCATCTCCGCGAAATACTTGAACATTCCCCACAGGAGCAAGTGGCTGACGGCAGCGAAGACGACGAAGATCGCCATGAACATCAGCAGGGCGCGGACGTTGACGTCGCTGCGCTCGTGATGCGTTTCGGGATTGACGATTTCAGGCATTGACTCGAATCGCTCCCTCGCGAATGGCCTCTTCGACCCATGTCTCGTGAATCGGAATGATGGTCTGTCCTTTCAATTGCTCGATGAACGTCCAGATCCACACGCCGCCGATGCCGACCAGCGAGGTGAGACTCCAGATCGAATAATGGAAGTGGTCGTACCACGACGGCGCGATCAGCCAGTAGATGGCAACGTAGCGCATGATCAGGATGACGACCGTGACGACGGAGATGGTCTCCGCGCGGTCTTTGATCGACCGCATCAGCAGCATGAAGAACGGCAGGAAGAAGTGGAAGATGATGATGACCGCCGCGATCGCGCCCCACGAGCCCTTGATGCGAACGATGTAGTGTCCGATCTCTTCGTGCAGGTTCGCATACCAGATGAGCAGGAACTCGGAGAATGCGACGTAGGCGTAGAACATCACGAACGCCAGCATCAGGTTGCCCAGGTCGCGGAGATGCGTCGGCTTGAGGATGCCGCGCATGGCGTCAGTGGTTGCGAGGCGCGCGAGAAAGAATGTTACGAATGCGAAGGCCGAGAGTCCGCAGCCGACGGTGAAGGTGATGCCGTACATGGTCGAGCTCCACTTCGGCTCGAGTGACATCATCCAATCGATGGACGCGAATGTCAGCGTCAACACGATCATCGGCAGTCCCGCCGCCGCCCAACGCCGGCGCGCCAGATCGGTGTAGGGCGATCGATCCTTGTAGAACTGCAGCGACAAGGCGCGAATGCGCCACGCCCACAGGATCCACGCTCCGAAGTAGGCGACCGCGAAAATGCCGAAGCGTCTCCAGTTCAGGTATCCGAGCTTCTGGCTGACGACTTCATCGTGCCGCGCCCAGTCGAGGTTCATCCACGGGTAGAGGTACTTCATGCCCATCGCGACGGGGATAGCGAAGAGCACCATCCACATCATCGTCCGCGCGGCGGCGGCGAGCGGGCGGCGGATCATCAAGCCCCACTCGCCGCCGGTCGTGTACTGGAGCATCAGCACGGCCAGGCAGCCGGCCACGATCGAGAACCAGAAGATGAAGCTGGGCAGATATCCGCGGAAGAATTCCTCGGGATTGATGAACCACCCGATCGCGCTGGCGGCGAGTCCGATGATGCCGACGATCAGCGCCGGACGCTGGAAGCGGACGATGCCGGTCGTCGGTGCGCGTTGCTCAGCCATCAGCGAAGCTTCTCCCGCATCTCGGGCGGCACGTCATTGATGGTGGCGTGCTGACTCAATTGCAGCGCACGGATGTAGGCGATGATCGCCCAGCGATCGCTCACCGGCACCTGCGCGGAATACGACGGCATCGCCCCGAAGCCGTTGGTGATGACGTCGAAGTAATGTCCGTTCCTGGCGGCACGGAGAATGTCGCTGTGATACGTCGGCGGACGGCGATAACCGCGCGACGGAATCATGCCGTTGCCGTCGCCGACTTTTCCGTGGCACTCCGAGCAGAAAATGTTGAATCGCTCCTGCCCCCGATTCATCACCTCCATCGTGATGGGAAACGGAAACCCGTCGCCATCCTGCCCGTTGACCTTGCCGGTGGCGAGGTAACCGATCGTGGAGGCCTCGCCGCGTGCGACCGTTCCCGGAATTCGCGGGCGTGCCGACATGCCGTCGGCGAAAAAGTCGCTCGGCTCGAGCGGATCGTATTTCGGTTGCACGGCCATTCGCTGTCTACAAGTCAGAAGGCACAAGCAAGTCAGAAGGCAGAAGGCAGAAGGCAGAAGTGACGCAACACGCCTCTTCCTTCTGCCTTCTGCTTTCTGCCTTCTGCCTTTACCACGGGACATCGGTGACCTCCCGCGGATCGAGCGTCTCCATAAAATCCCAGGTCTTGTCGAGATCGAATTTCGGATCGCGCGCCTGTATCACCAGGAAGAATTTGTCGCGCGACGCCTGATCGAATCGCGGCACGTTGAAGACCGGGTGATAGGGCATTGGCAAACCGTTGAGCGCCAGCATCCCGAAGACCGCTGCAAATGCCGCCAGCAAAATTGTGCATTCGAATGTGACCGGAATCCACATCGGCCAACTGTTCAAAGGCCGGCCGCCGATGTTGATGGGATAACTGAGGACGTTCGCGTACCAGCACATGAAGAATCCGCTGAGAGCGCCGATGATGCCCCCACCCAGGACGATCATGGGAAGCTTGGTGTGGTGCATGCCAACCGCTTCGTGCAAACCGTGAATCGGAAAGGGCGAGAAAGCGTCCATCTCGGTGTAGCCGGCGTCGCGGGCAGCCTCGGCCGCGCGGATGAGCTCCTCCGGGCCGCCGAACTCGGCGATCACTCCGTACGTCCCTTCGATGACTCTTCCGATCGCCATCAGATCCTCTTCTCCACCGTCGGCTCATCGGCAACCGGATGCGCCTCCGGAACCAGCGTCCGCATTTCGAAGATCGAGATCA
>Ga0137388_10000524_pt1 | contig 21677 bp, 19 predicted proteins | sample 15con2h14AmetaG_FD_104644 | JGI IMG/M metagenome (GOLD analysis project Ga0137388, IMG submission 104644) | Vadose zone soil microbial communities from Angelo Coast Range Reserve, California, USA - 15con2h1.4A metaG | ecosystem: Environmental > Terrestrial > Soil > Vadose zone > Saprolite...
GCGAAAGAAAAGACAGACCAAGGATTACTCATATCAGAGATTTTTGCATCTTAAAAACATGTATAACTGAATCACCTTCGCCCCTCCTGGGCCTCCTCGACCTTGAACTGTTGGTTCACACAATGAGCGAGGTATGGGCGTTTTGATTTCGGGGATGCGACGATCACGCCCCATCTGGAATCGATGGTCCAGACTATTGGAAACACCCTTTATTCAACGAACGCGATAGTTCTCAGCCTTGGCATCCGCACTGCTGCCGCCATCACCCACTGTCCTCTCAGGTCACTCCCAAAATCGCTTCCGGCGTATGTATGTGAAACGACTTTGGCCATCATTCGAGAGGCAGGTTCCACAGACTTCAGAAATGGCGCAGCACAGCTTGAAGAATCTTGCCATCATTAATCCCGGCTGCCCCCAATCGACAATTCAAGGCGCTGACCTCATCTTCCTCCTCGAGTCCACGCAAATTTGTTGTTCCCGAGGTTTACGACGTTATGGAGAGAATGTCGGGTATAACGTTACAAATCAATCGAAACAAAGAGCATTGTCGCGGCGTTCTGCTGCAGTTCTTGCTCAATTACCCACAGCGGAAGGGTCGACTCAGAACGCAAACGGCCTTCATTGTCAATAATCTATCCTACGTCTTCGAAAGTGGCCGCCTTTCCGTTATGGAGTTGCTCGGTGCAATCATTGCCAAATTTGACTCCGCACTTGTGCAGGAATACACTGGTCTGCTTTTCATTGCGCTTTTCATGGTCCTTGCCGATGACGACGCGGCGAAGTGTCGAGGTCCAAACAGCAGCGGAACTGGTGAAATCCCTGCACCCTTGCTGATCTCAATTATCTCCTTTCTGCAAGTGGTTCCGCTTTGGCAGACACGGAAACCTCGCAGGATAATGACGAACGATTGATGGGTCGGACGTGACAAGTTTATATTGACAGCTGTATCGAAGGTGCTTCGCGCTAAGTCATATGTGGTGCAGATCCTTGCTCTTATTCACTGGAGCGCTGTTACATCCCACCTTGTCTATCCTCATGCCTGGGTTCGACTTGCTCGAACTCGCCTTGTCAACATGTTATTCGGCTACATCACCTAATGTGGACGCATACCATCCTCTTTCGCGTGATGGTCTCATCGATCTCGCCCATAAGCTTTGCATACAACTCCAGAGCCCTTATTTGGACGACGCATTGAGCTTACAAGTGGTAAAAAATTTGTTCTACATTTGGCAGATGTTTCAATCTGTGGCTGGAGTGCCGCGTGTTGTCGGCGGATCGTTGTGCCAAAAATGCTGAGAAGCGTACTGCGAACAACACTGTTAGGGAGGGTGAAGAGGCGAACACGGAGAACGGGGAGGAACAAGAAGATGCAGGAACGTATAAGAACAAGGCCGCTGGAAACCCCCTGCGGTGGCTATATTCTCGACTGTCGTACTAAGCTCATTCCGCACATCTCGCGCGGCGTAACCGCGAAATTCATCAGAGGTAAGTGATCACACACCTTATGCGGGAATTCAATTCTAGGCCTCTTGGTCAGTGCAACCGATATCCGCACTAAGAAGGGTTGTCACCTTGGTCTCACACTTGTCCAAAGACGATGTGGCACAATTCCTTGCTCACATCCTTGTGTCTGCGTATCGAATTATCGAGAATGACACCACCCGACTCTCCAACTGTTCGTTTACACCCCTATCTTATTTATGGGGCATGCACACCTATTTCGTCGCTTGTCGCAGTAGTAGCCACAGGATAATTGTTATAGCTGTAGCTATTCTCTGTAATCACGAAGGGTAGTCAGGGGAATATGAAAGTGGTAGGTAGTATTGCGGAATGGAATGGGAGAAGAAAAAATTATGGACACACAATGCTCAAACTGGATAATTGGGTGTGTCGGAAACGCGAGAAATGCGACACGCGTGAGTGCCGGGCTGAAAGAGTCGCCGGCGTGCATCGCCTTGCGGATTGGTGCATGGAGGCGAACTAGGTCATCGCCGCTCGCCGGCCCTCCCCAAGTGGAGCAAACGTACTCAGGGTGTATTGTTATTCGTCCATCACACAATGTCGCGGAAGATCGTGGGGACGTGCGGGGAGGGTGGGAAAGAGGGCGTGCGAATCTCGGGAGGGGGAATCGCAGTCCACCGTGGGGATCTCAGACTGCGTCTCGGACTGTCCTTCGCCGGGACGAAGGTGAGCACATTCGGACGTAGGCGCTAGTGCGGGTGATATAGAGGTCTGTCAGAGGACGGTTTTAGCCGATGGCGTGGAGTAGCGGGAATATTTCAAAAATCATAGGTTTCCGGATTAGTTTTTGCAAAACTGATTTACCAGTGATTTGCCCAGTTTTCAATCAGTTTTCTCCCAGTTTCTCAACCGTGAACGGCACTAATTTCTCAACTGTGAATGGGGTTAATGTTCTGGTGAGGCCAACTTAGGGCTGGGACCTGACCAACGAGCTAGTCTAGAGCTGGAGTCGCTGGTACAAGGGGGATCGTCAGCCTCTATTTATCTTCTGTTATCAGACGCTAGGTATCCGTCAGGAGGCCTTTCGTGCGTCAAAAAGCAAATTTGGGTCCCATTTGGACCGCTTGGGCATGGATTAAGCGCCGGCGGATCAATTTGGCGCTAGCACCCCATCACTTCTAACCACTCACCGCGAACGACCTTTGCCATGTCACATTCGCTCATACTTAATTGTTGGGTTCTTCGAGATGATCCAAGCAAAGTATTTGAAGTCGCAATTGAAAGTTCCGCATCAGTTGGCGCGTTGAAAACGTATATCCAACACGCTGTATTCGCTACGTACCCTGCTAACTCTCTTCGTCTTTGGATGGTGAGTTGTGCCACGTTAAAGATCTGACGCATATATCGTGATAATTCCATATTTTGAAAGGCGGACATCAACCTCACGACGGACTCAGATCTACTCAAGCAGATCGAGGTAGAAGGTGATAATGATATCCCGAAAGCCACACAGTTGACGGAGCCATGGGTTCCGCTGTCAGAACTATTCAAGGATCGAGCGAAGGCTCAACATCTTCACATAATTGTGCAAAGCCCCCCGGGTACGTGTAGATCCCCACCGGAATTCGTCGTACTTTGACGAATCCCCGCACGACGGACTTCTAAAACTAATCGTTCAAGTCCCTGGTACAAAACCCCTTTCACCTCTCCAACGGGCGTCTGCCTGCTGATCATATGGTGCCGTCTCCAGTCTCAGAGCGTGCTCGCAACGATGCGAATGACTATGGGGATGGGGAGAAAACGTTGCCATCAGAAATTCCCTGCTCGATTCTCGGGGCCCGCGTTGGACGCCCCTTTCTGGTTAAGACTTCTCGTCACCAAACTGTCGATGCTCTGAAAAAGGCGATCAAGGAGCAAAATAAAAACAGACTCAACGACATCGATGCTGTTGACCTTGACATTTGGAAAGTGGGTAAACCCGCCCCGGCCACTACTGGTGGCAATGACCAACAATATATTTGCAGCTCGAGACTCCCTTTTCAGAGAAAGCCATTGGTGAACAGCTCAAGGGAGTCAATGATCCTGCGAAAATTCCAGGGGGTGCCGAAAAGCTCGAAATCACGAGGAAGCTGTCAAGCTATTTCTCTGGCCCTCCAGCCGAAAACTTCATTCCTTTGGTTGTGCAAGCTCCCCCTTCTGGTGAGTACCAACCAATCGCCTTGCAAGCATCGGCACCTTAACATTCATTTCGTGAAGCAACATTGCCTCGATCGCGCCGACCTTCCATCGTTGGCTCTCTCGACTACAAGGCGATAATTGGAAAACATGTCGAGGCCGCCAAAGCAAAGAAGTCTCCTTCCACTGGAGCCAACCCCTCTGCATATCGAGCTACTCAAGCTAAAAACCCAATCCTGAACGGCAGACCGTTTGCAACGCGTTCAACTCCTGTGCATCTGTACCACGATGTCTTCACGACATTCACCAGCATTTACGACGACACGAACCGGGAGATTCCGCTCGATATCCAGAATCATATCTTTAAACTGTGCCACGATTCGTCTGAGCTGTACAAGACTGTTCGCGGAAGAGAGGGAGGCGAATCTATACGGCTCAACGCCATCTTACCCCTATACAGGGCGATACTTGGTGAAGCAATGCAATCCTACAGTGTGGCTGGAGTGCAGGCAGATGTGGCAATCACGACGACGACGAGTGATGGCCAACTGGCGCCACGAGGAATTTTTGAGTTTAAAAATGAGATAGGGGCCGGTGGTTGCGATCCCAATTTGCAAGGGTCTATGTCATATATCAAATATTGGGCAAGTGATACGGTATGTGTCCACCCGACTCTTTCTATGCTCAACTCACGCCTCTTCCTTAGCTTAAAGCTATAAGAGAAAAGTGCTGTTGCCCTTCTTTCGTCATCGCCGTGCCGGGTCCGTGGATTGCTGTCCATGGCGCCGTGCTAACCGATGCGGGCTGGGTTTGTCAACCGCTTACCGATCTCGTCAATCTCCAGTTTGATCCATACAATTATCGCCGCATGCTCAATGTTGCACGCCTCTTCCTGGCCCTTCGTGAATCCCTCCAGGAGCTCGACGCGTTTTACAAAGGCATTAAACACCAAATGCCATCCCTACTGTGGCCATCGATATGTGCATACAATGGCGTTCAATTCAAGTATCTAGCGCGTCTTGTTCCCGAGTGCCATTCAAAGGCCGTGTTCAAAGCCTCGACACTACCAAACAACGAAATGATCGTCGTCAAATTTACAGACTCGTACAATGCCAAAGCTCATCGCCTTCTTGCAGAAAAGGACCTGGCACCTAAGCTTCGGTATTTTTCCGGTGACGATAAGGGATTCAAGAAGCCAGGTGGTCTTGAGATGGTTGTCATGGACTTTACCGAGGGGTCCAACGCACAATTGTCTCAGCAAGGCCGTGAGGACGTTCGCCGTGCACTGGATCTTCTTCATGGGGAGAACTATGTTTTTGGAGATCTTCGACACCCTAATATTCTAAACTTGGAGGATGGGCATGCCATGCTGGTAGATTTTGACTGGAGTGGCCCCGCGGAGCAGGTGTTTTACCCCATGGGACTGAATCAAGAGATCGAATGGCCAGCTTCATGTGGTCCAGGTACGCCTATTCGGAAAAAAGACGACCTCTTCATGCTTGGGAAACTGTAGCTGACTAATCTGTATCGTGAACCATTTCAATACTTGAGTAATGCAGTCATGCAATACTTTATTCTTAGCCACATCACGCTTTTATTTTGTAAAATACATGTAGTATCACACACTTGTATCACAAAATATGTCATTGTGATTCACCGGCTTCCTGTGACATCGAATTCTTTGCCGTTGTGAAGATGAGGAGTCACGAAGAATATCTCATAAGCGCCAACTCACGCATGATAATGGACATTCTATCCCTGGGAAATACCATATTACTTTAGTACACCATCATAGTGGCATAAAATTACGATCTCCCAGGGGTACAGAGTGGCTAATATGTCTCGGGACGATGGTGAAAAAGTCGCATTGCCCTTATAGGTGTCGATCATTAGACACATTTTATCCCTGGGATATAGTGATTATATGTACTAAGAGATACATAATTTGCACTGAAACTAACTCCCAAGGGTATCGACTGTCGGGAGGGATCTTATGCCAAAGTTTCACTGTTTTTACTTGCTTGCCAGTGCTTCGGTGCTCCCGCCCCCAACCGTCGCTGTTCAGTCCTCAGCATGCTGTGCTAGTAGAAGATGATGAAGGCGAGTATCGCTTGGAAGCTCCGCAACCCTCCAGTGTTATATTCTACTCTTTCAGAAATGAACCGGCCTGAGCTGTTGACACTCGCCTTCGCGTACGCATCGTCTGGGACAGTGACGAAGCCTTGAGGAGACATCACTGTATCCGAGATACCAGTCCCTGACAAGGCCATACACGGGACTTGAGCGTGTTGCGCGACGATGGTCGACAAAATCTTGTCGCCGAGAGAACGCATTGCAGATCCCGGTGGCCCAATGAAGACGATCGGATTCTCCATTCGCGGCCAGAAATTGAACGGGGTCGAAGAACGGCTTTGGAAAATTCTGCGACAAGCAAGCCCAGGAGGTGGCATCACTGGCATGCCTTCTCCACCTGCGACGGCGACGCAAAAATATGCTGGATCTGAGGGATCAGAATCTATTTCGATATTCCCAACGCGCAAAATTGCGGCTCCGATGCAGAACGGTGGAATTTCTGGTCGGGACCGAAACCCACGGCCACCTCTACCTCAATAGAGTCAAGGATCAACACCTGTAAATAGGCGCTTAGAGTTGCCTCGAGGGACATGGTCAATTTTTTTTTTGGCGTGACCTTGCGTGAAAATTTTTTCAGTAAATCTCAACGACCAGACTACACGAATGTATCATACAGTGCATCTATGGAGTGAATATTATAGCCAATGTTGATGTTTTGGATGTCCTGGACCAGTATCTGGGCGCTTATGCTCGAGTGTGACTCCGAAGTTGAACTGGTCCGATAACTCATCACATAAACCCCCATTCCTGCTCATCTGGGAAGAACCTGTGTTTACAACATCTATCTATATTCCTAGAATGGATCTCCTGACTTTTGTGGTGCCTTAGTCCTGGTCCGAAAGGACGTGCCAACACGATGTCAGGTCCCGGAGCCGGAGGGAACATGAACCCATCGGGAATCAACCAATATGCTCCATGTGGTGTGTTAGGTTTTATACACGCATAGAATACTCATTTGATTCCCCCACAGTGCCTGCTAGCGACCCTGTCCTCACTGCAGCCTTGCAGAAATATCACCGCCAGCCAGACCTCACCGATAAAGATAAATCCGAACTTCTTTTGCAGGAGTATGGTATTACTATGAGGCATGTACTACTTCCCTAAGGCCAGGCTCTGAATGACTTATTTCCCGGTATGCCTAGCCCACGCTTGATAAAGAAGCGCCGTAAAGAGCTAGCTAGGTCTTCTAAGCAGTAGAGTGGCAAAGAAAATGATATCCGATAATGAAAAAGAACATCTTGTTGCTTCTGCCATGGGAAGTGATCCCCGGAAACGACATGGTCCCCGCACTATCCAACGGGAGTTGGCGTTTAATGGAATCAGACTCCCTCGGTATGATACTCTGAATCTTGACCTGATATTCTGTGGCCCTGAATTCCTTTACACTATGTCTTGGAAGGGAGGATATCCGTGAGACTATGAAGAACCTAGATCCAGAAGGATTTCAGAAGCGGCACCCGTCAGCAAAAAAAGTCGTACGGACACAACTTACCTCTCTCGGCCCTAATGACGAATGGTGTGGTGATGGGCATGACAAGCTCAATAAGATTGGCATAGGTATTTATGGTATCCGTGACAAGTTCTCTGGATTCTGGCTTGGGCTCTGGGCTGTTCCAAATAACCGACTTGGTGATGTTGTTGCTCATCTATATCTCTGTCTTGTGGAGGAGAAGGAAGGTTTGAATTCATATTCTATATTCTTCATATTATACTACTGACACTTGTGTCCAGGTATCCCCAACCAATCAACTACTGATTGCGGAAGTGAGACGACTGGTCAATTTGCACTTGCAAATGCATTGCAGTGAGTCCATCTTATCAACAACCCCTGAGGTTCCCTAAGTGTATTGCCAGTGATCTCCTGTACCCAGATCGAGATGGGAGTAGTAATCATGTTCACCGATACCTCAAGAGTATCCATAACATTGTCATTGAAAAAGGGTGGTGGCGTCTACACACCCACTGGGGTGATAATATAGTTGCATTCTTTGAGAAAGGTGTTCAAGATGGTATTTATGATATTGACACTCCTGGCCACCGGTATGAGGCTGTCTTTTATTTTTCATTTTGTTACTCTGATGACTGTTTGCAGCAATCTCTGCATGTGGCTATGGTCAACCTTTGTCTGTGCAGAACTCAAGATTCTACGGGAAAAGTTGAATATTTCAAAGGTTCGATATGACAAAGATAAACTCCTCCCTTCCGGCAAATCTCCGCACCACATTTACACACTCCCAGAGAAGGTGTGTTATTCCCTGACTTTTATTGTAATAATGTAAAGCACAGTCTCTCACTGTCTGTATTAGTTTGGTGGTACAGATCAACTTCATCATCTCAATGAGCAACAACTCGGCTTGGTTCGGGATGCCAAAACCCAACTTGGCCAACCAGAACTGCTTTGTTTTGTTTCACCTGAGTATGAAGCGCAAGCGCAATTAGTATACAGCCAAATTGGGAGTCCAGTATTGACCGGAGATACTATTTGGGATACTTTCCAGTCAATGCTTCCATACATGTAACTCTGTGACTTATGCTATTAAACTCAGAAGTATGAGTGTAGAGTGTGGCTGCATAAAGCAAGGTGAGTAGTGAGACAGTGGCAAGTGACAAGGTTAATGCATACAACTCTCCTCTGGAGTTGTCCAGATGTGAAATGGATTGCCTATCCATTTCATGAGTTCCTTGTGAGTGTAGCTGTGTGGGGGACTTTGGTAGTTTAGATAGAAACAGTTTCAGAGATAAAGTCAAGATGTTGTAAAAGGATGAAAATGTTCACAGTGCTGCAGCACTACAAACATATACATGTCCTACAGGGGTCATGCAGCATTACTTAAAAGGGAAGTAACCTAAAGCATGACTCCGCACTGAAAACCTCTATGAGGGAAAAGTGCATGTTTGAGCAGCTCACACCACAAAAGAAAATAGTGAAGCAATACCCTAACATAGTCAGGATATAACAATGCTGGTATTTGAAATATATACTCTATACTGCTACTAGTGAAGGTTAACATTCAATATTTCCATCTGACACTTAACAGTTAGTGTCTGATGTAATTAGATAATGCCATTTGTAGAATGAGTATCTGATGTGAGAGAGTGAGTGATGAGTGAAGTGCATATGACTTGGAAGTTACTAAGGCTTGACTTTACTGAGGTTGTCTGAGTATGAAATGGTGCCTAACCATTTCACCAAGTGTCACACTAGATGCAAGTTTTGAATGGAGTTGAGACAAAGGTAAGAGTGATCACACGATTTCCTGTCTACAAGCATAAACATGTCATACAAGAGTCACATGCCTAAGTGTGACTCTGCATTAAAAACCTCTGTGAGGGAAATATAGATATGTAATTAGAGAAGAGCAATGCTTAACTAAGTTAAGGTAATGCTAACTGTTTCCCAGTGAGCCATTGCTATGCTAAGGACTATGGGAGTAGAGTAGAAACTCAAGTAACATGTTAGATACAAGTTTCAGTTTTAGATCAAGGTGGAGGTAAGAATGAATTTATACATGCTGTTGCAGGCTACAAACATAAATATATGTGTACTACCTAAAAGGAGTAACTAAAGCATAACTCCACACCAAAAGCCTCTTTAAGGGAAAAGCATTGATTGGAGAAGAATTTGGTTTCATCACACCATTCATGGGTTATTTACAATTTATTGAGGCCCAAATCTTCAAATCTTCCAATATTTCTTAGATTTCTAAATATTTTATTCTCTCCAGGATCCATGAAATTTGACTGAGTTATTTAAGGTGCAAAACAACAGGTAAAAAATACAGTGACCAAAGTGACATCAGAAAATATAACTGCTGTTTGTGTACAAATCAATGCATCATGTTCAGGACATTGTGTGCCAACTCATTAGGCTCTATTGTCAATGACCTAAAGTGCCACCACATGAAAAAACCAATTGCGAGGTTACATGCCAAGCATGGAAAGTTCTAGTATATAAGAAAATGTATAAGTTGCTTTTCATACTACACCACAAACCTAGCCTCTCACTTTTTCAACTCTGCTTTAAATGCCTTCACAAACTCAGCATCCACTACAAATCTTTCAAGATGGACCCGCTCATTCCCTTTGTACCACAGCCCCATATTGAAACAAAGATCAGTGCAGTCATGGGCAAGGCAATGCTCCCACAAACTCTTCTTTCCACCATCCCAAGGGCCAAGGAACCGTCTAGGCTGATTAAGAATAAGTTGGCAATAATTCAAGAAAAACATACCGTTCAGTTGAATGACCTTGAAGATCAATCAAAGTAAGAATTCCATCCGAATCTTTTATTCCTTTGAACATAAAAGTGAGGGGATTGCCGCTAAATGGAAAGAAGAGAGATGTACCTTGGATGTCACATGGCACAAATGTGCCATTACTTTCGGATATGACATAGTGAACAAATGCATCAATTGTGTGTTGTAATGCATCCAAGCCCTTGCCGGCATTTTGGGCCTTCACAATGAATGTGTCAGTGGCCGAGTGCCCTGAGAAATGTAGCATCTCATTCTCAAGTGGGAGTAGAGGAGAGGCGATGAAGTATCGGTGTGAAACAAGGTCACGGAATGATCCAATATTGCCGGAAAGTGATGCCTCTGGAGATGTTGTACTGTTGTTGATAATTTCCCCAAGAAAAGTACCCTCAAAATTGGTACGGAAAGCTGCAATGAAGAATGTAATGTTATGTGAAACAAAATAAAGGACAGGACATACGGATAGGGTAATCTTGATCTGTATTTGAGAGCTGGCCGGCATAAGTTTTAATGGCAACTAGTTGATTCCACTTCTCATGGTAGTAGTCAACAAAACCCAATATACGAAGTTCACTCGCAAGAATTTTTTGCACCTCCCCCTCGAAGTTGGATTGATCCACAGAGGTGAGAGTTGGTTCATGTTGAGTTGTAATGGCATATTTAATACCGTTGATAACCCCCTTCAATAGTAGAAAGAGGTTGGAAACTCAATGACTAATAGTATATGACCAATGGGTAACATACCAACAATGCTCGTTTTGTCCCACCATGCCCAATGAATCCAGATGTGGTGTCATTTTCTTGAGGTGCGGATGAAAGCCTCAGGATGCCTTTTGTCGAAGAAGCAAAGCTCACATGGATTGATCCACCTGAGAATGTACGAGAGGGCAAAGAAAGGTTCACATTGAATGATGCCAATGTAGCCGAAGGACTATCGGGTTGTTGGAAGGTGTGTCGGGGGACTGCAAGGGCAAGGGAGGGGATTGAGATGTCGTTTGACTGTCTTGGTATCGGACTCTGAATCTACCAAATAGTAAGAATTATCACGATGTGATATAAGCTTCACATAAATTGAGAAGTACCAGCACGAGCTCTCTTGGTCCCGCCTGATATTGATGTACTACTAAGTGAATTAATCAGTATCGGCTCAAGAGGACTACCTTCCTCTACATCAGCAATAGGTAGTTTCAGTGTGCGTGGAGGGATTGTTATTGTGAAACGAGGCTTTGGCTGCGGTTGAGGTTCAGAATCATCATCGTCATTGTGGTCAGAAATGCCACTATCGCTTTCGTCAATGTCAGAGGAAGATGGTTTGCGAGTCTTCTCATAAAGCCGTTCACGCTTCGGGTCCAGCCACTTAATTAATTAATTAATTTGAGATAAACATGATGCATATGTGAAAGTGTGCACTTATGAGTCTCGGCTCAGCATATGTAAGTTGCAAAATTATTTTGCGATTTTCAGCATTTGGTTTTGGAAGTCCTTTCCGTTGGGCAAGGCTGAGGAAATCATTTGCAGTGCCGGATAATAGCTCTGTAGTGCTAATAAATGGCCCAGACTTCTTATCACCAGCCAAAAGGGCAACTCGAAACATTGATCTATTAATGTGTAAACCGATAGTTGCTTGTTGAGAAAACATTATACACTTGCATTTCAAATGGCTCCAGACATCGATCCTTGAAGAATACATCGGCAAAGAAATTGTACAGTTCTCCCAACAAAGTTGCGACGATAGCCTGCATGCTCTGAGTGCCGGGGTGTTGTTGTGATATGTGAGCATTGGGAACCTAACAACATTTTATTTACTTGTGGCAAATATTTGGAAAGAAAGATAACGATGCACCCACAAACACAACGGTATTTGGCTTATCAAATGGACATTGAAAGACCTTAATTTCAATTCTCACATCCATAGGCTTTTCACCCTTTGGGGGGGCCATCTTTCGTGCAAATTTCCGCTCTGAGTAGGAGGGCTGAGCTTGAGATGCCGGTTTGGGGACTCCAAAGGTAACATAGGACGACCCGCCAGTGAGAGCTGTAGTTGGTTTCTTGCCAGTGAGACGATCACCTGATGCCTCCATCTTATAAGGTGCGGCCATGCTCAGCAGTGAATTAGCGTAGAGAGGTGAAGTTCCCGGCACAGCATCAAGATGGTTGGAAGGTGGGAGGCGGTCTACAAGTCGAATATGTCATCCATGATCCCCATCATATATTTGGCTGCAAACCTGACAAATCTTCAGCTGGTGCTGCACGGAGTGGCTGGAGAAGCTCCAATAATTTTGAGTTTGACTTGAATGTTATCGGGAGAGTACGAGCCCCTATATGAATAAAACACACGATTGAGTTGGCTTGATCAATTGACGATAGATAACATACCATCAGCCCAATGAGCGAGGCAGATGCCACACAGAATGTTGATCTCTTTAGTGGGCGTCCAAAAGCCACAGCTGTAACAACCTTCCCGAGTCTACAAAATATAGAGACCGATCAGCATTACTATAGGACTATGTGTCAATTTGAATCATGGCCAATCACTCAATTCACTCACAAGAGCGTCCCGTCTCTCCTGACTACCCTCAGGAGCCCGCCATAAATATTCACATCGTCCACAATTGCGTGATTTCATCAGTGGGAAGATATCACGGCAGTCATTGCAGGCTGCCATCAGTGTAAGAATGAGACGTTGTGATTGATAGCGATCAAATAATGCTAAATAAGCGTGAGCGGCCCCTGTGGCAGATCTGGTTGAAGAAAAGCTGTGAGCACGTTATATACATGAGCGATTGGACATTGCTGAGGTCACCCACCTTGTTGCAGGAGATTAGAGCCTGTTGTTTCGAGTGGAGAGCAGATGTTGAGAAAGTAGATCCGAAGAGAGCCCAGAGAAAAGACTGATGGTTCACTAGGCGGTATGTTCTTCTTGATTGATGCACCTTTGTCCCAGACAAATGGGTGTGGACTTGCTGTGGAGATATCGGGTCAAGTTCAACTTCCAAATCACACTCAAGCATAAGCGCCCAGATACTGGTCCATGACATCCAAAACATCAACATTGGCTATAATATTCACTCCATATATGCACTGTATGATACACTCGTGTAGTCTGGTTGTTGAGAATTACCGAAAAAAATTTCACGCAAAGGTCACGCCAAAAAAAAATGACCGTGTCCCTCAAGGCAACTCTAGGCGCTTCTCATTGTTGCAGCACGTCTAACGGCTGATTACGTACCCGGAGACTCACGTCAATGTTGTCATCGTCGGTTCTCGGGTCAACCAGTTCAAGAAAGCGCAGGAGGGTTTCCGGTCTAACTGGCTTGGAATTGAGATTGGCTTATAACTCGCTCATCAAGGTCAAAGAGAGCCTCCAAGAAATCAGCGTTCCAACGAGCGATGATGAGGCCTCTGAGGTCCCTGAGAACCCTCAAGGTCTGATTGCGATGCCAACATCTTTTGAGGAAGCGCTGCATACGATGCTGACGATGATGGAATCGAAGCTTGATGGGCCACATGTCTGCTTGCACCGGTCCCTCTCCCAAGCATCTCTTCACTGACCACCACTGTCAGGCTCTCTCCTTCTCCAGCATGACGTATGAAACTCTAAAATCTCTCAACGTCAAAGACAATGGCGTTCTCAAGCTAAAAACAGACAGTGCATCGTGCGTGACCGCAACAGTGGACGTGGGGAAGGGGGAGCAATGGTCTTCCGAGGGCCTGTATCGTCACCTCTGTATGCTGCAAGACCTCGTTCCTAAAACCGTGAGCACATGCGATGGAGCTTGCATGCGTGTTCACCCAGAACGAACTATTAGAATGAAGGAGCTGCCCGAATATGGATAAACGCCTTTCTTTTCCGAGCTTCGGCAATGTCCCCACCAGATAAAAAACTGGTGCTCAGTGTTGAGCAAGGTGTTTCGGCCACCGCTGTCCAGCCTTCCAGTTTCACCACTGTAAGCGGTTACGTCGACTACGCCGTAGTTGTGGCTGCGGTTGATGATGCAGGTGAGCTCCTGAACGGTTCTACAACAGCCTTGCTCATTTTATGTAGAGATATTCCTGAGGCATCCAGTTCTTGAAAAACTCAAAGGACGCGAAACTCTTTTTATTCTGGAAGCTAAGACAATGGAATCTTCCCTCGCAAATCACGTCCCTCAGGCAGTGTCGGAGATGCACGCTTGCGCGAAGAAACTTGGGTCAGCCGCACGCTCATCGGCCTTGATCTCCTATTGTTCAAAACTAATGCCCTTCTTCAGAAAGAGGATCATTCGTGGAGCTCTGACACAAGGGCAAGACTGGATCTTCATTGTACTTAGGATGAATGATGATGGTTTTGGCGCTGAGTATGCGGAGTCCGGGGTGATCGGTCTCATGGATCGAGGCTTGCTCGGAAACTCAGTAGTCTCACTCCCGGGATGTATCATGCTTGCTGGGATTATTTCATATTGGGCAAGTGGCTAGTATTTGCTCGTATTTCCCTTGCTCAATCTTGTTTCTGGAACATAGATCAGTCACAGCAACGAAGACATCGGAGAAGATGACTGGTTCACTGTGAAGTGGTGAGAAGTGAGCGATCGCCATATCCGCAATTTAATGGTTGCCTAGGCTCAATGAATGCGCAAACTAGAATACGGCTCGAGTATAATGGAAGGTCGGGGCATGCGTCTGCTGGTCCGATGGGAACCCGGATACTCCGGATCTCGCTGTTGTCCACCTGACGTCCAGCAAAGCAGCCGCTGAATTGGCAACCCGCTGAAATGCTCCCGCGTTACAGGCTCTATGCCTCTGTCGTGTCGGGTGGAGTCTTTGATCATTAGCACCCCAGCATGCGCGACATCCCCTACTGAATCGATTTCTATTAATATATCTCCCCTTTGGCCCGTCCTAGCTACTTTGGGACATCTAGAATCTCAACTGCCCTGCATGCGTTTCACTCGGCGTCGCACACACGTCAACCTTCGCCAGCAAACTCTAACTCACATTCAACTTCTCAGAGAATGATGACGGCAGGAATAACTGTGCACTTGGTTGGACCAGGTTCCGAAAGCCCAACAGACGAGTGCGTCGAGGCCCGGTATCTCTCTATCGCAGCGTAGAGCAGGTCGTCTTATCCTGTGCGTGCCGGCGTCATTCATCTTCAGCACCTGGCAATCGTAAGATGAACAAGAAAGCTGGGAGTCTTTGGAAACCCGCCGCCATTGCGCAGCGTTCTAGATCTAAAAGAAAGCAAAAAAAACCTACAAGTTCACTTACCAATGACAACAAATGGATAAGGACGGAAGCAACTGAGCGGTCGGACATTGATGAAACTTACCTTAAGTCCTTTTCTCCCTGCCACAGCGGAGACATCTTTGCAGCACGCAGCGACCTGCCACCACTCCACTGCTATTACAAACTCATCAATTTGGCGATCATGCCATTGCATTCCAGGTGGTCAGGTGGGCCTCGCGACTTATGAAGAGCAGCCAGGATCGCAACGCGCCCCTAGAGGATAACCCCTGCGCAGGTGGCAAGACGGGACCGGATACTCTGACCACGAAGTTTACCACCTCCTGTCATACATCAAACAGGAACTGGCGAAAGAGTGCTGTTGCGTGCCCTTGTTTTGTTTGAAGATGTTTGGCCGATAAACGGACAACATCAGATTTTTCGCGTACGTGCTCCAGCAGTGTCCAGCTTGAACTGTACCAGCCTCAATAATACCAGGAGCAATCACAGAAAGCGTCAAAGATGTTGATTAGGTTGAATGGACGAATGACTAATGACTAGCGACTAAGTAGCGAATGTAGCTGAGGTTCACAAAGCGACAGCGTGCAAGGTCAACCGTCTGGATATCGAAAGCATGGATGAATGAATGATTGGGTACTGCAAAAAATGTACTATGAATTAAGGAGCAACTTTGCACACTCTCGGGGATCGGGATGCGGGTAACAGGACTCTGAAGAGATTAACCGAAAGACCCAGCCAGACACAAACTTTGGGCTTTGCTTCATGAACGATTGAAAGGAAATCCGGTGCTTGTTCCCTAGGGAATTTTACACAATATGTAGGAATATTCGGGGGTGCTTTGAGCCCACACGACGCACGCTTTGACCAATGCCCCTTAATTAACGCAGTTCATTAGTAGGCTTCTTCGGAGCCCTTCATATTTAAATACTCACAGATCCCTAAGCCTATGGCATGACAGCGACAGGTGAGCTTTCAGGCATCAGAACGCGGAACAAATGGCTGAGTCACCGGCTGCTGCCAGGGCTACCATGAACTAGAAAGAAACACATATGTCCGTGTTTGTTGGACAATCCTTTGAACTCACTTACAATTATCGAAGGCAGCCACAGCTTTTTCAACACTGACAATTGATGACATGCCGGAGCGCAAATAATTCAACAGATGGCCCAGAGAACCGAACAAACAGCTGTCGCACTCACAGGTGTGGAGTCGTATCATGAGACACATTTGCGTGGCGAGTGCAGCAATAACCTAGTGACGTTGAGGTGAGTATGTCTTGTGACACAAGATGAGAAACAATACCGTTGTGAGTTGCCATACTGTGCCTGTCCTAAAGCCACAGTCAATTCCAGCATGACTATGCATAAGGGACTAAACAAACCATGGAATCGTGATGAGCTGCTCGACGTCGTCATCGCGCCAGTTGTTCAGGATTTGAATGTATACAGCATAGCTCGTGATGATTCTTAACCAAAGGGGTAGTCAGCAACGAACAAGCACCAAAAAGTGCGATGCGGAACCTTGCGGACCGCGGAATATACCAACATTTGTAACAATTCACAAACCCTACACCGAACGTGAAGCACCACAAGTCCAATGTCAAATGATCTTTTGATGACAAATTCTTTTGCGGTTATCTGCTTACCATAGTCCTCCGACCTTGAGGTTGAACCGGAAAGATCGAGAGACAAAGGAACCGAGGCATGACATCAGGGTCGACTTGGTATGCGTGCACAACAAGAGAAAGACGAGCAGACATGCGATGCGATATACTGACCACCAATTTGAGCCACAACTTGTCCTTTGGAAAGTTCTGAAAGTAAAGGATAGTCTGTGGCGTCACGATGCCAAAGAGACTAAGGAAAAGATCGTCTCCATCACATGAAACGGAGGCGGACAGGGTCATGTGTATGACTTACATGACTGACGCGATAAGCCCACAGAGCAAACCGCCTACCAGATTCTCATCTTCAGGTGTCAGCGGACGCTGCATGAGGCCTGAAGGAAGGCGGATGACCAGAGCAAGAAAAAAAAAGGAGCGACAGATGAGACCGAGGTCTCCACGAGCAAGCGAACGCCAGCGAGCTTTCCAACGTACAAAAAAAAAACCTGTGAGGCCAAAAAAATGTGTATTATAGGACGGGGAGTTGAAAAAAAGCAATAGCAATAGTATAGTGCGCCAAAGGGTGAACAACCATGCCGCAGTCGATGCTGTAGAGGTTTTTGAAGAATTGTGGACAGATGACAAGAAAATATCGTTAAAAATTCATGGACAAAATCATGGATAAATCTGGCACTTTTCAATGGTAGCTATGGACATGTCCTGGATAACGGTGCCATTGGAGCAGCACAGCACCGGGGTCTATACCATATGCGGGTTCAGGGTTGCCCATTCATTTGCATTTCAGGGATGGCGGATCAGTGCGCTGCATGCTGCACTGCCACTGATCGTCGCTCATCACTCCACGCTTGCCAGCGCTTCCCTTGTTGCTTCATTGTCGTCCCTTGCCCCTTCGTCATCGTCCCTTGGCACTTAGTTTTAATTTTTGTGCCGCTGCATTCCCTGCTCACCCCACCACTTTCCTCACTTGATTTTTATGAAACCCATATATATTATGCATATAGTATGTCTACAATACATATAATAGAAATGCCGACGCTGCGCGCGCAAAAAAAGTGCGCAGCAATGGTGCATCCACACCTTGCACCACTCCTGAGGACTTGAAACCTTCCAGGAAGTCACTGTGGACTCCCTGGAGGTTGGCGTGATCGAAAAGAGGCGCATATATGCAACCAATCGTCGCTGACATCATCAGGAAGCGCCGACGCACAATCTGGTGACACTGGCGGCATTTTTGCATTTTGTCATCGGTTTCCTGCAGCTTGAGGGGCGTTGGGGTGGTGTTTGTGTGTTCCAGATGGTGTGCTGTTGCTGGGGGCCCTTAGGAGACGGAATGTGGGGGGTGTCAAAATGTGTTTTTGCACTTGACATTGCTCTGAGCAGCCAGGACATATTTATTCATGCAGGGGGGTCATAATATAGCACTTCGCCGATGGGGAAGGTGCAGGAAAGTGCTTACATGTCCCGGCAACGTCGTCGGAGGTGCTAAGCGCCAGCAATGACGTTGCTGGGACATGGAAGCGCTTTTCAGCAGCTTCCACATCGAAAAAGGGGGCGTGGGGTGGCAGGAGGTTATCGTGGTTGTTGGTTTGGCCATTTGGTGGTGTTGCGGACGTGTGGGCACGGGAGGCAGGCGCCTCATCGCCAGCGCTCAGGAACAGTAAAAACCCCGTAAACCGATGATTACACACAGCGTGGAGATAATGATATATCATGTTGATATATTTTTAGTATATGATTATTGCATGACAAAAACCCTAAGCATATCCCACATTTGTATATTCTAAAATTTGATATTGCTTACATAATCATTTGTATTATGTAAGCAATATAAATGATTACATAAGCAATATCAAAAATTCAGAATATGCAAATGTGGGATATGCTTAGGATTTTTGTCATGCAATAAGCATATACTAAAAATATATCAGCATGATATATCATCATCTCCATGCTGTGACAGGGCGTGAGAGGCATCGTGGGGGTGGTGGGGGGTTGGCATGGTGGTTGTTTTTGCTGCTTGGGTGTGTCGCGAATGCGGAGAGCGGCGCGATCGCCGTTTCCGTCGCCAGAGTACACAAGAATAAAAAAAAACCCTGTAAACAGGGCTGGTGGTCATTGCCAAGTCATCGCTAGTTAATTTAAGCTCATTGCTATCCCTACACAGGCGTCTCTATCGGGAAACTCGCTCGACAGATCATACATGGCCCGGTTAGGTGTGCAATGACTTTCCGGATTTATCTGGCTTTTGCCAGGATTCCTCTGTCGGGGCGTCAGTGGATCTAAATTACGCTTGATCGGTGGCATGATCGGTCTCGGAGCCACTGTGAGATTTTGTATAATTCTCATGTTTTTCTTTAGCTCTGGGCCCTTCGGATAACTTTGTATTTTTAGGCCTCTGAGCTGTAGTGGTTCCAGTCTACTTCATTGCTCGTTCTTATATCCTGCTTCGCTTGCTATCATCGCCAATGTTGCTCTTCATTGTTAATTAATTGTTCCTTATCGTTTTTTCCATTGTGAATTGGTGGCAGAGTTCTTAATGAAAATGCCGCGCGGCTTGTGCGCATTTGAATAAAAAATGTGCACCTTTTTGCACATTCAATTCGCTAAATTGTACAACTTCGCGCCATTTTTGCGCGGTATTCGACCTTTAGCTATTGTTACATTGGTGTTACATTGGTTGATGAATGAATTTTTTTTTTGGTTCTGGTCTTTGTGAATTTCGTAAAAAAAAAAAAGGAACTTGAGTTTATTCGTCTGCCATGAGATCGACGAAGTAAGCAGAGGGGGAGTGTTACCAGTTGATATGGTAACTGGAAGTACAGGAACACTTATTCCTGATGAACTGTAATTCCTTTTCTTTGGCAACCTGCCACTCCGTGCCCTATGCTTTTTTCCTTGCAAAGCAAGGTTTTTTTATTGCAAGTGTCACATTGTAATATAGCTCTTTTAAGTACTATGGTAGTTACTTATATAGTCGCATGTATTGCAATGTTGACTCATCTTTTTTTGTCCAACCACTTCTCGCATGCTTCGGTCCAGCTAAGACAGTCTGCACCTAAGATCCTCACTTACCGCAGTCTCCACAGCAGACTTACCTCCTGGAAACTTGTATTAAGACCCGGCATCTTAATCACGTAGGTTATCTCCACTACACGCAAAGCGCCCATCCGTTCGACGGCATCAATCGATCCTCGTTCATCTCTTCTATCCTCACTCGTACTCGATACAAAAAACTATATTACAACGTGACCCTTCACAACTCTCGAAACTCGACGTCGTTGCTTAACTAAATTAGCGCTGCCGTTAACACTGGTGGAGAAACAGGGAACCCCTATTGACAACCGATTCTATTTGCTACCACTACTCTCCAAACATTCAATCTACAAACTCTAGTTTGATCATACTCCTTATTCATTGCTCATGACTACCCATCATTCCGGAAACCCAACACCCACCGAGTTCCACTTGCACCACCAAGGCTGTCCACGAGTCGATCCGCGGATCACCCGGAGCCGAACCCGGTTGACTCACAGTGATGCGGATCATCCGCACTGGGTAGACCCGTATCACACGAGTCATCAAGTCCGGGTCATACGAGTCCCGATCCGGGTGATCCGCGGATGACCCGGTTATTCACTGATATTGGCAATTGAATAGAAATTGAATAGCCTGTACATTGCCCTGCCCCACCTGCTCATTACCTGCCTCCCTAATGCCCGATGGCTCTGGGGGTTGGTCCACAGGTGCCCGGCACTGTCAGGGGGCGCTTGCAATTTGAATTATGTAATACCAATTACCTGTTATAGAGAAAAACACAAAATACTCAAAAATTCGCGATTCTTTTGCTCGGAAAAATAGCGGAAAATGCCGGACCTCCGGAGAAATTTCTCCTGGATGCACCTAAATTACACATTCATGGTAGTGAAAGAATTATTGCAATAGCTTCAATATAACAGAAGATATGAAGCATTCTTTGTTTGGTTATGACCAATTAGGTGAAGGTTTAGAATACAAATCAAGAAGTTCTAATATTCGGAATTTACTCCGGCAGTATAAACGACCATTCCTACATCAAAATATTACATAATGTTATATAAAAGGTACAGGGTGATAGTGGGGAGGCTGTATGGTCAGGCAACCACCTGTTTTCACCATATCCCCCCCACCAAGCATATTGTATTATTGCTGGTACATGTAGGCAAGGTGTATATAAGCCCTTCTGTAACCTTTCCCGGCTCAAAATATGCCTATTTTGGCATGTAATCCTCCTCACTTTCCTAATCCAGCATTTTCCTGTTTACCATGAAGCAGAAATATTCCAGATGGGGAAAGAATTCCTTTAGACGCGTGCACTGTATATTTTATAGTGTATAATTAATTTCAGGGTGATTGGATGAGATTTCATAATACATCTCCTCCTGGTGCCTATTGCCCAGCTGACCCCCCCATAACAGCACAATAAGACTAGGTATAAACAAACAAACTTTTGCGGTCTTATTAAAATATTAAGCTCTACATTTGTGCCATGTTTCATAATTTTCCATTCAGTAGTTGCTCCATAAGTGCTTTTCCTTGTTCACATTGTTTTGAACTGGAATTCTCCAGTTTATCATGAAGCATAGTAATTCTGGGAGATCGGAATATTCAATTATGTTCACCTTATACACATATTATAGTGTATAATTTATTTTAGGCTGATTGGATAAGTCTTTATAGTACATCTCCTCCTGGGTGGCTATTTCCACCTGACACCCCCATACCGGCACAACAAGAATAGATGTGGACAAACTAATTTCAGAAGTTTTATA
>Ga0137388_10000530_pt1 | contig 21630 bp, 5 predicted proteins | sample 15con2h14AmetaG_FD_104644 | JGI IMG/M metagenome (GOLD analysis project Ga0137388, IMG submission 104644) | Vadose zone soil microbial communities from Angelo Coast Range Reserve, California, USA - 15con2h1.4A metaG | ecosystem: Environmental > Terrestrial > Soil > Vadose zone > Saprolite...
CTCAAGCGCTGCAATCGCGTGGCTGACTACCATGGTGGGAAAACGTTTTGGTCGTAGTTTTGCGCTCGAACAGGGAGGGGGTCACAAGTTCGATCCCCATCACGCCCACCACCCAGTCTTCAGGTATCGAACTCCCCGGGTGATACGCGCATTTGTCCCGTGAACAGCGGGCTTTTTCGAGTTCGTCCTTGTCTCCGCGTCAGTCTCTGCAAGACAAAAAGGCGGATCTGGACCCTCCGTCTCTGCATCGAAAAATTCCGTTCCCGACTCGGCTGTCAGAGACGGGTTCGATGACTGGGTGGTGGGTCTTCAGTTTGTGCCCGACTACCTCCACCATCCAGTCTCCGCAAACCGCACGTTTCCGATACGACGCCAAATAGGGCGTTTCTGCGGGGACTTCCGGCCATTCACTTCCCAGATTTTGGTCTCTGCAGGCATTCACGCATTTGGTGTTGATTTTTGGCCCTTCGTCTCTGAATCCAAAAATTCCGTTCCTGGCGGGCCAGGCTCGAGCGCGAAGTCCGACCGCACTTGCACCCGTATTCCGACTTTTGGGCCCAGCCTCAGGTGTAGCTATGGTACATTGGCGTGTCGCGCAGCTCGTTTTGGCCTGCGACCCATAAAGAGTCGATTTCGACTTGAGAGAGAACACGGTTCCAGATTGCTACGTGTGCAATCGATCCTTTGAATCCCGAAGAACTGTTCCCCCCAATGCTGATCGGCCCAGCAGCGTGCTGCGGGTGGACATGATAGGACTCGTATTTGTCGGCGGACGTACGTGCGGCTTGAACGCCTTGCTTCCAAAACAGGCATCCGGTTGTCTTGTCAGTCTCGGAAATCCATGGCTCTGCCTGACCGATCAGAAACAGCCACCTGCCCAGGTCGACGGGTGTCGCGTCGTTCGCTGAAACGCCATACTCCATATAGGCGCCATTGCCCAGATTGCTCTGACCGGCTGATGCCATCAGATTGAAGGTATAGAACGAGACACGCGAGTGGCGGTTGGGATTTGTCTGATTGTAGAGCCGCAATGCCCATTCGACATTTGTAAAGGAATCGACAGCCTTTCCCAGAAAATGCACGCGCTGATCGGCAGTTCCCGCGGTGTACGGGTTGTCGAGCACAAGCGGGCAGATCCAGGCTGCTACGGACAGAGCGTTGGCGTAAGGCTGCGAGTACTGAGGCGCGTCAGCTACCGTGAGAGTGCTGCCGATCGCGCCATCGAAATACGGAACGCTGGCGTTTCCGAACGGGATTGCGGCCAATTTGACCCCGCCGGAGTTTGAGGTCGCGTCGTTGAGTTTCATCTCGTCGTGACACAGACCGTTGCCGTCGTCCGTCAGCGGCCAATAGCTTGTTGGTGCCGTGTCGAGGATTGCGGTTCGAAAGTCCATTCGTATCTCCCGATCGTCGATCCAGCATCCCGCACCCCCGGATCGGATCAGGCAAAGTCGCGTTCTGGACGCGACCATGCCGTCACAGCGAGTAGCGCAGGATCAAGAAGCTCTCCTGGTCAGGAGACCGGGGCAATCCATCGGCCGGTCCTGCCGTGAAAGTGAAATTCTGCGGCCCGGTCAGATCAAGAGACGCTTGCGGTCGGGCAAGCGCGTGATGGTCCGCGACGTTCGCACCGTAGAGGTCGAACGCAGAGACCGTGATCTTCCTGTTCTGCGCGAAGTAGGGGAAGTGATCCCTCCGGATCTGAACGCTGAAGTCATCATTGCCGTTCAGGTATTTCGACCATTCCGTTGGGAAGTCGTGACGCAGGCTGAAGAAGGCTGCCAGATTGGTCTGGTCGCCCTGCTGGAACAGATCGCCCAGGGCCTTCCTGACCTTCTGGGCGTCGACGCCTTGTCTTGCGGTGTAACGGATATGCAGGATCACATCCGAAATCGTCGCGTAGTCGAAAGCGGGATAGTCCTGCGGAAGTTCGAGCTTCCAGGTGCTTTCGGCTCCCGCGCCTTCGAAGGGGAGGAAGCGTTCGTCGCGCAAATTGGTCTGGAACATGCCGTTGTCGGTGTTGGCTCCGCTGGTGACGATCGAGCGCACTGCACCGGCGTAGTCGATGAAGCGGTCGTCGTCGGCTCCCTGGCGCGGATACTCTCCATCAGCCAGTGCGGGTGATTTTCGCAGGCTGCTCTTGAGGAGAGACAGCGTGCAGTGAACCCCGGTATAAGGACCCAGCACGCACGGAATCGAAAGAGCAACATCGACGATCCGGCGCATGTAGTGACCGGGGCAGTCTCGATCGTACAGCCATTCCGGGACCGTGACGGCGCATGTCCCTGTCGATTTCAGGGTCAGCAGTGCCAGCGGATCGAGCTGCCTGAGCGAGACGTGGCGCGTCAACTCCAGCTCTCGCTTGTTGTTGTCGAGATAGGCCATCTCCATCCGTTTGACATCGAGATGAAGTGCTTCGCCGGAGAGCAGGCCCTTGCGCCCGCCGTCCCAGTAATTGAAGTTCACGAACGTCTGGGTGTCGAGTTCCGGCCGCATCAGTTCCTGCTTCATCGTCTGTTCGGCCTTGCGCGCCGTGTCAAACGCGAAACGGTAGTATTCGTAATAGACGCGCGAGATTTCGCCCTGCATCCAGAGATACAAATCCTCGTTGGTGAATTTGTCGTGCAGGAACTGGTCGATCTCCTGCGCATTGGCGATCTGCTGCTTGACACTCTGATACTCGTGGCGGGCGACCTGCTCTGCGATCAGCGACGTCAGAATCTGCCGGCCGATCTGCATCAGCTCGTGGGCAGCGAGGTTGTACTGGAGCAGCCATTCGTCGGCGCGCCGTTGGTATCCTGCGGTGCGGCTGGCGATCCCGGCTTGATCCTGTTCCCAAGTTGCAGCCAGTTGAAAGACTGCTCCGATCGATTTTGCGGCGGCGGCCAGCTTGGCTCCTCCGCTGACTTCGGCGTGGGCGCCCAGGCCCCAGAAATGCCCGTTCAAGCCTACATCGGGGACTGGAAAGAAGGCTGATGCTATGGTTTCAAGACCACCGGCAGCCAGATGACCATCTCTCGCCAGCGGCAAGTGCGAGTTCAACTCACTATCCTCGTTGGTATTCAAATAGAGCCGCCCCGGAGCTGACGCCCCCGACGCGGGAGCCGGCGAATTGCTGCCAGCAAGCGTTAGATTCGGATAGGGCTGCAACCCCGGGGGGTTGTCCGCGTACTGGCCGACCAGAACGTTGTAGGCATCATCGAAGTTCTCCTCGGTCAGCTCGCGGTGGTCGGGCGCCAGTGCATCATTGACATTCGAATCGGCGGGAAGGCCGAGCAGGCGCTGGTAATAGTGGAATCTTTCCAGCGCGGTCGCGCGGCTCGTGAGCAGCGACGTCGTCGCTTCCTCTGCCTGCTTCCACTGCAGGAAGCGCACCTCCTGAGCCATCTGCTGGATCTGGATCTCGTGGCGTTGGCGCACCAGCGCAAGATGCTCGGCGTCACCCTTTTCGAGAGCGGAGAGCAGCGCGTTACCGAGGCCGCGCACTTCGGTGCAGAGCTCGAGTGCCTTCTGAATCAGGACGGCGCAGCGCACCGGGCCAACGGGCTGGGTCAGGCCGCTGACAATGGTGCTGAGATCGAGCCCCGCCGCCGTCGCCTTCACCAGCATCCCGGGATCGAGCGGTGGATCGAACAGGGCGAGCGGGCGCACCACGCCCTGGATGTTCATGCAATGGCGGATCTTGAACAGGCGGTCGGCGACGGTGTCCCAATATCCGAGCAGGTTCTCGTTGCGCGGAATGCAGAAATAGAGCGTTCGGCCGATGCCGAACAGGGGGCTGGCACTGGCCGCGCCGTCGGTGTCGGAACGCGGCTCGGGCGTTCCCACGTTGAACGGAAACTTGGCCTCCAGCTCCACCAGCGCATTTCCCATTGGGTCGAGGCCGGCGGCCCTGAGCTGCGCAAAGGTCTTGGGTCGCACGACCCCGCGCGACGGAACCTGTTGCGGCCGAGGGCCCAGAATGTTGGAAGCGAGGACATAGAGCAGCGTGGCCTCGTTGATGGATTCGACGGTGTCCTGCTGGAAGAGGTCGTCGCCCCACGCGATCAGGTTGTCGAGATATTTCATGACGACGCAATATTGGTAGGCTAGCGGCCGCGTCCGCGCGACGACATGCGGCTGGAACGGCTTGCTGAGAATCGCCTGGTAGCCGTTCAGGACCTCCTCTCGCCGGGCCTGATCGTCCGGTGACAGGTCCGACGGCGGCTGGCTGAGCAGCGCAAGCAAGGCGTCGATCTGTTTGGGATTGTTTGCCTCACGGAAGGCAAGAAATTTCCAGTAGCGTTGCGGCGAATTCACGGACAGATCGTTCGATGTTGGATCGAAAATGTAGTGAAACCAGCGTTGCGCGTCGGCGAATCTGCGCGTCTTGCTCAGGTGAACGGCAATCGTCAACGGGGCGAAAAAGAGCGGCTCCCAATTGTAGATGGCATAAGCTTCATGTTCGGAGAGTTCGATTTCCTTGCGAAAGGATTCGACCTGAACAAGACGATTGTTCTGCGGTTGATAGAGAGTCGTGAAAAAATCGTGGGTCGGGTCGGTCTTGGGATCCGGTGTTTTCAGGCCATCCTGCCATTCCGGGTCCATGAAGCCGGACAGTGAACTCGTGTTGATTCTGGCGATCATCTCACCGACGAACGGATGGAAGAAATTCCGGAATGTGTAGCTGAATTGCGTGTCCCAGTGGCCAAACGGGATCCGGTCTACGACCCGACCCAGCGATCGATCGTGGAAGCCGACGCTGCTTGCAAGGTTTGTCATGACTCGTTTCCCTATAGTTTTATCCTGCCGTTCGACAACGAGACCGAGCGCCCGATCAGGTGATCGCCGAACCTGACAGGCAGGGTCGATGTGAGCCCGCGCTGGATGAAAGCGTCGGTGCTGACCATCGGCCGCGGTGCCGGAGGCGGCTGAATGACAAGCGGAGCGATCTGGACCGCATCCAGTCCACCCACCATGCCGCCGAGGGTGCCATAGCCCCCGAAGTTGCGGACCCAGACCGGCTGCTCCCGTGTCGAGACGAGGAACGCGTTGCGGCCGTCGGCGAAGAACATCGGTGCATTCCAGGGATCGTCGAGATCCTGCCGTGGCCAGACAGCCGAGAACGGCGGAGGCTGGGTGGTGGGCCGCAGAATCGATCGTTGCAGCTCCTTGCCTGACGCATCCTGGTAATCGAAGGCGAAATCGCCGCTGTGCGAATTGTCGGTCAGGGGAAGGCGAGTACTGACATGGCTTGGCGGAGGCTTTGCCGTTTCCTCGCCGCGCACGGGCAGGCTATGGGTGTTGCGGAACAGGAAGGAGCCAGGCCAGTTATTGAGGTAGATCAGGATCGACCGCGGTGGCGGGGTAAGCTGGATGTAGATGCGCAAGGCATCTCCCTCGGCCGTCACTCCGAGATGCAGGTCCGAGCGATCGAACTCGCTGGGAAGATAGGTGCCGATCGTGGTGGGTTTGTCCGGATCCGACGTCTTGGTCGGCTGCCACTTGCCATTATAGTATTCACTCCAGCACAGCACTGCCTGCACGGTGAACTGAGGGTCGCCGGGTAGGGCTTGGGCGTCGATGTCGATGAGCTTGCCGCCGCGTGGGCGATCGACGGCATCCGGCCCCTTCTTCAGGATCCGCAGCCAGAACAGCAGAAGGCGGCTGTCTCCCCCGCTGTTCTTCCAGACAACGGGGATGACCGGGTTGTCCTCGATGTCGAGCTTGATCTGCTCCCACGGCGTCCAGTATCCAAATTCCTTGCGGCGGTAGTAGTATTTTCGGTGCGCACCGGCCGTGCGGCCGACCACGTGCACGACTTCACCCTGTGCCGGGGTGGGCTCGACATAGTAGATGCCGCACGGCTCCAGTTTTGCGACCTCCTCGAGCTTGGACAGGTAGTTGAGCAAGGCAGTCGAGGCGGAATCATCAGTGATGTCGCCTTGCAGAAGCTCGCTCTCGAGGTCCTTGAAGAACTGCGATTTGTCATCGCGCAGCTCCGGGTCGAGCCAGTTCTCGGGCCAGAGAAAGACTTTGCGGTTGGCCTCCCAGACGCGATAGCGCTTCATCCAGGCCCATTGTTCGGCATTGACGAACGCGGCCGAGACTTTCGGCTCCAGATTCATCAGGCAGCGTTCGATGAACAGCTGCACGCAGGAGAGGGCGTGACGCACGCGGGATGTCGTCATGCACGCGTCCATCTGCACATCCATCAGGAAGTATTCGAACAGCTTGTCGGGCGTGTCGATCTGCGCGGTATCGGGTCTTGACCGCAGGTGGTGAAGGACATGGGCGACGAGGGCGTCGCGCTGCAGTTCCCGCATCTCGTCGTTGATGGGTTTGATCAGGTCATGCCAGTCGGCGGCCGCATAGCGGGCGCGCAGCACGGACTGAAAGTCGCGTGCCACCGTTCCGTCAGGCGCATTGGTCGCGGCGCGGATGAAATCGGCTGCAGACACGCCGACCGAACGAACGGCCGCGAAGGCGTCGTACACGCGGCGGAAGAGATCGAAGTGCGCAAGGTCTCCCCTGGCCTTGCCGAATTGAGCCAAGAGCGCATCGAGCGAGGCCGGGTCCCACCGCGTGAGAGCGAACAGGGCGCCGTCGGCGGTTGCGGCAGCCGCCGCCGGCGCTCGCAGGATATCAAGAACCCTTTCGTCCTGGCGGGAAAGCTCCGACTTGATGCGAGCAAAACCCAGAAGCGCCTCAAGCGGCTTGAGAAGCGCTACGGCGGTCGCTGGTGCGGGACTGCCGGCGACTGCCAGGGCACTCAGCCAACCCTCGCCACCAACCTGATAGTCGCCGTCGATGGCGAAATGGGCGATCTCGTTGGCGGTCAAATTAAGTGCCGACGCCAGCGCCGTCATCTTCTGGAAACGGATGTACGCGTTGCCGAACGGGGTCAGGATCGTTGGCGGGTAGAGATAGCGACCGGGAACCACCTCGCGCGCTTGCTTTGGCGTTTCCCATTTGACGCTGAGACGCGTCTGGACTTTCTCGACGGTCAGCGTGAGATCGTGGAGCTTTCCGCCCTTCAGCGAAAGCGCGTTGGTATTGCGCCAGATCGTGCCGTTCTGCGTCAGGGGTTGCGCCGTGCCGTCCAGGTTTAGTGAAACCGTCGCGGTGGCGTCAGCCTCGATCACAAAGTTGTAGTAGCCCGGTTCCGGCGTCTCGATGCGACCCTGCCAGATGCCGGAAATCGCGGTATTGGGTGTAGGATTCGTCGGCAACGGATTTTCGCCCTGAGGTGCGTAGTCGAGAGTTGCCGCAGCCTGAATGCTCGCGTCGACCGCGCCTGTAGCGGTGTCACGGAAGAAGAATTGTACGGCGAGGCCGGGTGTGCCGAGCCCCAGCACGTCATTGAGCGCGGGCTGATCGGGTTTTCCTTCGGCATGCAGCGGGTAGGGAGTCGTGTCGGGGTCGAGCAGGGTTTGGGCGTCACTCAACTCGATCGAGGCCGCAGCGGCCAGCCGTTGCAGCGCTTGCTGGCGTTTGCGTCGTGCGGCGAGCGTGGGCTGGAAGGTCGCCAGCAACGCGCTGCGCTTCTTCTCAATGGGATCGCTAGATCCGACATAGGTATCGAACAGTGGCTTCAGCTCCGGGTAGCGGGTGAAGAAAGATCCGCGGGCGTCCTCGCTGCGTGCGAACAGGCCGTCGACCGCGCCCTGGAACGCGGTGGTGACGCCAGCTACGGCCTTGAGCGCGTCGCGCATGCCCGCGCCCAGCAGGCCCTGGTGGGACAGAAGATGACGGAAGTTGTCGTAGGAGAGACTGGAATCGACGGACGTGATCGCCGTCTCGAGCGACAAGGAAGTGTGAGTGTAGGCAACATCGAGCGCCACCGTGTTCTCCAGCAGCGCAAAGAAGGCGTCGGATGTCTCCTGACCATAGACCAGCGCCATGCGTGCACGCGCGACGTTGCCGCTGGGGTCGTCGGTGGCGGCAAACTGATCGTCGATGCCCGCGAAGTCGCCTCGCAGGGTGCGGGCGAATTCGACGACGTCGTCGGGATCCGGCGCTGATTTGCCGCTCAGATCCTGGTTCCAGATCAGATAGAGCGCAGCCGCCGATTTCAGCGAGCGTTCCCTCATGGCGCGCACCAGCGCGACCAGGCGCACGATCGCAGCCTGGGTCGGGTCGGGGAGGGTGAACGGGTCGAGACCGGTAAGCGAGGTCAGAAGCAGAAGCTCCCTGACGCTCAGGCGCAGCGCCCGTGCGAGCCAGCCACGACGGTAGACGGCGGAGACGTTCGCAAGCGTCAGCGGTGTATCATTGTCGTACTTCAGGGCTCCGACGATCAGAGCGAATTCATCGCCGGTCAGGCCGAAGGCCGCGCGCAACGTGTTGCCATGCGCAGCCAGCCTTTGTGCCGTGTAGAGGGCATCGACCGCCGCCTGGAAGTCGGCGCTGACGCCGGCGACCGCCTTGAGAGCATTGCGGGTCGCGCTATCAAGCGTGCCGTTGTAGTAGAGTTGTTTGCCGGCGCCGTCGTAGCCGATCTTGCCCTGGCCCGCTGCAATGATCGGTTGTTCCAGCGTCGCCTGGCTGTGCGTGTAGGGAACGGAGGCCTTCTGCAGGAAGGCGCCAAATCCGTTATCGGCGAAACCGGCGTCCTGATTCAGGACCATGGCACTGAGGAACATCTGCCGATAGAGGGCATGGTCCCCGTACGTGCCGATGTTCGACCAGCAGGCCAATAGCGACGCCAGATCCCGCTCCGGCTTGAGATTCAGCGCCTTCAGCACGCGCAGCGCAATCCCGAGCCGCGGCAGCAAGGCGAGAAAACCGCCATCGAGCTTCGCCAGGGTGTCGATGTCGCCTGAAGCCAGCGCCACCAGATCCGGCCGGTACAAGGCGCAGATCGCCGAGTCGGTCAGTTCGATCGACCATCCTGTCTCCTTCCAGAGGCGGATGAAGCGCAACAGGCGGGCGAACTCCACGGCACCCAGCCGGTTGCTTGTGTCGCTCGGGCCGGACATCGGGCTTGAATAACGGAATTCGAGCGTATCGAAGTTGGATCCCGGGGCGCCCAGGGTCGGATCGACCAGCGTCACGATAGCCATGATGCGGGAATAATTTTCCGCGTTCCTGACCCACGCCTTGATGTCGCCGCCGTAGAGCACGGGATCAGGCGCTCCGGCGCCTGCAGGCAGCAGGGCGTCGAAGGCGGCATCAGTGATCGCTCCATCATGCACGGCCTTGAGTGTCGCGAATGAAACGCCAAGCCGTTCGAGCTTCGGGACGAGATCGCTGTTCGGGTTGACGAAGCGGGTGCGTAGCAGCGCAATGACATCGTCGTAGGAAAGCCCCAGTCGACGAGCAAACTGCTTGGCGTTCGACAGGCCCGCTATGACGGTCGTATCCGCAGTCCCGTCCGGGAAGCCGTACATCCGCCAAAGCGGCACCGCCGTCGAGTCTGTCAGGATCTCGTGTTCCTCCCGCGACAAGCCGAGAGTCTCCATCAGGATGTCGCGCCAGCCGTAAGGATTTGTACCGCGCTCGAGGCCGTCGGTCTTGCGAATCCGCTCCATGGCCAGCGGCAGCGGCACCTCGAATCTGCCGAAGCATCGGCGCAGAACCTCGAGCGGCTGGTGGAACGGAAGCGGCAGCGGGAAGCGTTCGCCGCGCAGCGTCGCATAGGCAGCGTCGATGACGAATTGCGGGCTCGCCATCAGGTCTTCGGTGGCCACACCGTTCGTGTCGTGGCCGGTAAAGCCATTGAGAGAGTCCGGCTGCGCGCTATTGGCGACAAAGTATTCCAGCGTCTCGTTCACGACGTCGATATAGGGCAGTGCGGTGTTTGTGTTGTCGCAGGTGAGCGGCAGATGCTGGATATCCGGGCGGCGCGACAGGAGCACGTCAAGCGGAGCGATCTCGGTGCCTGCAGGCTTTCCAGCCGCTATCCAGGCATCCATCGTGGCGAACGGATAGGATGCGCCGCCGTGGCTGGCCTTCCAATTCGCGGTGTAGGCCGTCCACACATCGTTGTCCGGGCCGATGACATGCAGGAGGTCGACCAGATAGGCCGCGGGCGACAGCACCGAGCGGCAATGCTCGCAGGCGCAGAAATCCATTGAGCCGAACAGGCCTTCGAGCGTCGGATAGGCGATCACACCCGCAGCAGCAGGCGCGGAAGCTGCCATGGGCGCAGGACGCAGCAGATGGCCGTCGCTGGCGGCGCCGGCCTCGCCATCCGTCATCGCCGGTGCACCAAGCGCTACGCCGCGCCTGGCGGAGAGATAGCTGGTTGCAATGTTGAGCGTGGCATTGTGGATCTGCCGCGATCGCGCGTGGACCAGCGCCGCCTGATCGCTGCCGCCGAGATCCTGGGCAAAATTGTCGGTGAATGTCTGCTCGTCGAAGCGGACGACATGATAGGCGGCGTTGATCTTGCGCTTGAGCAGGCCCCCCATGGCCTGCGCGCTCGGCGCGATCTGCAGGACACGCTGCATGTTCTTGATTTCGGTTACGATGGCCGGATCAACCTGAACATTCTTGGCCGCGATATAGTGTTCGACCGGCTGCCGGCCGATGTCGAATTCGGCCTGATGCGATGTGAGGAATGCGCTCACCTGGTCTGGCGCGGCGACCACGAAGTCGCCGCTCTTCACCAATGCTGCGGTGACCGCCGTCGGATAGGCCAGCTGTATCTGGGCGGCGAGAAACTCGGCATAGGCGGCCTGTTTCGCCTGCGGCGTATCGCCGGGGATTTCCTTCGGGATCGGCGTGCTCGATGACAGCAGGGCGGTCCACTTCTGCGGCTGATGATAGCCGGCCTGAACGAGCTGGAGGGGGTCGGTCAGGGGTTGCGCGCCGGCCGCTCCGTGCAGCGCCTGCATCAGCACGGAATTATTGCCGGTCAGGCGGGCGAGCTTGCCGTCGAGCTGCAATTGGGCTGCCGTCGCCGCGCCGAATGCGCTGCCGACGGCCGTCCAGAAGGCGCTCATGTCGGTCCGGTTCGCCGCATAGAACATGGCGAATTGCTGCTGCTGTGAGTCTGTGAGGCGGGAGACCGCGAGCATGTCCTTGAGCGGCGAAACCCCAGTCAGGGCCGGACCACTCAAGAGCTTCTGGGCGCCGAGGATCTGAAACTGCTTGGCGGCGTCGGGGATCGTGCCCTTCAGCGACGTCGGAATGACGCCCTGGTCAATAGCGGTTGTCCAGATCGACACCACGGATTTGCCATCGGTGCGATAGAGGAGGTCCTCGTCGGTGGGCAGGCCTGCGCGGAAGAGAGCGTAGAAGAATTCCGGTCCGATCGCGCGGGCGGCCGAGAAGGGCGAGGCCGTTCGGGCGCTGAACTGGTCGGCCAGCGCGGCCATCGCCAGCGGCCGGGGGTCGCCCCAGCCGGTCTTGTTGGCGAGATAGGTGATATCCGTGCGGTCACCGGTTTCCTTCAAGTCCGCAAGCTTGCCCTTGTAATGGGTGCCGATGGCCGTGGTCAGCTCGGCGTATTCGGACAACAGTTTTGGCGCGAGATCATCGGCGACGATGATGTCGAGCGTCTCGGTGGCCGAGGCGTCATAGCGGATGTCCGAGGCGCCGACGAGCGCGTCGGCGGCAAGCGCGCGAAGCTGGATGTCGGGTGCGGACTTGCCCAGTTGCAGCGCCGGCGCCGGGGAATATTGAATGGAGTACAATCCGCGTTCGTCGGAGGTGGCGAGCGCAAGCAGGAGGTCGGGCCCCGCACTCTTGTCGAGCAGCTCGATTTTCAATCCGCCGACGCCGGCGCTCACGGCGCTGTAGACGCGCCCGGACACAGAGAATTTCGGCGGGAATTGCGCATTCACCGCCGCGTTGATGGCCGCCGCGGTCGCGGGATCGACGATGCCGCTGGCCGGGAGATTATGCTGCCGCTGGAACTGCTGGACGACGGCGAGCGTTGCGGGCCCGAACTGCGCGGCGCTGCGCTCGTTGTCGGGAATGGCGAGATTGAGCAGCGCGAGCTCGGTGTGCAGCAGGCGCACGTCGTCGCCGGTGAGTCCTTGCTGGAGGTTGCGTCCCTGGAGATTCATGGAGGCCTCCTTTGTAATCAGTCGAATTGTCGTTCGGTACTCGTAGGGTGATTCCGGCCAAAGGGCATATGTGCGTTGCGTGCGAGGCTTGAAAACGCAGTCTCAAACGTCTTTCTTCCCAGTCACCTCCGGTGCGGCGGCAAGCCGCGGGTGGACGCGGTGCTCACAATATCATTGATGCCAACCTGGTTGTTTGAGGCGACTACTTTTGTCGAGTTGTATCGAGCTCCGCACATGTTCCTAGAGGCCGCCTTACTTGAATAGATGGACGTTCTCTTTCCCGAGCCATTTGGTGGCAACATCTATGGCCGTTTGGGGTGTGCCCTCTTCAAAATATGCGAGAGCTTTCACGTGATGTGCATCAGCTAGTCTCTTCAGGGAACTGAGACGATCACCTAACTTCGAGAGATTCAACGCCTTTCCTTTTCCTCCAACAACAATAAGCTCTTGATTTGGACCAAGGACATCGATGGTGACGCCTTCTTTTGACGCGTACTGAAGTGTATCGAAGTACCTGCCTTCAACTACAGACACGTCTCCTGAGTGCAGGTAGAATTTAGCGTCTTTAGGGCCGACCTTGGCGACGCGTCCTCCCACGGTTTCTGCAACGCGTAATTCGCGCGATAAGCCGACGTCCGCCCCCACATCAATTGCGACGTCACCCATTGACGTGGCTGCGAACCTCGGCCCTAGTGTTCTCGCGCTGCCGTTCGGAATCGCGCCGTCTATGGCTCTGCCGACCAAGACGCCAGCCAGATCCAGTGTTGCCTCTATGGGGTCCCCATGGGCTGAGTGCCAGATTGAGCGCGCTGTGAAATAGTATTCTGGCGCCAGAACCGCTGCCGCAGCTTTAGCTGTGACGATTAGTCTCTCTGGATCCTTATATTTGTTGAGTTCTCGCTTGGTTGCTTCGCGCCCCTCTTTATTCGTGTAAATGATTCCATCCTCGCCCATCCGCTGGACGTTTTCATTGAGTTCATATGCTCTTTCTGGACTCAGCCTGGGGCGCTCCATCGCCTGTGCAATAACCGGATCAAACGAATAGCCCTCGATCTGATCTGCATATGCCCACAACAATTCGAAAGACATCGTTGAGCATTGAAGTCCTACGATGAACTCTTTGGCGGTGATGTGCATGTCATGATCGATGTCAATGAATTTATAGAAGTCCTCTACGCGTTTCTTTTCCTTGGTATACCGTTCGGCTGCCGTGTCCCGGCCATTTGTATCGCTATGCGCGACTGGGTTTTGGCGTGAATATGCAAAGCAGTTGATTCCACCATTCAGCCCAATTGGATCTGCGCTAGACCACCTTCCGAGCCACGGCACGTAATATCGTGCGCTGTGATAGTTCAAGCCACTCTCATCATCTCTCTCCATCCCCGTGTAGCGATATCGCTTCAGGCCAACCTCCGCCGCGCTGCGACCGGCCTGATACGACGTGCTGCCGTAGGGGTAATATTCCTCGTAGGAAATGATCTGCCCCACGCCATCCAGTTCCAGTGACGCGGAGTCGAGGTGATTGCCAAACTGATAACGGATGAGTTTTTCGGGAGCGTCGGGCTCGCTTCCTTGCGTGCGCGTCTCGACCAGCGCGATGCGCTGCTTGTCATCCATCACATGGAGGGTCTCACGCTCGAGACTGACGCTGGTGCCATCGGTGCCGTACTCGCGATAGATCTCAAAGTTGCCGAGATAGACCCGCTCGTAGCGACGTGTGCCGTTCTGTCTTTCGGTAATCTTACGCACGCGCTGGCCGGTGGCGTCGTAGACATAATAGGTCGTCTCTGGCGTGCCAGCGTTCACGGCCTGCCGCGCGGTCGCGCTCAACTGGTCGCGGAAGTCCGACTGCATCAGGCTCAGGTGCGGCATCGACGTCATGTTGCCGTGCGCATCGTGGGAATAGGTCTCGCTGGGCGCCGAGACATTGCCGATGCTCGTGCCGCTGAGACGATTGCTGTGTTTGTCCGGCTGGATGAGGCTTGGCTCGTTGTAGAAATAGAAGCGCGTCCAGTTGCCATTGAGCGTCGGCAATTGCGGAATCGGTGCCTGGTGAATCAGTTGCAGGAAATTGCCGACCGGGTCGTAGCGGTATTCCTCGCTGTAGCGGCGCATGGCCTGGCCATCGCCCGGTTGCGGCAGACGCATGCGGAACGAGTCGTCCCACGTGGTCTGCGGCTGCGCAGCCTGGCCGATGTGCTCGCGCCCCGAAACCCTGATCAGGCGATAGACCGCGTCATAGACATAGTCGTTGTCGGGCGTCACCAACTGGTTGCTGAAATAGATCGTTTGCTGGGAGCCGTCGGCGATCCCGGTGATATTACCCACCGGGTCATAGGCGTAGTGCAGGTCTTGCAGCACGGCCTGGTCGGATGATCGTGTCGTCCTGAGATTGATCAGCCGAAACGTCAGGGGATCGTAGGCATAGTCGGTCCGGGCGCCGTTACCATATTCGATCAGGATACGCTGACTCTTGGAGTTGTGGTCGATTTTGGTGACGAACGGCGTCGTTACGGCCGTGCCCCGCAGGTTGACGTCGACTTTTTCAAGCAGGTTGGCTTCGTTGAACGTGGGTCGATAGATGCTACCATCAGGAGAAGTCACCGTGATCGGTCGATTGAGCGCGTCAAATGTCGTTCTTCCCGCGAACGTCTCAGGCTCCAGCTCTTGGTTTGCCGACCAATCCCGCGTGTTCTTGTACTCGCGCGCGAGCCGACGCCGGCTTGAAAGGAGATTTCCTTTGAAGTCGTAGTCATCAGTGGTGACGGTGCCCGCCTGGTCGAAGAGCTGAACCACCTTGCTGCGAAGGTTGTTGGCTTCCGGATTGGCTTGGCTTTCGCCATAGACCGTGCGACGGACCAGCCGCTCCACGCCGGCATCCTCGCTCAACCATGCGTCGGTCGGGCGCCGCGATGGATCATAGGCCGTACGGAAGCGATGACCCCGGCTGTCCCAGGCATAGATTGGCTTGCTGAGGACGTCGTTGAGCGTCCAGCGTGCGCCGGCCTCCATGCTGGCCAGGTGTATGCGGTTGCCCAGCATGTCATAGTCATAGCGCATGACGATACGGCCATTGGCGTCGCTAACCGCGCGCTGGTTGCCTTCGATATCGAGGTCGACGCGGGTCGCATAGGTCTCGTCGACGGTGGCGCCATTGCGTTCGAAGCGGTTGTGCGCGATCGTCAGGAACGGTCGGCCGAGCGCGTCGAAAAAGGCAATCGCCGGCGTAGCGGCATGGACCGCGGCCTTGGCGGCAGCATCCGTTTCGGCGGCACGCTCCTTTGGGTCGGGCCACATGGCGGTCGCTGCGGAGGCAAATGCGGGATCAGTTCGCAGCGCATACCAGGAGGGGATGTAGTCGTCATCAGGCAGGCGCACGAAGAACGGACTGGCGTCGGCATCTGTCCTCTGATCGAGCGTGACGGTGTCATTGACGTCGTGGCTGGTCTGCCGCCATGGATCGAACACCACCTTTTCCCAAGTGTGGTTGGGATGCAGAGTGGCGACGACGCGCGCGACCGGATCGTAGAACAACACTGGGCTGACGCCGACCTGAACGCCGAACTTGAAGTCGTGGCTGTCGTCGAAGAACGGCTCGTACTGCCGGACCGGCTTGCCCTTGTTGCTAAAGATGGTCCAGCCGCTGCCGACCCAACGCGGGTCTACCGTCGGGCCGGCAGGGGCGAGGGGCCCTGGCTCGGCCTGCGCCTTCTTCTGGATTTCACGGCCGAAACCATCGGAAAAGCTGAAACCGACCTGCAGCTTCGAGGCCTGGCCCTGCGCAAGATCGCTGACATGGGTTTCGCGAACAATCGTGGCAGCAAAGACAGGACTGGTGGCACTGCCGCTGATCGCAAAGCGATCGAGATCGTAGGCGATCCGCGTCGTGGCTCCCGCGAGGAGCGATGCAGCCTTGGCTCCCCTTGGTTCGGCGAAGAATAGATCGAGATCATCCTGTGAGAGGTCCGCGACAAAACCTGCAAGCGTGTCACCCAGCTGTTCGCTGCTTTTCCCCATGACAGCGGTGCCGGCGACCATTCCGAGCGTATCGAACGCGACCTCCGACCGGTCGCCGTTCGGGTCGGTGATCAAAGCCGGCTGCAGGACGCGGTAATCATTGCGATTGACAATGCCGGTGGTGGCGCGCTCTCCGACCGTGACCTTGTTATGCAGCGCATCCTCGGTTTCGAGGATCAGCAGGTCGTGCGCGTCATAGCCGACCGTGGTGTCATGGCCGAACGGGTCACGGAAGCGGCGTGGCAGGAAGAAATGCGAGGTGCCATTGGCCCGTTCCTGTGCGGGCGTATCCGCGGGATCGGGCGAATAGAACACCTGGCCAGAGGGGATCCACCATTGCCCGGCAGGATCAGATGCCGGGAACAGGTTCTGTCGCTTCAAATCGTCGCTCAGGACATAACCGCCTTCCTGTCCGAGCACCTGCGCCGGGTCGGGTAGCAACACTTCCGTGCCACGCGTGTAGGTCGCGAGCAGGCCGGGGGTGAAAGCAAGTTGATAGCTCTCGTGAGGCAACGCCAACGGTTCGACACTGCCGAGCGGGAGCGCGGCGCTGAGATCGTCCTTGCGGTACAGCGTGCGTGCCTGCGCGATGAGGCGGCGCCAGGGATGCGCGTCAGTCGTGCCCTGGGCATTGATGTCCTCATAGGGCAGATCATGAGCGCCGTCGCCGGCCTGCGCGACCTTGGCTGCAAGTTCGTCGAAGCCGAACAGATTGGTGATGTCCGGTGTGGTCCGGTCCGGCGTTACGTTGATGAGCTCGAATGTGCGCTGCTCGGCCGCGAGCGGCGCACGATAGGCATCGTCGGCGAAAATCGGATCGGTGTAGGTCGCCGTGGAGGCGGTGACGTGAATCTTCCGTTGCCTGGCGCGGTCCTCCGCCGTGAGGAGGGTATCCGGATCGTCATGGCGGCGGCCATAGGCGATCGCGGCGGACTGCAGCGGGTTGCCGAAATCGTCGATCCCCAGCACCATGCTGTGCGTGACCCTGGGATCCGCGAGCTTGCGTCCGGCGATGTCGTAGAGCTTCCGCTCGTAATGGAAATCGATGCTCTCCCGCTGATGGGTGAAGAACACCGCATGTCGATTGGGTCCGGTCGGCTGCAGATGCCTGATTGTGTAATTTCGCTCCGACGCCGAATAGGGCCGGTCCGCCTCGTCGGTGCCGTCGAGCGCGTAGACCTCCTGGCGGAGCACGGCCCCCTTGAGCGAACGACAGGCTTCCGCCATCTCGCCGGCCTCGAGCCCCGGCGGCAGCACGGTGTCGGGCAACAGCATGGCCTCGAACTCGGCGTCGCTCAGCCCTTGCAGGCCTTCACTGAGGTCGGATTCGCGCCAGTACTCGTCTTCCAGGTGGCGCGAGATACGCGACTCCTCGACGTAGGCGCCAGTATGGAACCATGTCCTGGTCAGAACGGTCGGCATATAGGAGGCGGCATCGGTGTTGGTTGCGTCGGGAAAGACGCCGCTTTGGCTGAGCGCGCCCAGCTCCTCGGTATCGTACTGATCGACGCGGCCGAAGCCGCGGAATTCCCGCTCGATGCCGTCGTAGAAGCCGTGATGATAGGTGTAGCGGCTTACGAACCGGTTGCGGCTGACCCTATCGTAGGTTTCAACGCGTTCGACCACGTGCACCGGGAACGGCAGCCGTGTCAGCCAGGGCCGGCCTGACGCGCGATCGGTGAGATAGAATTTGGTCGACGGCGCATAGAACATGCACGACTCGGCGCCGAGATTGTTTCGGCTGCCGATGAGGAGATGCGGCTTTTGGCCTCCCATGAGGTCGACATAGCGCATGGAATGGCGCGCATCGCCCGGAAGCGCCGACGTCCAGACTAGGCAGGCGGTGCCGTTCCCGAGAAGGTCGATCGCCTGCACTTGTGCAAAATCGTCGACATGCGGGAAGACCGGGAGGGTACGCGGAGCGCTCCAGCGATTGCCCGACTGGTTGAAGTAAAGGCGCACGCCTTCGCGCGTGATATAGATAATGTCCGTAACGCCGGATCCGTCGATGTCGGCAAGGCGAATCCGCCTTTGATCGAACAGGTCGGGGCTGTCGAACCAGGGCGAGGCGTCCATCGTGATCTTCTTGCCGAAGCGGCCATAGCCCATGTTCGGCCAGTAGCAAACCTCGCCGTTGCGGATTCGGACGATGTCGGTGAGCCCGTCGCCTGACATATCGGCAAGGAAGATGGCCTCGTCCTCGTCGGCAAAAATGACAGTCGGACCTTCATCCTCGTTCTTCGGCCTGGAGATGCGGATGGCCGGACCGAATCCGTCTTTGGCTAGCGACGGATACCAGGTGAGGGCCTCGTGCTCCGTGATCAGAACGTCGGCATGGCCGTCACCGTCGAGATCGAGAAACCGCAAGTTGGGGTCGTTCCACTCGATATTGGGAACGAACGGCAGCGGGGCGAAGCGCTCCCAGCCCTGATCTTCCGTGCGCTCGAAAAAGCCGGTCAGCGGCCGCTCAAGCACGACGCAATCGAGCTGGCCATCGCCGACGAGATCAATGAACCGGTGGCGAGGCGTGATGGGCTGCGCAAACGAAGGCAGCGAGGTGACTTGGGAGAGAGGTTCAAGACGCGCCGAGACGGCTGGCTTGGTGCCGATGAAGGAAAATGTCGAGGGGCTGAGATTCCTTTTGTAATACCACCCGTCGTCCTGTTCGGCGAGCACGCCCGGCAGTCCCTCGCCGTCGAGGTCGAGCCATTGGTAGTTGCGCCCCTCGAGATTGCCCGGCAGATTTGCGAGGCTGTCGGGGTCGACCTCGCTGACGCCATCCTGGATGCTCGCCTCGATATAGTCGAAATCGACCGGGGGGAGCGATCGCTTGAGATAGGTTCCATCCGGCTGCAGATGATAGCCCGACTGCGTGATGCGCGTGATGAACGAGCCGATGGAATCTTCGCGGTAGTCGAATTCGGTGGCGCGCACGAGATAGTCGGGCGTGCCGAGTTCGCCGGGGAAGTGGTGGAACATCAGGACCCTTCGGCAGAGACGGTAGGTCCTCAACTCGAAGCCGGGGCGGTACGACGAGAACGGATCTTGCCTGACCTGCCAGGGTTGCGACGGCCCAAGGCTCGCTCGCACGAACTGACGCTTGTCGGAGCCAGGGGGCAGGATCTGGTAATGGCCCTCTTCGTAGTCGAAAACGACCTCAAACAGCCAGGCGAGTTGGGCAAGGTCGGGTTGAACCAACCGCGATGGCGTATTCCCGTAACGTATTCGCTTCAGATAGCGGTTCGAGGAGCGCTGGCCGCCGCTGCGGTTACGCTCATGCGCCTGGGCGACATTGATGTTCGCCGAGTCTTCGGCGGCATAGTCGTAGACGATGGCATTGCCTTTGTCGTCATAGCTCTCGCTGATCAGCCAGCTGAAGACGCGCAATGCATCCTGCGGATCGGCAATGCGGCTTTGACTGGTCTCGCCGTAGAGCGTCGTGATATTGTCTCTTGAGATCGAGCGCCAATGCGTGTCGCCATCCCGCTTGCGCGTCCATCGTTCGATATGCGCGAACAATCCCTCGATTCGGGGGCGGTAGCGATGCACAACAAAGGCTTCACCCGCGACAGTTCGCTCGATGGCCGTCCTATTCCATGCGCCATCTCGCAGTTCGAGCAGCGGGACGAGGTCTTCGCTGCCGGACAGCACGAAGACGTCCGACTCGGCTTCGATGTCGAGATAGCGGGGAAGCCCCTTGTCGGTCTTACGTGTAATCGCCGGCAGTGTCAGACTCCAGCCAATCCCGAACGGACCATTTCCGGCGCCTGAGTCATATGACAGTGCAAGCTGAGGGCCGAAGCCCGACCGCCCCGGGCTGATCGCGAGCGGAACGGTCATGGAGCCCGTGCCAGTGACCGGGTTGGCCGCGAACTTCTCGCCGATGCCGCGGATCGCGCCGCCGCCCTTGGGTAACGACAGGCCCGGTGCGCTCAGGACCGTCGACCGCGATCCCTTGGTCGAGGTTTCATCACCCGAGTGTCCATCCCATCCGCTACGCATGACGGAATCGCCAAATGGAGGAAGGATTTTTTGCTTGAGGACCGCTCCAGTAGGAAGAGGTGCAAACGCAGGTTAATGGTAAAATAGGTTCCGTTCTGTGAATGGTATCACAACCGTAGATTAAATTTCAGCTGCTTTTGAATACCTCATTAACGGCGTTCCTGCTGCTGCCTCGCGGAAAGATGTCACGGCTCACCTTTTCTTGGGTGACCAGCGCCCGATGGTAAAAAATCCAAGTTTCTTTTTTTGCGAACTCCAGGCACACTCCATAGTTGTGATGGGTAAAAAATACTCTCTATACTGCCTTGAGTGTCGAGCACGACGGGGGTGCTGGCAGCAGTTCGAACCATTCCGTCACCACCCGGCAGTCTTAAGGCTCAAACTCCGGTCAGCTTCTTGCGTTTGTTGCGCCAGAATGGGGCTTTTCGCACCCTGCGCGTCTCTGGATCAATCTCTGGTAGGTGATAAGGCGGCGCGTCGGTCTCTCAATCGGAAGTTACTGTTCCCGGCTCGCGGAGACTGGTTCGATGACTGGGTGGTGGGTCACCAGTTTGAGCCCAACTACCTCCACCATCCAGTCTCACCGAACCGCAGAAACCGCCGTCGATCGGAAACATGGCTTTTTCTGCGGGGATATTCGCCGGTCTTATTCCGGTCTTTTGGTCTCTGTGGTCAGTAGCGCTCGCTCAAGGCGATTTTTGGCCTCCGGTCTCTGCATGCAAAAATTCCGTTCCCGGCGGCCGGATTTCGAGCGGCAAATGGCGGCCCGGTAGAGCTAACGCTGAAAGAACTCCAGGCGATCGGGTTATTCACCTGCCTGTGTTTCCTCGGCGCCGTGATTGACCTCATCCTGAATTGAGCTTCAGCCAACCCAGCGCTTGGTGTTCTTATCCTCGCCGGGAAGCGCGATGTGCAATTCCTGGGCTCTTGATTTGATAACCCTGATGGGACGGCCGAGCTTGACAGTCATCAGGGTAATGCTCTTTCCGGCGGCAGCCATTGAGCGCAGCAGGTTGTCATCATCTTCGGTCCAGAAGCGACAGTTACGTTTGGTCATGGCGAGCGTCTTCAGGCCAATGAGACTGGGCCAGGCGTCAGTTTTACGGTGACGGGTGTGGCCCACAGTAGCGGGCCGTGCTCAACAGATGATATTCAGCGTTGGGTTTTCAAGGCTGAACCCGAAACCTTTCAATATCTTCACCTGCATCCTTCAGCTTCTTCAGCCAGCCGGCCATAGCGCCAACCCCCGTCTAAACCTCGCCTTTGCGGGCCACGGTACTTCACCGCCCTGTCCGGCTTCTTCTTCCCCTCACCCGGCTTAAAGCCAAGCGCGCGGATCTCCGCTTCGAGCTGGAGACGGCGCGCGTCCTTACCCTTTAGGTTCTGCCAGCCATTCGCGGAGCTTCGACCACCGCCGCCGTCCCGAGATGCTGCGCACTGCGATCGCGACGGCTTTCTTCTGGCCGACCAGCACGACCAGCTTCTTGCCGCGCGTGACGCCGGTGTAGAGGAGGTTCCGCTGCAGCATGGTGTAGTGCTGGGTCATCACCGGGATGACGACGGCGGGGTACTCCGAGCCTTGGCTTTTGTGAATCGTCGCAGCATAGGCCGGCAC
>Ga0137388_10000541_pt1 | contig 21435 bp, 27 predicted proteins | sample 15con2h14AmetaG_FD_104644 | JGI IMG/M metagenome (GOLD analysis project Ga0137388, IMG submission 104644) | Vadose zone soil microbial communities from Angelo Coast Range Reserve, California, USA - 15con2h1.4A metaG | ecosystem: Environmental > Terrestrial > Soil > Vadose zone > Saprolite...
GAGGAGGCGGCCCGCGCCCTCGAGGTGCTGCAGGATGAGCGCACGCAGCCGGAGTTCGAGGAGGAACCGTGACCGGGATGGCCTATCTGCTCCTGGGGGCGGGAGCCCTGATCGTGCTGGTGGTGGGGGTGGCCGGCTGCCTCTGGCTGGTGCAAGTGATCCTCAACGCGCACGAGGCCGGGCAGAAAGGTTCCTAGCGGCTTAATCGGGGCTTACCGGCACTCCCACTGATAGGACCAGCCGCGCTGGTAAAAAACGAGGGCGGCCTGGGCCTGGCTCACTGGATCCCAGATGTTCCATCCTGCGAAATAGCCATTCCAGGTAGACGGCATGAACTGGAAGAGTCCGGTGGCGCCGCTGGCCTGGTTGACCGCCCCGGGATCGTAGTGGCTCTCGCAGTGGGCAACCCGCAGCGCCCAGGTCAGCCCATCACTCTGTCCAAAGACGCGAAAGATGGCAGCCACGCCCGGCCCGGTTGAGCCGTCGGGGGCGACCCAGGTCAGGGTCCGATCGGTTGCCCCCGGGTGCGGTGGCACCGGATCGCCCCGCCCGGATGGGACCTCGGCAGCAGCCGAGTCGCCCGCCGGATCAATGGTGGTGACGGCTGGTTCGGCGGCCTGGCGAAGGGGTGCGACGGTACCGATCATGGGTGTAGCCGCCAGCGTCGGCGAGTCGATGGTGGAGAGGGAAGCGGTTCCGGCGCTCAGCAGCAGGAGGCCACCGAGCAGCACCAGGAAACGGGGCGCATGGTGCACGGAGCGTGAGACGATCCGCAGTCCCTCCTTCTTTCAGGCACTGTTGGCGGCCCGGGAGGGACTTAGGGCAAGCGAAAACTGGGCCACCGGACACCCTACAGGCAACCAAGCGGGCGTTCAACCGGGTGGGCTGTCACCTTGCGTACAGACCGACTGACAGAGAACCACAACAGGTGGCCGTGTCTGCCTAAACAGTCGCCCGGATGGTTCTTCGCGGCCCGCGCCGTGGCGGAGGCTGGCCGGCCTTGGAGCGGCCTTTGGGCCGAGGGGGCGGCCGGTAGGTGCTGCGATTCACGCAGCACAGGTGCGGGAGGTCAAAAGGAAGAGCCGTGGCGGCTTTTGACCTCCCGCAACATCGGCCAGCTGGGGGATCTGCCCCCCAGTCAATCCGTATACTGTCAAGGCTAAATGCTTGACAGAACCCGAGCTCGGGAGCACAACCTCCGCCTGCTGGACCTCTACGGACCGCTGCTGACGGCGCACCAGCGGCGCATCCTGCACCTGGCCTGGGAGGAAGACTGGTCGTACAGCGAAGTGGCGGAACGGGAGGGCGTGAGCCGGACGGCCATCTACGATCTGGTGCGCCGTGCGCGCACGGCGCTGCAGGGCTATGAGGTCAAGCTGGGGCTGGATCGCGAACGCCGGAACCGGGCCCGCCTGACGGAGGCGATGCGCGTGCGCCTGAGCTCGCTGGAACGGGAAGTCTCGAGCCTGTCGCGTCGGCTGGAACATGTTTGAGACCCTGACCGAGCGCCTCGATGCGGCGCTCAAGAAGCTCACCGGCCGGGGCAAGCTCTCGGAAGCCGATGTGGATGGGGGCCTGCGCGAGGTGCGGCTCGCCCTGCTGGAAGCCGATGTCAACTACAAGGTGGCGCGCGACTTCGTGGCCCGCATCCGGCAGCGGGCCGTAGGTGCCGAGGTGCTGAACAGCCTCACGCCCGGACAGCAGCTGATCAAGGTGGTGCGGGACGAGCTGGTCGAGCTGCTCGGCCGCGAACGGGCCCCGTTCACCTACGCCCCGTCGCCCCCGACCGTGATCGTCCTGGCTGGGCTACAGGGTTCGGGCAAGACAACCACCGCGGGCAAGCTGGCGCTCTATGTCCGCCGCGAAGGCCACCGGCCCCTGCTGGTCTCCACCGACGTGCGCCGGCCCGCTGCCATGGAGCAGCTCGAGGTCCTGGCCGGGAGCCTGTCGCTGCCGGCCTTCGCCCCCCGCGGGCAGGAGCCGGTCGCGATTGCGCGCGGGGCGCTGGACGAAGCCCGGCGAGTCAACGCCGACGTGATCCTGGTCGACACCGCCGGCCGGCTGCAGGTCGACCAGGAGTTGCTGGACGAGCTGGCGGCGATCGTGGCGACCGCCCCGGCCCAGCATCGCCTGCTGGTGCTGGACGCGATGACCGGCCAGGAAGCGGTGAACGTGACGACCACCTTCCAACAGACCGTCGCCCTCACCGGGGTGATCCTGACCAAGCTCGATGGTGATGCGCGGGGCGGGGCCGCTCTCTCCCTGCGGGCCGTGACCCAGTGTCCGATCCTGTTCGTCGGGGTAGGGGAGAAGCTGACCGACTTCGAGCCGTTTCATCCCGCCCGGATGGCATCCCGGATCCTGGGCATGGGCGACGTGCTGACGCTGATCGAGAAGGCGCAAGAACAGGTGGACGTGGGCGCCGCCGAGAAGGTGGAAAGGCGGCTTCGCGAGGGCCGGCTCACCCTCACCGACTTTATGGAACAGCTGAAGCAGGTCAAGAAGATGGGACCGTTGGAGGGCATCATCGGAATGCTGCCTGGCGGCGGCCGCTTGAAGGAACTGGGCGGCGCCCTGCCCAGCGATGGGCAATTGCGCCAGATGGAGGCCATCATCCTCTCGATGACCCCGGCCGAGCGGGAGCGGCCGGACATCATCGACGGCAGTCGCCGTCGACGGATCGCCCGCGGCAGCGGGACCGATGTGAGCGAGGTCAACCGGCTCTTGAAAGGGTTCGCGCAGATGCAGCAACTGGTGAAGCAGATGGGGAAGGGGAGGGGCAACCTCCGCGGCCTGCCCATCGATCCCAGACAACTGATCGGATAAGAAGAAGGAGAAAGAAATTGTCAGTAAAGATTCGATTGCGACGCATGGGGGCCCGCAAACGGCCCTTCTACCGGCTGGTGGTGACGGACAGCCGGTCTCCCCGGGATGGCAAGTTCCTGGAGATTCTGGGGACGTTTGACCCGCTGACCGAGCCGGTCACCCTCCGGCTCGACACCGAGAAGACCAAATCCTGGCTGCAGAAGGGCGCGCGGCCATCGGACACCGCCCGCAAGTTCCTGATCGATAACGGCCTGCTGCCCAAGGAGTCGGCGCGCAAGCGCCCCAGCAAGCCGCCCAAGTCCGCCGCTCCGGCCGCTCCCGCCGCGCCGGCGGCGCCGGCCGCGCCAGCGGCACCGGTGGTGGAGGAGGCAAAGGCCTGACATGGAAGACTACACCGGGCTCGTGACCTACATCGTGAAAGCGATCGTCTCCAAACCCGAGGCGGTGAAGGTAGCCATGGTGGAGGGCGAGCGCACCCACCGTGTGGAGCTGACCCTCGCCCCGGAAGATGTGGGCAAGGTAATTGGGCGCGGCGGTCGCAACATCGACGCCATTCGCTCTGTGGTTCGGGCGGCTGCGCTGAAGAATCACGAGCGGGTGATGGTCGAGATCGTGTGATGGGCCGCGGCGCCGAGCCCGCGCCCCGCCTGCGCGTGGGGCGGGTTCTTCGAGCCCTGGGGTTGGATGGCTCGGTCCGGGTGGAGTCGCTGAGCGACTTCCCGGACCGGTTCCGCAGCGGCGTGTCGTTGCGAATCGGCGACCGGGAGCTGACCGTGGAGGCCGTGCGCCGGCAGGGGAAGGAGCTCGTCATCCGCTTTGCCGGCATTACCGACCGACCCGGCGCGGAACGGCTGGAGGGCGAGTACCTGACGGTCCCGCTCAACGAAGCCCGGGCGCTGCCGGCCGACCACTTCTACCACTTCCAGCTGGTGGGCTTGACCGTGATCGATGCCCGGACCGGTCAGGCGATCGGCGTGGTGGCCGAGGTGCTGCCCAACCCAGCGAATGACATCCTGCGGGTGGTCAACGGCCCGGTGGACGTGCTGGTGCCGCTGGTGCGGGCCGTGGTCAAGGCCGTCAACCCGGGCGAGCGGACGATGGTGGTCGACCTGCCCCCCGCCGAAGAGGGCTAGTGCGCTTCGAGGTGCTGACCATCTTCCCGGACATGTTCCCGGGGCCGCTGGCGCATGGGGTCACCGGCCGGGCGCTCCAAAACGGCCGGATCACGCTGACGGTGCACGACCTGCGGACCTACACCCACGACCGGCATCGGCAGGTCGACGATGTGCCCTACGGCGGCGGGGCGGGCATGGTGCTGAAGCCCGAGCCCATCTTCAAGGCCGTCGGGGCCCGGCACGGGACAGGACCGGTGATCCTGCTCAGCCCGCAGGGCGAGGTCTTCACCCAGACGGTCGCCCACGACTTGGCGGCCCATGACGACCTGTACTTGATCTGCGGGCGCTACGAGGGCGTCGACGAGCGGGTGGCCGAGTTCCTGGTCGACCGCGAACTGTCGATCGGCGACTTCATCCTGACCGGGGGCGAGCTGGCGGCCATGGTGGTCATCGACGCCGTCAGCCGGCTGCGGACCGGCGTGCTCGGTGCCGAAGCGTCGCCCGTCGACGAGTCCTTTGTCGACGGGCTGCTGGAGTACCCGCACTACACCCGCCCGCCGGTCTATGACGGCCACGCCGTCCCGGAGATTCTGCTCTCCGGCCATCATGCCGAAATCGAGAAGTGGCGCCGGGAGCAAGCCCGGCAGCGCACCCGTCGCCGCCGGCCGGACATGATGCGGTAAACTGGTTCGCCGTGCCGAACGTGATCGACCTGATCGAAGCCGAGACCAAGCGCAAGAAAGTCCCCGAGCTGCGCCCCGGGGACACAGTGCGCGTGCATGCCAAGGTCGTGGAAGGAACGCGGGAGCGGGTCCAGGTCTTCGAGGGCATCGTCATCGGCATCCACGGGTCCGGTGTCAAGGAGGTCTTCACCGTCCGCCGGATCGCCCACGGCGTGGGGGTCGAACGGTCCTTCCTGGTGCATTCGCCGCGGATCGATAAGATCGACGTGCTCCGCCACGGTGATGTGCGCCGGGCCAAGCTCTACTACCTCAGGGGGAAGATCGGCAAAGGTGCCCGCATCCGGGAAAAGCGTGAAGCCATCGTCGCCGCGGACGGAGCCGTCGTCGAGCCCGAGCTCGAGCGGGAGCCCGAGCCCGAGCCCGAAGCGGCAGCCGAAACCGCCAAAAGCTGACCGCGACCTCTGGGTCTTCGAGCGGCAGGCGTTCGGCCTGGGCTATGCGACGGTGGCCGGCGTCGATGAGGCCGGCATGGGTCCCTGGGCGGGCCCGGTGGTGGCGGCCGCCGTCGTCCTGCGGCCCTTCTTCGAGAGCGATGGCATCAACGACTCCAAGCTGCTGACGGCTGAGCAGCGGGAGGCTTACTACCCGCAGATCCTGCAGCACGCGGAGTCGTGGGGGGTGGGCCTGATTGAGGTGGATGAGATCGACCGGGTGGGCGTGCGGCGCGCCGGCCGAATGGCGATGGCGCTGGCCCTGCAGCGACTGGGGCGGCGGCTGGACTACCTGCTGGTCGATGGATTTCGGCTGCCCGAAGCGCTGCTGCCGCAGCTGCCCATCATCAAGGGCGATCGCCGCTCCATCTCCATCATGTCCGCCGGGATCATTGCCAAGGTGACCCGCGACCGCCGCATGGTCGCGGAGGCCGAGCGGTTTCCGGCCTATGGCTTCCAGGCGCACAAAGGCTATCCCACCCCCGCGCACCTGGCGGCGCTCGATCGCCACGGCCTCTGTCCGCTGCACCGCCGCTCGTTCATCACCATCCGCACCCGTGCCGAGCTGGAGGCCCAGGCGCTTGCCAACGCCACTCGGGACTAGCGGCGAGGAGCTGGCCGAGGATCATCTCCGCGGCCTGGGCTACGCCATCCGCGGCCGGGACGTGCGGACGCCGATCGGACAGCTCGACCTGGTGGCCACGGATGGGCCCACGCTCGTCTTCATCGAGGTCAAGACGCGAGCCGGCGTTGGGTTCGGGTTGCCGGAGGAGGCCATCGCCGGCCACAAGTCGCGCAAGCTGCGCCAGCTGGCCCAGTACTACCTCAAGCGCCATCCGCATGCCGGACCGCTGCGCTTCGACGTGGTCGGCATCATCGTGGAAGACGGCCGGGTGTCCCGGCTCACCCACATCAAGAACGCGCTGGATTAGTTAGGTAGTCTTGCTCCGGCCATCCAACCGTGAGACAGACGGCTGCGCGATGCGGTCGAGGAAGCTGAGCACGCGGTCCAGGAGCAGGGCGGCGGCCTTCTCGTCATAGTCGGGCAGGCTGTTGTCGGCGAACAGGTGTCGATTGCCGGGATACAGGAACAGCTCCGCGCTGGCGACCGTCTCACTGAGCTGGCGGGCAGCGTCGAGGTCCTGATTCGGTGACAAGACCCACTCGTCGGCGTCCATCATGTGGATCTGGACCGGGACGCCCATCGGCCACGGGCGGCCGAACTCTGAGGTCGGAACGCAGCTGTGAAACAGCAGGGCTCCCTTTGCGCCGGGCCTTGTCTGGGTCAGCATCTGCGCGGGCAGGACCCCGAGCGAGAACCCGGCGTAGACCATGCTGTCGGGCAGGCTGTTGGCAGCCAGGCGCCCGCGCTCGATGATCGTGTCGAAGCCAACTTCCTCGGCGTAGCGAACACCCTCGCTGAGGTCGGTGAAGAGCTTGCCGTCGTAGAGATCCGGCGTGTGCACGACGTGTCCCGCGGCGCGCAGTCGATCGGCGAAGGCGAGGCACCCACGGGTCAGGCCGTGCGCGTGATGAAAGAGCAGAACCTCAGGCACGTCCAGCACTCTAACAACTCGGCTCCCTGGTGAATCGGCCGACTTCGAGACCGCCAAGCGGGCTTAGAGGGCTTGCCAGATCTCCAGGAACTGGTCGAGGATGCGCCCGGTGGCGCCCCAGATGATGTCTTCGTCGATGGTGAAGTAGTGCACGGTGAAGGGCAGGCCGCCGGCGACCCGGTCCTCAGTTCGGTGAACCGCCGGCTCCAGTAAGCGGCGCAGCGGGACCACCAGCAGGTTCTTGACCTCCAGCGGCGCCGGCGTCAGGGTAGCGGGGTCGATCCCCAGCGTCCCCACGATGGGGGTGATGACGAAGCCGCTGACCATGGTGGGGACATCGTCAAGCTGGCCAAGGACATCGACCGCGGCCGGGTCCAGGCCGATCTCCTCGTAACTCTCGCGCAGGGCCGCCGCCACCGGCGAGCCATCGCCCGGTTCCTGGGCACCCCCAGGAAACGAGATCTGCCCCTTGTGGGTTAGAACCGTGTCGGTCCGCCGTGTGAAGAGCACCTCGACTCCACTGGGACGGGTCAGCAGGGGAACCAGCACCCCAGCCTGAATCCAACGGCCGGCCTCGAGCGCGATCCGGTCGCGTTTGCCCAGCCGCTGTCGCAAGCGCTCGATCCGCTCGCGCTCGGCGACCGCGGCTACGTCCAGGCCTCGTGGGAGATGGGAATGGTGTGGCCGCACTCCTTGCAGACCCATCCCTGGCCGCGCCGGAGTACGGTCCGGCCGCCCGAGAGCCGGACCGTCTGATCGGGACCATTCAGGCGCTCCCAGACCGGGATCCGCTTGCACTGCTCGCAAACGCGAGGTGGGGGATTCACACGCATCATTCGATTATGCCCGAGCCCGGATTCGGGCCTAGCCATCCAGGGCCCGTACGACACGGGCCGGGTTGCCGGCGACGATCACGTCGGGCGGGACATCGTCAAAGACGACGGCGTGGATGCCCACCACGGAGTTTCGGCCAATGCGCACACCCGGCATGATTCCAACCTGGCCGCCGACCCAAACGTTGTCCTCCAGCACAATCGGGTTGGCCGACCCGTTGGGCCGGCCGGGGGCCGGCTCGTGGTCGCGCAGGAAGCAGGAGCCCAGCACGCAGTCGGCGCCCACCTCGATAGCGGCGGCCGCCACCAGGGTGCAGCCGTTGAGGCGGGCGTGGCGGCCGATGCGGATCCGCGCCTCCGGCGTGGTGGTGATGAGCCGGTTGACCTCCGCGTGGGACCAGGCGTTGACGCCAGCTTCCAGGACGACCGAGCCCGGCCCGCGGATCTGCAGGCGGCCATTGCCCAGCAGGCCGGGACCAATCTGCACCCGACCGCCTGGCCGGCGGTAGGGGAGGGTGGTCAGCCAGCCCAGGCAGCGCGCGGCTGCGCGTTTCCAATCCACCTGGCCAGTCTAGTAATGGTCCCCGAACATACACAAAATAGTGGTAGCATGGGGGCACGGTGCTGGCTCGGGCGCTCTGCGGGACCCTGTTCGGCCTGGACGGCGTGCGCATCGACGTCGAAGCTGATATCGGGCCCGGCCTGCCGGGCTTCCACATCGTGGGGTTGGCCGATCGAGCCCTGCAGGAGGCCCGGGAACGGGTGAAGATCGCGATCAACAACAGCGGGGTCGACTTCCCGGGCCAGAAGGTCACCGTCAACCTGGCTCCCGCCCAGCTTCCCAAAGAAGGATGCGGCTTCGACCTGGCCATCGCGGTTGCCATCCTGAGCGCGTCCGGGAAGGGCCACCTGCCGGACGGGGCGGCCTGGCTGGGGGAGCTCGGCCTGGATGGCTCCGTCCGGCGAGTTCGGGGCGTGCTACCCATCACGGCCCATCTGACCCGCAGCGGGGCGACCCAGTTCTACGTCCCGCGCGACAACATGGCCGAGGCTCGGCTGGGCACGCCGCACCCGGTCCACGGCGTGCGCGACCTTCAGGAGCTGGTGGCCCACTGGGAGTCTGGGAACGGCCTGGCCGCCGACGCCCCGGCGCCGGGCGGACCAGTCGCCCCGCCCGAGCCGGCCCACGACCTGGCGGACGTGCGTGGCCAGGCCACTGCCCGGCGCGCCCTGGAGATTGCGGCGGCGGGCGCCCACCACATCCTATTAATAGGTCCGCCGGGGGCGGGCAAGACCCTGCTGGCCCGGGCCCTGCCCAGCATCCTGCCCCCGCTGCCGCCGGCCGAATCGCTGGAGGTGACGGCCATCGCCTCCTGCGTGGGCCTGCTCCCGCCGGGGAGCGGGCTGCTGGTGGAGCCACCCTTCCGGGCGCCCCACCACAACATCTCGGCGGCCGGCCTGATCGGCGGGGGCGGGGCGGTCCCGCGGGCCGGCGAAATCACGAGAGCCCACCGGGGCGTCCTGTTCCTGGACGAGGTCACCGAGTTCCGACGCGATGCCCTCGAGGCCTTGCGCCAACCGCTGGAAGAAGGCCGGGTGGCCGTGGCCAGGGTTGGCGGCCACGCCGTGTTTCCGGGCCGGTTCATCCTGGTGGCCGCTGCCAACCCGTGTAGCTGCGGTTTCGCGGGCGAGGCCGGGCGATGCCGTTGCACGCCCCTCGATCGCCAGCGGTACCAGGCTCGGCTCTCCGGGCCCATCCGGGATCGCATCGACCTGCAGGTCCTCGTTCCGCGGTTGCCGGCGGCCGAGCTGCTACGAGCGTCCGCCGCGGCCGAGTCGAGTGCAGTGGTCGGCAGCCGGGTTCTTGCGGCCCGGGGGCGGCAGGAGGCCAGGCGACCGAGCGGGCCCCTCAACGGCGCGCTGAGCGGGGCGCAGCTGCGCCGGGATGCTCGGCTGGACGACCCCGGGCACGCGTTGCTCGAGGCGGCCGCCGACCGACTGCATCTGACCGGGCGCGCCATCCACCGCGTGCTGCGGGTGGCGCGCACCATCGCCGACCTGGAGGGGGTGGGGAACGTGGACTCGACCCACCTGGCGGAAGCCCTCCAGTACCGCGATCCCGCATGACCACCCTCCAGGTCGGGGATGAAGGCTATCCCGCGTGCCTGCGCCAGATCCACGACCCGCCCGCCCGGCTGTTTGTCCAGGGACGGTTGCCGGCGGAGGAGATGATTGCCATCGTCGGGTCGCGGCGGGCCACGCCCTACGGGTTGCGGGTCGCCTATCGCCTGGCGGCCGACCTGAGCCAGTGCGGGGTGGTGGTAGTCAGCGGACTGGCCCGCGGCGTCGACGCCGCCGCCCATCGCGGGGCGCTATCCGGTCCCACCCCGACCGTGGCGGTGATGGCCACCGGCCTGGACCGCATCTATCCACCCGAGCACGCGGACCTGGCCGCCCAGATTGCTCGCACTGGCGCGCTGGTGACGGAGGCGCCGGACGGGACGCCGCCCCTGCCCGCCCGCTTTCCGGTGCGCAATCGGATCATCTGCGGTCTGAGCAAAGGGGTGGTGGTGGTCGAGGCGGCGGCGCGCAGTGGCGCGCTGATCACGGCCAACATGGCGGGCCGGGAAGGCCGCGAGGTGTTCGCGGTGCCGGGCAGCATCGAGAATCCACTGACCGAGGGGACGCACGCGCTGATTGACGATGGCGCCAAGCTGGTGCGCGATGTCGACGACATCCTCGAAGAATTTCCAACCCTCGCGCGCGTACACGCGCGCGCGCGTACGTACGCGTCTGCGCGCGCAGACAGATACGCGCCTGCGCGCGCGGATTCAGGACCGCAGGAGACGGCGCTTCGCGATGTTTGGGAATTGCTTGATCTGGATATTCCACGGCATCATGATGAGGTGGCCACCCAACTCGGGATCACGGCGGCGGAACTTAACCGTCGGATCACCGTGCTGGAAATGGGCAACTATATAATCGGCGACGCCGGCGGCCTGCGCCGTCACGGCCGCGTATCCTGAATCACACCATGGCAACGCCCCTGATCATCGTTGAGTCGCCGGCAAAAGCGAAAACGCTCAGCCGGTTCTTAAACGGCCAGTACGACGTACGGGCCTCGATGGGGCACGTGCGTGACCTCCCCAAGAGCCAGCTCGGGATCGACGTCGAGCATGGCTTCACCCTGGACTATGTCGTCATTCCGGGCAAGGAGTCCACCATCAAGGAACTGACGGCGGCCGCCAAGAAGGCCTCCCAGGTCCTGCTGGCATCCGATCCGGATCGCGAGGGTGAGGCCATCGCCTGGCACCTGGCGGCGGCGTTGCATCTCCGGGAGCCCCAGCGGATCGAGCTGCACGAGATCACCCCGACGGCCGTGCAGCACGCGCTGGAGACCCCCCGGCCCATGAACCAGGACCTGATCGACGCGCAGCAAGCCCGCCGGGTGATCGACCGGCTGGTGGGCTACAAGCTCAGTCCGCTGCTGTGGAAGAAGATCCGGCGCGGGCTCAGCGCCGGCCGGGTGCAATCGGTCGCCGTGCGGCTGGTGTGCGAGCGCGAAGCCGAGATCGAGCAGTTTGTCCCGGTCGAATCCTGGACGCTGGACGCCATGCTGGCGAAACTCGATCGTCCCGAGCGCCCCTTCTCGGCCAGGTTCGTCCGCAAGCAGGGGGACGAGAAAGACCTCGCGCTCTCGAAAGAGGCCGACGTGTCCGCCATCGTGGCCGCGCTCGACGGGGCGACCTACAAGGTCCTGGGGATCGAGACCAAGGACACCACCCGATCGTCGCGTCCGCCCTACATCACCAGCACCCTGCAACAGGATGCGTCCTCCCGGCTCAAGTTCGCCCCCAAGCGGACCATGCGGATTGCGCAGGGCCTGTATGAAGGCGTGGAGCTCGGCCCGCAGGGACCGGTCGGGCTGATCACCTACATGCGCACCGACTCGTTCCGCCTGTCGGACGAGGCCGTGACCGCGGCCCGCGCGTACGTCGGGCGCGCCTACGGCCCCAGCTACGCGCGGACCGACCGGCCACAGTGGAAGGCCAAAGGCCCGGTGCAGGATGCCCACGAAGCGATCCGCCCCACGGACGTCACCAGGACGCCGGAATCGATCGCGAGTTTCCTGTCTCCCGAGCAGCTGAAGATCTACCGACTGATCTGGCAGCGCTTTGTGGCCAGCCAGATGGCGCCGGCGCGCTTCGCCCAGACCGAGGCGATGGTGGGCGCCGGCGGGTATCTGTTCAGGGCCACCGGCTCGGTGCTGATGTTTGAGGGCTTCTACAAGGTATGGCCCAGGGACAGCGAGAACGATGAGGAGCGCGAGCTGCCGCCGCTGGCCGTGGACGAATTGCTGCAACTCCTTGAGCTCAAGCCGGAGCAGCATTTCACCGAACCACCGCCGCGGTACACGGAAGCCTCGCTGATCAAGGAACTGGAGAAGCGCGGCATCGGCCGTCCCAGCACCTATGCGCCGACCATTGACGTCATCCAGACCCGGCGGTACGTCCAGCAAACCGAGCGGCGGCTGCATCCGACCGAGCTGGGCAAGACCGTCAATACCTGGCTGATCGAACACTTCCCGGACATCGTGGACGTGGGCTTCACGGCGGAGATGGAGGAAGAGTTGGACGAGATCGAAGAGGGCCAGCGGAAATGGGTGCCCGTGGTGCGCGAGTTCTATCGCCCGTTTGCCGGCACCCTTACCCGGGCCGAGGATACCGCTCGGGTCAAGGTCCCCCTTAAGGAGACGGGCGAGGACTGTCCGAAGTGCGTCAAGGAAGGCCGCCATGGCCGCCTCGTGTACCGCTTCAGCAAGCTCGGGGAGTTCGTCGGCTGCTCGCTCTACCCCGAATGCGACTACATTCAGGGCCGCTCCGACCAGCCCAAGGTGGCGCCGGTCGAGACCGGTGAGGCCTGCCCCCGCTGCGGGAAGCCGCTGGTGAATCGCACGGGGAAGCGCGGGGAATTCGTGGCCTGCTCCGGCTATCCCAAGTGCCACTACGTCAAGCGCGAGTTCCAGCCGGCGGAGGTGGTCGAAGGCCGCGTTTGCCCGCGGTGCGGCAAGCCGCTCTTGAATCGCAAGGGCCGCTTCGGGCAGTTCGTCGGGTGCTCCAGCTATCCGGACTGCCGCTACGTGGAGGCCGGCGCGCGCACCCCGGCGGTCATCGATCCCAGCCAGTTGCTGCCCGACGATCCCTGTCCCCGCTGCGGCAAGCCGCGGCTGATGCGCCAGGGCCGCTATGGCGAGTTCAAGACCTGCTCCGACTACCCCGCCTGCAAACCGGAGCGGAAAGCCCGAACCAAGGCGGCCCCCGCCATCCAGGTGAAGACGCCGAAACCGGCCGCCTGACGGCCTGACGCCTGTCCACGCTGCGCCCGAATCCACTGAAACGAAGTCGCATCTTGGGCGCGGCTGCGGCCTGAGCCCGAGGCCGGGCTCCGGGCGTCGTCTCCTGCGCGCGCTCGGTCACGCACCGACGGGTGCGCTCCCTCCCGTGCTCGTCGCCTCCTGCGGCTCGGCACGCCCCGCATCCCAATCTGCTTCGTCCGCTCGGTGGACTCGGGCTTGAGTTTGAGTTCGCCGGAATTGGGCTATACTTCGCCGGAAATACTGCACGCCTTCCGACGGTAGGCCGAGGTGCCCGGGATACCGGGTTCGGCCGCCGGATGACGAAGGCGGAGGCGCAAACAAGGAGGTCGTCCCCGATGGCTCTCGTCACGCTCAAACAACTGCTCGAGGCTGGCGTCCACTTCGGCCATCAGACCAGCCGCTGGAATCCCAAGATGAAGCGCTACATCTTCACCGCGCGCAATGGGATCCACATCATCGATCTCCAGCAGACGGTCAAGCTGCTGGACGAAGCCTGCAACTGGGTGAAGGATGTCGTCGGCGGCGGTCGGGTGGTGCTTTTCGTCGGGACCAAGAAGCAGGCCCAGGAATCGATCGAGCTGGAGGCCCGTCGCAGCGGCATGCCCTACGTCAACCACCGGTGGATGGGCGGCATGCTGACCAACTTCACCGTCATCCGCAAGCAGATCGACCGGCTGAACGCGCTGCGGGCGATCCGCAACAACGGCGGTTTCACCGGGAGCAAGAAGCAGGTGACCAAGCTGGAGGACGAGCTCACCCGGCTGGAACGGTTCTTCGGGGGGATGGCCGACATGAAGAAGCTGCCCGGGGCCGTTTACGTCGTCGACCCGCGCAAGGAGCACATCGCGGTCACGGAGGCCCGCAAGCTGGGCATCCCCATCGTGGCCATCGTGGACTCCAACTGTGACCCGGATGAGATCGACAAAGTCATCCCTGGGAACGACGACGCCATCCGCGCCGTCAAGCTGATCACGAACAAAGTGGCCGACGCGTGCCTGGAGGCCCGCCAGCTGATCAGCCCCGAGGAGCTGGCGGCTGCCCCCGAGCTCGAAGTGCCGGTGGCGACCTACCAGCCCGAGGAAGAAGAGGAAGAAGAGGAGAAGGGCTTCGCCGGGATGCCCGAGATCGACGAAGCCGAGTTCTACGAGGACGAGTCCCTGGACGATGAGAAATAAGCGAGGCGATCGCCGTGGCTGACATCAGCGCCGACAAGGTGAAGCAGCTCCGCGAAGCCACCGCGGCTGGCATGATGGACTGCAAGCGCGCCTTGGAGGCAACCAACGGCGACCTGGAGAAAGCCAAGGATTGGCTGCGGCAGAAGGGGATGGCCAAGGCGGCCAGCAAGGCCGGCCGCACCGCCAGCCAGGGGCTGGTGCACGCCTACATCCATCACAATGGCCAGCTGGGCGTGCTCGTGGAGCTGAACAGCGAGTCCGACTTCGTGGCCCGCAACGAGGAATTCCGCCACCTGGCCCACGAACTGGCGGTCCACATCGCCGCCGCCAACCCGCGCTGGCTGCGCCGCGAGGAGGTTCCCGCGGAGATCCTCAGCCGGGAAAAGGCCATCTATGAGGCCCAAGCGCGCGAGCTGAAGCGGCCCGAGAACGTCCTCCCCAAGATCGTGGAGGGCAAGCTCAAAGACTTCTACAAGCAGGACGTGCTGCTGGATCAGCCGTTTGCGAAGGACGACGCCAGGACGGTCGCCGAGGTGATCAAGGAAGCGATCGCGAAGCTAGGTGAGAACATAACCATCTCGCGCTTCGCCCGTTTCAAGGTGGGCGAGAGCCTCCCAGAGGAAGCATCGTAGAGAAAACGGCACCCGTGACCACCGCCAAGCCAGCGTCGGCCGTCCCGCGCTACAAGCGGGTCCTGCTCAAGCTGAGCGGGGAGGCGCTGACGTCCCCCGGTGGATTCGGCATCGACCCGGACATCGTGCACCGGATCGCCGAGGAAGTGGTTGGGGTTATGCAAACGTACGCTACCCAGGTGGCGATCGTGATGGGCGGCGGCAACATCATCCGCGGCGAGACGGCCAGCGCCAAGGGGATGAACCGGGTCACGGCGGACTACATGGGCATGCTGGCCACGGCCATCAACGCCCTGGCGCTGCTCGACGCGCTGGAACGCATCGGGCAACCCACGCGGGTGCAGTCGGCGATCCGGATGGACCAGGTGGCCGAGCCCTATATCTGGCGCCGGGCCGTGCGCCATCTGGAGAAAGGCCGAGTCGTCATCCTGGCCGGCGGCACGGGCAATCCCTACTTTTCGACGGATACCACGGCGGCCCTGCGGGCGGTGGAGATCGGCGCCCAGGTGGTCCTGAAGGCGACCATGGTGGACGGCATCTACAGCGCGGATCCGCTGAAGGACCCCACGGCCAAACGCTTTTCCCACCTGGAGTATCTCGACGTGATTAACAAGGAGCTGCGAGTGATGGACCATACGGCCATCACGCTTTGCAAAGAGAACAACCTCCCCATCGTGGTCTTCAATCTGCTTGAGCCGGGGAACATCGAGCGGGTGATCCAGGGCGACCAGAAGATCGGCACCTGGGTCGGGCCGTTGCGATGATCGAAGACAACCTGCGCGAGGCGGAGACCAAGATGCAGAAGAGTCTCGACGCGCTGGGCAAGGAGATCCTGACCATCCGCACCGGCCGGGCCAGTCCGGGGCTGATCGACCGCATCCCGGTCGAGTACTACGGGAACCCCACCCCCCTCAACCAGCTGGCCAGCATTACCGCCCCCGAGCCGCGCCTGATCGTGATCCAGCCGTGGGACCGGACGGTCATCACGGCGGTGGAGAAGGCGCTGCAGAAATCGGAGCTCGGCCTCAACCCGGCCAATGACGGCCAGGTGATCCGGGTGCCGATTCCGCCGCTCAACGAGGAGCGGCGCCGGGAATACGTGCGCCTGGTCAAGCGCTACGCCGAGAGTGCGCACGTGGCGGTCCGCAACATCCGCCGCGACCAGATGGAGAAGATCAAGGGTGCCGAGAAAGCCAAGCAGGTGTCGGCCGATGACGCCAAGCGCGCCAGCGAACGGCTGCAGAAGGTGGCCGATCGGTACATTGCGAAGGTCGATGAAGCGGCGGCCCGCAAAGAAGCCGAAATCATGGAGGTCTGAGCGGCACCGGTATCCATGACTCCCCCGGTTCACATCGGCATCATCATGGACGGCAACAATCGCTGGGCTCGCCAGCGGCTGTTGCCCCGAGAGGCGGGGCACCGGGCGGGGGTGGAATCGATCCGGCGGGTGGCCGAGGCCTGCGAGACGGCCGGGGTGCACGTGCTCACCGTGTACGGCTTCTCCACCGAGAACTGGGCCCGGCCGTCAGACGAAGTGGCGTTCCTGATGCAGCGCTTCGAGGAGACGATCCCCAGGGAGGTGGCCGAGCTGGCCGAGCGCGGGATCGAACTCCGCTTCTCGGGCAGGATTGAGGAGCTCTCGCCGTCGCTCCAGCAGCTGATGCGCGATGCCAACCTAAAGACCCGGGACAACGCGCACGCGGTGCTCAACATCGCGGTCAACTACGGTGGCCGCTCGGAGATCGTGGATGCCATCCGGGCCATGGCCCGCGCCGGCGCCGACCTGCGCACCCTGGATGAAGCCGCGGTGTCGGACTTCCTCTACACGCAGGGCCTCCCCGATCCCGACCTGATCATCCGAACCGCGGGCGAGATGCGGCTGAGCAACTTCCTGCTCTGGCAGAGTGCCTACGCGGAGTTCTACAGCACACCCACCCTGTGGCCGGACTTTGGCGAGGCTGACCTGGAACAGGCTCTGGTGGCGTACCAGAGCCGGGTCCGCCGATTTGGCGCTCGCCCGGAGGAGGAGGTGTCCCATCGAGCCCGCCAGGTCAACGGCTGACCGACCGTCGCCTACCGGCCGGGCCAGCCTGTTCCCCCGGATCGGCAGCGCGGCCCTGCTGCTGGCCGCGGTGCTGGCAGCTCTGATTGCCGGCTCGGTCTGGGCCTACGCAGCGACCGCGGTGCTCCTGGGTGCGGCCCTCTTCGAGTATCGGCAGCTGACCCAGGCGCTCCAGGCGCCGGCGCCCTGGTGGCTGCTCTTCCCGCTCAGTTACGCACTCTTGCTGCGCGACCGCTGGCCGGCGCCGATCGACCTGGCGCTCTTACTGGCCGCCGCCACCGTCATCGGGCTGGGAGCCATGGTCTTCCTGCGCGACTGGAGTCAGAGTTTTTTCCGCTGGGCCCTGGCGATCGGAGGCAGCCTCTACCTGGGATTCCTCCTGAGCTACTACCTGGCGCTCTACTTTCTCCACCAGCCCGATCCCAACCACCTGGGCTTCGGCACCGTGATCTTCACCCTGGGGGCGGTCTTCGTGGGCGACACTGCCGCCCTGCTGGCCGGGACCCGGCTTGGCCGGCACCCATTCTTCCCCCGGATCAGCCCCAAGAAGACTGTGGAGGGCGCGGTCGCCGAGGTGATCGCCAGCATGCTCCTCTTCGGGCTGTTCTCACCGCTGGTCAATATCTGGTTCCCACACAACGTGGTCCTGGGGCTGCTGATTGGGATCGTGGCCCAGGTCGGGGACCTGGTCGAATCGCAGCTCAAGCGGGCGGCCGGCGTGAAGGACGCCAGCCACCTGATCCCCGGCCACGGCGGCATCCTGGACCGGATCGATTCGGTGCTGCTGGTTGGTGTGGTGGTCTACTACTATCTGCGCGCCTTTCACCTGGGATGACGCGCCCCAAGTGCCTGGCGCTGCTGGGAGCCACCGGCTCTATCGGCCGGCAGGTTTGCGAGATCGTCCAGCGCTACCCCGAGCGGTTCGCCCTGCACGCCATGGTGGCCGGAACCGACGGGGCGGCCCTGCACGACCTGGCGGCGGCGCATCCCAGCGCGCAGACCCGGCTGGCCACGCCCGGCGAGGGTGACCCGGAGGCCGCCGCGGCGGCCATCGATGACCTCGTCCGGGATCCGGAGGTGGACCTGGTGGTGGTCGCCATCGCCGGCAGCGCCGCCCTGCGGCCGACCCTGGCCGCCCTGGAGGCGGGCAAGGACGTCGCCCTGGCGACCAAGGAAGTGCTGGTCATGGCGGGGGACTTGGTCCGCCAGCGGATGCAGCGCCATCACTCCCGGCTATTGCCCATCGACAGTGAGCACTCCGCCATTTGGCAGTGCCTGTGGGGCGAGCAGCAAGCGTCCGTGCGCCGGCTGATCCTGACCGGGTCCGGCGGCCCCTTCTTGCGCCGTCCCCTGGAGACCCTGTCGGCGGCGACCGTCGACGAGGCGTTGCAACATCCGCGCTGGAAGATGGGCCCCAAGATCACCATCGACAGCGCGACCATGATGAACAAGGGGCTGGAGATGATCGAGGCGCACTACCTCTTCGATGTCGCGTACCCGGCCATCGACGTGGTCATCCACCCCGAGGCGGTGGTGCACTCGATGGTGGAGTTCGTCGACGGGAGCGTGAAGGCCCAGCTCGGGGTGCCCGACATGCGTCTGCCGATCGCCGTGGCCCTGGCCTATCCCGATCGGATCCCCGACATCGTCCCCCCGCCCGATCTGACGGCGATCAAGGCGCTCACCTTTGAGCCCGTTGATCCGCAGCGATTCCCGGCGCTGGCCCTGGCCCGGACGGCTGCCCAGCAGGGCAGCGTGGCCACCGCCGTCCTCAACGCCGCCAACGAAGAGGCGGTAGCGGCCTTCCTCCGAGGTCGGCTGGGGTTCACCCAGATCGTCGCTACCGTCCAGGAGGCGGTGGCGCGGGAGCCTCGGTCGGTGGCCGAGGACCTGGAGGCCATCATGGGGGCGGACCGGCGCGCCCGGCAGTTCGTTCGAAAGGTCAGCGGGGCCGATTCCGACATACTGGAACGGAGGCTCCCAGCATGAACCCAGTCCTGCTCGTCGTGGTCGTCGTCCTCGTATTCAGCCTGATCGTGGTGGTGCACGAGGCCGGCCACTTCCTGACGGCCAAGGCGGTGGGCATCAGGGTCGACCAGTTCAGCGTCGGCTTCGGCCCCCGGCTCTTTGGGGTCACCCGCGGCGAGACCACTTATGCCGTCCGCGCCCTGCCCCTGGGCGGCTTCGTGAAGCTGGCCGGCATGGATCCCTCAGAGCAGGCCGGGCCCCGCGGGTTCAACGCCCACCCGCTCTGGCAGCGGTTGCTGGTGATCGTGGCGGGGCCGGTCCTGAACCTGGTGCTGCCGGTGGTCCTGTTCGCGGCCGTCTACGCCGTCGGATCGCCGGTCCAGGTGGTCAGCGTCGACAGCGGCACGCCCGCCCAGGCGGCCGGCGTCCAGGCGGGCGATGTCATCGTGGCCGTGAATGGCCACCGGGTGCAGCAGCAAAGCGACCTGCGCGCCATGGTCAGTGCCGCCGGCCAGGCTGGCGAGCCGGTGCAGCTGCAGGTGAGGCGGAACGGACAGCTGCTGGCCTTCACCATCACGCCGGTGAAGCGGGACCCGGGATACATCCTGGGCGTGCGTACCAGCCCGGGCGTCAAACAACTGTCGCCGCCGGCCGCGGTCTCCCAATCGGTCACGGATACCGCCGGCCTGGTGGTCGGCACCTTCCAGGGCTTCTACCGGCTGGCGACGGATAAGTCGCTGGGTGGCTTCTTCGGCCAGAACGGCATCCGCGGTCCGGTCGGCATCATGAAAACCACCGCCGATGAGGCTCGCGGCGGACCGGTGCCGCTCACTTTCTGGATTGGGTTCCTGAGCCTGAGCCTGGGGCTGATCAACATTCTGCCCTTCCCGGCGCTGGATGGCGGGCGGCTGGTGTTCTTACTCCTGGAGGGCATCCGGGGCCGGCCGGTCGATCCGATGCGCGAACAGATGGTGCATTATGTCGGGCTGGCCATCCTGTTCGGGTTCATCGCGCTGGTAACCTTCAACGACGTGTTTAGGTGATGGCTTGAGACCCAGACGTAAGTGTCAGCCGGTGCGGGTCGGTGACGTCATCGTGGGGGGCGCCGCGCCCATCGTGGTGCAGTCCATGACCAAGGCGGACACCCGCGACGCCGCTGCAACGCTGGAGGAGATCGCCCGGTTGAAGGACGTCGACTGCCGGATCGTGCGGGTGGCGGTGCCCACCAGGGAAGCGGCCGAGGCCATGATCGAGATCAAGCGCAAGTCGCCCCTGCCCATCATCGCCGACATTCACTACGACTACCCGCTGGCCCTGCTGGCCATGAAAGCCGGCGTGGACGGCCTGCGGCTGAACCCCGGGAATATCCGCGATCCCGACAAGGTCAAGGAGATCACGGCCATGGCCAAGGAGCGGGACATCCCCATTCGGATCGGCGTCAACTCCGGCTCCCTACCCGGCCGGCCGAAAGAGGGGGAGGGGAGGCGCCCGCCCCTGGAGGAGGTGGTGGAGGCCATGGTCAGCGCGGCCCTCGGCCACATCCGCATCCTGGAGTCCCTCGACTTCAACCAGATCAAGGTCTCCATGAAGGCGTCCGACCCGCCCACCATGATCGCGGCCAACCGGGCCATCGCCGGCAAGATCTACTACCCGCTGCACCTGGGCGTAACCGAGGCCGGCCCGCCCGGAACGGGCTCGGTGAAGAGTGCGGTCGGCATCGGCGTCCTGCTGGAGGAAGGGATCGGTGACACCATCCGGGTGTCGCTGGCTGGCGATTCCGTGCAGGAGGTCGAGGTCGGCTACGGCATCGTGAACGCCCTCTCCGAGAAACCGACCGGCCCGAACCTGATCGCCTGTCCCATGTGCGGCCGCCTGGAGATCGACATGCTGCCCATGGTGGCCGAGGTAGAAAAGGCGCTGAAGAAGATCAAGCGGCCGATCAACGTCTCGGTGATGGGCTGCGTGGTCAACGGCCCTGGTGAAGGCCAGCACGCGGACATCGGCATCGCCGGGGGGAAGGGCAAGGGCATCCTGTTCAAGCACGGGAAGATCGTGGGCACCTTCCCGGAAAAGGAACTGGTGCCGGCCCTGCTGCGCGAGCTGGATGCCATCGCCCGGGAAGACGAGCAAAAGCTGGCGTCCTAGGCCCTCTTCGGGTGCTCGCCCGAAAGCCAGCTACAGCTTTGGTGTCGGTGGCAGGGATACGGTCGGGGTGGGGAGCGGCAGTGAGGTCGGCGTGGGTAGGGGGAGCGGGGTCGGCGTGGGCGGCACAGATATGCCTGTCGGCGTCGGGAGCGGGTTAGCCGTGGGGGACGGTCCCGGGACGCCGGGGCTGTTCGGGCTCGCCGACGCAGTAGGCGTCGGGACGACCGGGGTGCCGCTCGTCGCGCTGGGCCCGGGGCTGGCCGTCGCCGGAGCGGTGTCGTGCCGGGCATCGGCGATGACCCGCGCCGACAGCGGCGCCAGCTGGCCGCTGCCGTGGCCGCTGTAGCCGGGCGCGGTCAGTACGTGGACGTTGACTGGCAGCGCCAGGGTCGTCGGAGGGGCCGATCCGCGCAGAGCCGCCAGCCAGAAAGCCAGGCCCAGGCACAAAGCGGCAGCCAGCGTAACCGCCGAGTGGGTAGCCCGCCTCACGATGCCTTGATCTCCGCGTGTTCGACGATGGCGGCGATCGCCTGGCGACGGGCCACGAATGCGGTCACGACGTCGGGGTCATA
>Ga0137388_10000545_pt1 | contig 21357 bp, 20 predicted proteins | sample 15con2h14AmetaG_FD_104644 | JGI IMG/M metagenome (GOLD analysis project Ga0137388, IMG submission 104644) | Vadose zone soil microbial communities from Angelo Coast Range Reserve, California, USA - 15con2h1.4A metaG | ecosystem: Environmental > Terrestrial > Soil > Vadose zone > Saprolite...
GGATAAAGACCGGCAACTACTCCGGCCAGGGTCAGGCTGCCAATCGCCAGCATGGCCGACATCGGCACGAGTTTGGGCGGGTCAAATCCCCCCGGCCCTTGCACTCCTCCCATCATCGCCATTAAACCCCACACCAGGCCCATCCCGATCAGTCCACTACCCAGGGTGAGAAGCAGCCCTTCCAGAAAAAAATGAAACAGAATGCTGCGGTTGGTGGCGCCCAGGGCCTTGCGCAATCCGATCTCATGGGTGCGTTCGCTGACCGCAACCAGCATGATGTTGATGACGCCGATCGCACCCAGAGCCAGCGTGACCATTCCCACCGTTCCCAGGAACATGTTCATGACATCAAAGATGGTTCCCACCATTTTTGATTCCTGGATCGAATCCCACTCGTCATAGGCGTTTTCATCGCTGACATCGAATCCGTGATTGCGCGCAACGATGCCGTGGACTTCATTCTTGGCCAGGACGTGCTCAGCGGTCACGCGCGGCTGATATTCAATGAAGGAAATAGAGTTCTGGTGGTTTTCCCCCTTCAGCGGGAAGGACGTGGCCATCACCTGGAAAGGAATGTACGCACGCATATTCAGCCAATTGTTGTCGCCGCGGCCGAGATGGGGCATGCTGCCAACAACTTCAAACCTGATGCCATTCAGCAGGACGAACGCGCCCACCGCTGGGCGCCCGGGGAACAGCGTCTTCAGCAGTTCGTTACCGAGGACGATCACATTGCGTCTTTGCGCCCCGTCCATCTGGTTGAGCCAGCGTCCCTCCTTGAGGGGAAGGTAACTGATCTCGTTGAGCTGCGGTTCTGTGCCCAGGATTTCGCCGCCAGCGTTCGCGAATTCGCTCACCTCATGCAAGTCACCACGAGAAATCAAAGGGGAAGCGTTGCGGACGTGTGGGGCCTGGGTACGGATATCCGCGTAGTCCTGATAGGTCAGCAGATAGGGACGGGCGGAGTTCATGCTGCCCTTGACCGCGGGGGCGCGTCCCGGAAAGAGAAACATGATGTCCTTGCCGAACTCGGCCAACTCACGCTTGTTGCCTGAGCGGAAGCCTTCGCCCACACCCACCAGCAGCAGCAAGGATCCCACGCCCCAGGCGATCCCAAACATGGTCAGGAACGAGCGCAGCTTGTGCGCCCACAGGTTGCGGAAGATTTGCGCGAAGATGTCCAGAACCGTCCGCATACTTGAGAGACATTCTATTTCAACATGAGCGGCGTCATTGTCGAAATCGGGCCTTTTTGCCCATAAACGGCATAGCCCATTGGAGCCATTCCCATCCCCGGGGCGAGGCGATAGGCTGTTTGTGAGCAGACTTCGGGGGAGGGCTGTTCAGCGAACGTCCCAAGGACTCAATAGAGTTCTGGGACGTTTTGTTTTGCGGCGTGATCGCCGAATCCGTGTGGTCGCCTGTTAGAAAGCCATCCCCTTAGGAGATGGCCGAGGCGGAAACGCCACAGGCCTAAGAAGCCCGCGCCTGCTCGACCAGATGCAGCCGGTCACGGTTCTTTTCTTTCATCTTCTCTAATGAAACGACCTTGCGGCCAAGGTCGCGGACCTGGGCAAGCTCCTGCTGAATGGCTTGCAGCCGTTCCTGCCTTTGGCCGTGAGCTATCTGGGCCTCTGTCTCATTCAACCGTCGGAGCCGATATTGCTGATTCAACTCGTGAATGTGAGCAATCTCGGCGCGGAGACGCGCAATCTTTTCCCGAAGGACTTCCAGATGATCCATGCAATTAGGATACCTCATTTTGGGGTTCGGACGGTTGGAGAACGAGTAGCGCCGGCTTTGCCGGCTGTCCCGAGAGCGTGACCCTAGCTTGTCGAAGGGGTGTCTCGCCCCAGGAACGGCGGGCGAGGACGCCCGCCGAACAGCCGCCGGGACGGCGGCGCTACTATTTCGCCGCTCCTACTTTTGTTGGCACCCAGTAAACTTCTTCCTTTATTGCTCCCTTATCCGTGAATCCACGCCGCTTCAGGATCGCCTTGCTGTGCTCAATCATCTCTGGATGCCCACAAAGGTAGGCCACCGTGTTGCTGGCATCAAGTTCCCAATGATCCGCATATTTCCGCAGAATGTCATCCGCGCGCCCGATTTCTCCCGGCCAGTCGGTGTGATCCCACGGCCGGCTCACCGTCGGCACGTATTTGAACCACGGCAATTCCTTGTCAAACTGGCTCAGTTCCTCCAAGTATCCAAACTCCCACGGCCGGCTGGCCCCATTCAGCAGATACAGTTTGTGTGTCCCGTCAAACCGGCCCTCTTTCCAGTCCTTTGACAGCGTACGCACGTAACTGACGAACGGGGCTACACCCGTCACGGTCGAGATCATCAGATGATTCTTTCGCCGATTTTGCATCTCCAGCGAGAAGCCCCCTTGGGAACCTTTCGCATCAGCAACTGATCTCCAGGCTGCATCTTGTAGAGCAGCGGCGTCAGCGCCCCCTCCGGCACCAGTTCGAAGAAAAATTCGACCTCATCCTCCGACGGTGCCGAAGCGATCGAATACGGCCGCTCGATCCGCTTGCTATTTTCTTCCACGCCCAGCGTCGCGTACTGCCCGGGGACAAAATTGAATTCCCCATCTGACCGGATGCGGAACATCCACAGGTCAGGCGCAAAATCCGCCCGTTTTGTAATGTGCGCATGATAGAACTTGTCTTCTGAGGTTGCCATTTCCCAGACCTTCCCAAACGTTCCAACTTCTTGACCACGATGCCGGAGGCGTCCAGATGATTCGACGCTTCCCATTCACCAGCAGCCGCATGAAGTTTTGCGATAGTCCTGTGAGCTATTTCGCTTGAACGTGACCCGCCAACCGAACGGTCGTCCAAATTGTGCGGGATGAAAGAATACTAGCCCAGGCCGACGCTGTTGGGAAGATCAATTGGCCATTTAGTAGGAAGGTCCGTGCGTATCGGGTTCAGTGGCCTTCAAGCTGACTCTCGCCGCTTGCTTCCGCGCCGCTGATCTCGATGATCGGCTGATTTGGCACGGTCATCGTTTTTAAGCGCTGCAGCTGATCCTGAATTCTTTGCCACTCCTGTGGGTTTCTCTTGGAGGCAAGCGGTGCGCTGGTGTCAGAGAAGAAATCCAGAACGTTCTGTTTCAAGTCCGGCGAAACCTGGTCGAAGTTGTGCTTTGCTAACTGGTCCAGAAGGTGTGCGTATGCCCTATCCGTCAGCACATACTCGCCGGCATGCGTGACCCGCCCGGTGTCAAAGTCCGTGTTGGTCAGGTGCAGATCCTTCTGGCGAACTTTGACGAGCAACTGCTTGTAATCATCCAGTGTCTTGTTCACGCTCGCGATGTAGAGGTCTTCGGTTTGCCGCGTCGGAATCTTGAAATCCAGAGCCTTGAACGGGCCCACCTTCGGCACAAACTTCAAAAAGAAAGCCAGCACTCGTGTCCCAAATCCCGGCTTGCGGTAGCCCTTGCCCCATTCCCGCTGATAGTTCGTCCGTGACAGGTAATAGCGGAACTTGCGCGCATTGAAATTCGGCGTCTCCGCCACAATTTCTTTCTTGCGCGCTATCAGTGCGACCCGCGTCATTTCCGGAATGATCGTGCTGATGGCCCGCCGGAACGTGCCGATAGCCAAATCCTCGTCCGAAATTACCTCGCTCAAGGGAATGCCGTACGTCTTCTGAAACGCCCGCTCCACCACCGGTTTCGACATCTCGAAACCAATGAAGTCGTGATACCGGTCTGAGGTGTAGCGGTTCTTCGCCACCTGCGTCACATCGAAGCCAAACTCCGTCCGGATGTGCGACTTGGGATCGTCGGCGTAAGTCACCTCGTCGCCAAACTTCCTTTTCAGCTTGGGAAACTGCAATGCCACGACCTTGTTGATCGTGGGGTGCCCCTGATTATCCGCCGAATAATGTGCCAGTGCTCCCAAAGCAAATGCGAACTCGTTCAGATCCTGCGACTCATCCACCAGGTTGACGATGAAATCCCCGCTGCGCACATAGTGCGTTAAGTCGCTGAAATATTTGTTTCCGAAAGGGTAGTAGCCCATGTCCTGCATCAGCGATCCGCCATAGGCAAAAGCATGGGCCTTCTTGAGGTCATCCTCCGTTGCGGAGGGGAAGCGCTTCTTCAGCAAGGGCTGAAGATCATCCTTCCACAGGAAGTCGACAACTTGTTCGTGCGTAAGCACTGAGTAAGCGCCGCAAACCTGTGTCAGGACCACCGCCAGCCCCAGCCACATTGCAACCCGACTTAGATAGAAAGACAGTCTCATCTGCTCCCGGTTATTTGCCCGACATTATTTGCCCAACACCAGCACGACGAAGGTGTCCGGAAGAATCGTCCGCCGCGGATGCGGATTATCTACGGTCGCCGCCGGAGGGTCTCCGAACTTCGCCGACACTGTGATCACATTGTGTGTCTTCGGATCCAGTGCCATCGTCCGCGCGCCCTGCTGTGTCTTGACGTTCTCTGCCACGCTGAACTTATCCGGCGAGTCCTCGTGCACTACGGTCAACACACCCTCGCCGCAAGACGCGAACGCAAAACCCGTTTCATCGTCGAAGGCCGTCGCATCGACACCCTCGCTGATGGGCAGCGTCGCCACAACCTTGCCGTTGTCGGCATTCACCACCGCCATCATCTTGTTATCGCAACCCACAAATAAACGGCGGTTCTTGCGGTCCATGGCCAAACCGCTCGGTTCCGTGCACGGAGCCAGCAGCCACCTCGCCTTCACTTCCAGTTTCTTTGGATCGATTGCCAGCGTTTCGCTCGTGTCCTCGATGTTGACGAAGACCTCGCCCTTGCCGTCGCTCGCCGCGAACTCCGGCTTGCCGCCCAGCTTGATCGTTCCCAGCACTGTGCCGTTAGTCGCGTCAATCGCGGTTGCGTCCTTGCTCCTCCCGTTGAAGGCGAAAACTCGCTTGGTCGCCGGGTCGTACAGGATAGCATCCGGATTCTCTCCCACCTTCACCTTGCTGCTGGTCTTCAACGTGATCGGATCGAAAATGCTCACTGTTCCTTCGCGCCCATTGCTGACAAATCCGCGCCCCAGATCGTTCGCCAGGGCGATGCCATGCACTCCCGGAGTATCCTCAATCTCGCCCACAGTCTTTCCTGAGTCCAGATCCATCACCACTACTTTCGTGGATCGTGAAATATAAAGACGGCGCGCACTTGCGTCAGTGGTCAGATAATCCCAGCCACCCTCGCCGCCCAGCTTGTAAGTTTTGATCACGTGGTATCCGGGAGCCGCTGCTATCGCTACCGCTGCCACTAACAAAACAATTGCCGCAGTCCAAAATCCGCGAACCGTAAATTTCCTCTGCACAATTTCCTCCTCGGGATCTCGGGATCGCGGCATCTGCATTCGGATGCTACTTTTTGGCTCCGGGTAGCCGCGATCTTGCATCAAATCTCTAGGGTTCAGCCCGAAGTAACTTTACCTTACATGGACCCAATCCTAGACTCCTCATTAAGGGTGGTCGTTTCATCTGAAATTAATATGAATTCATTCCCAAAGTCGCCAGCTCAGGCCCAGCCGGGCGATCCTCGCCTGCCGCCTACACCTGATTACGGAACCCTCGGACCATGTTCCGGCATAGCGCCCGGCGCATCCATGCGGGGATCCGGGCAGTCCAAGCGAGCTGTTCGCATTGGACCTTTCATCGCGATCGTCGCCGGAGTCCTGGCGGCCGTCTTGGTAGGCAACCTTCGAAGGGCCGGAGCCGCGTCTCAGCACTTCGCAGATTTATTCTCTGTGCATTCTGTTTCCGAAGAGAAGTCGCAGGTGTTGACATCAGCCTCTGCGAAGGACCTTCCTCACTTCGATCGCCTGAGGCCGCAAAAACAGGCGGAAACTTTGCTGGAACTTGCGGTGGGAAACTCTGATGGCGCGGTTGATCAAATCTCGTCGCGCGTGGATCGCTGGCACGGCAAGCTGACCTGGAATCCCCAGCTTGCGAACCTCACTACGGCCGCGTTGAACTCCAGCGATATGCGGGTCCGCCAGTCTGGCCTCGAGGTGCAACTGGTCGCCTACGGCTTGAACAAGACTCCATCGAACCTCGACGTGCTCATCCAGGGTGCCGACTCTCGCGATCACTCCCGAAAAATCTGGGCATTGTGGTCGCTAGGCGCGATGGCGAACCGCGGCGTCGAACCCGACCGGGTCGTGGGAGTTCTCACTACTCACTTGAAAGATTCCGACGAAGATTCGCGCCGCTGGGCCGTCGAAGGACTCGCCCTGGTCGGCACCAATTCAACTATTCCAGTGCTCCTGAAAGCGATGCACGACGATCCCTCGCCTCTGGTCCGCGAGCGCGCCGCCTGCAGCCTTGCTGAGTCCGGTATGTTAACTCACGAGCAACGTCTCGCTGCCGTACCTCAATTGCTCAACTATGCCGACGATCCCGCGCTCGACGTACAGACCCATGCCTGGGCCTTCCAGGCGCTCGTCGACATTACCGGCCAGCGCCTGCCGCAGGATTCCGCCGCCTGGCGTAACTGGTACGAAAAAACCAGTGGCCAGTGATCCTTGGCTAGTGACCAGCCAAACCGTTGCTCCAAATAACCGATCACTATTTTTTACTGACCACTGACCACTGGCCACTGACGACTGTTTTTCTCACTCTGCCATCTTCGCCACGTGCACATCAAAACCCGTCTTCGGAAGCAGGGAAGTCAAAGCAAACGCCTTGAAGCCGTCGCCGTTGACTTCGGTATGCCGATAAATCCCGGGCTCGCTCTCGATGGTTTCCTTGCGTCCTTCCATATCTTCGAGGAATGCCTGCGCTTGCTTCGCACCGACTTCCACATCTTTCGCTCTCGTCACCACCGCCTCCGACGCATAGGAGCGCACCAGCTTCGGCCAATATTTCTCCAGCAGATCCGAACTGGCAAACACATCCGCCCAGATGATGCGCCCATTCACCGCGACGACTACTCCTACGGCATTGCGATCGTGTAACTGCCGGATCAGGCTGTGGTAGTTCTGTTCGATGGGCTTGGCCATCGCTTCCACCTGTTTCACTACTTCCTGGTTCTCATTGACCTTGGCGTACGATGAGGTTCTGGCAACCTCGGCGGCAACGCTCGGTGAAGCCGCAGTCACTTCGACCGTCTGAGCCATGGCCGCTTGCTGCTTCTTCACTTCGTCCCAGACCTTCTGCTGGTCCTTATCCGCCATCGCCCTGGCCCGCACCGAAGGCTGGACCATCAGCGTCGTAGCCGCGTTTCCGTGGATAGGCCCGCCGACGGCGGTGCCGCCATACATCGCCCCCGAAGCTCCAAAATTCTGACTGGTCGCCACCCATCGTCCCGGCTCCACGCAAAACACGCTCAAATCCACCGGATCGCTTTCCGCCGGCACAATTCGATCCTTCCCAATCACCCGATCCTGCTTGCCTCCGGCCACAACCTCTCCCGCTAGCAACAGCAGCGGACGCTTCGAATTGTTGACCAACACCAGCCGGTTCACCTGCGCATTGTCATACCGAATCGCCGGCCTCGGACGTCGCCGGATCAGACCCTGCACGTTCCCCATTTCCGTCACCACAACTTCTCCCGACCGCAGTCCTTCATCGAGCGTCAAGAACTCCCCTGTCGGATAGTTCTTCGCCGCCACCACCGGAAACACCGTCAGATTTCCATGCCGGATCGGCTCCAGCACCTTGTATCCCGAGCTCGCTCCAACCTCGCCCGCCCGCGCCTCCCGCTGATCGACCACCAGCAATCCTGCTCCAATCAAAAGCACCATCACCGCCAGCAAAATCTTCGGACTCATCCTCTTTGGAACCATAGTTCCTCCCCTCCAGCGGGCCAGCGCCCCGGGCCCCCAGGAAGCGACGTCGCCCTGCTCCGGGCACGCCAGCCCAACTCGACTCGTCAGAAGAACGAAAACCTTTCTCCGGCTTGCGCCCAAAATTCGCTCTCCGCACGTCTAATAACTTGGTAGCATCAAAAGAAGCGCATGCCCGATTGCCCCGTTTCAATCAGCAATCGGCAATTGGAAATCGCAAAATCCCAACTGTGAGTGCCACTAAGACACTTTCCGCCGTAGAATCCGTTCTCAAAGATCTCTTGGCGGAGCTTCACACAAAAAGTGCCTGCGAGAAATTCGCCCTCACTCGCGAATCCTTCGCCACGATCCTGTGCGAGGTCGGTCAGAAATACGCCACCGCGGCCAGCACCGAAGCCGAAATCCGCACTTTCTTCCTAAGCCTGCGCGTCGACGAACTCGCCCTGGCCCGCGCCTGCGCCCAAGGCAACAACTCCGCCTGGGAAATTTTCCTGACGCGCTTCCGCGAGAAACTCTATCTCTCCGCGCTCCGCATCGTCCGCGAAGACTCTGCCGCCCACGAACTCGCCGATACTCTTTACGCCGATCTCTACGGCACCACCACGCGCGAGGGCCAACGCGTTTCGAAGCTCGCTTCCTACACCGGCCGCGGATCCCTCGAAGGCTGGCTCCGCACCGTCCTCGCGCAGGATTACGTCAACCGGTATCGCCGCACCAAGCGCCTGGTGAGCCTCGACGAAGAATCTGAAGAGGGAGTCCAATTCCGCGCCCCCGACCCCGAGCCCATCCCCGCCGCCGACAAGCGTCTGGAACAAGCTACTGACGAGGCCGTGGCCCTTCTCGCCGCAGAAGACCGCATGATTCTGCGCGCCTACTTTCTCGATCAGCGAACCCTTGCCGAGATCGCCCGCATGCTAGGCGTGCACGAATCCACTATCAGCCGCAAACTCGACAAGTTAACTAAGACCCTGCGCAAACAGATCCTGAATGGACTGGTACGACGCGGCATGGCCCGCCGCCAAGCCGAAGAAGCTCTGGAAGTGGATGTGAGAGATCTCCAACTCGATATTCGTCGCAAACTTGCGCAAGAATCGTCCCCTGCGGCGTTCTCAGAAAAGAGACCAGAAACAAAGACCCGAGAGGGGCCGCAAGTAGAATCAAGTCCCTGATCGGAAAGCCTTTGAAACGGCATGAGGATTGGCTAGAAGCTAGGAGCTAGCAGCTAGAAGCTGAAATGTCCCATCTCCCAAATTTCGTCCATGAGCGCCTGAAGGCATCCGTGTCCCCAATCGGCCATCCCGATCCCGACATGCTCACAGCGTTTTCAGAGCGCTCGCTTCCAGCACACGAGCGTGCCGTCGTGATGGAGCACCTCGCGCGTTGCGGAGAGTGTCGTGACGTCATCGCTCTGGCCCTCCCCGCCACCGAGGCCGTCACCGAGACCGCTCGAGTCGCAGACCGCGACTGGTTCCGCTGGCCGGTTCTCCGCTGGGGAGCTCTGGCCGCCGGCGTCCTGATCATCGCCTCCATCGGCATCCAGCAATACCGTGAGCGCCATCAGAACCTTGCAGCCTTCGTGGCCAGCAAAGAGACGGCTCAGAATGGCCGAGCACAAGATCAGATCGCCCGAAACGAAGGGGCGAGCAACGACGCGCAAAAAGACGAGTTGCGACCCTCTATGCCCGCATCACAGCCTGCAAGAGAGCGTTCCCAAAGCGAGGCGGCAGTAGCTGGGAAGGCCCCCGCGCCGGCCGCGCCTGCGCCCAGCGACCTTTCCGCTCGAGCCAAGTCATACCGCGTCGGGAGCGCGCTGGGAGGTCCGATTGTGAAGGGTGTCGGCGGCGTCGGCGCGGCCAACCAGTTGTCGAACAATCAGCAAATGAACCAGTTGGCAACGAACTCGCCTCAAGAAAAGTCATTCGCCTTCAATGCAAACTCCGTTTCCTCTGCGCAACCGAAGCCGGTTGCGCCCGCTCGGTCCATGCACGGAGCAGCAATCCCATCGGCGTCGGAAATGGTCGAGGTGCAGTCTGGCGCGGTGGCTCCCTCGGTGCGCAATGTTCAAAGGCAAGATCAGGGCCAAGCCCAGAATCAGCTAGCTGATTCCAAACAGGCACAGCAACAGTCAGCCGACAACGAACGCGCGGACGCGTATTCCGAAAGCGACAAGGCACTCAGCAAGGCCAAGCCGGCCACCGAACAGGTCGAGGTCACTGCCGCGGCTCCCTCTATCGACGCGGCTTCGTCTCCTGAACCTGTATTGACCGCGCGAAATATCGCCTCGCTTCCGGGGCCCACTTGGAGCATCGCTGCCGCCGGAGGTTTACAGCGATCTCTCGACAACGGGAAAACCTGGCAGGATGTAAGCGTGACCGCAAGTCCGGCAGCTGTTTCCCACCTGATGGCTGAACAAGTGGCTGTCTATGGCTACGAGAAGAAGAGCCGCGATAAGAAGGACGCGAAGGCGGCGAAGCAGCCGGCAAGCGGGACGCCGGTATTCCGTGCCGTCTTCGCCAACGCCTTAGACGTCTGGGCCGGAGGCTCCGCCGGTGCGCTCTTCCACTCCGCCGACGCCGGCGATCACTGGACCCGTATCTTCCCGCTCGCCGGCTCCACGGTTCTAACCGCCGACATCACCGCCATCCAGTTCTCCGACCCTCAACATGGCATCGTCACCACAGCTACGTCTGAAGTCTGGACCACCACCGACGCTGGCCTCTCCTGGCAGAAGCACTAAAACCGTCTAGCATCTAGCTATATCCCCACCACGATAGTGATCTCACATCCCTAAAAAGATTGTCATCCCGAACGAAGTGAGGGACCTTACGGCGGCATATCCTATCGAAGCAGATCGTAGGTGTGACCGCACTTCTTCCGCCTGTCCACCACTTCCCGGAAATCGCCGGTCCCCATAATTTCAATTGGTTACTTTGGTCAATTACCGCGAATAACTTCCCGCAAATCGGATTACCAAAGTGACGTTTACAGAAAATGAGCCCCCTCATACTATCCAGTTGTGGTTTGGCAGTTCTGGGGGAGGGCTGCCGAGGCGTCCTGGACTGAAAAGTCGAGGACGCTTTTCTTTCTCTAGCTCTCAAAACCAAAGCCCCGCTTGTTACGGAGCCTCCGCGACCTCTGCGGCAGTTCTCGGCGCCCTCTGCGACTTAAGAATTCGGATTTCCATTGTTCGTCAGGACCCGCTTACTTCGCCGTACGGCAAGCGCTGCAGTATCCGCCAATCTCCAGCCGCGACACCACGATCTGGAAACTACAGTCTCGTTCCACTTGCCGCTTGAGCTTGTCGAAGACGTCGCTGACAAACTCCATGATCTTGCCGCACCGCAGACATGCCATGTGAATGTGATCGCGATTCAGTTTGCGCTCGTAGTAGTGACCCTCACCGTGAATGTGCATCAGATCCAGTTCGTCAATCAGGCCCTGCCACTTCAACATCTGCAGAGTGCGGTAGACCGTGCTGCGATCGACTGTGGCATCGAGGCGCTGCGCCTTGCGCAAAAGCTGAGCTGCATCCAGGTGCTTCGTTGCGGTTTCCATCACGCGCAGGATGGCGCGCCGTTGCGGCGTCATGCGGATGCCCCGCTGCGCGCAATGCGCCTGCAATCGCCCTGGTATCTCGGTTTGAGGAAGTGGCATGCCCCGTGCTCCTTATTGTCGCAACTGGTCGCAATCAACCTGCGACGGAATCTTGCGCGGCCCACTGGACAGCGGCATTCGTTTCCGGCAAGATTCTTATGGTAGTTCTAGATGCGACTCGGTTGCAACTACATTAGTGTGTCCGCGTATCTCTACATCATGCGATCCGTTTTTCTCTTACTGACGCTGGCACTCGCCTTGACACTGCACGCCCAGGAGAATTACTTCGTCACCTACTCCCACGAACTGGAAGAGCCCGGCAACCTCGAAATCGAAGCCAAGAGCGTCACCGGCGCTCCCAAGGACGGAAACGCATTCGTCGCGACTGCTCTCGAATTCGAATATGGCGTGAAAACCTGGTGGACCAGCGAACTCTATCTCGACGGCCAGACCACGGTCGGCGAGAGCACCGTATTCACCGGCTTCCGCTGGGAGAACCGTGTGCGCCCGCTCCTCAGTGAGCACTGGATCAACCCCATCCTTTATTTTGAATTCGAAGACATCAACGCCGCCGACAAAGCCATGCTCGAGGTCGTAGGCCACGACGGTCGTACTAACTTTCTCGCCCGCAACGACCGCAGCGAGAAAAAGCGCGAGGTCGAGTTCAAGCTCATCCTCTCCAGCAACTTCCGCGGCTGGAACGTTTCCGAAAACTTCATTGCAGAAAAGAACCTGGCTGGCGGTCCGTGGGAATTCGGCTATGCTCTCGGCGCCAGCCGTCCCCTCGCCCTGGCCGCCAGCGCGAAACCGTGCACCTTCTGCCGCGAAAACTTTGCCCTCGGCGCCGAAATGTATGGCGGGCTCGGAGACCGCCACAGCTTCGGCCTACGCGACACTTCGCACTACCTGGGCCCGGTCGTCACCTTTGATATCCCGAAAGGCCCCAGCCTGCGCTTCTCCCCCAATTTCGGACTGAACGACAACAGCAACGGATTTCTCTTCCGCTTTATGATTTCGTACGAGATCGAACAGTTCTTGTCGAAGCTGAAGAAATGAGAACAGCCAAAAAGATACCGATGCGGTGGTTGACACAAGTTGTCCTTGCGCTATTCCTCGCGAGAAATCTCTATGCTGCGGCGGGCGACGGCGAGTGGCTGCGCAAAGTTCCGCCGAAGGACCGAGCCCGCGCCAATCCCTACGCCACCGATCCCGACGCACCCGTGGCCGGTGCCAGGATCTTCGCCGAACACTGCGCCTCGTGCCACGGCGAAGCCGCCCAAGGCAAACCCGACAAGAAGCACCCTCGTCCCAACCTGCACTCCGACCGCGTCAAACAGGCCACGCCCGGAGAACTCTTCTGGCTCCTCACCAACGGCAGCCAGAGAAACGGCATGCCCTCCTGGAGCAAGCTCCCCGACGCCCAGCGTTGGCAACTGATCACCTTCCTGAAATCACTGCAGTAGCCACGAAACGCGCCGCGTCCCGTTTAGGCCCTCCGATCCTACTTGCGACTTTCCCCTCTGCCAAAGCATCTAATCCGGGTGGTAGGATAATTAGTTCGGCTCCCCTCGCGGGAAGCACTCATACCGATCGCCCGGCAACGCCAGCTCGAAGGAGCGTCCGCCGAAAACGCGACGTTTACAACGAGGAGAAAGAAAATGGCAGGCAACGGAATTGTCGAAGTCACCGACGCAAACTTCGACGCAGATGTTTTGAAATCGGACACGCCCGTACTGGTCGACTTCTGGGCAACCTGGTGCGGCCCCTGCCGTGCCATCGCTCCCATCGTCGAGGAACTCGCCAAGGACTATCAGGGCAAAATCAAAATCGGCAAAATGGACGTCGACGCCAACAGCGCCACTCCCATGCGCTACAAAGTCACCGGCATCCCCACGCTGCTAGTTTTCAAAGGCGGACAGGTGGTCGAGCAGTTGGTCGGTTACCGCCCCAAAGAAGCGATTGCGCAAGCCCTCGATAAGCACATCGGGTAAGCAGCTTCTAGCTGCTAGCTTCTAGCTAAAACTCGCAACGCACGCTGTCTCATCGGGCAGCGTGCGTTTTGTTTTTGAACCCGATTTCTTCATACTCTAGTTCCGCGCGAGTAAGAAACTCGAAAGCTCCTTTGGTTGGCTTGAAGCTAGTAGCTAGACGCTAGAAGCTGCCTTCAGTACTTCCTCAACACCCCAATCACTCTCCCCTGCACCTCCACCGACGCCGCCGGCACGATAATCGGCTTCATGGTCGCGTTCGAAGGCTGCAGCCGGATGTTGTCTCCTTCACGATAGAACCGCTTCAAGGTCGCATCCGTCGTATCGACGAGCGCGACCACGATATCCCCGTTGTGCGCCGTCTTCGACTTTTCCACCATTACGTAATCTCCGTCGAGGATGTGCTCATCCTGCATCGATTCCCCGCGCACTTCGAGCACAAATACTTCTTTTGACCGGACGAAATCGGCCAGCGAAATCGTTTCCGCATTCTCCACCGCCTCGATCGGCTGCCCCGCCGCGATGCGTCCTACCAGCGGCAGCACCACCGCCGTGTTCACGCTCATCGCCTGCTTCAGCCGCCCCTTAGGAGGCAGCAGGTCAATCGACCGGCTGCGGTTGTAGTCGCGCGTCAGTAGTCCCTTTTTCTCGAGATTCGAGATGTGCTTGTGCACCGTCGCCAACGATGTGAGGTCGAGCCCTTTCCCAATCTCCTCAAACGACGGAGAATATCCGTGCTCCGCCACGAACCGCGAGATGAAGTCATACACTTCGTGCTGCCTGCGTGTGATCGCCATGCCGATATTGTAGGCGAATATAAAGCGAAGTCAAGACCTTGTGGAGATCGGGAGTGTCCTACAAATTAGGACACTCCCTACAGATGGTCTTCGTCTACGAATTGTCAGAGACTTCAGCGGACACCGCAGCCAACGCCGAATCCTCTGCGGCTTGGCCTTCACCCATCGGGCAGCGACCATCTCCCGGTTCGTGGAAATCTTGCTCTAGGGCCAGCAGCAAACCCTGAAACTCCGCCATAGTCGCCGCTGAGCGATGGGATTCCACGAACTCGGTCGCTTCGTAATGAGTGGCAGCGGGGAAGAATCGTCTGTACAGCTCAACCTTTTGCTCTTCGCTCGCTTCTCCGAGGTACAGCCTGTAGTCAATCCGTCCCGGCCTCAGCAGGGCCTCGTCCAGAGTCTCAATCCTGTTCGTAGTCATCATGAATAAGACATTCGACGGCGCATAAAAACCATCTAACGCGTTCAACAATCCGGAGAGTGTGACTCCGTTGTGGTCGACAACGGCCTCCTTGTGGTTTTGTGACTGCATTCCGTCGTTAGTGGATGCACTCGAAGGCACGCGGGCCTTGCTGCTCTTCATGCTGTCAATGTCTTCAAACAGCAAAACTGAGTTGGGCATTATCTGGTTGACGGCGTTCATCAGAGTCCGATCGTTGAACTGGGAAAGATTGACCAAATAAATTGAGAGTCCGAAATTCGCGGCTAGGGCCGACACCAGGGAGGTCTTGCCTGTCCCAGGTGGCCCGAAGAACAAATAGCCACGGTGATAGGGAATTCCCAAACGCTCGTACCGTTGCTTCGATCTGCGGAATTTCTCAATGTCCTGTACCAAGTGTTCCTTCTCGCCGGGCTGTAAGATCACTGAGCCCAGCAGCCGTGGCGCATAGCCTTCTACGGAATCCCAACCCTCGTTGTAGGTGAACAGGTGTGACTGTATCCCTAGTCTCTTGATGTGGCATGCCACAACATCGTCCACGAAACGCTGCAGAAAGGCCCGCTTTCTTCCGACTGTTCTGAAGGTCAACGATTCGACCCGCCTGGCTGCCCGCTCACGCGTGTTTTCAGTGCGGTAGAAGTAAACGAGAAAGGGCCTCCCGCAATACCAGAACCAGTGGATTCCCGGTGCGGGAATGAGCGCAACCCGTTCATTGCGCATCGCGGTGTCGAGGTCTACACGACGGATTCGCTTGAGAAACTTCTGTTCAAGGAACCACTCCTTCACCCAGACGAATGCCGCGTCATCATCTTTCACCGTGATCATGAGCGTGGTTTGCTCTACGAACCATTCCCAGATTTGTTGAGGAATGGCTCGCAAGTAAACGCTCAATCCACCGATGATCATGAGCAGCAATCCGCCAGAGGCAAATTGGTTGTGACCACTCAGCACGCTTTTTAGAAATTCCAGCATATGTGTTTATCTGCGACCTATTCGGAAGGCACGATCTCTGCCACGTCTCCTTCCTTCTCGTTCGGAGACTCCGCTTCCTTTCCGAATCCGACGTTGCGATTCACATCCTTGGTGCGGATGATCCAGGCGATTTCTTCCATATCCGACTTGCTAGGGACGCGCTTGTCGTTGTAGTCCGTGCACTGGCTCACCTTGAAAGGAACGAGTCGCGCGGGACGCAGGAAAGCGCACAGACTGACCTCTTCGCTTTCCGCGAATCCCCTCTGAATGTGTGCCCAATAGCACGAGTTGCACAGCGACTCGGTCAGCTGAGACTTGCCGTTTCGAATCTTGATTACGCTCATAGGAGCTCTCTAACCGGCATCTGGCCGGAGTTGTACGTCGGGCTCCCAAGGAGCACCATCCGAGAGGAACTCGGGTTCCTCATGGAGGCGCGCAATTGGAGCGCGAACCCGTACGCGCAGACGGTTATCGCCTGTGCGGGTGATTGTCGATGCTTTGCGCTAAAGGGCGCCGAGGACTAACTGGCGCAAGACGACGCCCTGAAGCAACGCAGGCCCATGGTTGGCCGTCGTTGCCCGCTTAGCGATTTGTAGTTGTGGTCCGCCAAATCGGGCGTCCTTTCGTAAGAAGATGTTTGAAGATGCTATGAGTTGGGAAATTGTGCAAGAGGGAAAATTTTCGTTTGCGAAAAAAGTGGGATGATGCTGCGTCGAAGGTTCAGGAGCGCCAGATGCGCTGCTGGACGTTGGGCGAGGAGATGATCATGGGCTCGTTATGGGCTTCGGCGGCGTGCTGGTTGAGGGCGGTGGCGGCCTGAGTGCGGAGGTTGCCGTACTTGACGTCAAAGTCGACAGTGCGAACGCTGTGCGGGCAGTGGATGCAGGTGAACTGCATGCCTCCCTTGATCCGCTGGGTGGTGTAATTCCTCACGGAATGATTGTAGTCGTTGAGCGAGAGAAAGTGGGTGCACGGTGGTTGCGTGGCGAAGGTAATGCAGCCCAAAACCGGATAGCCAAAGGCGGCTGTCGCCACGTGAGTGCTGTTCCACAGGACAGCAGGTCCCTCACTGGGCTCACCCCGTTCGGAACGACAAGACTCTCAATTCAAGCTCCGGTGACAAAGAAGTTGGAATCGGCCTTGGCGTCCTGCTTGTTGGGGGCGGCGTCTCCTGCTACGTCATGAACGAGATCACTGCGGCGTTCAGGGCCTTTGTAGTCGACGACACGCACGCGGCGGGCGGGGATGTTGCTGGGGTCAAGGCGCGCGATGCGTCCCTCGCGGACCTGGAGGTGAAAGCGGAACCAGTCGGTGCGGTACATGCGTCCCGAAGCGTAGAAGGTCATGGAGGCGGCGACAGGGCCTTCGAAGTCTTCGCCGGTGGTGCTGAGCAGACGCTTGCTGATGTCATGGGTCCAGGTCATGCCGCCAACCAAAGGATCGTTGAGAAACCAGCGCTCCCCGGGGACTACGTGCGTCAGCCTCTTGAGTTGACACATCTGCAGCAGGACGGAAGTCTTCGCCAGATTAGTGACCACAATGCGGGCTTCGGCGGGCGAGACGCGCTCCAGCTTGATGTGCAATTCGGGGGACCATTCGCGTTCGAATTCCTCGCGGGCCAGAGCCAGGCCTTTGTCGGTGGCTTCGACATAGCGCAGCGTGGCGCGAGCCAGGATCACGCTGAACAGGCATGTGACAACCGTCGCGATGACCGGGATGTAGCTGATCAGCGTGGTGAAGGGAATGCGGTAGTTGATCCACTGCGTGTGCATAGACGAGGCGCGCTCCTTGGAATGCGACTTTAACGGGACGCGCGGAGTGCCTCCAGATGTCGCTTGGGGGTTAATGTGCTGACACGGGGTGCTGGGACTTTGGTAACTGCGCAGCCTGGGTCGGGGACATACGGGCTTCTCGTTTGGATCAAGTGCGGCGGCAAGATGCCGCCGCGACAGCCGGCGAAGACGCCGGCGCTACTCCAGGACGCTGTCGTCGAGCTTTTACTTACCCCAGTCGGCGGCGGCTTGGACGAATGCCAGGACTACCGGGTGCGGCTTCTTTTCCGTCGATGAGAGCTGGGGCTGAAATAGCGTGGCCAGGAAGAAGCGGTGGGTCGGGGATTCGATGGCACGGATTTCGCCTTGGGATCCGCGGGCGACGATAGGGAATCCGGCTTCCATGGTGGTCCACTCGAATTCGGGGTTGACTTCGAAGTTGCAGAAGAATTCTTCGGTTGCGGTCTCTTTCTCCTTGCCGTAAAAAGACTGCAAGTAAGAGCCGGGACGAAGGCGGATCTCCGGGATCGCGCCGGACAGTTTCGGAGCATCGCCCTTGCGGTTGGGGACGGCGCAGGCTACGGGATAGATGACGATGTTTTTCGATCCCGAATTGTTCTCGGCGCTGTCGGCGTCGGCGATGTGGAGTACATTGCGCGCGAATTCGATGATGGTGTACTGGAATCCGCCGCAAGTGCCGAGGAAGGGCCAGTCGCGGCGGCGGGCGAACTCAATGCCTTTGAGCAGCCCGTCGAAACTCTTGTAAGGGCTGCCGGGAGAGGCCCAGAGGCCGTCGAACGACTCCAGTTTCTTTTCCGCACCGGCATTCGTGAGTGAGGGCGTAGGCAGCCACTCGGATTCGACTTCGATTTTGAGCTTGCGCGCGGCGTGCTGCAGCGAGTCGGTAGTGGCGTGATGCGAGCGGAAGTCGGGATTGAAGTCGCCGAGAATTCCGATACGGACGGCGTCGCTCACGCTGGCATTGTACTAGAGGGATCGTTTGCTTCTGGAAGTTCGGGTTGGGCAAGAGTTAGAAGGGTGGTGCGGAGGGTTTTCGACGGACACGGAGGGCGTGTTCTCGCCGCAGGCTTTGCGCGGGCGAGGCGCCCGCGCCACAAAGCGCCCGTGAAAGGGAATTCATCTGGCATTCAGAGATTCTTCATCTGGAGTCTCCATCATTAGGGGTCTACTCCGGTCAACGGTCCTCACTAAAGGGGGTTGTTCAATGAGAATTTCCGGGATGTGCAGGCTCGCAGTTTGCATCTTCATTCCATTATGCGGGGTTGTTGCTCTGGCGAGTCCGTCTGAAAGCGGTTACCACCTGATTAAGAAAGTTCCACTAGGAAAGGCTCCGGGGGGCGCAGAATATTTCGACTACATCACCGTCGACGCCGACGCGCGCCGCATTTACGTGAGCCATGGTGCAGAGATCAAAATCCTGGACGCTGATAATTTCTCGGTCGTGGGCACGATTTCCGGTCTGAAACGGAGTCACGGAGTCGCGCTCGTCCCGGAGTTGGGCAAGGGCTTCATCACGGACGGGGACGCCGAAAGCGTTGTCGTGTTCGACATGAAGACCTTTAAGAAAACTGGTGAAATCAAGAGTTCCCCGGACACAGATGCGATTGTCTACGATCCGGCCTCCAGGCTGATCTTCACCTTTAACGGCGACAGCAAGAACTCGACGGTTATAGACCCCGCGAAGGAGACCGTGGTCAAGGTCATGGACATGGGTGGCGCCCCCGAACAGGCGGCTGCGGATGGCAAGGGGACCCTTTACGACAACAATGCCGAGACCAACGAAGTCGTGGTCATCGATACCAAGGCTCTTGCCATCAAAGCGCGTTGGAAAGTGGCGCCGGCCGGTGAGCCCGTCGCCATGGCGCTGGATAAGGAACACCGTCGCATATTTTCTACCGGCCGCGGCCCAGCAATGCTGGTGATGATGGATGCCGATAGCGGGAAGGTTCTTCAGTCGCTCCCCGTCAGTGACGGAGCCGACACCAACGTATTCGATCCTGACTCGGGCACGTTGTTCACTTCGACCCGCGCAGGCAAAATTCACGTCTTCCATGAGGACTCGGCTGACAAACTTTCTCAGGTCGAGACGATTGACACTGAATATGGCGCCAAGACGATGGCCATGGATCCAAAGACGCGCAATCTGTTCTTGAGCACGTCGGATTTTGGTCCAGCGGCCGGCCCGAAAGGGCGCCGTCCGGCTATTTCCGGAACCGCTCATCTTCTGATTTACGGACACTAGACAAAAGCACGTTTCCGATTTACAGGCGGTTCAGGAACTGCCCTGCACTTCTTGATCCCCCCGCCATCGAGGAGATGAATGCCTATCAACGAGGATCAATACGCAGATTCACTGTCGAAGAAGGGATTCTCCAGGCTGACTCGGCGGCGGTTGCTCCAGAGTACGGGCTGGCTTATCGCCGCAGGAGCATTTTCGCGAGTCACGGCATGGGCCGCCACCGAGATCACCCCCGTCATGGACAAGCTCAGTACATACATGGCAGAGGCTCGCAATCGCGAATTACCGCAGAAGGCGCTGCAGGAAACAGAACACCATATCCTCGACACCGTCGCAGCAATGGTCTCCGGTGCTGACCTTCTTCCCGGACGCGAGGCCATCAAGTTCGCTCGCAACTACGGGGGCGAGAAGATTGCGACGGTGGTTGCTTCGCAGGTTCTCTGCGGGCCCATCGAAGCGGCGCTGGCGAACGGCCAGTTGGCTCATTCTGACGAAAGCGACGACGACTACACCGCGGGAGGGGCCCATCCCGGCTGCGCCGTCGTTCCGGCGGTGCTCGCAGTCGGCGAGCAGTTCCGCATCAGTGGCACGCACTTCATGCGAGCGGTCGCCCTTGGATATGACATCTGCATGCGGTGCATGAAGACCATCGGTCCGGGCATGAAAGAAACCCACAATTTGGTCGGCACCATGGGCGCGGCAGCGGGAGCCGCGTGCGCGGCAAGTTTGAATCCCCAACAGATGCGCTGGCTTCTGGACTATGCGGCCCAGCAGGCGGGCGCGGGCATCGGTGCCTGGCGACGCGACACCGAACATATTGAGAAGGCTTTCTTGTTCGGAGGCATGGGAGCCCGCAACGGAGTAACCGCCGCATTGGTGGTGCAGTCAGGATGGACCGGGGTCAACGATGTTCTCTCCGGCCCCAACAACTTCGTCGAATCCTACAACCCAAAAGCTGACCCCAACGGGCTAATCGATCAACTGGGGGAGCGCTACGAAGTGACGCTTACGACGCTGAAGAAGTGGACTACGGGAGGTCCCATCCAGGCGCCGCTGGATGCGCTCGACAATATGCGCAAGAAGCACCCCTTTGAAGCGGATCAGGTTCAGCAAGTCGTAGTGCGCGCCGCTACCAGCGCAGCCTATACCGTCAACAACCGCGACATGCCGGATATTTGTCTGCAGCACCTCGTGGCCATCATGCTGCTCGATAAGACTGTCTCGTTCCGTGCCGCGCACGACAAAGCGCGCATGCAAGACCCGGCGGTGCTGCGCGAGCGCGCCAAGGTGCAACTGGTCCCCGACGGAGATCTGGAAAAACTGATCCCGGTGCGAGTCGCCATTGTAGAAGTTATTCTAGAGGACGGGACGCGTCTGAGCGAGCGAGTCGACGCCGTTCGTGGAACTCCCGACAACCCCATGCCCCGAGAAGAAGTTATCGCGAAGGCACGCGAGTTGATGTCGCCGGTCCTGGGCGCCTCCGCCTGCTCCAAGCTGATCGAGCGCATGCTCGAACTGGATAAGGTAAAAGACATCCGACAGCTGCGGCCGTTACTGCAACGCGGGGCATCCTGAAGTCCGGCTCTCTTTTTTGAAAGGGCGCGGCTTTCTAGCCGCGCCGTAAGCACGACAAGATTACTCGTGGCTTTTAGCCACTGGGGCAACATCCGATCTGCAACCTTGGCACCACAAGTAGTTGTTATCGTTGTCGTCGATTGTGGCCAGAAAAGCAGCAGACACCTGCGCGAA
>Ga0137388_10000559_pt1 | contig 21135 bp, 19 predicted proteins | sample 15con2h14AmetaG_FD_104644 | JGI IMG/M metagenome (GOLD analysis project Ga0137388, IMG submission 104644) | Vadose zone soil microbial communities from Angelo Coast Range Reserve, California, USA - 15con2h1.4A metaG | ecosystem: Environmental > Terrestrial > Soil > Vadose zone > Saprolite...
GCAAACAGCAAAATCACCAGTCCTACCACCGCAAACGCCAGCCATCGCGCCCGCGAGGGAGCCGGCAGCTCCGTGGTCTCAGCCACGTTAGCGCCGGGAATCTCGCCATGCTGCAGTCCCAAGTCTTCTTCCAATCTTTCAGTTTCGGCCATTAAGCCATTTTTCCGCTTCGCGCCACGCTCGGTCAGCATAGCATCCGCCGCGAGTCCAATTTCACGCTCCTCTCACACCCGTACCAATCTGCAAATCTCAATCACGTTTTGTTTCGCAGGACCCGCAGCATGTGGTCCCCCGCAAATTCCTTGCAGCCGGCAAGCACAACTCCTCCTCCAAAGTTATTTTCTGACGGTTGTGCGCTAATAAATCTCTCGGTCCACCTCGACCATCATTTCCGCTTCGGCATCGAGCCCTGCAAGCTTCTTGTCGGCCGGTCGAATAGGCGTTTACGCGGCTTAGCGACAATAGGCTTGCGACTCCTAGCGCCGTGCCGAATCTCCGCAGGAATAGGCTCGGGGGCCATGGCCAGGAGGTACCCTCGATCGACTGTCCACGGCGAAGCGTCTTATTGGATTGCGGAATAATTTGACTTTTATCGAATTGCATCGCGCATTGTTTGGAAAAGGTCTAAACCCGGGGCGCGTTGGCGTCGGAAGGATCTGGAAGTAAGTTTGCCGGAGTATTCTTCCATGGCAAATGAAGCTCAAAAACCATTGAGCTCAAAGGGCACTCGTCTGTTGCCTACGACTTTATATATAAGTATAAAGATGCGGTTGACGACTTCGGACTCTATCCCGATCAAGGCCATGGCCGCCAAGCTAGCCCGCTTGATCTATCGTATGCTCCGTTACGGCACCAAATATGTAGACAATGGATCACGCTATTACGAACTTCAACAGCGCACTCGAGAGATCAGGCGTCTCAAGCTCAAAGCCGCCACTTTGGGGTTCCATCTAGTCCAATCTACCGCCGCCTAAAGCACGTGGAGTTTCTGGAGAGAACGACTTAGACTTCCACAGACTAGAGTCCCCCCTCAAGCGTCACAGCTCGACCGTTTTCGGCAGTAAGCAACAAAGTTAACTTTTCACATAGTGGGATAAAACCGAATATGAGACTTAGAATCCTATTTACGCTGATCCTTCTCCTGGCGACTCCGTTTGGTCTATATGCGCAAACGAAGTACGGCAGGATCCAGACTGGGCGCATTACGAATGAACAAACAAGGTTCATCGCTGGCGCCGCGCCAGATGTTTCGAACGGGAATATCTTCAAGACCAACAATGGCGGCACGACGACTATCACGAATTTCCTTAATGGCGTGGACAGCCAGGTTATCACCGTGAACTGCGGGGATGCGAACACGACTATCCAGAACAATGCCAACATTGTGACCGCGACGGCTGCGGACATCACCTGCACTGCGAATAAGGCCCAAGACTTCACTTACGACGCCTCGCAAACGAAGTGGATTCAGAAGCCGGGCGGGAATTCGGGCGGGAGTCCTGCAGGGAACAACGGCGATTTACAACAGAAGAACGGCGCGGTGTTCGGTCCTGGCGGCGAGAACGATGATGGGAGCACTTTCTCCACAACTCGCGTGTTCAAAGCTAACAAAGACGCTATTCACTGCGGGCCTAACCCGTGGTTCGACGTTCGGTGCTTCGGTTCGACTGGCTCAGGTCAGAGGACCACGGGCAGTATCAACTCTGGCTCAGCTAGACTAACTGTAGCTTCTGCGATCGACTTCGCCAATGGTCAGGGAATTGTAATCTACAAGGCTGGAGCACTGCCGAAGCTGACTACCCCTGGACAGCCAATAGTCACGCCACTTCTCGCAAACGGCGCGACCACATGGAATTACCACGTAGTTGCTGAAGATAGAGCTGGAGGATTGACTGCGGCATCAACGGCAGGCACGACCACGACTGGCGCTGCAGGCCTAGGATACACTACGGTTGCTGTCACAGGTGCTACACGCACAGCCGGAATTGCGACTTATACAACCTCTTCCGCGCACAACCTAACCCCTGGCATGACCGTGCAGATTTGCGGCTTCAACGGCACGGTCTGCGGCGGTGGCGGCACAGATGTATTCAACGGTACGAAGGTCGTTCAAGCTACTCCCACAGGAACCTCGTTTACAACCATTGACGGGAGCGTTGCAGATACTACGGAGACGATCTCCGCGACGGTGAACTTCCTTTCATGCAACACCCTGACGTTTCCCAACGCCTCCTACAGCGGCGTCAGCACACTTCGGTATTGGATCTACCGCTCACAGGGAGCTGGCGCGTTCTCATTAGTGGGGTTGGCTGAGGGCATTGATCCCTACTTCACTGACTGCGGCGCGAGCAAGGCAATCGTTAAGCCCGCGTACGTCCCAGCAACGCCCCTCGTCAGCCCGCAAGCAGGTTATCTCTCCAGCACCATCCTTAGCGGTGGAGGAACTACGATTCTTACGTTGGCTGCGAACGCTGGAACCAACGCAACTACGCAGTTAGTGCTCCACAATGACGGGCCTGCTCTCCTGGCCGCCGCAGCCGCAGCCGCCGCAAACTCCAATGGTGGAGTTGTCTACATTGCAGATCCCAACCCCAATGTCTTTTCAGTAATTATCAACGCGTTAACGGACTTCAATTCGATCAGCTCCAGCGGCAACAACATGATTAACCTCCTAGTCGCAGGAGATATGGTGATTAATCAGCCGTTAGTTTTACGCACCGGTATGAAGATCGAAGGGGCGGGGAAGCGCAATACGTCCTTCATGTACCAGGGTGGCGCTTGGCTTACCGGCACTGGTGCGCCTGTTATCTACATCCCATTCAGAACTTCGATTGAATTAAAGAATCTGTTCATTCAGACCACGGCCGGCCCGTATTCTTCTGCTCTATATGCAGACAGCGACAGTGCTGGAAACGGCAGTAATGGTATCATTCTCGATAATGTAGCTTTCGAGGGTTTCAATGCCGATGGCTTCGCTCGTGAAGTGGTGCTGAAGGGCGGCTTCGACTACTTCGTAAAGGATTCAGTGTGCGCTACTGGATCAGTAGGCGCGAACACGCTTCCACTTCCCTGCTTCGAGTTTACGAATAGTTCTAAGGCCCTCAACAACGTAGCTGCTCAAGTACCCGGACGAGTCATCATCGAACGAGCTTTCTTTAATAACTCGGGTATCTCAGTAAGTTCCGGCCCCAATCCAGGAGCTACCCCTGGCGACTACAACATCAATGGCGTTCTCACTGAAACCATGTACCAGCCTTTCTTGTCAATCAGACCGGGCGTGGATGGAGCGGGGCGCTTCTATCTGACGGATATTATCGGCGCCGATCAGGCATCAGGCCCAGGCACACCGATGATCCAAACTTCCGGGAATAAGGTGAACACCGTCTCGATCTCGGGTGGTTCGCTTCTTCAAAATCAACCGGTACTTATCACCGATCAGACCGTTCCTGGGCTTCTGGTTTTGAAGATGCACGTCGCTACGACCAATTACGGTTACACCAACAACCCGCACGTTACTTTCCACGACAACTTTATGGAGATTTCTAACCAACCGCTTACCTTGGCAGGAACAGGACGGGCGATTACCCCTATCGTCGGTTTTGGTGCTCCTTCAGGATGTGTTGTCAGTGCTGGTGGCGCGGTGCCAGTTGGTACTGTTACCTATGTACTGACTGCTCTTGATGCTGATGGGAAAGAAAGTGTGAATGGTCCTGCCGTTTCGATCACGACGACCAGCGGCAATCAGACTGTTACTTGCACCGTACCTGCATTACCATCTGGCGCAATTGGATATGCTATTTATCGAAGCGCGGGTCGTAGCTTTACAAGGTCTGGAGTTCTTACTTGTGTTGACGGTCAGCCTCAGGTGCGTACCAGGTCGTTTGTAGATCGGACTGCTGGTACTTGTGGCGCCTCTCTCCCATTATTCAATTCTGCGGGTACCAGCATTCTTTCAAGTACCGGTCTTACTACATTCCAAAATCGGACTGTTAGCCCTACAGGATTTATCGCAACGGAAACTGCACCTAGTCTTACAGCTGCTCGAACTCAAACTATACCGGATGCGTCGGGAACATATATCCTTGATTCCACACTGGCATCGTCCGTCACGACGAACGCGAGCGCCAATATCGTAAATCTGCTTCAACCACAAATATCTAAAGTGTTCGATACCTTCCAGCTAACAGCTGCAAGACCTGGACCAACAAGCATTGGCTCGAACTGGACAGCGAACTCAACTGGGGGTGGAGGCGGAACCTTGCAATTGGTCGGTGGTGGGAGAGCAGCTACGTCTTCCAGTACGAGCCGCGCCAGTGCTTTCTGGAACGTAGGGACATTTCCAAACAACCAATGGGCGCAGGCCACAATCGCAACTATCGGCACCAATCAGCACGGTCCTACCGTACGCTCCTCCGGCAGCACCAATCCAACGTATTACACCTGCATTGACGGGGCTGGTGGCGAGGCCATCTTCAAGTCAGTCGCCGGAGCGTTTACTTCGTTAGCTTCCAATGCCGTTGCGGGGGCCAATGGAGACGTTGTTCGCATTACAGCCTCTGGCACCAACATCGCTTGCACGGTCACATCGACGTCGGGTATCACAAGCAGCTTGTTCGCCACTGATGGCGCAATTTCATCCGGCGCACCTGGATTAACTATCGGAAACGGGTCAGCTACCCTCACAAATTTCATGGCAGGAGGAATAACCCTTACTGGCGACCTTTCGCTGAATGGAAATCAAATTACCGGCGTGAGCGGTAATAGCGGTCGTATCGCGGAGTCAAGCGGTGCACTGGGGAGCGGCAATCTTGGGATGTTCGACGCGAGCGGAAACATCGTTGACTCTGGAATCGCGGCATCCAGCATCACGACCGCGCTGTCAGCAATTACCAAGGCGACCACTGCACATACGCGCATGACTCTTGGCGAGGCGAGCGCGTCGGGGGTGGCCGTCTCGGCCGAGACAAGTCGAGCCGACTCTGGCGATCACGCCCTCTTGGAGAACTTGAAAAAGACCAGCGAGCAATCAGTCCCCGAGCGGGCGATACTCACAGGCACCTATACGAACGCCACAACCAGGGCGAGTAACGTCAATGGCCTTTCCTTCACTGTGAGTGCAAGCCGCAATTACACTGCGGTCTGCCATCTCTATTATCAAGGCTCCGGGCGCACCGCTGGACTTGATGTCACCATAACTGGCCCCGCTTCGCCTATTAGCGTGTTTTATTCCTATGACGAAGGGGCGCGTACAACCCTCGCCAACAGCGTCGCGAGCGCCTTTAACACAAAGCTCACTGGGAGTTCTACAATCATAGCCAAAACAAACCTTCATGCCACGGTAACGATTGGCCTTCGTAACGGTGCGAACGCCGGAACGGTTCAAGTTCAAGGCTCAGCCACAGGGACCGGTACCGTCATGGTGCAAGCTGGATCGTTCTGCATGGTGCAGTAGACGATTATGGATGCCCAGAACGGCGTTACGAGTTCGAATGTCGATTCCGCGACATTCATTGGTATTTCGTGTCCGACATTCGATTTCTAACCCAAGCTTTAACCATAAGCTTCGTAGCATCAAGAGTCTCTAAAAATCCATGTCCCGCTACGCGCGAGAATTCTTGTCCACAATAACTTGGAAGTCCGACAGAGGAGAAAAAATCAAGATACATTAGTCGAACGCGGTGCGCCGGCCAACTTCGCGCTGGCGCTAGCTTGGCTCGGCCCGCCGTCTGTAGCTGCCTTAGAAGCCTGTCCACTCTAGAATCGTAAGTGTGTTCTTCCAAAACCTTTGCTCGCGCTGCTTGACTAATCCGTAGGCGCTCCGGTTCGTTGTCAAGGTAGGATCGAATCAAAGGGACTATGTTGCGTTCGTCGCGATACCCGACAAAGTGAACTCCTTCATGAAACCCCAATCGAGAAATTTCATTCGGAAGTGCGGTTATAAGTAGCGCGCCAGAAGCCATGACCTCGAATACTCGCATATTAGCATCCTGCGGAAAATCATCTCGACCTATATTAACGACGACTCGCGATCGTCGATAAACCCCAAGCACTTCATCGAGTGCGTATGATCGGGTCCACTCGTTCACTTGAAAAGCTCCGGCGATCGTTGGAAGTAGCTCGGCGCGCTTCCTGTATACCGGTGGCCCGGTTTGTCCGACCCAGCCGACCTCGTATTGACGAATGGGATCGGGATCTTGAAACAACTCGCGACGTACTGCCCAGGGAAGGAGAAACGCACCTGGATGACCGGCTTCTATGAAAGCCTTTACGTATCCGGGATGGAATATAGCTACGTGGTCGAATAAGGACGACCAGCGAAATTGTCGCGACGTAGAGAGGTAGATGTCGGTGCGAAAACACACTGTGGGGATCTCGGATGTAACTAAGTCTGAGGGCAATAGCGGATAATCGGAGTCGAACTGAAAGATCCAGGATGGTGTTGTCGGGCATTGACACAATAGCTCGGGCAGTGGCGCATCGAACGCGGGGGATCCCTGGACGTAATAGAGATCAATACCGCGACGACGGAAAGCTTCGGCGTAACCGGGAATTAACTTAAGATGATGTTCCTCGCGGCAAAGAACCAAGATCAACATCTTAAAGAAAAACTCCCACCATAATCTTTAGGCTGAAATTGATACTTACTGTGCATTTGCGGACGAAATCACAACCAGGAAACCATCTAATTTGGGTGTCTTCCCAGTAAAAAGCGCAAAATCCTCGTTGGGCCTGATTTCAATCGAGGCTCCGTCACTGCCCAACCATTTTTTGCCCGGCTCGACAACAGCAAATCGTGAGTTCAATTTAATAATCAGATCGTTTTCATCTTCGTGCTGTAACTGAGTAACGATCAAAGCCACTTTCCACTTTCTAAAGTGGTATGCCCGTTCCCGGTGGGTGACAGCGTCTTGAACAATTATCAGATAATTTCCATCACTCACGAAATTTTGACAGTTTTGCGCTAACTCCTGCAGTCCATCTAAAAGGGGTGACCGGAGGATCGTCTGACAATTCGTGAGCGGATCGATATTGTTGTTTTCGACTGAAGCCCAGCCCATCGAACCCTCACCGATTGTATGACCCATGAAAACAGTTGGAGTCGCTGGCTTGGAGTTAGTAGAGCAAGACGAAGACACGAGCAACGCACATACGAAACCAAGGACCGAAAGCAACTTCAGCTGTGCTCGGAGCATTGCCACCTGCGGCGCCACATTTCGAAAATCCTACGTGCAAAGATTACATGCCGGGCGGCGAATAATACCAGACTAAAATGTTTCTTGTGGAGCGTTGGGTTGCCGGCGGCTAGTGCTTGTTAGAGCCGCTTCGTCTTTCGCCCTGCTATTGAGGGAAGCAAAATCATAGACATCGAGGCCATGTATTTTCCACAAAGGTGGATTTTTTGCTATGCTCACAATGGGTTCGTCCAGCCGCGCCCTCGAGAGTTCGATTCAAAACTCATGGCCTCTGTGACCGCAGATCCGTCAGTCGCAGCGCGGGTGTCCGCGCAAGCGTCTCCAACAGCAACAGTACGAATTGAACCGCCGCACGGGTGGCTGGAACTGCGGCTTGCCGATGTGTGGGAGTATCGCGAGCTGCTGTACTTTTTTGTGTGGCGCGACATCAAGATTCGCTACAAACAGACCGTCGTCGGTGTGCTGTGGGTAGTTTTGCAGCCCTTGCTGACCATGGGCGTGTTCACTCTTTTCTTTGGCCGCTTGGCCAAGCTGCCTTCCGAAGGCTTGCCGTACCCGGTTTTTTATTTTGCGGCTCTGGTGCCGTGGGCTTATTTCTCCGCATCGCTGAGCACTTGCACAAACGTGCTGGTTGCCAACCAGCACGTCATCACCAAGGTTTATTTCCCGCGGCTGGTCTTGCCGCTTGCGGCGGTGTGTACCGCGCTGCTGGATTTGACGATCGGATTTGTGGTGATGGTGATCATCACGCTGGCGTACGGATACCGGCCAGGCCCGGCAATATTGCTGATTCCGCTGTTTGTGCTGTTGGCCCAGCTGACGGCGCTGGCCGTGGGCCTGTGGACTTGCGCCCTCAACGCGCTGTACCGGGACATGGCCGCCATCGTGCCGTTCGTCATCCAATTTTTGATGCTGGCGTCGCCTGTGGCTTATTCCAGCACGCTGGTGCCGCCGCGTTGGCGCGCGCTTTACCATTTGAATCCCATGGCTGACGTGATTGACGGGTTTCGCTGGAGCGTTACCGGGCGCGGGCACGGTCCGGGCGCGATGATATTTGTCGCGGCAGGAATGGTGGTCCTGATTTTGGTTGGTGGGCTGATATTTTTTCAGCGCGTGGAGGGCACCGTTGTGGATCGCGTGTAGCGCGGTCGCTGCGGCTGCGCACTGCGGCGCTTCGCGACATGGCCGATATGGCCGACATGGCCAAGTTCGTTTTGAGTGGCATGGATTCCGCTGCAAACCGTTCGTGTCGCCGCATTCGCACGCTAACATCTTTGTTTACCGGTAAAATAAGCGAACCATGTCTGACATCGTCATTCGGGCCGAAGGGCTCGGCAAACGCTATCGCCGCGGCGTAACCGGCCCACCGGAAACGCTGCGCGACGCTCTCACACGCGTCATTGGCTCGCCTCTAGCGGCCATGCGTCGGCCAACGCAGGAACATTTCTGGGCGCTGCGCGATGTGGGACTAGAAGTCCGCCACGGCGAGGTGCTGGGTCTGATCGGACGCAACGGTGCCGGCAAGACCATCTTGCTCAAGATTCTTTCGCGTATCACCCGGCCGACCACCGGCAGGGCAGAAATTCATGGGCGCGTCCGCAGCCTCCTGGAAGTGGGCACCGGATTTCACTGGAAACTTACCGGGCGCGAGAACACCTATCTTAGCGGGTCGATTCTGGGGATGGGTAAGACGGGGGACCCATCGAAGGAATCGCAGACTGGGGCCGCGTAAACTTCTGATAAAGAGTACACCTCTAATGGATCCGCCAGAGTTGGTAATCATTTGTCGCGGCAGGGTTCCATCTCCATGGAACGTGACCATGAAGGTTCGAATAAAGACCAGCACCGTATTCTACCGTCCGGCCGTGCGGGGAATTGTAACAACGCTCGTCCATTAACTCGCGATGAGGAAAACGATTTAAGGTAGCGTCGGCGCCTTCCATGAGACCGACAACCAGCAGGTCCCCTGGCTGCGGGCCGCGCTCACCAGGCTTGGTTACCCTGGCGCCAGCTTCCTGGGCGTACCAGTAGAAACCCCATTGCCCGTTGAACCATACCTTCTCACCGTTTGCGACATGTGGAGCAATCAGTTCGGCAGCTGCCCTGCGACCGCATTCGGCAAAATCGTTGTCGGCTACGAGCAAGAGGAACGAGAACGCTGCACAAACAAAAATCAATCCGCCGAATGCCCAAAACTGGCGACGTCCCGGTAAGGCGCCGAGTTCTTTGATCAGCATCAAAACAATGGCAGGCAATGCAGCCAGCATATATTTGAGCGGGAAGTGGAGGTATACGGCTGCAGGCGCAGGAATCAAGATCCAGAGATCTAGCAACATACCGAGATGGTCCTGCGTTTTGACGTGTTGATAAATCACGTCAGCGAGTACGGCGAAACTGTAAAACACTGCGGCCACTTGCCATTCCTGAGCTACGCTTCTCCAGGGCGTGACCAGAAAATGAGTAATCAAGACTGGAATTGAAGCGGTCGCTATGAGAAAAGGCGCTCTACGCCAATGAATCGCTAACCACACTGCGGTGAACGGAATGGGGAAAAAAAGATAACGCAGGTAGGCAAAGATGTTAGCGCGAAAATGCCCTGACCCAACTAAAATGTCTGCGGACTCGACGACCGAGCTACGGTCGCGCAACAATAAATTTACAGCAAGAAGAATGCAGCCAGCGACAGCGACCGGGAGCCACAAGAATAACTGGCGCCAAAATTGCGAACGCGCCTTTCGAATTGGAGAATGATCGAACAGCCATATCGCGCCGAGAGGCAAAAGAAGAGCAATTTGCGGGCGGGCATAAGGTGCCAAGCCCAATGCCAAACTCGCAATCAATCCTTCGTGCCAATGTTGTTCTTGTTTCCAAGCTAGGAGGCGCTCCGTGCCGGCAAGGCCAAGAGCCAGTGCGGCGATGTCGGGCATTGCGGTGCTGGCCATTGACAGGAATGGGGGAATGGCGGTCATCAGCATGCCCGCGATGGCAGCCTGAAACTCCGTAAAGCCTAAACGCAATGAGAGTTTCACCATGGCGAGAATGGCTATGCCGACTAGCAATATTTGTAGTAGATGGGCCGCCCGCTCCGATCCTCCCACCAAAATCACGGGAACCAGCAGGTATCCCATAAGTCCTTGCGTTGTTCCAGCCCCCAGATTGCCCGCCTGTGTCAGACATGTCTCGTTTCCCATCCAGCACACTGGAAAGGACATCGGTTGAAGCGGAGTCTTGAGTATCTGGCGCGCTTCGAATAGAAACCACGGATCATCAATGGTGTAGGCCTTATTTAAGAATGGGAGGAGACAAATGACTGCCAATACAAAGCCTGGCAGGAACAGTGTGATAACGGTTTTTCTAGCGACGACATATGGCTTGCCACCAGATGCCTGAGGTGGGGCGACGTTCACTAAGCTGTCCACGAATATGAATGTCGAGAATGGATCGAGTTATCGAATAACACTTGAATACCAATAGGAAGAGCGTAAACAGAAAGTTGGTGATGAGGTTGGGCCATTATGCCTGTTTCAAGCCACGCCCAAATAGCTTGCGAGCTGTGAGGCCTGGCTGCTGCCTTGTGTCGATCACGCTAGTTGGACGCCCTGTGCGAAACCGATCGGCAGTTTAACATAGAGCTGCTCAGCCCCCTCCACCTGCGAGGAAAGAAGCCAATTACGTAAAACCCCGTCGACACGAAGGAATATTGCGCCGCTTTCCTGTTATCCTGAATGTTCGTCCTAACTGCTTGGCCGAGAAAACGGTGAATGGCTATCCTACTACCCCCGTCATTCGATATGTACCGTTGTCCGTCCATGTTTGGTGCCGACGGTCGTAAGAATTGGACCGCCTGTGGGGCGATTTTCTCGCTACGTTCAGTCATCTGAGATTATTCGGCGCGGCGTTTAAAAATTGTAAAATAATTAACGCGACAAATTGGCTCGACTGTTTACAGGTGGAATAGCCCGGAATGTCTGACATCGTAATTCGGGCCGAAGGGCTCGGCAAACGCTATCGCCGCGGCTTAAGCGGCCCACCCGAAACGCTCCGCGACGCGCTCACGCGCGTCATCAAGTCGCCTCTAGCGGCGATGCGGCGACCGACGCAAGAACCTTTCTGGGCACTCCGCAATGTCGATCTAGAGGTGCGGCAAGGCCAAGTTCTGGGGCTTATCGGTCGGAATGGCGCGGGCAAGACCACGCTGCTGAAAATGTTATCGCGTATCACCCGCCCGACCACAGGATGGGCGGAGATCCGAGGTCGGGTGCGAAGCCTGCTGGAAGTGGGCACTGGTTTCCATGGCGAACTTTCCGGGCGAGAGAACACCTATCTTAGCGGCTCCATTCTGGGGATGGGCAAGCGCGAAATCGATCGCAAATTCGATCAGATCGTGGCATTTGCGGAGGTCGATAAATTCATCGATACCCCTGTAAAGCATTATTCCAGTGGAATGTATGTGCGCCTTGCTTTTGCAGTGGCGGCGCACTTGGAGCCGGAAATTTTACTGGTGGACGAAGTGTTGGCGGTCGGTGACGTGCAGTTCCAAAGAAAATGTCTGGGCAAGATGAAAGAAGTCGGATCACACGGACGCACTATCGTATTCGTGAGCCACAATGTGAACGCGATCGCGGCAATGTGCACGTCGGCGATGGTTCTGGCAAACGGCTCATCCGTGTATTTTTCGAACAATATTCAGGAAGCACTACGGCAATATATAAATCCGATAATCAGCACTCACACAGTGGATCTCTCCGAACATCCTGGGAGGACGGCGCCAACTGCCGTATTCAAAGAAATAGTAATATACGACGAAAACAATCAACGATCACAACTACTAATGCCCGGCACGGGAGTTACTGTTGAAATGAAAGTGAGGCCACCGGACAGAATTAACAATCCTAAAATTGCTTTTGCTGTAACCAACGGTCGCGGAGAAAGGGTTTTCGCGGTAGGAACTTACATCGGAGGTACAGAAATCCCACATATCGAAGGGCCATTAACCATTCGCGTGCAGTTTGAGATGCCACTGTTGGTGGCAGGTCAATATAGTTTGGATCTGGGGTTATATGACCGAACCGGGATGCAAGTGGACGAAGTGTTCGGTGCTACTACATTTGAGGTAGCCAAGACCGATTATCTGCAAATGACGGAAATGCACAGCCATCACATGGGAAACATCATGGTACGTTCCGACTGGAAGTGTGTTTAGTTATAGTGGATTGGATTCCGTGAGTTAATTTCGACCGACGGCGGGAAATGAATCCTCTAGGGAAGAATTCGTGAATTCCGAGAATTTTGCACGAGTGAAACTTCAGGGCCAAGCCCACTCAGGCGAAGTTGTTCGCGCCATAGCTTTCCATCTATCGCAATTTCATCCAATTCCGGAAAACGACGAGTGGTGGGGAAAAGGTTTTACGGAGTGGACGAACGTAGCGAAAGCGAAGCCGAAATTTCCAGGCCATTATCAACCACACCTGCCCGCCGACCTGGGATTTTATGATTTGCGGCTGCCGGAAGCGCGAGCAGCGCAAGCGGAGCTGGCCGCGGAATACGGAATCCACGGATTCTGCTACTACCACTACTGGTTCAAGGGCCGGCGACTGCTTGGGCGACCAATTGACGAAATTTTGAGAACGGGCCGTCCCGATTTTCCATTCTGCCTGTGCTGGGCGAACGAGAGCTGGACGCGGCGTTGGTTGGGGGAGGAGCGAGACGTATTGATCCCGCAAACCTACGACGAACGCGACGACCTAGATCATTGCCAGTGGCTGGCGAAGGCATTTGCGGATCGCAGGTATCTGAGGGTGGGAGGCCGGCCGGTATTCCTCATCTACCGACCTGGAAATTTGCCAGAACCGAAGCGGTTAACCGACACACTTCGTGATGTTTGTACGGAGAATGGCGATAAGAATCCATACCTGATCGGCGTCGATGCGCATCAACCGGGCCGGGATTTTCGGAGCGACGGGTTCGACACCACACTCGAATTTGCGCCCCAGCTTGGAGTTCTCCCGGCGGCATTCTACGATGAGTTCAGCCTGGGACGACTTCAGCGGAATCTTCGGCTGCGAGTGCTCAGCGGCAACCTCAAGGTGTACGACTATGAAGATGCGCGCCAGAGAATGACCTCGTACGTCCGGCCATTCCCGACTGTTCCCAGCGTATTTGTAGGTTGGGACAATACACCGCGCAGGGGCAAGGACGGAATAATTATTGTGAATAGCTCCCCGCAAGCGTTTGGCCGTGCCCTCGAAACGGCGGTCTCGAAGCTCAGGACCAGCGGTGATGAGGAACCGTTGCTGTTCATCAACGCCTGGAACGAATGGGCTGAGGGAAATCACCTGGAGCCTTGCCAGAAATGGGGCCGAGGATACTTGGAGGCAGCGCGAAAGGCTTTGCGAACTTCCGCGAACTGCCATTTGGAGCATGTAAGCCATCAATCCCGAGTACGACTATGACGACTCGCGTTCTGATAAAACTGTGATTCCATGGACGCAATGACGGACCGAGCTTCGGACGTTTTTCAGAGCGCCGGTAGTGGGCGGCAGCAGGAATTTGCTCGGGCAGGCCAACACACGGTTCGAGCCATTGCGTTCCATCTTCCGCAGTTTCATCCAATCCCAGAAAACGATGAATGGTGGGGAAAGGGCTTTACAGAATGGACCAATGTAGCAAAAGCCAAACCGCAGTTCCGGGGTCACTACCAACCGCATCTGCCGGCTGATTTAGGGTTTTATGATCTGCGACTACCCGAAACGCGGGCCGCTCAGGCGGAAATGGCGGCGAGCTACGGAATCCATGGTTTTTGCTACTACCACTACTGGTTCAATGGTCGACAGGTCCTGGAGCGTCCGGTGAATGAGATCTGGAAGAGCGGAGAGCCACAGTTTCCTTTTTGTCTTTGCTGGGCCAATGAAAATTGGACGCGCAAATGGGATGGTCAAGAAGACCAGGTGCTGCTGGAGCAGCGATATAGTCCTGCAGATGATTTGGCGCACATCCGGAGTTTGATTCCGATGTTTTTCGATCCGCGTTACATTCGCGTCGGGGGCCGCCCCATTTTTCTGGTCTATCGGGCGTCGCAACTTCCGGAACCAGAGAGGACCGCGGAAACGTGGAGGCGAGAGGCGGAGCGTGCTGGCTTGAAAGGTTTGGTCCTAGTTCGAGTGGAGAGTTTTTGGAGCGAGTCTGGCGATCCGAGAGAGATTGGATTCGACGTGGGGCTGGAGTTTCAGCCACAGTGGGCGCTTGTGTCACACCTGCGGATCTATCGGCGGAAGTGGTGGCATGTCAGGAGGTTAGGCACGCACGAAAGGTGGTTGCGCGAGAACAGCGTCTATGATTACGAGTCGCTTATGCGGACTACGCTGGCGGCTCCTGTTCCGACGTACCCGCGAATACCTTGTGTCTGCCCGGGATGGGACAATAGCCCCAGACGGTCGCAGGACGCAATATTTTTTGTCAACTCCACCCCAGAACTTTACGAACGCTGGTTGCGCGAAGTCGTTGATCGACTGAAGACGCGCATGCACTCTGGAAGCGGCGAGGATTTCTCTGCTAACTCGCTTGTCTTCGTCAACGCCTGGAATGAATGGGCGGAGGGAAATCACCTCGAACCCTGCCAGAGGTGGGGCCGCAAGTACCTGGAAGCAACGCGGAGAGCCTTGGGAGTCGCTGCGAACCAGAGCGTCGAGTATGCCGACCGTTAGCGTCATCATCCCGAACTACAACCACGCGCGCTATCTGAGGCAACGGATTGAGAGCGTACTGTGGCAGACGTACCAGGATTTCGAGGTCGTCCTGCTGGATGACTGCTCGACGGACAACAGCCGGGAGGTTCTCGTATCCTACCGGGATAATCCGAAGGTACGGATCGACTTTAACGAAAACAATTCCGGGAGCGTATTTAAACAGTGGAACAAAGGGGTGAGGATGGCGCGCGGCCGCTACATCTGGATAGCGGAGTCCGATGATTACGCCGATCCGGGTTTTCTTGCCCAGATGGTTCCGATACTTGATGGGCAAAGGGAAGTAACACTCGGGTATTGCCGCTCGAGAAGAGTTGGGGAGGATGACCAACACTTTGGATTTGCCGATTCGGACTTTGATCGCCTGGACCCGAATCATTGGGCGACGGACTTCACCGTAGATGGACTTGAAGAATGTCGGCGATTCTTCGTGCTCTCCTCGCCAGTTCCGAACGCCAGCGCAGTACTCTTTCGCAAAGATGTCTACGAGAGGGTGGGTTGGGCAGAGGAGCGTTACCGCATTTGCGGTGATTACAAGATCTGGGCTGCCATGGCGCTCGAAGGCAAAATCGCCTATGTTGGCAGGCCTTTGAATCACTTTCGGACGCACGGCGAAAATGTTCGCTCGCGAACTCAAGCCGGTGGCCTGGACATAGCCGAATACTTCTACGTGATGCTATCGATTTTGTGCCGTGTGGCCCCACCCGGGACGCTCACTCAAGAGAAATCGATAAAAGAGATCTTCGGTCAGTCGCTTTTTGACCTCAGCCCGCGCGAGCGAATCAAGATTGCCATGCGATCGCTGTCTTATATCGCCGAGTGGAATCTGCGTCACAATCCCTATGTGCCCCGAAAGATAATGCAGGAGTATTTTAGGGATTGGGATTTCGCTCTGATTGGAAGAGAATTTGCCATTTGCCCACCGAGCCGGTGGCAGTTCTTTCTGCACAGATGCCGCTTCTACCGGCATTACTCCCCCGGAATGGGTTGGAAGATGAGATTGATAAACCTGATGCGACTATTCGGAGCGCCGCTTGTCGGTTACCGGCACAGGCATTGGCCCGAAAAAACGCTTGCACGATTAATTCAAATGCTGAGAACTCCCGAAGAGAGTTGAAAAATGTATACCTGGCGCCGACGCCGAGACTATTTTCTTGTATCACGAGCGGGCGAAAGTTGATTAGGCGGATGATCACTTTTTTCACAACGGCCAAGCCGTTTAGGGGACACAACGGGGTGATTCAACGGAATGCGCTCGAGAGCTGGGCGCTCATGCACCCGGATGTAGAAGTGATTTTGTTCGGCGACGACGAGGGAGCCGCAGAAGCGTGCGCTGAGCTTGGATTGCGGCATGAGCCGAATGTAGAGCGACACGAATCCGGGCTCAAATATGTCCGCTATCTTTTTGGCGAAGCGCAGAGGCTTGCCCGGCATGACTATATTTGCTACCTGAATTGCGACATTATCCTGCTTGCGGATTTCCTTGACGCATTTGAACGAGTTCGCCGGCAGATGCCGAAATTTCTGATGGTCGGGCGCCGGTGGGATACGGACATTACCGAGCCCGTCGATTTTGAAAGAGCCGGCTGGGAACAAGAGATATGGAAGCTGGCGTTAAACACTGGCCGCCAGCAAATCCCATCCTTTATCGATTATTTCTGTTTTCACAAGGGACTCTATCAGGAGATTCCTGCGCTGGTGGTGGGACGGAATTATTGGGACCACTGGCTGGTCTGGAGAGCACTGACATTGCCGGTGCCGGTGATCGACTGTTCGCGGGGTGTGACTGCTGTACACCAGAATCATGATTACGCGTACAGCCCGGGCGGAAGCGCAGGGACGCACGGGGACGAACTTGCGATGCTCAACAAGCAAATTAGTGGGAATGGAGAACAGTTGCGCTCCATCAGAAACGCAACGCACATCCTCACGCGTAGCGGAAGAATCATGCGGGTGCGGCACTACAGCAAGTGGGTGTCGATCTTGGAGATGGGCACTCGTCAGGGATTCTTGGAACATACGTTCTGGCTGCGAAGGCGATTAGGTCTGCGCAGGGAGACCTTCACGAAGTTAAAGAATATGTGGCGATGAGGGCGATCACGCCACAGGACAGGCAATCGAACCCACGTCCAGCGATCCGCGAGTTATTGACCTTCGCATCCTGCCCGCTCAAGCGTGGTGGTCAGTGGAAATTGCGAGTCGCAATGCCCTCGAAAGAGCAGCCGCGAGCGTCCGAATTCAGCGCGTAGCTTTTGGAGCTCAAGCTCAAACGCGCGCCAATCCAGCAAATCTTTCCCTTCCATGTTCGATTCGATCCTTAACGCTCCACGGCCACCTGATCCGACCAGGCATCCATCGAATCGCCGAGGCGAGTCTGAGTTCTTTAATTGAGCGCATTGTCACTGGTGTCTGGTGGCGCAGAAAACCGCAACTGCGTGCGCTCGTCTGGCGCCTCGTAGAATATCTATCCGAGAATCGCTTTGCGGAAACTTGGAAGCAGATGATGAAGAACTCACCGGAACTCGCGGAGATCCACAACACGATTTGCGCCCGCCGTCAAGGCGTTTGGACAAAAGCTCTCCCGCCGCGTAGGGTTTCGGGGCAATCGCTCGAAAAAATAAACTGGACGCCAGGCTGGATTAAGCGCGGGCGAAGAGAACGGTTTCCTCCGCGTGGATTATCGGCTTGCGAGCCACGATGACATTCTGCGGGCATACCGCGCGGTCATCGATATAATCCAGAACGTCAAAAAACTCCGGCCAGCGCGCCTGGACGTAGCCCCTCGGGATGCAAGCCTCGCCCCAAAAGGACCATCTCCCTTCGACTCCGAATCCCTCGTAACAGAAAGATCCGCGGTCGTAGGCCGCCAACGTGACGGTGTCATCGCGGAAAACTTTGGCACTCTGTTTCAGCCAGTCCGGTCTACTCTGCAGGGTTGGATCGTCGCGCAGGGATTTGCAGTACTGGATAAACTCTCTGCCGCGAGTGGTGGCAATCAATAGCCCGCCTGGAATGAGAAGCCGCTCGAACTCACGCAGCAGAGCCAGGTGCATCTCTTCGGGCAGATGCGAAAACACGGAATACAAGTAGATTAGATCGAACGCGTCGGCCGGCAAAGAAGTGGGCGGATCCGGATCGATCAGTGTGAACGCAGACCATTTGTTGGTTGCGCGGCATGCCTGGATTCCCGCTTCGCTGTGATCCACGCCGCTGATCTTCTCGGGATCCACGTCTCGCAAAAAGAACCGCGCGATCCGTCCCCATCCACAGCCGAAATCTAGGATGCCGCGGCAAGATGCGATCTCGCCAATGTGCTTTTCATAGCAGCTTTTGAAAAGCCTGTACGCGGCGAATCCCTCGCGCAGTGTTACATCCTCAGTGCCTCCCGTAAAGTTGGCCTGCAAGGAAGCAGCGGGCATGCCGGGAACGATCGCCGCCAGCGGCCGAAGTCTTCTGCGCCCGACCGTGTTCATCCAGAGCCACGCGTCGTCATCGGCTTCGGAAAACCAATCCTTCGGAATTGTTCCCGGTTTCCTGCTGCGCGCGATAGCTCGACGCATTGCCGGCCCACTTCTCACAGCTCGGAGTACGCCTGAGGCCAGACGATTTAAGTTCATCTGTCGATTGTAGTCTTGGAAGGATGTTCCAGCAAAATCAGAATCGGCTTGGGGAGAACGGTCACCCGTCCGCCCCTGCCACAGTCGCGGCTGTTTCTATTCTCCTCATGCTTTCCGCCTCTGCAGGCGTGGAACTTGGGCGCAAAATGGGCACAAATCGAGGGATAGCCGGTGAGTAAGGGCAGCCGAATCAACGTGAATTTTGCGATTTTCTGAAGCGGGCGATGGCATTGTCCCTCGCTAGGGCTATGGGAGCCCGATCGGAACTACAGGTATCTCTGTAGGCAGCTGATAAAACTGGGTTTATTCGGAGTTCCACATGGGTAACAATAGGGAAAAGTAGGGAAAAAAATCTCCGCGGACCAATGGTGTGTTCGTCTGTAAATCATTGAAAACACAGCATACAGTTTGATCGATATTTTGGCATCAAAGCTGCTAGAACTGTAGTTGCGTTGAGGAGTATTAGACAGCCTCATTGACCAGTTCACTCCGCAGGCTGAGTCAACGAGAAGCAGCGAGGGAGAACTATGCGTAAGTGTGTGTTTATTGCGGGGATCGTTTTTTTTGCTAGCTTCCTGTTCGTACAACCTTCCAAGGCCGACAACTTTAATCACTACCAGTTAACTGGGGCTGCCTTCGGCGGGTTGACCATTAGTTTCACTCTTCCTCAGACTCTGACCCCGTCAAGCGTTACTTGGAACGGTATCTTAAACTTCACAAACGTCGCAGGCACGTGGGGAAAAGACGGCCAAAATACCCCGTATAATTTCTCGACGATCATGATCGGCTCGAAGGGCACAAATGGCACGAACTACTGGGCGTCAGGAGGCGCCACTCGTTTCGTGGAACTAGAGGCTCCAGGACTATTTACCTGGAACGCCAACGGTACCGTAACTCTGAATACCGGCACCTTTGCTCTTGGCGACTACAATAGCTTTAACGGCGGGCCGCTGTTGTTTACTCTGACAGTTGTCGACCCCCCGGGTCCGAACGATGTCGTGGGAACTCCCGAACCCGCATCGTTGATGCTATTGAGCGTCGGTGGGCTGGCACTTGGCGCACTTCGCCGCCGCAAGACAAATTAGAATTACTCTACAGAAATCCAAGAGCGCCCATCAGGTTTTGGCGGACGCCTTTGCTTATTTGAGGCCGGGTTTGGTGACCTATCGAGCCAGAGGCGCGAGACGCGGCTTTTTGTTGTGCGTAGCGGGAATGTACGTAATCCAGCAAACCGAATGCTGCGTGGCGAAGGTTAGCTGTAGAGCTGTAGAAGCATTATTCACTAGTTTGACCAATTCCATTCAATTTTCAACGAGAACGCGTGATACCGGTAAATTTCGCTGAGCGCTTGACGATCAGGATTGGTTCTGCCTCACCGAGACAGCAAAATGGCGGAAGCCGTGATCTTAACGAATGCGCTGCTTTCGATACCTCATTCTAGAACTAACTTGCGAATTACAGGTCCCAGTTGCCACGCAACCTTCCACATGGCTATCCGCAAAACTCCCGACGAGATCCCGAGAGGCACCTCGCTTGCGTTCGGCACGTAGAAGCCGTTCACTGAAAACCGACGTTATCGGAAGCATGCGCTGTTGTTGCCTTTCGCTAAGCCGCACTTTTGCAGAACAACATCTATCGTTGATGCGAACATAAGGAGATGGGTAAGGCATTGTGGCGTGGCGATGCCCGCGACCCCACCCACCAGAAGATCGATACTGGCTATACGGGCGGCTAAGGTGCTCCAGCTAGAAATGAATTACGGCGCCGAGGCCGATCTGAAAATTATTTTGCGTGCTGGAATAGAGCGTGCTGCGGACGTAATCGGCTTCGGCGCGTAGCGAGACGCGCGGATTGTAGAGCCAGTCGACGCCGCCGCCAACCTGAACCGCGAAGCTGTTCTTGCTTGCGCCAGCGATCTGGGGATTCAAATGAACTCCGCCGACCAGGGCGTGCGCCCAGGGCGTCAAGCGCTTGCGCGAAGGACCCCAACCGATGCGGGCGCCACCCGCGTAAAGAACATATTTTGTCCGTCCCAAGCCGCCGATGGTGCCGCCCCACGCGGAGACCACGTTGCCCTCGAGACCGAACCAGGAAGAGAGGTTGTAGGTCAGGTCGGTGTGCAGGCCGCTCATATTTGCGGAGAATTGCGTGGAATCAAAATGAATGTATTCGTAGCCGACGGCGAGATCCCAACGATAGCCTTGGTCGTTAAAGCTCGATGACTGGGGAGGAGCCGGGGCATCTGGTAGCGCAGCTTTCGGCGACGGAAAAGCAAAAGATTCCGAAGGTGTGGCCGGGGGCGCGAGCTCTGGCACAAGTGTGAAATTAAAAGTGGACGCGGGCGCGGCGGGCTGGGCAGCAAGGGCGGACAGCAAAAGGGATGGCTGTTGGGCGGAAAGCGAAGCGCAGGTTCCGAGAACAAAACAAGCAACGAGTGCGAGCCTTTTCATTTAGCAATCCTTCAGGGGCGGACACCCCAGGGTGGAGCTGGCCACACCTTTTCACACCTTTTACGGTAAACAAGAGTCGGGGTATTTGTCTATGGCGATTCATGAGTCATAAGCAGAAAAGGAACGTTGGGCA
>Ga0137388_10000561_pt1 | contig 21123 bp, 17 predicted proteins | sample 15con2h14AmetaG_FD_104644 | JGI IMG/M metagenome (GOLD analysis project Ga0137388, IMG submission 104644) | Vadose zone soil microbial communities from Angelo Coast Range Reserve, California, USA - 15con2h1.4A metaG | ecosystem: Environmental > Terrestrial > Soil > Vadose zone > Saprolite...
GGGTGGTCGTGGATGTCGTGCAGCTTGTCGAGTACGACGACCAGACGCCGCGTCGGGTAGCAGCGCCGCAAACGCCCGAAGGCGGCCAGGAGATCGGAGATCCGCTTGCGGGGTCGGAAGACGCCGCCGAGCACGTGACCATGCACATCGTAGAAGCCGAGGAAGTGTCGGGCGCCATGCAGCCCGCGATAGGTCGCGCGCATGCGGCGGGGGCGGCGTTGGGCGGCCCACGCCGTCCCGCCGTGGGGCTTGAGTTCCAGGGACCCCCACTCGTCGAAGCAGATCATCCGCGTGCGCGGCGGCCGATGCTCGTGGAGCCGGCGGATGGCTTTTACGCGCAAACGGATCAAGTGGACCCACTCCGACTGCACACTAGGATCAGCACTGGTCCCAATTTAACCGCTACAGGCCGCTAGAGGTTCGGAATGGCCTATAAGACGTTGGCACAACTATACGCAGAGCACGTCGGAAAGGTGTCCGATAAGTGGGCCAGTTATTTCAATGAGTATGATCGGATCCTTAGCGCGTACCGGGACAAGTGTATCCACCTGCTCGAAATCGGGATACAGAATGGCGGCTCACTCGAAATCTGGTCCAAATACTTCCCTTATGCCCAGAAGCTGGTGGGTTGTGACATCAATCCCGAGTGTGCCGGCTTGAGTTATGAGGACCCCCGCATTGCTGTGGTGGTGGGGGATGTCAACTCGGATACTACGCACGCAGAGATCTTGCGGCATGCGCCGGCCCTCGATGTGATCGTGGACGATGGGTCACATCGCTCCAATGACATAGTGAGGTCCTTTGCCAGGTACTTCCCGCACTTGGCTGATGATGGCGTTTTCATTACAGAAGACCTGCACTGCAGTTACTGGGAAGATTTTGAAGGTGGCCTATTCGATCCGTTCTCCTCCATCGCATTCTTCAAACGCCTCACCGATGTCATCAGTCACGAGCACTGGGGTAGTGATAAGACCCGCGCCGATATTTTGCGTGGCTTCTTCTCAACGTACGACTTCCAGATTGACGCGAACGCTCTTCAGCACGTTCATTCCATTGAGTTCATCAACTCAATGTGTGTCATCCGCAGGGCCAAGCCTGAACGCAATCGGCTCGGGGCACGAGTTATCGTCGGCTCGGAGGGAGCGATCGTACCGAAACATGTGCTGCGTTCATCCCTGAAAGACGTCCCAAAGCAAACTGGCAATGTGTGGACGGCGCGCAGCATACCACCTGAGGAAGAGCTTTTACTCCGCATCAAGGAGCTGTCTGAACGCGAAGGGAGAATCACCAACCTCAATCAGGCCCTGTCGGATCGCGACCAAAAGATCGTCATCCTCAACGAAGCCGTTACCGAGCGCGATGGTCGGGTCGCCAGCCTTAACCAGCTGTTGTCTGAACGCGCCGGGCGAATCGCCAATCTCAACCAGGCCCTGTCGGATCGCGAGGAGAAGATCGTCATCCTCAACGCTGCGGTTACCGACCGCGATGGTCAGGTCGCCGGCCTTAACCAGGTTGTTATGGCATATCAGGACTCGACAAGTTGGCGTCTGACCAAACCAGTGCGAATGCTCGGGCGTCAAATCAGGCGGATCAAGCGCATCATCTGGCCGGCGCGGTTACTTTCTAATCTGCGCGAACTAAAAGGAGTACACAGCAACTTTACTGACTGGCGCAGAAGGTTGGCGGAACGGGTTCGTGGGTTTCTACGAGGCGGAACCGAGGCGGGGAGGGCACTTGCTGAAAGCTCTCGCCCGTTCTTTCTTGACCGACCCAACCCGGGACGCCTTTTGATTATCGGCAAGGGTTCATTTGAAATATCCGGTTGGGCGGCCGACCTCGAAGCTTGTTCGGCTGTGACAGCGAGAGTCGTCGTGGGCCAAACGATACACAAGCCAGACCCGAAGCAACGAGAGGATGTCAAGCGGACGTACAGTCCCACCCATGAACTTCCCTTGGATACGGGTTTCGCGATCGCGCTGTCGCTTCGGGTGGGCGTACATCGGATGCGTGTTGAACTGAAAGGGGTCGACGGCTCATGGATTCCCGTTCGCCGCGCACTGTTGGTTCGCGTGCCCTTTCTAAGCCGTGCGCAACAGACGGACCCAAGGCTACCGTACAGCGCCTGGGCGCGTCTCGAGCCGAAGCGCCTCAAAGCGCTGATTCCCGACATCGAACGTCATATGGATGCGATGGTCCACAAGGCGACGTTCACCGTCGTCGTCGACACGAGGCGAGGAGGCGCCCGCCTGAAGGACACGATTCAATCGATTCACAGGCAGTTGTACGCGTCTTGGGACGTGCGTGTTCTTTGCGGTGCGGCCGCATCCTCTCCGCCGGACGAGGCGACACTTCTGAAGGACATGTCGCTCTCAGACATTCGCGGAGAGTTCGTCGTCTTTTTGCAAAGCGGTCAACGCCTTGCCAGCAACGCGCTCTATGAATTTGCCGCCGCAATCAACCGGCGCCCGGATATCGACCTCGTCTACGGGGACGAGGACTCCTTAGCCGCTTTGGGAGGGCGCCGCGATCCATTCCACAAGCCGGGCTGGAGCCCCGATTATCTCGAGACGTTCAATTATATCGGGTTTCCGGCCTGCTTTCGCGTTGCGATTGCGCGCGGCTGCTTCGACAATGTCCACATGTACGACTTCGTCCTCCGGTTTACGGAGCGCACGACGAAGGTATTGCACGTTCCGAAGGTCCTCGGCCATGGTGTCCAGAAGCGGGACGTGGAAGAAACGGCCGTGGCCAATGCGGTCGCGCTAGACATCAAGGCGCTCAGTGGGCGACTCCGTCGCACGGGGCGCCGGGGTTCTGTCCACGAGCACGAAGTACACAAGGGATGTTACGGCGTTCGGCTCGATCTCAAGCGCTCTCCGCTCGTGTCGGTGGTGATTCCGACGGCCGGGCGAACGGTTAGGGTGGGAGAACGCCGGATCGACCTCATCGAGAACGTGATAGGTCAAATTCGTGATCGGTCCACGTACAACAACATCGAGATAATCGTGGTCGATAACGGGGACCTCTCAGGTGACCAGCTGTACATGCTCGCAGAAGCCGAATGCCGGCGGATCACCTATTCCGACCCGGTCTTCAATGTATCGAAGAAGTTGAATCTCGGCGTATCCATTGCGAGCGGCGAGCTGTTCCTGCTGCTGAATGATGACATCGAGATAATCACGCCATCATGGATTGAGAGGCTGCTCGAGCACTTCGAAAAACCGCACGTCGGCGTGGTGGGGGCCAAGCTCCTTTATCCAGACGAACGAACGCAACACGTGGGTGTCGTCCACATCTTTGGCAATCCGGATCATGTGAGGAGACTCTTCCCCAGGAACGACGCCGGTTATTTCTTCAGCACATGCGGGGTGCGCAACTACTCCGCGGTGACAGGCGCGTGCATGATGACGCCCGCGCGCACTTATCGAGAAGTCGGGGGATACAGCGAAGAGTTGGCCGTGAGCTTTAACGACGTCGACTTCTGTATGAAGGTCCGCCGTAAGGGGCTTGGGGTGGTGTATGCGCCGGCCGCCGAGCTGATTCACATGGAGGCGCAGTCCCACGTTGTTTCGCTGGACATTGCGGAGCTATCTTGGTACCACCGACAGTGGGCGGCAGAGCTCGTCTCGGACCCATTCTACAACGAGCGGTTTCTCACAGTTCGTCCGCCGACCTTCGTGCCGGCCGTCAGTCAACGGATGTTGTGAAAGCCATGCGCGGAGCGGAGAGGGGAAGCGGGTCTGCCTTCGGTGGGATCGCTCTAACCGGCTGGCCGATCGCGTGGCGGCTGAAGGCATCGAACACCACTGTCCAGGGACGGTGCCGCTCAATCCCGGCGACGCTCTCCAGTGCGAGAGGGCTCGGCTCGAGTTACAACGAGACATTTAATCAGGTCCGCTAAGGGGGATAGGCATTCATGAAAGCCGTAATCCTCGCGGGAGGCCTCGGTACCCGGATTAGCGAGGAATCGACCACCCGTCCGAAGCCAATGATCGAAATCGGCGGCAAGCCGATTTTGTGGCACATCATGAAGATTTATTCCGCACACGGCGTCAATGATTTCGTAATCTGCTGCGGATACAAGGGGTACGTAATCAAAGAGTATTTCGCCAATTATTTCCTGCACATGTCGGATGTCACCTTCGATATCAAGCGTAATGAGACAGAGGTGCACCACAACTCTGCCGAACCCTGGCGGGTGACCTTGGTTGACACCGGCGATCAGACGATGACTGGGGGACGTTTGAAGAGGGCGCGCTACCACATCGGAGGTGATGAGTTTTGTTTCACGTACGGGGATGGCGTCGGCGATGTGGACATCTCTTCACTCGTCGCCTTTCATGAGCGTGAAGGCCGCCTTGCCACACTTACCGTCACCCAGCCACCCGGTCGTTTTGGCAACGTGAATTTAGATGGGCATCGCATCGACGGGTTTCAAGAGGAGCCTAAGGGGGATGGCGCTTGGATTAATGGGGGGTTCTTCGTTCTTAATCCGAAAGTTCTCGACTACATCGACGATGACCAAACGGTTTGGGAGCGTGAGCCGATGGAGCGGCTGGCTCGTGAAGGACAGATGAACGCGTGGCTCCATCGAGGTTTCTGGCAACCCATGGACACCCTGCGCGACAAGAACCACCTTGAGGAACTGTGGGCTTCGGGCAAAGCGCCGTGGAAAGTGTGGCAATGAATCACGGGTTTTGGCAAGGCAAGCGGGTGTTCCTGACGGGGCACACCGGGTTTAAGGGGGGCTGGCTGGCGCTGTGGTTATCCGACATCGGCGCAGAGGTGCATGGCTTCGCGCTCTCGGCACCCAGTGACCCCAACTTCTTCACAGTTTGCAAGCTTGAGGCTCGACTCAAAAGTAACACGCTTGCGGATGTTCCCGATGCAGGGGCGTTGACTCAGGCGATGCAAGCCGCTCAGCCGCACATCGTGCTCCATTTGGCCGCACAGCCGCTGGTGCAGTATTCGTATGCCGCGCCGGTGGAGACCTATGGCGTCAATGTGATGGGTACTGTCCATTTGTTGGAATCCGTCCGGCAAACGCCCTCGGTGCGGGCTATTGTTAACGTCACAACAGACAAGTGTTATGAGAACCACGAATGGGTATGGCCCTATCGCGAGAATGAGGCACTGGGCGGTTACGATCCGTACTCTAGCAGCAAAGCGTGCTCGGAGTTGGTTACCGCCGCATACCGGCGGTCATTCTTAGAGCCTTCCAGCGTTCAGATAGCCAGCGCGCGAGCAGGTAATGTGATTGGTGGTGGCGATTGGGCTCCCGATCGGCTCATTCCGGATTTCTTTCGCGCCTTGGATACGCGCCAACCGCTTATGATCCGCTCTCCAAACGCGGTCCGACCTTGGCAGCATGTGTTGGAGCCAGTTTCCGGTTATTTGATGCTGGCGGAAAGACTCTATTCGGAAGGTCAGGCCTTCGCCGAAGCATGGAACTTCGGGCCGGAAGAATCCGACGCGCGACCGGTGCAATGGATCGTAGAGCATCTTTGCAAGGTGTCGGCTTCCCGTTGGGAGTGCAACGAGGCGCCACAAGCGCACGAAGCCAACTATCTCAAGCTCGACAGCTCCAAGGCCAGGATGAAGCTGGGTTGGCGTTCGCGCTGGAACCTCCAATCGGCACTGGGTTACACGTTAGAGTGGCATCATGCATGGAAACGCGGCGCTGATATGGCCGCCACTAGTCTGGCACAAATCCGGGAATACGAGCCAGTAGGGCAGGCATGAGTTCATGAGCAGCCGCTTTGACATTCTCGATATGCCCATCCAGGGTCTGAAGGTGGTACAGCGCAAGCCCATTAGCGATGGCCGTGGCTATCTGGAGCGCATGTTTTGCTCCGCGGATCTGAACTCACTCATTCGTGGTAAAAGTATCGTCCAGATTAACCACACCCTGCCAGCCAGTCGCGGCACGGTGCGCGGTATGCATTTTCAGCACCCACCCCACGCGGAGACCAAGTTCGTGAGCTGCCTTCGCGGCAAGGTGTTCGATGTGGCAGTGGACCTGCGCCGAAACTCTGCCACCTTTCTCCGCTGTCACGCCGAAGTCCTGAGTGCCGCCAACCACAAGACCCTCGTGATTCCGGAAGGTTTCGCCCATGGGTTCCAGACGCTGACTGAGGAGTGCGACCTTCTGTATTTACACACTGGTGCTTATCAGGCCGCTGCCGAAGGCGGTTTGAACGCGAGAGATCCAAGACTGGGTATCCAGTGGCCATTGCCTATTGCCGAACAATCGGTGCGTGACGCCGCGCATCCCCTCGTCTCGGCCGACTTTGGCGGCCTTGCGGTATGAAATGCAGGTACTGCGGTTTCGAACTCAAGTTGCCGCTGGTGGATTTGGGCAGTGCGCCGCCTTCCAACGCTTACCTCACCGAACAGAACCTCAAGGCGCCGGAAGAGTGGTTCCCCCTGCGGGTACTGGTGTGTGAGGAGTGCTGGCTGGTACAAACAGAGGAGTTTGCCCAGACCCCTAAACTGTTTGGATCGGAATACGCGTATTTCAGCGCCGTCTCCAGCAGCTGGCTTGCGCACTGCGAACGCTATGTCATCGACATGGTGGCGCGCTTCGGCATGAATACGAGTAGCCATGTGGTGGAAATTGCCGCTAACGACGGGTACCTGCTGCAGTATGTAAAGGCCCGCAATATTCCTTGTACCGGCGTGGAACCCACGGCTAGCACCGCTGCCGCCGCCCGCGCAAAGGGTATTCCGATAGTCGAGGACTTCTTCGGGGTCCGCCTAGCCAAGGAACTTGTCGCCCAGGGCAAGCAGGCCGACGTGACTGCCGCCAATAATGTGCTGGCTCACGTCCCGGGCATCAACGACTTTGTCGCGGGAGTTTCCGTTCTACTGAAGTCTCGGGGCGTGGCCACCTTCGAGTTCCCGCACTTGTTCAACCTTATCGCGGAAACCCAGTTCGCCACCATCTACCACGAGCAGTCCTCTTACTTGTCTCTCACAACGGTCCACCTCATCTTTACCGCCAATGGACTGGCGGTATTCGATGTGGAAGAGCACCCGACCCATGGCGGCAGCTTGCGCGTCTTTGCTCAACGCAGCGCTACCGGCCAGCACAGGCGCAGCCCCAGGGTGGACGAAGTGTTGCAAAGGGAAGCCCACGCGGGCATGACCACCGCCGAGTACTACGCCGGCTTCCAGAAGAGGACCGAAAAGGTGAAGGACGAGTTCCTCACATTTGTGCTGGAGGCCAAGCGCCAACGCAAGACAGTGGTCGCCTATGGAGCCGCGGCCAAGGGGAGCACACTGCTGAACTACGCTGGACTCCGACCAGACCTGATCCCTTTCGTCGTAGACCGCAATCCGGCGAAGGTGGGGAAATACATGCCGGGAAGCCGCATTCCAATCGTCGGTGAGGGGCGTCTTCACGGAGCAAGACCTGACTACGTCGTGATCCTGCCTTGGAATCTGGAGGCTGAAGTTGTCGAGCAACTAAGCTATATCCGGCTGTGGGGCGGGCGATTCGTAACTGCCGTACCGAAACTGCGAATCGAACCATGAAGGTCGCGGTCACCGGGTCGACGGGCTTTATTGGGCAGCATGTTTTGTCCCAACTGATAAGTCATCCCGTCGATGTGGTCGCGGTTGTCCGGGAATGTTCGCGGGTTCATTCGATACTTGACGATATCGAGAGTGTTCAGATGGATCTAGATAGCGCCCCCGAGAATGCCTTTGACGTGATGGGCAGGCCTGACGTAGTCATCCACCTCGCCTGGGGAGGGCTGCCAAACTATCGCTCGCTGCATCATTTTGCGCATGAATTGCCAATACACTATCGGTTCCTGAGCGGACTTGTCCGATCCGGTCTGTCGCGACTTGTTGTAGCGGGAACCTGCTTTGAATACGGCATGCAGTCTGGCCAATTGAGCGAGACAATGGTCGCTTATCCGGAGAATCCATACGGGTTCGCTAAGGATACACTCCGCCGTCAGCTCGAGTATCTCCGCAAGAGTCAGCCATTCGCACTGATATGGACACGACTGTTCTATCTGTACGGGGCCGGTCAGGCTGAGAGTTCATTGCTGCCGCAATTGAAGTCGGCAGTTGAACAAGGGCATGGGGTTTTCAACATGTCCGGAGGGGAGCAGCTACGCGACTACCTATCCGTGATCGATGTGGCCAGGACTCTCGTGATGTTGGCTCTACACGGAGCAGACATTGGTGTTCTTAATGTATGCTCTGGCAAACCGATCGCCGTTCGCAAGTTAGTGGAAGAATGGATTGAGGAGAATGGCTGGCAAATTAAGCTAAACCTTGGTCACTACTCTTATCCAGATTACGAGCCCTTGGCATTTTGGGGGGACCGCAGGAAGTTGGATGAGTTCCTTGCATCAATATGAGCAATCTCAGCCTGGCGCAGGCTGAGGCCGCCGGCAGCGCTCTAACATAAGAGACCGTAGCGTCGGTAGTGGTTCAGGGGCGCGGCTAGTCGGGGGCGACGGCGAAGGGTCCGATGAGAGGAGTTCCGTCAGCGCGGGCTTTTGAGTTTGCTACGCGCGGAGGAGTGGGTGGCCACGTACCAGCCGCCTGCTCGAAGGTCATGATGGGCGCCGCGACCGTGTTGGATCGTTGGATCTGCGCACGCTGGGCGACGGCGCCAAGCCTAGTTCCCGCCGGCGGGCGCCGTCCCGCTGAAATAGGCCTGGTACTTCGGCCAGCTGTAGTGGGCGATCTTACGGCCGAGCTCCAGTCCCGCCACGTTGTCCGCCTGGATGTGATAGCCGCCCATCACGCGGGAGATTCCCGCCATCTCGGCCGTCGCCGAGAAGGTCGGTAGCTCGAGCTCGACCTCCGGACCGTCGGGGACGTCCGTCGCCGCCACGCCGTCGCGCGCCTCCATCTGGGCCACGCCGCACGTCGGCTCCGTCAGCTCGCCCGCTCGCCGTCGGGCGACGGCGCCGTACCGGTCGCTGGCCGTGAAGAGCTCGAGCATCTTCGAGGCCGCCCCGCTCGCCGTGCTGTGCCCCGACGGGTACCCCGGAAAGGGTGGCGTGACGAAGGTGGAGGGGGAGTACGGGTGCCACGTGTTCGCGCGGATCGTCGCGAACCCCTTGCACGGGCCACGGTACCCCACGATCCTCCTGTCTCCGTAGAGGTGGCGGATCAGCGTCCAGGGCCGTGAGCTGTCGTAGTAGCGCTTGGCCTCCCAGCACGCGACGAAGGCGTCGAAGGTGACGTTCCCGACGCTGAAGAACAGCTTCACGTCCCGGTCGAGATCGTCGTTGTCCCGGCGCGAGACGTCCTGCGCGAACCTGAGCCAGTGCCCCGACTGACCGGTCGACCGGGGGCCGTCGCGCATGAACTCGACGATCGCCTTCTGCTCGAGCGTCAGATTGCCGTTGAAGGCGATGCACTCGTCGACTTCCTTCTTCAGCTCCTCCGTGCCGACCTTCGGGTAGGGGCCGGGACGGAACTGATCGCTCCGCTCGAGGGCGAACGGCTTCACGCGGTACCAGTGCGGCGCGAGGAAGCCGGGATAGATATTGTCGCCCTTGCCGTCGTCGAAGGGGATCTGCTGCCAGCGGTCGGGGTCCACGATCCGGTCGGTGGGATTCCTCGGCTGGTAGTAGGTGTAGTCGGAGTAGTGCTCGCCGTTCGAGCCGACCTCGTCACCGTCCTGGTTGGCGCCGTCGTGCCGGCGGTACTCGATCAGCGCGGCCGCGGCGACGTTGCCGACGCCCTGTGGTTTCGCGACGTCGGTCGTGTCGTCGGCCGGGTCGTGACCCGCCGCGCGCATCTGCTCTGCGAGCCACTTCGCATCCGCCGGGTAGAGGTACTCGAGCGCGCGATGGACGGCGTATGCGATCGCGGTCTCCTTGTTCGTCGCGGTGCGCTCGGCCCGCGGACGCCGTAGCGTGCCCCCCAGGCGCGTCCCCACGGCCCGGTCGTCGTAGGCGGCCCACGCGTCGTACATCGCGGTCACGTAGATCGAGACTTCTCGTGAGATGATCGGCGGACGCGCGCCGAGCCGTTCCACGTCTCGCGCGGTCGCCTCGAGCGCGACCTCGAGCCACTTGTACGCCGGGTTGGGGTTCGGGTTCGCCGCCTGATGGATGATCCAGCCGGTCTCCCGATGTCGCGCTACGGGAGCCGGCTTCGCCGCCATCTGCCGCTCGGGCGGTGAGCACCCGACCACCAGGGTGGCAAGGCCGGTGATGAAGAGAAGTGACCTCAGCGTCGGCCGAAGTACCAGGCCGAACCCGACGAGGGCAAGCATTCCTGACGTGCGCTCACTGGGCCGTGAACAGGCGGCCGTCCAGGACGAAGTGCGTGAAGGGTGGGAGGAGCGTGGCGATCGGGAGGTCGTCGGCGAGGCTGAACTGGACGGTGAGCGCGTTGTCGGGCCAGCTGACGAGACTCACGGAGCCGGAGCGGGCGACCTGTCCCGCGTCCACGAAGGACGCCCAGGTGCCGTCGCTGAAGAACGATATCGTCTCGACGTGAACCCGGCCGTCGGGGCCGGGGAAGGGGTTCGAGACCCAGGCGTGGGCCTGCGCGCGGTTCGCGTCGAAGTCCGCGAGAAGGTCGCCGATCTCGATGGGCCCGAGCGCGATGGGATTCGCCCCCGGGAACAACGCGCCCACGTCGGAGGACTGCGTGACGAGCGGCGTGTCCCCGAACGAGACGCCGAGACCGCGCGTCGGCCGCGCGCCGGCGTGGCTCACGACGAGCAGGGCGAGGAGGAGGGCGATGGGTGTTTTCATGTCCCCCTTCGCGCGGCGCGCCGCGGCGGATGCGGCTGCCGTCGGTCGCCCCGACGCCTCATGCGCCGTCACGCGCACCGACCGCTGCGGCGGCCGCCGAGGCGTCAAATCCCTCCCCTGACCGCCGAGGGCGTAGGAAAATCAGTTGCTCAGGAGTTGGTGCTCGCCCGCTCCCGCTCGCCGGCCACGGCGATCCCGTCCCTGCCGCTTCGCTTGACCTCGAACAGGGCCTGGTCCCCGAGCGCGAGCAGTCCCTCGAGATCGCGCGCGTCGTCCGGGTAAGTGGCGACGCCGAAGCTGGCGGCCAGGCGGACGGGCCGTCCCGTCCCGGCGAGGTAGGCTGTCTCCCTGATCCGTGCCCGGATCTCGCGGGCCTTCTCGACCGCGGCGGGCCGCGGGACGCCGGGCAGCACGACCACGAACTCGTCGCCGGCGTATGCCACGGCCCAGGCGGGCGCGATGAGACAGCTCCGAATGGTTGCCGCGACCTCCTGGATCGCGCGGCTGCCATTCAGATGCCCGCGAGCGTCCACCACGCGCTTGAAGTGGTCGAGGTCGACGAACAGGACGGACGCGGCAGCGCCCGCCGCGGCGCTCTCGGCGATGAGCGCGCCGAGCGCCTGGTAGAGGTGGCGGGTGTTGTAGAGACCCGTCAGATCGTCGAGGACGGCCAGCTGGCGGAAGCGCTCCTCGCTCACTCGGAGCGCGTCTTCGGCTCGCTTGCGCTCGGTGGTGTCGATCCCGGTGGAGAGGATCTCGATCAGGCGACCCTCGGCGTCGACGATCGGGGTGTTGCGCCACGTGATCCAGACCCGTTCGCCGTCGCGGCGCATGTTCTCGTTCTCGTTGGCGAGGTAGCGCTCGGGACGACGGAGGAGATCGTGGATCATCGCGACCAGGTCGCGCCCCGAGGACTCCGTGTCCGGCACGATGAGCCCCAGGACCGAGTGGCCGACGAGCTCGTCGCTGGTGTACCCGAAGAGGCGCTGGCCGTACTCGTTGAGGAAGATCACGCGGCCTTCCGGGTCCCAGCGCAGTACGATGGTGTTGGTGCGGCGGACGATTTCCCGGTACGTGGCCTCGGCCGCGCGGAGCTGGACGAGCTCGTCCTGGAGTCGTCGGATCTCCGCCCGGAGCGTATCCACTTCCCGGGGAGGCGGCATGGAGCCGCACTTCACCACGGTCGCCCCGGCGGGTTCAAGGCACGCCAGGTGAGCCAGGGAGTCGCGCCCCAGCGGCGCGCGCGCCGGCGAGAGGTGGCGGATTCGCGGGCAGGTTCCCGAGCCTGCGCACCGCGCTCCGGGCCGCGAAGTAGCCGCACATGCCGTGGACTCCGCCGCCCGGTGGGGTCGATGCCGAGCACAGGAAGAGGCGGGGATTGGGGGTGGAGTACGGGTCGAGCCGAGCCACGGGTCGGGTGAAGAACTGGAAGAGGTCGGCCACGCCCCCCGTGATCGCGCCGCCCACGTAGTTCGGGTTCTCGTTCTGGAGGTCCGTCGTGCGCATGCAGTGGCGCGCGAGGATGCGGTCGCGGAAGCCCGGAGCGAAGCGGTCGATCTGCCGCTCGACGACGTCGGTCAGATCCGCCGTCGATCCGGCAGGGACGTGACAGTAGGCGTAGCCCGTGTGCTTGCCTTCGGGCGCCCGGCTCGGGTCGAACTGGCTCTGTTGAACCACGAGCACGAAGGGCCGCCCGGGATGCTCTCCGCGCCACACCGTGGCCTCCGCGGCTGCGATCTCGTCGAGCGTGCCCCCGAGATGCACGGTCGAGGCTTCCAGCACGCGCGGGTCGCGCCACGGGATCGGTCCGTCGAGAGCCCAGTCCAGCTTGAACGCGCCGGGACCGTAGCGATAGCGGCGCAGACGCCGGAGGTAGCCGGCAGGGAGGATCGGGTCGCAGATGTCGGCGAGCTGTGCCGGGCTCGTATCGAAGAGGACGACGCGCGCAGGAGGAATGTCCGTGAGCGAGCGGACGTGCACGCCAGTCTCGATGCGGCCGCCGAGCTCCCGGAGGTACGAGGCGAGCGCGCTGCCGATGGACCGCGAGCCGCCCGCCGCGATGGGCCAGTCGTCGACGTGGGCGGTCAGGGCGAAGATCATGCCCACGGCGGCAGTGAGCGGTCGCTCGAGCGGAAGGATAGAGTGCGCGGCGCAGCCGGCGAGCAACGCGCGCGCGCGCTGACCTCGAAAACGGGCGCGAAACGAGCCTGCCGCCGGGAGAAGACCCGGGAGGCCGAAGCGGGCGAGCTGGATCGGGTGCTTCGGGATGCGAAGCGGACCGAGGAGGTCTTCTAGGAGGGCGTGCGGATTGCGGAGAAACGGCAGGAAGAGCTTCTCGTAGGCCCGAGCATCCGGCCCGAGTTCCCTCGCGGTCTCCTGGAGCGAATGCCGCAGCAGAACGGCTGGCTCGTCGTCCAGCGGATGCGCCACGGAGGCGGTCGGGCGAATCCATCGCAAGCCGTGCCGATCGAGGGGTAGGCTCCGGAACCAGGGGGAGAGGACCCCCAGCGGGTGGCAGCCCGAGCAGACGTCATGGACGAATCCGGGGAGCGTGAGCTCCGCGCTGCGAATTCCGCCACCGATCTCGTCCCGGGCTTCGAGCAGGCGCACGGACGCGCCAGCCCGTGCGAGCTCGATAGCGGCGGCGAGCCCGTTCGGGCCGGAGCCGACTACGACGGCGTCGTCCACCTCGCTCAGATCTCGCCGTAGTCCCAGGGCTTGCGCTTGGCGAGATCCGAGAGCTCCGCATGGCCCTCGCCGAGCGTCCCTCGCTGCGCGTCGACGATCCGCCAGTGCAGCGTCGAGCCGAGGATCGGCTGCGCCTCGACGCAGATCACGCGGAGCTCCCCCTCGTCGAAGTTGCATTGCTCCTGCACGGCCCGGAGCAGCCGCTCGTCGGCCAGGTGCCCTTCCCCGAAGTTCCATCCCACGACCGATGCGGCAACCGCCTCGCCGTCGACGTAGGTGTATTCCTGGAACGGGTTTCCGTCGGTCGCCCTGGGGAGCAGCATCCCCAGGATGCGCCCCTGGAGGTGCAGGGTGCGAAAGGCCAGGAAGCCGGAGTCGGCCTGGACGGCCTGCTCCGCGGGCAGGAAGCGCTGATGCTGCTCGGTCAAGAGCGGCGCGGCCCGCTTCAGCGCGTCGAGCTTCCGGTAGCTCTCGTGGCGGAAGAGCCAGGCGTTCCACGCCCAGTTGCCTGCGTAGTACCGCATCGCGACCAGGAAGGAGACCTTCGACGGGAACAGGTTGCCGATCAGCGGCAGGATGAGCAGCGCGACGATCAGGTAGATCGTGAGCGGGACCGATCCGACGGCGAACAGACTCACCTCGGGGTGCGCCCAGAACAGGAAGAACGCGGCGTAGATGCTGAGCAGGTTCCATTCGAACACCGCCGCGATGGGCAGATTGCTCAGGATGAACCCGTGCAACATCAGGACCCAGAACATGCCGAGGTAGAGCAACGGGCCGCGCTGTGTGACGAAGAGCAGCGTCAGCGGTGCGGCGAACTCGAGGAAGCCGCCCGCGTGCGCCATCACCTTCGCCAGGAGCGACGGCCGGAGGTCGTCGGGGTACGAGACGAAGAGGCGCCGGCGCAGCTCCTGACTCTTCAGCAGGGGATTGTTGGCCGTCATGATCGGCACGACGTACGCGAACGCGACCGTGAGCTTCGAGACACCCGCCCAGAACCAGATGGCGAGCTGGACCCACTTGCAGGCGGCGATCCAGTTTCCGGCGAGCAGGAAGCAGACGATCATCGCGAAGTGGTGCTCGACCCGAGCGGCGAGGAAGATCGTCCTGTCGCCGAGCCCGCAGAGGGGGAGGAGAACGACGATCGGGAGGAGATGCGTCGGGGCGATCTCGGGCCGTACGAGCGTGCGGAGGAGCGACACCAGGAGCGCCGCGTAGAGGACGACGTCGAGCAGGGTTCGTCTCCTGCCGCCAAGGACCGGAAGATCCGGAAACGACGCCAGCTTGACGGTACCCGGGCGCAGGAAGTGAAGCCACGCCGTGAACGGCGGCCAGATCCTGAGCCCGAGCGGCCCGCTCATGCAGCCGAAGCCCATCACCTCGACCAGGCTCGCCCAGAGGAAGGCCTTCTGGAACGCGGTCCCGTCGAAGATCCACGTGGTGAAGTTCGAGAAGGTGCCGAGCCCGGGCGTGAAGCGACAGAAGAACATCCAGCCGAGGACGAAGAGCGCCACCTTGGCCGCGTGGAACACGTACGCGGCCGGCGGGTAGCCGATTCCCCCCAACACGTAGGCCTGGGTGCCGATCCGCACTCGCTCCGTGAAGTCCTTCTTCGACCACTCGGCGGGGTCCAGCTCTGCTGCCAGCGTTTGTGCCTTCATGGGGACACCCTCCCCGAGGTTCGCCGCGCACCCGCCATGAGGTGCTTCTCTGCCTCGACGAGCCCGAGCGTGTCCAGCGCGCGTCGCCTACTGCGGTAGGGTCAATCGAGATCGGCGCGATTGCGGGTCTGCCGCCGCGCATGCGCGGCGTTGTCCCGCGCGTCGGCGAGCAGGCGCGGATAGTCCGCGAGCTGGCGGATCGACGCGAAGTCGTCGCCCTGCTCGAGGAGCGCCGGACGCTCGAACCCCGCCTCGAGCGGCGTCTACGGCTCCCAGCCCGACCGCTCGATCAGCGTCTGGACCCGCGCGCGAATCTGATCGCGGATCTCCCGCACCCGCTCGAGCGGCTGTCCCTTCGGATCCGGCAGCGGCCAGTCCTCGCGCGGCACTCCGGGCACGACCGGGCAGCTCGCGCCGCAGCCCATCGTGATCAGGACGTCGGCACGGGCGACCAGGTCGCCCGTCAGCGCGCGTAGCCGGGTATCTCCCAGCTCGATGCCTACCTCGCGCATGACCTGCTCGACCGCCGGGTGCACGGAGGCCGCCGGCTCCGTCCCCGCCGAGACCGCGCGCGCGGCCGACGGGTCGGCCAGCGCGTTGAAGAACGCGGCGGCCATCTGCGAGCGGCCGGCGTTCTCGACGCAGGCGAACAGAACGGTCTCGCGCGGCACTCAGAGCTCGCGCGGCACCTTGTCCAGGTGGCGGATCGAGCGGCCCTTCACCATGAAGATCACCATCTCGGCGATGTTGGTCGCGTGGTCGCCGACCCGCTCGAGGTACTTGGAGACGAAGAGGAGCCGCATGGCGCGGCTCACGGTGGCCGGGTTCTCGACCATGTAGGAGAGCAGCTCGCGGAAGAGCTGCTCGTGCAGCTGGTCGATCGAGTCGTCGGAGATGCACACGCTGAGCGCCAGCTCGGTGTCCTCGCGCACGAAGGCGTCGAGGCTCCGGCGGAGCATGTCGCGCGACAGGTCGGCCATGCGGGGAATGTCGATGTAGGGCTTGATGGGGATCTCCCGCACCAGCTCGACGGCGCGCTCGGCGATGTGCGTGGCCATGTCGCCGATGCGCTCCAGGTCGGTGGTGATCTTGAGCGCGGTGGTGATGAGCCGCAGGTCGCGCGCGGCGGGCTGGCGCAGGGCGAGCAGCTTCAGCGAGAGGTCGTCGATCTCGACGTCGAAGCGGTTGACGGTGTGGTCGCGCTCGATGGTGGCGCGCGCCAGCGGCTCGTCGCGCTGGATGAGCGCGCGCACCGCCTGCCCGACCTGCTCCTCGACCAGCCCGCCCATCTCGAGGACGGCCGTGCGCAGCTGGCCGAGCTGCTCCTCGAAGCCCCGGTCGGTGTGCAGCGGCATCAGCCGAACCGCCCCGTGATGTAGTCCTCGGTCTCAGGCCGGCTGGGATTGGTGAACAGGCGCTCGGTCGGGCCGTACTCGATCAGCCGGCCGAGGTAGAAGTAGGCGGTCAGGTCGGACACGCGAGCGGCCTGCTGCATGTTGTGAGTCACGATGACGATAGTGTACGCATTTTTCAACTCGTGGATCAGCTCCTCGATCTTGGCCGTGGCGATCGGGTCGAGCGCCGAGGCGGGCTCGTCCATGAGCACCACCTCGGGCTCGACCGCGAGCGCGCGCGCGATGCAGAGGCGCTGCTGCTGCCCGCCGGAGAGCTCGAGGGCCGAGGCGTCGAGGCGGTCCTGGACCTCGTCCCACAGCGCCGCCTGGCGGAGCGTGCGCTCGACGATCTCGCGGAGCCGCGTCCGGTCGCGCTCGCCGTGCACGCGCGGCCCGAAGGCGACGTTGTCGAAGATCGACTTGGGGAACGGGTTGGACTTCTGGAAGACCATGCCGACCCGGCGGCGGAGCGCGACCGGATCCACGTCGGCACCGTAGATCGGGTCGCCGTCGATCGTCACCTGGCCGGCGACGCGCGCGCCCGGGATGTGGTCGTTCATGCGGTTGAGACAGCGGAGGAACGTCGACTTGCCGCAACCCGAGGGGCCGATGAGAGCGGTGACGCGGTTGGCGGGGATGTCGAGCGACACGCTGTCCAGCGCGCGCGCGCCGCCGTAGTGGACGACCAGGTCGCGGACGGTGATCTTGGTCGGCGCCTCGGAGGTGGCCGACGGCGTCGGGCGCAGGCGCGAGAGTCCCGGGTCGAGCACTACGCGCTCCCGATCGCGCCCCCGCGCAGGAGGAGGCGCGCGGCCACGTTGGTGCCGAGCACCAGGGTGAGGAGCACGAGGCCTGCCGCCCAGGCCTGCTGGTGCCACTCCTCGTAGGGCGCGATCGCGTAGGTGAAGATCATGACCGGCAGGGATGCCGTCGGCTGCGACCAGCCCGGGCTCCAGAAGCGGTTGTTGAGCGCCGTGAAGAGGAGCGGCGCGGTCTCGCCCGCGACGCGCGCCAGCGAGAGGAGGAGCCCGGTCGCGATGCCGCGCGAAGCGGCAGGGATGACGACGCGCACGATCGCCACCCAGCGGGGGGCGCCGAGGGCGAGCGCCGCCTCGCGGAGCGAGTCGGGAACCAGGCGCAGGAACTCCTCGGTGGCGCGCAGCGCCACGGGTATCATCATGAGACCGAGCGCCAGGCCGCCCGCCAGGGTGGAGAAGTGACCGACGGGGATGACGACCAGCGCGTAGACCGTGATGCCGATCACGATCGAGGGGACGCCGTTCAGCACGTCGGCCGCGTAGCGCACCCAGTCGGCGAGCGCTCCGCGCCCGTACTCGGCCAGGTAGACGCCGCCCAGGAAGCCGACCGGGATGCCGACCAGCGCGGCGGCGAGGAGGAGCTTCGCGCTCCCCACGATGGCGTTCGCCATGCCGCCGCCCGGCTCGCCCACCGGGGCCGGGAGCGCGGTCAGGAAGCTCCAGGTGAGCGAGCTGGCCCCCTGCCAGGCGATGTAGCCGAGGAGGAAGACGAGCACGCCGAGCGTCGTGACCGTCGCGGCCGCCGTGGCCCCGAACATGAGCCGCTCGACGCGACGGCGCCGCCGGTAGGTGGCGGTCATGGGCGCGCCGCCCCGGGCGCCCGCCGGACCCTGGCGATCAGGACCCGCGCGATCGCGTTCACCCCGAGCGTGATCACGAAGAGCACGAGCCCGATCTCGACCAGCGCGGCCAGGTAGATCTTGTCCGTCGCCTCGGTGAACTCGTTGGCCAGCACCGCGGCCATCGTGTAGGCGGGGGCGAAGAGCGAGGCCGAGACCTCGGGGCGGTTGCCGATCACCATGGTGACCGCCATCGTCTCGCCGAGCGCGCGCGCCAGGGCGAGGAAGACCGACCCCAGGATGCCCGAGCGCGCATACGGGATGACCACGCCGCGCACCGTCTCCCAGCGCGTCGCCCCGAGGGCCAGGGCCGCGTCGCGCTGACTCTGCGGCACGGCGAGCAGCACCTCGCGGGACACCGCGACGATGAAGGGCACGATCATCACGGCGAGGAGGATGCTCGCCGTCAAGAGCCCGACCCCGTAGGCGGGGCCCGCGAAGAATGGAACGGACCCGAGCACGGGCTGGACGATCGTCTCGAAGCTGCGCATCGCGGGCACGAGGATGAAGACCCCGACCAGGCCGTAGACCACGCTCGGCACCGCGACCAGCAGCTCGATCAGGAAGGTGAGCGCGTCGGCCAGCCGGCGGGGCATCAGCTCGGCCAGGCAGATGGCGGCGCCAAGGCCGAGCGGGAGCGCGATCATGATGGCGATCGCGGTGGTGGCGAGCGTCCCGTAGATGAAGGGGAGGGCGCCGAAGCGGAGCGCCACGGGGTCCCAGCTGGAGGTCCAGAGGAAGCGCCAGCCGAAGGCCGCGCGCGCGAGCGCCGACTGCCGGAAGAGCACGACGGCGATCGTCCCCGCGATGGCGATGACGGAGAGTGCGAAGCCGAGCGAGAGGGAACGGAACACGACGTCGCCGCGGTGTCTCCCGCGGCGCAGCGGGGCCGGCGCCATGCGGAAGGCCGGGCGGGTGGCGGGGGAGGACAGGGTGGCCGCGCCCTCCGTGGCTATGCCCCTCCCGCCTGGATCTTGTCGAGCGCCTGCCGCTCGAGGGTGACGACGGAGGCGGGGAGCGGCGCGTAGTTGAGCGGTGCGGTGAACTGCTGCCCGTCGGCCAGCATCCAGGCGAGGAACTTCTTGATCGCCGCGCCCTTCTCGGCGTCCCTGATGCGGGTGGGAACGAGGAGCCAGGTGAAGCTCGCGATCGGGTAGGCGTCGGCACCGGCCGGGTCGGTGATCGAGATGCGGAAGTCCTCGGGCATGCTCGCCGCGGCCGCCGCGGCCGCGGCGGTCACGCTCTCGAGCGTCGCCTGCACGAACTTGCCGCTCCGGTTGCGCACGTCGCCGTAGGGCAGCTTGTTCTGCACGGCGTAGATCAGCTCGACGTAGCCGAGCGCGTTCGGCGTCTGCTTGACGAGCCCGGCGACGCCCTCGTTGCCCTTGCCGCCCAGGCCCACCGGCCAGGCGACCGAGGTGCCGCGGCCGACGTTCTTCTGCCACTCGGGGCTCACCTTGGCGAGGTAGTCGGTGAAGATGTAGGTCGTCCCGCTGCCGTCGGAGCGGTGGATGGGCACGATCGCCGCGGCGGGGAGCGAGGCGCCCGGGTTCTCCTTCACGAGCGCCGGGTCGTTCCACTGGGTGATCTTGCCGAGGAACACGCCGGCGATCGCCTCGGGCGTGAAGCGCAGGTGCTCCACACCGGCCAGGTTGAAGGTCGGCACGACGGCGCCGAGCGCGGTCGGCAGGTGGAGGATCGGTACGCTCGCCGACTTCATCTGCTCGTCGGTCATCGGACCGTCGGTGGCGCCGAAATCGACCGTGCCGTCGAGCGTCTGGCGAATGCCGCCGCCACTACCGATCGACTGGTAGTTGATCTGGAGGTCGGGGTTCCGCTTGTGGAACTCGTCGAACCACTTCGAGTAGAGGGGATAGGGGAAGGTGGCGCCCGCGCCGTTCACCAGCGTCGCGGCATGCGCGATGCCGAGTCCGGCCACGGTGAGCAGTCCCGCGAGCCACCAGCGTCGTCGTCTCATTCTGCCTCCTTCTCCTCTCGTCGGGGAAGTGTGGACACCCGGGTTGCAATCCTAGCGGACGGCTGTGACCTCCGCGTGGCGGCGCGGTGAAAAGGACCGAGGCGCCGGGTGAAGGGCAGTCTCGCGGGTCAATGTGACGGGCATGTTACGGGAGCGAGAAAACTCGCAGAAAACCACTCCGCCCCGTCGGCCCGCTCTCGACTGCGTGCCGGTTTTCCGTCAGTGGGAGCGGAAACCGAAGACCAGGGGGACCCCGATGGTGAAGGGCAGGATGGTGGGGACCGTCGCGGCCGCGCTCGTCGCAATCGCCGTGACAGCCCGTGCGGAGACGCCGGTGGAGAAGCGTCTGCGCGTCCTCGAGCAGCAGCTGAAGGAGGCGCAGGACGAGATCAAGCACCTGCGCGGCCAGGTCGAGCAGCAGCGCGCCATCGGGCAGGCAACGCAGAAGCAGGTCGAGCAGACCGCCGAGGAGACCAAGACCGCCACCGCGGAGGCGAAGAAGGCGGTCTCGCTGCCCGACTGGCTCAACCGCACGACCGTCTTCGGCGACGTGCGCTACCGCCACGAGGGGTTCTACCATCAGCCGCACGCTGCGAAGCAGGACGTCACTGCGCGCAACCGGGAGCGCATCCGGGCCCGACTCGGCGTACGGGTCGCGTTCAGCGACGAGCTCTCCGCGACCATCCGCGGAGCCAGCGGGAACCTGAACGATCCGATCTCGACCAACGAGACGCTCTCCGGGAACTTCACGCGCAAGAACTTCAACCTCGACTGGGCCTACCTCACCTTCACCCCCGGGCAGAGTTTCGGCATCCGGCCCGGCGTCGCCGCTTTCACCGCCGGCAAGTTCCCGAACCCGATCTTCCGCGTGGGCGAGATGGTGTTCGACGATGACCTCTCGCCCGAGGGCATGAGCCAGACGTTCCAGCTCCTCGCGCGGCCGATCGGATCGCTCGATCAGGTCAAGGTCCACGCCCTCGAATGGACGTTCAACGAGATCTCGAAC